>JABLTH010048795.1_pt1 | contig 62453 bp, 59 predicted proteins | sample 7875711 | NCBI WGS metagenome assembly JABLTH01 (sample SAMN14941262, study PRJNA633318) | bioreactor metagenome | isolation source: bioreactor | place: China | collected 2019-03-05 | reverse complement strand
GGAGCCGGGATCGGGCCCGCGGCACGCGATGCCGCACGCAGCAGCGCGTACGCGGCGACCGCCAGCGGGAAGCCGCCGTGCCAGAACAGGTAGAGCCAGGCGGTGGTCTGGTCGCCGGCGCCGAGCAGGCCGGTCGGCGCGAACAGCCCGGGAAAGGTCAGCATGTGGGTGCCGGCCATGAAACCCGTGAACAGGTAGCCGCCCGCGAGCACGAGCAGCGGCTTCTCGCGCAGGATCGCGTACTGACCGAGCAGCAGGCCGGCCGTCACCATGTCGTTGACGACGATCGCCGACTGGTAGACGGGGATGAACGCCCAGCCCGGCGCAAGCGGCCTGCCCGCGAATGGCGCAAGCGCGGCGAAGATCACGGCGGACACGAGCACGGTCGCGAGCGCGAGCCGCCGTTCGCGCCGGCCCGGCGGCAGCGACGACATGAACAGGCGCGACGCGTCGGAGGTGTCGTCGTCCGGGGGCGAGGGCGGAAGGTGGAAGGCGGCCGTCATGTGTCGCCGCCGGGGTCGAGGTCGTGGCGCACCGCGTAGCGGACCAGCGCGGCTTCGTGCGGCAGTTCCATCTTCTCGAGGATCCGTGTCTTGTACGTGCTGACCGTCTTCGCGCTGAGCGCGAGTTCGGTCGCGATCTGCGTGACGGTCTGGCCGGCGACGATGCGGCGCATCACGTCGAGCTCGCGCGCGGACAGCCGTTCGTGCGGCAGTGCCGCAGCCGGCGCGCGCAGCGTGAGCGCGAGGCTTTCGGCCGCCGACGGGCTCACGTAGACGCCGCCCGCCGCGACCTTGCCGACCGCCTCCACGAGCTCGGCGGTCGCGCTGTCCTTCGTCAGGTAGCCGGTTGCGCCGGCCTTGAACGCGCGCGCCGCGTATTGCGCCTCCGCGTGCATCGTCAGCACGAGCATGCGCAGCGACGGCGCGTGGTGCTTCACCAGCCGGATCAGCTCGATGCCGGTCGGCGCGGGCATCGACAGGTCGAGCAGCAGCACGTCGGCGGCGCCGCGCTCGACCAGCGCGAGCGTGGCCGAGCCGTCGCTCGCCTCGCCGACGATTTCGAAACCGCCGGCCGTTTCCAGGATGTGACGCAGTCCGTCCCGCATGACTGCGTGATCGTCAGCCAGAATTACCCTGATCATCTAGCGATCCTCTTCGGGATGACGCCGCGCCCTGCTGTCCGGTGGTCGCCGCGGCCGTTCTTCTGATCAATATATTCCGCCGAATCCGAAAACGGTACACATCCGGGAAATTTTCGAGATGGGTTTTCGATGAATGTGTACTGAAACGAAATAATTTCCGGGAAAACGTACGCAGCGGGGCGGTCGCGAATCAGGGTATTCCCGGACGATCGTGGCGGCGGGCGCCGGGCGGGTTGCGGGTCGCAAGCCGCCCCGCGAACCGCTCCGCGAACCGTCCGGATTCGGGACTAAACTGGTGCCCGATGCCACGACACTAACGAGGAGCCCCGTGATGATCGATCTTGCCGATATCCTGCCGTCCGCACTGCCTGCCGCCGTCGCGTGGGCCGAAGCGGAGGCGGCGCGCGGGATCGCGCAGGGTGCGCCGCTGACGCCGGCGCAGGCCGACGACGCGCGCGCGGTGGGCGTCGCGCAGCCGGAGCGGATCCGCTTGGTGATCGTCGAGCGCATGCCGTTTCCGGAGACGCCGACGCTCGCCGCGATCGCCCGCGACACGGGCCTGTTGTCGCCGGGGACGATCGGGCTCACGCTCGGTCATGCGGTGTACGTGCTGCGCGGACAGGACACGCGCCGCCTGCTGACCCACGAATTCCGCCACGTGCATCAGTACGAGGCCGCCGGATCGATCGGCGTGTTTCTCGCGCGCTATCTGCAGGAGATCGCGACGGTCGGCTACCACGACGCGCCGCTCGAGGCCGACGCGCGGCAGCACGAATTCGATTGATTCGCCAAGCCGGCGCGACCGCGCGCACCGCCCGATGAACGCTCGCCATGCCATCGCCGGCCCGGTGTTCTCACGCCGGGTCGCTTCGCCATGGAGCGTGCAATGAGCGACACGATCCACGCGTGGATCGGCGCGATCGGCGCGCATCCGCTGCTCGTGCTCGCGGTCGTGTTCGTGACCGCGTGCGCCGAGGCGATCGCGCTGATCGGCACGGTCGTGCCGGCCGGCGCCGTGATGTTCGCGGCCGGTGCGCTGATCGGCGCGGGCGCGCTCGACGGCTGGACGACGATCGGCGTCGCGGCAGTCGGCGCCGTGATCGGCGACGGCATCAGCTACGAGCTCGGGCGGCACTACCGCGGGATGATCCGCAACGCATGGGCGCGCTTCGGTTATGCGAACGCCTACGGGCGCGGCGAGGAGTTCGTGCTGCGCCATGGCGTGAAGAGCATCGTGCTCGCACGTTTTCTTGCGCCGGTGCGTGCGGTCGTGCCGGTCGTCGTCGGCTGCGCGACGCTGCCGCGCCGGTCGTTCTATCCGGTCAACATCGTCTCGGCACTCATCTGGGCGCCCGTGCACGTCGCGCCGGGTATCGTGTTCGGTGCGTCGGCCGCGCTCGCGGCGGCGATCAGCGTGCGGGTTGCCGTGATCCTGCTGGTGGTCGCGGCGCTGGTCGCGCTCGTGTGGATCGGCGTGCGCATCGCGCTGCGGCGCGGTTGGCCGCTGTTGCGTCGTGCGCTCGTCGAAGGGGGGCACGCATGCGCGCACCGCTGGCCGCGGTTCGGCGCGCGGCTGCACGGCGCGATCGCATACGTGCGCGGCCTGCCGGGCGCGGTGCCCGCGCTCGCGCTGTTGTTCGTCGGCTGTGTGTGGCTGTTCGCGGGTCTCGTGCAGGATGTCGTCGCGAACGATCCGCTGACGCACGCGGACATCGCGCTGTATGCGTTCCTGCAGAACCTGCGCACACCGCCGGTGGACGCCGTGATGCGCGCGCTTGCCGTATTGCACGGGCACGATACGGGGCTGATCGTCGCGGCCGCGTTTCTCGTCTGGCTGATGATCCATCGCTGCTGGCTGACCGCCGCGTGGTGGCTCGCGACCGTCGGCGTCGCCGTCGTGCTCGTGCCGGCGTTCGGTGCGGGCGTACCCGGCGCGACGCCCGCGAGCCTGCCGCCCGGCGCGCTGCACGTACCGCTGCCCGATGCCGAAGCCGCGTTCGCGATTCTCGCAAGCAGTGGCCTCGGCTGGGTGCTGACGCGTGATCGGCCCGCGCGGTGGCGGATCCCGGTCGTGACCGCGGTGGTGCTGTGGATCGTGCTCGGCGGTTTCGCGCGGCTGTATGTCGGAGACACGTGGCTGTCGGGCCTGCTGGGCGGCTGGAGCCTCGGGCTGGCCTGGTTCGCGTTGCTGGCCGGTGCCCATGCGTACTGGCGCGTGCGCGAGCACGTGCAGCCGAGGGGCGCGCTCATCGCGGTGACCGTGGTGCTCGCGACGGCCGGCGTATGGACGGTTCCCGCGCAATGGCAGCTCGACCGCGCGGCGCACCCGCATGTCGGCGACGTGGTCGCGATGACCGTCGACCAGTGGCTGCGCGGCGGATGGCAGCGCGTGCCGGTGCGGCGTACCGAGATCGGCGGCGACCGCGAGGAATATCTGCCGCTGCAATGGAGCGCGACGTCGGACACGCTCGACCGGCATCTCGCGCAGGCCGGCTGGCAGCGCGCGACGCCGTGGTCGCCCGCCACCGCGCTGCGCTGGCTGCTGCCGCAGGCGCCCGCCGACGCGCTGCCGGTGCTGCCGCGTTACACGCACGGCGAAAGCACGCGCCGCGTATTCGTGCGCGTCGATCCGGGCCAGCCGGAAAGCCGCCTCGTGCTGCGGCTGTGGCGTTATCCGTACGTGTTGCAGGACGCGCTCGGCATGCGGCCGCTGTGGTACGGCGCGTTGTATCGCGAGACGCTGCATCGGCCGGCGCGGCTGATGACGATCGTGCGCTCGACGACGATCGACGATGCGGCGTCGATCGCGAAGGCGCTGGCGGTCGAGCCGACGATCGGGCATCCGCCGGCGGGGACGACGGCCGCGCCGGCCGAGATGCTGCTGGTATGGATGGTCAGGCCGTGAGCGGGCCGTGCGCCGCTTACGCGTGCGCCGGCTGCGCGGGGACGACGGACAGGCGCAAGCCGACGGTCTTGAGCACCGCGAGCAGCGTTTTCAGCGTCGGGTTGCCGTTGGGGGACAGCGTGCGATACAGCGATTCGCGGCTGATGCCGGCTTCGGCCGCGACCGCGCCGAGCCCGCCGTACGCTTCCGCGACGGTGCGCAGCGCGAGCAGGCCGGCCGCGCGGTTGTCGGGATCGTCGAGCGACTCCATCGCGACGCGCAGATAGGCCACCGCGAGTTCGCGGTCGGCGCCGAGTTCGGCGACTTCCGCGTCGTGGTGCGATACCGCACCTTTGAGCTTGGTCATGTTTGCCTCCGTTTCCAGTTCGACCAGTGTTCCTTGGCGCGCCTGATGTCGTCGGGTTGGCTGCTTTTGTCGCCGCCTGACAGCAGCAGCACCAGTGCGCCGCCGTACCGCCCGAAATACACGCGATAGCCGGCGCCGACGTGGACGCGCAGTTCGATCACGCCTTCGCCGACAGGCTCGCAATCGCCGAAGTTGCCCGTCTGCACGCGGCGCAGGCGTTCGCGAATCCTGGCCTGAGCAAGCTTGTCGCGCACGGCGTTCAACCATTCGGTGAAGGGCTCGCGACCATCGTCGCGCTGGTAGCGAAGAAGTTCGAACTTGGAGAGCATTGTAACTTATAAGCTACAAAAAAGGTGGATGAGAAAGGAGGCGGTCGTGCGCGTTGCCGGGTGGTGTGCGCAGGGGCGTGCGCGCATCGGCGAGCCGGAACGACACAGGACGCCGCATGCGTGGCAGTTGCAGTGCAGGTGGCGAAACCGGCTTCCCGGACGAAGATCATTCTTTCATCCGTTACCTGGCGTGGCGATTCGGCCGAATGGCCGGTGTCGATGGCGCGTGCCGAGGGCACGCGCCATGAGCGGGACGTGAAGCAAGTGCGCGAACAGTCCGACGACGGGCGCATCGCGCGGTGCGTCCGCCGGAAAATCCTCGTGCGTTACCGTTGCATCGTCATGCCGTCGCGGCAACGCGTGCCGACGCAAACTCCGCCAGCGTGCGCAACGCGTCCCGCGCCGAGCGCAGGTAAAACGACTGCAGATGAAACACATGCCAGCGCGCCGCATGAATCTCCAGCCGGCACGGCACGCCGCAGGCCTGCGCGTGACTGGCCAGCCGCTGCGCGTCCGACAGCAGCACTTCCTGGTCGCCGGCCTGGACGAGCATCGGCGGCAGGCCGCGAAGGTCGGTATCGAGCGGGCCGCGGGCCGCCACCGATCCGGCGCCGTGATACCAGCGCAGCCCTTGCTCGAGCCAGCCGCGGCGGATCATCGGATCGTCGTGGCGGCGCGAAGCCAGCGTCGCGCCGCCGAGCGCGGGATCGGTCACGGGCGAGATCAGCAGCAACGCGGCGGCGGCCGGCTCGCCGCGCTCGCGCAGCGCGATGGCCAGTGCGAGCGCCAGCGCGCCGCCGGCCGAATCGCCCGCGAGCGCGATCCGGTGCGGCGCGTAACCCTGCGCGCGCATCGCGTCATAGACGGCCAGCGCATCGTCGAGCGCGGCCGGGCCCGGATGCTCGGGGGCCAGCCGGTAATCGGGCACCCACACCGGCAGGCCGGCATCGTTCGCGAGCCGCGTCGTCACGCCGCGATGCGTATGCGGCCCGCCGAGGCAGAATGCGCCGCCATGCAGATAGAGGATCGCGCCGCCCGTGTCGCCGCGTTTCGGCGCGACCACTTCGACCGGCACGCGGTGCGCGTGCGTACGGTAGCGCAGCGTGCCGCCCGTGCCGGGCATCAGCGGCGACAGCAGCGCGACGACGCGGCGTTGCATGCGTGCACCGAACGGCGGCCCGATCAGCGGCCGGAACGCCACGCGCAGGAAACCGCGCAGCGAGGTGGCCGTGAGCGCCTCCAGCGGGCCGGCGGGCGGCGCGACCACGACGTCGCGTGTCGGGGCAGCCGATTCGGGCACCGGATGCGTGAAGCGGTAGGCGGACATCCCGGTGAAGCGGGTGAGCCACCGGTAGGTCAGCGTGAAGCCCGGCCAGTTCGTGCTGTTGTGTCCCGATGCATCGACATACCAGCTCTTGCAACTGTTCCACACCGATCCTTCGAGCCGCTGCTGCACATGCGCGTTGAAGCGCCGGTAGCGGCGCGCGTCGACGTCGATCTCGCGCGCGCCGTCGCGCCGCATCGCGTGCAGGCAGCGCATCACGTGCGCGATCTGGCTTTCGAGCATGTAGACGATCGAGTTGTGGCCGAGATTGGTGTTCGGGCCGTACAGCATGAAGAAGTTCGGGAAACCGGGCACGGCAAGCCCGAGATACGCCTGCGCGCCGCGCCGCCATGCGTCGTTCAGGTCGAGCCCGTCGCGGCCCGTGATGCGCATCGGCGACAGGAACTCGGTCGCCGCGAACCCCGTGCCGTAGACGATGGCATCGACCGGATGATGCACGCCGTCGACAGTCTCGATGCCGCGCTCCGTCACGCGCCGGATCCGCTGCGTGACGAGTTCGACGTTGTCGCGGCTCATCGCGGCCAGGTAGTCGCTCGACAGCAGGATGCGCTTGCAGCCGATCGGGTAGTCGGGCGTGAGCCGTGCGCGCAACGCGGCGTCCGGCACGTCGCGCGCGAGCACCTTGCGGAAGGGCCGGCCGACCGCGACATTCATCAACCCGTGCAGGCGCGTGAACGCGATTGCGCGCGATTCGTAGCGCAAGTAGATCGATGCGCGATGCAGCTTCATCGCCCACGGAAGCGTGCGAAACAGCGCCTTTTCCCACGGACGGTACGCACGGTCGGGGCGCGGCATCACGTAGGCCGGCGAACGCTGGAACACGGTCAGGCGCTGCACGTCACCGGCGATCGCAGGGACGAACTGGATCGCCGACGCACCGGTGCCGACCACCGCCACGCGCTGGCCGGCGAGCGCGTAGTCGTGATCCCAGTGCGCGGAGTGGAATGCGCGGCCGCGGAACGTGTCGATGCCGGGCAGGTCGGGCATCGCGGGGCGGCTCAACTGCCCGGTGCCGCTGACGAGCACGGCGGCGCTCAGCGTCGTGCCGTCGGCGAGCGTGACGCGCCACAGCGCGGCGGCTTCGTCGTAACGCGCATGCGCGACGTCGGCGCCGAAGCGCAGGTAGCGCGCGAGGCCATATTTGCGCGCGCAATGCTGCAGGTACGCATGGATCTCGGGCTGCGGTGCGAACACGCGCGACCAGGCCGGATTGGGCTCGAACGAAAACGAGTACAGGTGCGAGGGCACGTCGCACGCGGCGCCGGGGTAGCTGTTGTCGCGCCACACGCCGCCGACGTCGTGCGAGCGCTCGACGATCGCGAAATCGTGGATGCCGGCACGTTGCAGCGCAATGGCCATGCCGATGCCGGCGAAGCCGGCGCCGATGATGATCGCCGCGAGCGGTGCGGCGGATTCGGTCAGGCGGGCAGCGTCACGCGACGACATGGCGGGTCTCCTCCGGCTGGACGGCTTCGTGCGCGGCGCGCGAAGCGGGAACGGTATCCGTAGCTATCCTGACGGTTTCGCGCTGCGGCCGCGCGGACGTGCGGCATACGCCGCGGATCAGGTCGACGGCCTTCTCGGCGATCATGATCGTCGGTGCGTTGGTGTTGCCGCCGACGAGCGTCGGCATGACCGACGCATCGACGATGCGCAGCCCCTGCAGGCCGCGCACGCGTAGCTGCGGATCGACGACAGCGAGCGCGTCGTGCCCCATCCGGCACGTGCCGACCGGGTGGTACACGGTGTCGGTGCGCCGCCGCAGCACGTCGCGGATTTCATCGTCGGTGTCGACGTTCGCGGTGAACAGGTCGCGCGTGGTCCAGCCGGCGAGCGCCGGTGCTTCCATCAGCCGTCGCGTGAGCCGGAAGCCCGCGACCATGTCGTCGAGGTCGCGCGGATCGTCGAAGAACGCGGGGTCGATGCGCGGCGCCGCGAGCGGATCGGCGCTGTCGAGCGTGACCGAGCCGCGGCTGCGCGGCCGCAGCAGGCACACGTGGCACGACAGCCCGTGGCCGGCGTGCAGCTTGCGCGCGTGATCGTCGACGAGCGCGACGACGAAGTGCAGCTGGATGTCCGGTGCGTCGAGGTCCGCGCGGGTCTTCAGGAAACCGCCGCCTTCCGCGAAATTCGACGTCAGCATGCCGCGCCGTTCGCGGCGAAAGCGCGCGAGCTCGCGCAGCATGCGCAGGCCGCCGCGCGCGGATACGCCCATCGTATCGACGCTGCGCGTGCGGTAGCCGAAGATGAAATCCGGATGATCCTGCAGGTTGCGGCCGACCCCGGGCAGGTCGGCGTGCACCGCGATGCCCCGTTGCCGGAGCTCGCTGCCGGGGCCGACGCCCGACAGCATCAGCAGTTGCGGCGTTTGCAGCGCGCCGGCCGCGAGCACGACTTCACGCCGTGCGCGCAGTGTGCGGACCTCGCCGTGCTGCCGGACTTCGACACCGGTCGCGCGCGTGCCGTCGAACAGGATGCGCAGCACCTGCGCATGCGTCTCGACCGTCAGGTTGTCGCGGCGGCCGATGTGCGGCAACAGGTACGCGCGCGCCGCGCTCCACCGTTCGCCGTGCTTCTGCGTGACCTGGTAGATGCCGATGCCTTCCTGCTGCGCGCCGTTGAAATCGTCGGTGAGCGGCAGGCCGGCCTGTTGCGCGGCTTCCAGGTAGCGCGCATGGAACGGGTTGCCGGTGCGCAGGTCGCTCACCCACAGCGGGCCGTCGCGGCCGTGCCATGCATCGTCGAAGCGCTCGTTGTGCTCGCTCAGGCGGAAGTACGGCAGCACGTCGTCGTAGGCCCAGCCTTCGTTGCCGAGCGCGGCCCAGCCGTCGTAGTCGACGCGATGGCCGCGGATATAGACCATCGCGTTGATGGCCGACGAACCGCCCAGCGCCTTGCCGCGCGGCTGGTAGCCGATGCGCCCGCCGAGGCCGTGCTGCGGCACCGTGTCGAAGGCCCAGTTGTTCACGCGGGTCGGCATCATCGCGACCGCGCCGGTCGGCACGTTGACGAGCGTGCCGTCGCCGCGGCCGCCGGCCTCGAGCACGCAGACGGTCACGGCCGGGTCCTCGGTCAGCCGCCCGGCGACGACGCAGCCGCCCGACCCGCCGCCGACGACGATGTAGTCGAAAGTCCTGCTCATGGGTTCATCCTCCGATGGTCGATGGATCAGGCGGGGCGCGGCAGCGCGCACGGGCGGCCGGCGCGCGGCCGGGCAGGGGCAGGGGTTCGTGCAGGCACGGCGCGCCGGCGTGCGAAGCGGGCTGCGGGATCGGTCGGGCGACTGCGTCGCATGGTGTCTCCTCCGGAGGGCATTGGCGTCGTTCGGGCGACGACTGGGATGACGCCGATGGTGCTGGCCGCATGGGAAAACACCAATGCTGCTTCGGGACAATTGTTTTAGTATTTGGGCCAAATCGGCGCTTCGAGGGTTTCTCCGCATGAGCTTCTGGGATTTCACCCGGAGTCCGGCCAGCGCCCGGCTGCTGGTCGATTTCGGCGACGAACGCGGCGTGCCGCACGCGACACTGCTGGCCGGCACGGGGCTCGCCAACGCGCAGCTCGACGATCCGAAGGTCGAGGTGACGGCCGCGCAGGAACTGCGGCTGACCGACAACCTGCTGCGCGCGCTCGGGCGCGCGCCGGGCCTCGGGTTCGAGGTCGGCCTGCGCTACCACTTCTCCGCGTACGGCGTGTGGGGCTACGGGCTGATCGCGAGCGCGACCGCGCGCGACGCACTCGCGCTGGCGATGCGCTTCCTGCCGCTCACCTACGCATTCACCGTGATCACGTATCGTGAAGAGGACAGCACGTGCGTGCTCAGTTTCGGCGCGCCGGAACTCGATGGCGCGCTGAGCCGGTTCCTCGTCGAGCGCGACATGTCGGCGGCGGCCGTATTGCTGCGGGAAATCGGCGGCGACGCATTCGAGCTGTCGCGCTTCACGGTGCAGGCAACGCGCGCGCCGTCCGCGCCGGTGCCGCGCATCGCCGGCGTCGAGCCGGTTTTTTCGGCGCGCGCGAACAGTCTCGCGTTCGATCGCGCGTTGCTCGACCGGCCGCTGCCGCACGCGAATCCGCTGACGGTGTCGATGTGCGAGCAGATGTGCGGCCAGCTGCTCGAAGCGCGGCGCGCGCGGGTGGGCACGTCGGAGATGGTGCGCCAGTACCTGGGCGCGACGCCCGGCCCCGCGCCGTTCTCGCTCGAGGACATGGCGCGGCTGCTGAACACGAGCCCGCGTACGCTCAAGCGTCGGCTGCAGGAGGAGGGCACGACGTTCCGGGCGCTGCTCGCGCAGGCGCGCGGCGCGATGGCCGAGACGCTGCTCGGCGATGCACGCCTGTCGCTCGCGGAAGTGGCCGAGCGGCTCGGCTTCAGCGACCTGTCGAGTTTCTCGCAGGCGTTCAAGCGCTGGTACGGTGTGCCGCCGGGCGCGTATCGCAGCGCGGCGCAACGGGACGGCGGCCGTTCCTGAATCACGCCACGATCGCCGGCTGTCCGGCCGGCATTCCAATCAAGAGAGAACCCGCATGATCACGATTCGCCCGATGACCGACGACGATTTCCCGCGCTTCTGGCCGACCTATCGCGCCATCGTCGCTGCTCAGGAAACCTATGCATTCGATCCCGATGCGACACCCGAAGCAGCGCGCGCGTCATGGCTCGATGCGCCGCTCTGCACGTGGATCGCCGAGGAGGACGGCGTGGTACTGGGCTCGTACTACCTGAAGGCGAACGCGGCCGGCCCCGGCAATCACGTATGCAATTGCGGCTACATGGTGAGCGAGGCCGCGCGCGGCCGTGGCGTCGCGCGCCTGATGTGCGAGCACTCGCAGCAGGTTGCGCGCGAGCGCGGTTTCCTCGCGATGCAGTTCAACTCGGTCGTCTCGACGAACGAGGTGGCGGTCGCGCTGTGGCAGAAGCTGGGATTTGAAATCGTCGGCCGGCTGCCGCGTGCATATCGTCACGCGCGGCTCGGGTTCGTCGATTGCCTCGTGATGTTCAAGTGGCTCGGCGACACACCCGCCGCCGGAGCCTGAGCGCGCAAAGGCCGAATCAGACGGCGAACGCGCCGTCGAACACGATCCGGTCGTCGAGCGCGAGCGTGCCGCGCGCGAAGATCAGGTCGAGATGGTGGCTGCCGTTTTCGCCGCCACCGAGCCCGAGGTGCAGGCCCGGATGACGTTCCTCGAACCCCGCATTGCGGCCATACAGCCCGCGAATGCCGAGGTTCGTGCCGATGCCGAATTCCTCGATCCGCCGGTGATTCGGATGCCGGTCGAGATAGGCCGAGAAATCGCGCCGGAAGCCCGTGTCGTCGGTATCGAAACCGACGATCGTGCTGTTCTCGACCTGCAGCGTCGCGAGCCGTTCGGCCACCTTGTACTTGATCGCGAACGGCACGGTGCCGAGGAACGTGCCGCTGAAGACGATCGTGCCGTTGAGATCCGTCACGTGCGTCGCGATCTCGCCGGGCACGACGTCGAGGTTGCCCATTCCGTCCACGCTCGTCCATTTCTGGTCCGGCGCGAGCGAGCCCGCCAGCGTGTTCCCGGCTTCGTCGATGAAACGGATCTGCGATGCGCGCGCGGCCGCGTCGATCAGCCGGCCGTTGCGTGCCGCGATGTCGTCGAGCGATTCGGCGAACGCCTCGTCGAGATGCGGGCCGTAATCCTTGAACAGCACCGACTTGCTCCAGTGCTCGACGATCGCCGGGCGGATCGCGGCGAGGAACGGCGGCCCGCTCGGCGACGGTGTCGGCAGGCACGACGAGTCGTACAGCAGCACGAACAGGTCGGCTTCATCGAGTGCGGCGGTGATATCGGCGGGCGGGGTGCTTTCGAGGCAGAGGGTCGTGGCGTCGAGTGAATCGGGCAGGGCGGCAAATGCGCGCAACGCGATGTCGCGGTTGCGGGTGTCGTGACCGACCAGCAGTTTTCCCGATTCGCCGCGCGCCAGTTTGTCGCGCAGCGCGGGGTGGAAGCCGAGTGCGCGGTGCAGGTTCAGCATGCGTGTCTCCGGAAGCGGCGGAAGGGCCGCGGCCCTTCCGCGAGAACGGGTGGCCCGCTCAGACCGGCCAGAGCGCGGTGCCGAACGGCACCACGGCGTCCTCGACCATCATGTCGATGGCCTCGGGGTGCGTGTCTTCCTGCATCCAGTCAAGCAATTCGATCTGCTGGGTGTCCTGCATGTCAATTCTCCTGTGGTGAACATGAGTGTTTCAACATGAAAGCGCGGCTAAAAAGTTGCCACTCCTCATCAGGCATTTCGTGAATGCCGGATGAGTGGCGTTGATATTAGTCTGACGAATTTGCGAATGCAATGCGTTGCAAGGATTTTAGCCTCGGCGTGCTAAACAACGCGGGATGACGACACACGTGCGGTAAAAGGCGGGTAAAGAGAGCGACGGATTCAATGTCATTTTTTCAATGAAATGAATCGGAATCGATGTATCGTATTCGGCGAATTTTTATCGGAATTTCGATAGCCTCGATCATGGCGACCGGCGTCGTGCGCGGCAGCGATGCATACGAAGGCATCGCCGGTCGGCGCGGGCGTGTCGGCGGCCCGATGCCGAGTCAGCCGAGCAGCGCCTTGCCGAGCGGTTTGGCCGGCTCGGAGCGGAGCACCAGCGACGTCGTGACCGCGCCGAACCGGGCAATCGCGTCGATGATGGTTTCCAGTTGTCCCGGTGTCGGCACGAGTACCTTCAGCAAGAAGCAATCCTCGCCGGTCATCCGGTGAACCTCGATGACGTGCGGCATCTCGGCGAATGCGCGCAGCGCGGGCTTGATGTGTTCGTGCGTCGTCTTCAGCCGGATGATGGCCATCATCCCCAACCCCAGCGCCGCCGGGTCGATTCGCGCGCCGTAGCCGGCGATGATGCCGCGTTCTTCCAGCCGCTTGACGCGCTCCGACGTCGCCGGCTGCGACAGCCCGATGCGCCGGCCCACCTCGGACAGCGGCATCCGCGCGTTTTCCTGTAGTGCCTCGAGGATCGAAAGATCCAGGCGATCGAGCTCTCCATTCGACATATCCGTTCTCCCGCTCCGTTAATTCATCGGCATATTGTCTCAATAACCGATGACTTGCCATTCCCGGCCGGTTTCCGGCGGACGAGACTGAGCGCTCGCCTGTTCATGGAGACGGAGATGGAGATGGACCAAACGATCGTGATCGTGCCGGGGATCGGCAACTCGGGACCGGATCATTGGCAGAGCCACTGGGAGGCCGCGATTCCGGGCGCGATCCGCATGGCGCCCGCGTCATGGGATGCCCCCGACCTGCGCGACTGGATGGCAGCGCTGGATGAAGCCGTCGCACAAGCCGCGGCGCCGCCGGTGTTGATCTGCCATTCGCTGGGGTGCCTGCTGTTCGCGCACTGGCGCGCGGCGTCGGCGCGCGTCGTGCGCGGCGCATGGCTCGTTGCGGTGCCCGATCCGGGCGGCCCGCGTTTTCCGGCCGCGGCGCGTGCGTTCGCGAACGTGCCGGGCGGCGATTTCGGCGGGTTGCCGGTGCTGGCGATCGCCAGTTCGGACGACGGGTACGACCCGTCCGGGCGCGGTATCGCATGGGCGAGCGCACGTGGCGCGACGCCGCTGCGGCTCGGCCCGCGCGGCCACCTGAATGCGGAAGCGGGATTGGCGCAGTGGCCGGAGGGGCGTGCGTTGCTGACGGCCTTCATGGCCGGATTGCCGCGCTAGCGCCGGCAAGCGGCTGCCGTCCTTCCACGCGTGCTTGCCCGTGACGGCTCAAGTATGATCGGTCGACAGAATCGGAAGCCTCGACGGACAGTCGGGACCGGTGCGTGCGAAACGCCGGTTCCGTCGCGTCGACTCCCCCGGCTTCGAACGACAAAGGAGACACGCGATGCGCGCAGCGCCGCAACCGGAGCCTGCCGGCCCGTCGCAGCCGGACACCGGCGCGACCCGCCATACCCCCGAACGTGATCCCGATCGCATGGCCGCGTGGCGGCTCGCGATCGGCCTGTCGCTCGGCAGCGCGATCGCGCTCGGCCTCGCGCGCTTTTCGTATGCGCTGCTGCTGCCGCCGATGAAGGCCGATCTCGGCTGGACCTTCGCGCAAGCGGGCGCGCTGAACACGGCGAACGCGGCCGGTTACCTGATCGGTGCGCTCGCGTTTCCGTTGCTGTCGCGACGCTGGCGCGCGGGCACGCTGCTTGCGGCCGGGTGCGTGCTGACCGCGTTGCTGATGGCCGCGTGCGGGCTCACGTCCGGCATGCACGCGCTGCTCGTGCAGCGGCTCGCGACCGGCGTCGGCAGTGCGCTGATCTTCATCAGCGGCGGCGTGCTGGCCGCGCGGCTCGCGTCGGCATCGCCGCGCGATGCGGGCCTGCTGCTCGGCCTCTACTACGGCGGCACCGGATGGGGCATCGTCGCTTCGTCGCTGCTCGTGCCGGCGACGCTCGCGCAGGGTGTACATGGCTGGCAGCCCGCGTGGTTCGCGCTCGCGTTCGCATGCGTGCTGTTCTCGGCAGTGGCCGTGTCGGCCGCGCGCCGCATCGAGCGCGTGCACGCGGCACCCGCCGCGCCGCGCGACGGTGCGGTGCCGGCGGCGACCGCGAGCCCCGTGCGATTCGCCCTCGCGCTGGCCGGCTACGGCCTGTTCGGCGTCGGCTACATCGGCTACATGACGTTCATCGTCGCGCTGCTGCGCGGCGCGGGAATGAGCGGCACGGTGGTCGCCGCGTTCTACGTGATGCTCGGCGTCGCGACCGTCGTCTCGGCACGGCTGTGGTCGGGGCTGCTCGACCGGATGCGCGGCGGCCAGGCGCTGGCCGTGCTCAATGCGCTGCTCGGCATCGCGACCCTGATGCCGGCGATGTTCGTGCATCCGGTTGCCGCGTTCGCGTCGGGCGTGCTGTTCGGCGCGACGTTCCTGTCGGCCGTCGCGTCGACGACGGCCTTCGTGCGCCACAACCTGCCGCCCGACGGCTGGGCAAAAGGGATCAGCGCGTTCACGACGGTCTTCGCATTCGGGCAGATCGCCGGGCCGGTCGCGATCGGCTGGGTGTCGGACAGCGCGGGGCTCGCGCGCGGGCTCGTGTATTCGGCGCTGACGCTGTTCGCGGGTGCCGCGCTCGCGGCCGGGCAGCGCGCGTTGCGGGCCACCGCGTAGTCACGCGCGATTCACCGCACGCACGCCGTGCGCGATACGCGATGAAACGCACGGCCGAAGTAGATCAGGCTGTCGCCGTCGTCGCGCACGCGGATCGATGTCGCCTCGATGAACATCACCGAATGCGAGCCGACTTCCTTCATGTCGGCGATCGTGCCCTGCAGGCTCGCGAGCGCGTCGCGCAGCACGGGCACGTCCTGCTCGCCGCGATCCCACACGGGCAGTTCGAAACGCCGGTCCATCGGCAGCTCGGTGAGCCCCGCGAAGTGCCGCGCGAGCTGTTCGTGTTCGGCCGGCAGCACGTTGATGCAGACGTGGCGATTGCGTTCGAACGTCGCATGCATCGCGCTCGACCGGTTGAGGCACACGAGCAGCGTCGGCGGCGTGTCGGTGACGGAGCACACGGCGCTCGCGGTGATCCCGCAGCGGCCGTGCGGCCCGGCGGTGGTGATCACGTTGACGGCCGCGCCGAGGTGGGCCATCGCTTGCCGGAAGGCCTTCTGCGCGTCGGTCGGCTCGACGCGTGCCGGTCGCTGGATATCGGTCGTGGAAGACATGGGCGCTCCTGGTTGGACGAGAGCGGCGATCGTGCGGCGCTGCGGGTGCAGCGCCTGATCGCCGACGATGACCCAAGCGTACGTCGCGAAAAGGCGGACGACCATTCGCACGATTGACGATGGAGATGGCGTTCTCGCCAACGCGTCTAAAGGTTCTACCTAGGTGCGCGGGGCGACGCGCGAAAAAAAACCGGGAATGAGCGTTCGTGCGACCCGTGAAGGGGTTTTCAGCGGGTTTTCGGCTCGTTATGATGTGCCGCGCATCCCCAGCGAACGACGTGCGCGACGCGCCGGCAACCGGCCCCGTAGGCGGCGCGTGCGATACCCATACCGATATTCAGCGAGACCCCCGCGATGACGTCACCCGCACCGATCGTATACATCGTCGACGACGACAGCGGCATGCGGACGTCGCTCGCCTGGCTGCTCGAATCGGTCGGGATCGCGTCCGAGGGGTTCGCGAACGCCGCGGATTTTCTCGCGCGCTTCGACGTGAACCTGCCCGCGTGCCTGGTGCTCGACGTGCGGATGCCGGAGAAGAGCGGCTTCGACGTGCAGGCCGAACTGAACGCGCGGGGCGCGACGCTGCCGGTGATCTTCGTCAGCGGGCACGGCGATATTCCGATGTCCGTGCGCGCGCTGCAGAACGGCGCGATCGATTTCGTCGAGAAGCCGTACAACTCGCAGCAGATGCTCGAGCGCGTGCAGCGCGCGCTGCGGCTCGCGCAGCAGCGGCACGCGGTAAGCCAGCGCCACCGCGAGCTGCGCCAGCGGCTCGATGCGCTGACCGCGCGCGAGAAGGAAGTGCTGCGCGGCGTGGTGGACGGCAAGGGCAGCAAGCAGATCGCGTCGGATCTGTCGATCAGCGTGAAGACCGTCGACGTGCATCGCGCGAGCATCAAGGAGAAGCTCGGCGCGACGTCGATCGCCGCGCTCGTGCGGGACGTGATGGTCGTGTGGGGCGACGACGGGGAGTCGTCGCGATAGGGGGGGCGGGCACGCGGACGTTGGCCTCCCCGCACGAGTCTCACACGTGTCCTGCGCGAGTACCGGACGAGCCCCGCACGAGTCCCGCGTGCTGCACCGCTCGGCGCAGCCCAAGCGATGCAGCCCACCGCTCAGCGCATGTACAACCCGCCGTTGATGTCCCAGCACGCGCCGTTCGCGAAATGCGCGTCGCCCGACGCGAGCAGCACGGCCGCATCCGCCACGAAACCGGCCGACCCGAGCTTGCCGCCCGGCAGGCTCGCGAGCACCTGGCGCAGTTTCTCCGGCGCGACGCTTTCATGCACGATCGGCAAATCGAGCGGGCCCGGCGAGATCGCGTTGACGGTCACGCCCCGCGCGGCGAGATCGCGTGCGAACACCTTGGTCAGCGTCAGCGTGCCGCCCTTCGCGGCCGCGTAGTGCGCGCCCGTTGCCGAGCCGCCGTTCTGGCCGGCGAGCGATGCGATGTTGACGATGCGGCCCGCACCACGTTCCGCGAAATACTGACCGAACACCTGGCAGCCGAACAGCACGCTGCGCAGGTTCACGTCGATCACCTGGTCGAACTGCTCGGCCGTGATCTCCATCGCGGGCACGACCTTCGATGCGCCCGCGTTGTTCACGAGCACGTCGATCGTGCCCCAGCGCGCGACGAGCGCATCGCGTGCCGCTTCGAAATCGCGTTTCGACGTGACGTCGAGCGGCAGCGCGATCGCGCGTTCGCCGTCCGGGTCGAGTTCGCGCGCATGCGCATAAATGGCGTCGGCGGCGATGTCGGCCAGCGCGACGCGATAGCCGGCCGCATGGAAGCGGTCGGCGATGACGGCGCCGAGCCCGCGTGCGGCGCCGGTAACGAGGACGACTCGGTCTGACATGATGCGTGATTCCCTGGTTCGCGGGCGTGTGAAGGATGAAGCCGCGCCCGCTTCGTGGTTCATGCGGCGAGGGCCGCTTCGAAGTGTGCCGCGATCGCGCAGACCCGCTCGTCCGCGCCCTTGCGCCCGACGATCTGCAAGCCCGCCTTCAGCGGCGAACCGGCCAGCGGCAGCGGCAGGCTGAGCGCCGGATGGCCGCTCAGGTTGAACGGCCGGATCAGCGACGACATCGCGATCACCGATACACCGTCGCGCGCCTGCTGCAGCGTGATCGGCAGCGCGGGCAGCGTCGGCAGCACGAGCACGTCCGCGAGTTCGAGCGCGGCGTCGACCTGCGCGGTGAAGCGTGCGCGTACGGCTTCGGCTTCCGCGAGAGCGGCGGGTGTCGTCGTCGCGGCGGTGCGCAGCCGCGCATCGAGATCGGCGCCGAGCTTGCCGGTGTCGACCAGATGGCCGAACGCGCGCGACGTTTCCACGTTGATCACGGTAAGCCCCGCCGCGAATGACGCCGGCATTTCGTCGAGCACGAGCGCGTGCGAACACAGGCCCGACGCGCGCACGGCCGCGTCGAGCGCGGCGGCGATCGCCGGATCGGCTTCGACGCGGATCTGCGCGATCGTGCAGCCAGCCACGGAGGCCGCCGCTTGCGCCCGATCGAAGCCCGGCGCGATCGCGGCCATCACCGCGGCCAGCGTGCGGATATCGCGTGCGAACGGCCCGACGCAATCGAGCGTGGTATCGGCCGGCGCGACGCCGCGCCGCGACACGCGGCCGAACGTCGGCTTCAGCCCGGCCACGCCGCAGCAGGCGGCCGGCCCGCGAATCGAGCCGCCGGTGTCGGTGCCGAGCGCCGCGTCGACCGTGCCGAGCCCGACGAGCGAAGCGGAACCGCTCGACGAGCCGCCCGGGATGCGCGTCGCATCCTGCGGATTGACGGGCGTGCCCGTGTAGTCGTTGATGCCGGTCATGCCGAACGCGAGCTCGTGCATGTTCGCCTTGCCGGCGATCTGCCAGCCCGCGTCGAGCAGCAGGCGGACGACGTCCGCATGTTGCGCGGCCGGCGGAGCATCGGCGAGCGCGCGGCTCGCCGCGCGGGTCGGATGGCCCGCGATGTCGATCGTGTCCTTGATCGCGATCGTGGGGCCCGGGCCGCCGAGCGTGAAGGTGTCGATGAAGCCTGTCATGGTCGATATCGTGCGGAAGCGGTGGAAAGCATCAGGGCCGTGGCGCGGCGGCGAGCGGCCACGGGCCGTCGAGCACGCGTTCGGTGCGAAAGTGCTGGATCAGCCAGGTCGCCCCGTCGCCGGCCGGCATGAAATCGACGGTCAGCCGCGCGGCGATCAGCTCGGCCGTGCCGTTCGCGTAGCGCGACGCCTGCAGCATGATCCAGCGGCCGCGCGCGCTCGTGTTGCCGGCGCCGATCTCGATCGACTCCGACGTCAGGAAGTGCAGGTTCGCCAAGAAATGCGGATCGGGCGGCAGGTAGCGGCCCAGCATCGCGACGATCGCGGCCGTGCCTTCGAGGCGGCCGAACTTCTGCGCGTATTGAGGGCCGATGCCTTCCCACACGGCGTCGGGTGTGAACAGGCCGGCGAGCGACGGGCCGTCGCCGGCGTCTTCCGGCACGTCGCACAGCGCCATGTAGCGCGTAATCGTCGCGCGCACCGCGCGCTCGGCGTCGAGCGCCGCCACGCGCTGCGCGAGTGCGTCGATCAGGCCGGGGGACGAGCTGCGAGACAGGTCGGTCATCGCGCGCCTCACGACGCGGGTTTCGCGGCCGGCGGCACGGTCAGCGCGCGGCCGACCCGCGCTTCGATCTTGCCGTAGCGCCACAGGTTGTATTCGCCGACCGGCGTCGTGCGATACAGGTTGCACACGGCGACCGTCGTGTCGAAATCGGCGACGTCGGCCATGATGTAGAAGGTCCACGGCGCGCCGTCGGCCTGGCCGACCACGAGGCGGTCGTCGTCCATCACGCCGAGCACGCGCACGCCGGGCATCGCCTCGACGGCGGCGAGCATCGCGCCGTACGCCTGCCACACTTCGCCGATCTTCTCGCGCGGCAGGTCGAAGAAATTCTGCGACACGCCGCAGCAGAACAGGACACGCAGCGGCAGCGGATTCGAATCGGACATCTCGGGTTCTCCAGGGGAAACGGTTGGGCGCATGCGCCGGCCGGTAGCGGTGCTTCGGCATCGGCGCCATGCGCGTTCGGGAAACAGCGCGGCCCAGGCGCGGGTTGCGCGGGTTACAGGTAGCCGGGAAACGGCGTGACGCCGGTGAACACCGCGCCCGCGCCGTCGAAGTTGCCCTCCGCGAGAAACGCGTGCTGCGTGACGACCATCGCGTCGCGCAGCAGCCGCTGAAGCGGATGCGTGCGATAGATCGCCGCCGTGCCGCCGAGGCGGTACGCGCGTTCGACGACGCTCGCGCCTTCGCGTGCGATATGCGTGGCCGCGAGCCGCAGCAGGCTGACCTGGTCGGGCGTCACGGGATTGCCCGCGAGGATCGATTGCCACACCGTGTCGGTTGCGTCGTAGAAAAACGCGCGTGCCGAGCGCAGCTGCGCTTCGGCCTTCGCGAGCTCGATGCGGAAATACGCGCGATCGGCAAGGCGCGGCGCGCCGGTCGTCGTCTGCCGGCCGCCCGACATGCGGTTCGCGACGTCGAGCGCCGCGCGCGCGAGGCCGAGATTGACGACGGCCAGCACCTGCGCCGCATACGCGACGGTCGGGTAGCGGTACAGCGGCTCGTCGACGGTCGGCTCGCCGCCGCGCACGAAGGTCCACGCTTCGGCCACGAAGCGGTCGTCGACGCGCAGGTCGTGGCTGCCGGTGCCCTGCATGCCGACCACGCTCCAGTTCTCGACGATCTCGACGTCGGCCGCGCGGAACACGGCCGTGCGCGGCTTGTTCGGCGCGGCGTCCTGCGCGCCGGGCACGGCGATGCCGACGCCGAGCCAGTCGGCACCCTTGCAGCCGCTCGCGAATTTCCACGTGCCGTTCACGCGCCAGCCGCCCGGCGCGGCCTGCGCCGGCTGCACCGGGAACAGGCCGCCCGCGAACACCTGGTCGGGGCCGCTCGCGTACAGCTCGGCCTGGGTCTCGAGCGGCAGCGCGGCGAGATAGACGTTCGCGGAACCGAAGCTCGCGACCCATGCGGCCGAACCGTCGGCGGTCGCGATCCGTTCGATCATGTCGAGGAAGGCGGTCGGCGCGAGCGCATCGCCGCCGAAGCGGCGCGGCGTGCCCGCGCGATAGATGCCGGCCTGCCTGAACAGTGCGATCACGTCGCGCGGCACGTGCGACAGGCGATCGAATTCGTCGCGGCGCGCGGCGACGGTTTCGATCACGGCGTCGAGCGGCGACAACCGCGCGGCCGCGGTGCCTGCCACGGGCTGGGAGGACGGCGCGGGTTCGATGGCGAGGGCGGCTTGCGGCATGGTTGTCTCCTGGACGGATAGGGGTTCGGATGCGGGGCGGCATGCGTGCTGTCTCGGGTGGCAACACGACGATGCAACCAGTCTAGAAACGCCGAAAACACGCAGCAATTGGTGCGTTGGGCCGCGCGACTGGTGAGGTTCCGTGCCGGCCTAAAGAAATCTTCAGATGCGATCGGCGCGCGCCGGTGCTATGTTGGCTTTCCGGCCGCGCGACGCCGCGCGCCTTCATCCGAAGCCGATCATGAGTTTCCCTGACGAAGACGATTTCCACCGGCTGCTCGACGCGCTGACCACCTGCGTGCTGCTGCACGACGCGCAGACGAAGGCGATCGTGTGGGCGAACCGCGCCGCGTGCATCGCGCTCGGTTTTTCCGTCGAGGAACTGCTGCCGCTGAAGGCGCCGGACATGACGCGTCCCGAGCCGAAATACCAGCGCGAGATCGCCGTGAGCGCGTGGGATCGCGCGCTCGTCGACGGGCCGCAGGTGTACGAGTGGTGCTACCGGTCGCGCACGGGCGTCGACATGCTGTCCGAGGCGACCGCCACCTACGTGCCGCTGCGCGGGCGCGACGTCGTGATGGTGCAGTTCCGCGACATCAGCGCCGAAGAGGCAGTGCGCCAGCAGTTGCGCCGCTACGAGGCGCGGCTGCGCGAATTCATGCAGGATCTCGACGAAGGTATCGCGGTCGTCACGCCGCGCGGCGGCGTGCAGTTCATCAGCGAGTCGGGCCGCCGCGTGCTCGGGCTCGCGCCCGACGAAGCACTCGGCGAGGTGCTCGACTACTGCTCCGAGGCCGATCGCGACCGGCTCGTCGCGCAATTGCACGATGCGCCGTCCGCGTGCCCGTCCGCGCCGCAGCGCTACCGGATCGTGCGGCGCGACGGCTCGCCGTGCTGGTTGCGCATCCTGTGCCGGCAGGTCGAGATCGAGGGCGATCTCGACGGGCTGCTCGTGCAGTTCCGCGACGTGAGCGACGAGGTCGCGATCGAGGACGCGCGCCGCGCCGAAGCGCGCATGCTCGAACACGCGGGCCGCTACAACGCGATGGGCGAGATGGCGAGCGTGATCGCGCACGAGCTGAGCCAGCCGCTCGCGGCCGTGCGCAATTTCATCGAAGGGGCGGTGCAGCGGCTGAACGGGCGCGGCGCGATCGACGACGCGATCTGGGGGCTGCGCAGCGCGGACCGCCAGGCCGAGCATGCGGCGCTGATCATCAAGAGCGTGCGCGAATTCATCGTGAAGCGCGAGCCGGTCGTCGCGCTCGCCGACCTGCGCGACATCCTCGCGGACGTCGCGTATTTCATCGAGCTGCGTGCGAAGGATGCCGGCGTGACGGTCGCGATCGTGCAGGCCGATGCGCCGCTGCCGATCCTTTGCGAGCGCGTGCTGATCGGGCAGGTGATCCTGAATCTCGCGTTCAATGCGATCGAGGCGTTCGCCGGTTGCGAACGCGTGCCGCGCATGCTGACGCTCGGCACCGCGAATGTGGCCGGGCACGCCGAGCTGCGCGCGATCGACAACGGCCCCGGCATCGCGGCCGGCGCGCACGGCCGGCTGTTCGACGGCTTCTCGTCGTCGAAGGCCGGCGGCAACGGGATCGGATTGTCGCTGTGCAAGAGCATCGTGACGCGCCACGGCGGCCTGATCGGCGCGAGCCCGGCCGAGGGCGGCGGGCTCGACTGCCGCGTGACGCTGCCGCTCGCCGACGGGTGAGCGCAACCGCGTCGGTGTGTCGCGGCGAGGCGGCGACGCGCGATGCATGGTCAGCGCCCCAGCGCCCGCGCGGTCTGGCCGCCGATGCCGAAGTCCGTGTTCGGAATGTCCTTGATGATCACGCGCGTCGCTTGCAGCGGCGCGTCGAGCACGTTCGCGCCCACGTCGGACAGCGCGGCGATCAGCGCGCGTTTCTGTTCGTCGGTGCGGCCGGCGATCAGGATCGCGACGATTACCGGCAGCGACGGCGGCGCGCCGTCCGCGGCGCTGCGCCCGCCGAGGCCGATATGTGTCGCGGGCAGTTCGGTGAGCAGCACGCGCACGGATTCGATGGGTGCGCCGATCGCGTCGACGGTCGCGATGCTGAGCCGTGCGATCAGTTCGGCCTTGCGCGCGTCGTCGTGGCCGGCCGGCAGGAAAACTTCGAGTGTGGGCATGGTCGTCCGGAAAGGTGAAGGTGACTGGCTCACCGTTGCGCGGGCGACGGCGAACCGGTGGCCGTTCAAAGGTGAAGGTGACCGGCTCACCTTTGTGTGGGCGACGGCGAGCCGGCAGCCGCTCACAGGTGAAGGTGCCCGGCTCACCATTGCGTTGGCGACGGCGAACCGGCCACGGCTCACAGCAGGAAGCCGATCGCGCTGAGCGCTTCGGTCGAGTCGATCAGGCGCACGACCTTTTCGGCAATTCGCATCTCGCCTTCGGCATCGACGTGCAGCTTGTGCGTGACGTCGGCCGCGAACAGCGTCGCGACGCCGCGCTTGTACGCGACGACGACCTGCGCCGATTTCAGCTCGACGGTGCCGGCGCTGCCGCTTTCCAGCGTGAAGCGCGACACGGTGCGCACCGTGCGCGCGGCGTCGGTCGCCGACGCCGAGTAGCCCGACACCATCCGCTGCACGCGCTTCTCGCGCATGTCCTGGTCGTCGAATACGTAGTTCAGCGTCGCGGCGAAATCGGTCGTGTCGGGATCGATCGGCACCACGTAATGGCCGGCCGGATCCCACAGGTCGAGCCATGCGCGATAGTCGCGGCGGTCGAGCATCTCGGCTTCGCGCCACACGAATTGGACCGCGCGGGCGAAGGTCTGCTCGGAAAAGAGGGCGTTGCGGTCGTCCATCATTGCTGCTCCATCATCTTGCGCCATTGCTGGTAGGCCTCGCGCATGCCGGTTTCGTCGGTCGCATGGGCGGTCTTTTCGCCGTTCGCGGCGGTCGTCTCGCGGTTCAGCCCGCGATTCACGAGGATCGGCACGTCGGGGCCCGCGTGCGCGCCGCGCTGCACGCGCTCCCACGCTTCCGCGTCGTCGGGGCTCCCGAAGCCGAACGGGCCCTGGAAGTGCTCGTGAATGCGCAGCCGTTCGCGGTTCGCTTCGTCGGGGCCGCCGTCCATCGCGAGCGCGACGTGGCGGATCTCGGTTTCGTTCGCCGCGATCGGCCGCAGCACGCGGAAGAACGCCATCGACAGCGCGAGGTTCGGGAACAGGTTCAGGTTGAAGCCGACCCCCATCAGCGAGCGCACGATGCGGCGCACTTCGTCCGGCGAGTGGCGCGCGGCGAGCTTCGCCGCGAGCGGCGCGAAGCGCTCGGGCAGCGGTGCGCCGTCGTCTTCGTCGAGATCGATCAGCTCGGGCATCAGCACCGCGAGGCTGTGGCCGTTGCCGAGCCCGCGGCAGAACGCGTCCTCGCTCGTCATGAAACTCGTGATCGCGGCGGCCGTCTCGTCGTCGATCGACTTCATCCACGACTTGTGCACGACCGGGAAGTGATAGAGGTCGGTCGTGTTCTCGAGCTGGATCTTCCAGTTGCCCTTGAACTTGAACTTGTGCTCGCCGTTCGCCTTGATCGGGTAGCCGGCGCCCTGTTTCATGAACAGGTCGATCCACGGCTTCGCGCCGCCGAGAAAATCCTCGAGCGGCTCGATCGTGTCGTTGAAGCTCGCGAAGACCAGCCCCTGGTACACGCCGACGCGCAGCTTCACGAGCGGCAGGTCGCCTTTCTCGCACACGCCTTCGTAGCCGTCGCCGTAGGGCAGCGCGCGCAGCGTGCCGTCGAGCGCGTACGACCAGCTGTGATACGGGCACGTGAAGCCCTTTGCGTTGCCCTTGTGCGATTCGCAGACGGTCGCGCCGCGATGACGGCAGCGGTTCTGCAGCACGTTGATCTCGCCGGTCTTGTCGCGCACGACGATCACCGGCTGGCGGCCGATCGTCGTCGTGATGAAGTCGCCCGGGTTCGGCAGCTCGCTCTCGTGTGCGACCCAGATCCAGGTGCGGTAGAAGATGCGCTCGAGCTCGGCTTCGAACAACGCGGGATCGTGATACATCGCCGGTGCGATGCGGTCGGGTTGCGCGAGGCCGTGCAACGCGCTGGTGTCGATCGTCTGGTAGGGAATGTCGCTCATCGTTGTCGTGGGGAAAGAGTCGCGAGGAAGCGCAAGGCCCGGTCGGACGGACCTCGTGCGGATAGCGGAACCAGTTTCGTCGTCGCGATTCCATCCGTCAAATTGATCTAAAAAATGCAGTCAAATAAGCAGGATGAATAATTACGCGGGTGACTCGCGATGCGTCGCGACCATGCATGCGATTCATGGGCGGCATTTTTGGCGGGAATTTGACCGGGTCCGGCTGCGCTCTTATCGTGGTCGGACGCAGTGAACAGATTCGATCGCGGACCTGCCGCCGGATGCCGGACCGGCAGGACAACTGACTCTATTCGGACTCCACATGAACTCATCGGCGCCCCTGTCTGCGGTTGCGTTGCCCGCTTCCCGCAGCACGCATTCGGTTCGACGCGCGGTCACCACCGCCGTGCTCGGTCAGGCACTCGAATGGTACGACTTCTTCCTGTACGGGACGGCCGCCGCGCTGCTGTTCGGCAAGCTGTTCTTTCCGGTCGGCAGCGATCCGCTGACCGGCACGATCGCGGCGTTCGGCGGCTTCACGGTCGGCTTCGTCGCGCGCCCGATCGGCGGCCTGCTGTGCGGGCACATCGGCGATCGTTACGGCCGCAAGACCGTGATGATGCTGACGATGTTGACGATGGGCGCGGCGACGGTCGGGATGGGGTTGTTGCCGACCTATCGAGAGATCGGCATCGCTGCACCGGTCGCGCTCGTCTTGCTGCGCGTGCTGCAGGGGCTCGCCGCCGGCGGAGAATGGAGCGGCAGCATCCTGCTGATCCACGAGAACGCGCCGGCCGGGCGGCGCGGCGCGCTGGCCGCGTGGAGCCCGTGCGGCGCGGCGTTCGGCTTCGTGTTGTCGACCGCCGCGTTCCTGCTCGTGCAGCAGCTGCCGGCCGCCGACATCGAGCGCTGGGGTTGGCGCATCCCGTTCCTCGCGAGCATCGTGCTGGTCGGGTTCGGCCTGTGGATGCGCCGCTCGATCGGCGAAAGCGCGGAATTCGCCGAAGCGCGTTCGACGCAGAAGGCCAGCGCGACGCCGCTCGTCGACGTATTGCGCGAATGCCCGCGCGAGGTGCTGACGGTGTTCGGGCTGAGATTCGGCGAAGGCGCGGTGTCGTATCTGTTCTTCGCATTCTCGCTCGCATACGGGAAGTTCATCGGCCTCGATGCTTCATGGCTGCTGAGCGGGCTCGTGATCTCGATGCTGCTGATGATTCCGGTGACGCTGTTCGCGGGCCGCCTGACCGATCGGGTCGGCCGCAAGCCGGTCTACCTGCTCGGCGCCGTCGCCGTCGTGCTGATCGCGTATCCGTACTTCACGCTGCTGCAGTCGGGCCGCTTCTCGCACGTGATCGTCGCGCTGATCCTGGCGAACAGCGTCGCGATCGGCATCCTCGAAGGCGCGCAGCCGGCGTTCATCAGCGAACTGCTGCCCGTGCACCTGCGCTTCTCGGGGCTCGGCATCGGCCGCGAAATGGCGTCGGTGCTCGGCGGCGGGCTGTCCCCGGTGATCGCGACCGCGCTGCTTGCGCATTACCGCAGCGCGACGCCGATCGTCATCTATCTCGTGATCCTCGGTGCGATCACGGTCGTCGCGACCTGCATCGCGCCGGAAACCCACCCGAAGGCGATGCGCGATGCAGCCCGCTCGCGCTGACCGTCGCCAAGCCTTTCGTCTAGGGCCTGTTCACGCTAATAACGGGCTTGCGAACGTGCCTTTCCGCCCGTCCCCCAAGGGGACTTCCTTAGGGGCGCGTGCCAGGAGTACGGAGCGCCGTTTGGCCGCGCCAAACAAGCGACGCACGACGCCGCAATGTGGGCGGAAAGGCACGTTCCCCTGTTTGGAACGATTTATTCGTGGGGCTGGCCCCCAGAAGGGCCGATCGCCGCGTCATGCTTCTCGCGAATACGTCGAGTATTCGCTTCGTCGCAATCCTTGCGCTCGGCCCTTCTGGGGGCCAGCGCAAGCCCGTTATTAGCGTGAACAGGCCCTAAACCCTTCGCCCTTTCAGGAAGTCACCATGCAAGCCAATTCCGCCATTCGTGCCGTCGTGCCCGACGCGCCCGCGTCACCGCAACCGGCCGACCGCTCGCCGCTGCCTCTCGAGGCGGTGATCGCCGAAGTCGAACGCAGGCGCGACGAGTTCGACCGGCTGTCGCACGTGCCGCGCGACGTGATCGCGATGATGAAGCGCGCGGGCATCTTCCGCGCCGGCACGCCGGGCCGCTTTGGCGGCGACGCGCTGCCGCCGCACGTGTTCCTCGCGATGCTCGAACGGATCGCGGTCGCCGACGGGTCGGCCGCGTGGGTCGCGGCATTCGGTTCGGCCAATACCTATCTCGCCGCGCTGCCGCTCGACACGCAACGCACGATCTATGCGGACGGTCCCGACCAGGTGTTCGCCGGTGGTCTGTACCCGCTGCAGCCGGCGCAGCGCGCGCCGGGCGGCTACCGCGTGACGGGGCGCTGGCGCTTCGCGAGCGGCTGCAAGGGCGCGGACTGGATCGGCGTCGGCATCGGCGGTGCGCCAGCCGACGGCGGGGTGCCGGGCAAGCCGTTCACGGCCGTGTTTCGCGCCGACGACGTCGAGATCGTCGAGAACTGGCGTGTGGTCGGCATGCAGGGCACCGGCAGTCACGATCTCGCGCTGAACGACCAGTTCGTCGACGAAGCCTGGACCTTCGTGCGCGGCGGCGAGCCGACCGTCGACGAGCCGCTGTACCGCTATCCGGCGGTCGCTTACCAGGCGCAGGTGCATGCGGCGGTCAACGTCGGCATCGCGCGCGCCGCGCTCGACCTGCTCACCGCCATGTCGGGCGCGACGAAGACGACGACCGGTGCGCCGCGTCTCGCCGATCGTCCGTACTACCGCGAGGGCCTCGCGAAGGCCGAGGCCGACTGGCGCAGCGCGCGCGCGTTTTTCTACGAGACGGCGGAGGCCGCGTGGGCGTCGCTGGCCGCCGGCCGGCCGGTGTCGCCGCAACAGGCCAACCTGCTGCGGCTGAGCGCGACGCACGCGGCGCAGGTGTGCGCGAAGGTCGTGATGCAGGCGTACCAGCTGGCGGGCACGGCCGCGATCTATCGCGAGAACCGGCTGCAGCAACTGGTGCGCGATTCGATCGTGGTCACGCAGCACGCGTTTCTCGGCGAGGCGACCTATGACGGCTCCGGTGCCGTGTTTGCCGGCATCACACCCGTGACACCGTATCCGTGACCGGCGATCGCGCCGATTCTTCGCAGCAGGAGCTTGAGATGAACGATGCAACGATCCACGACGACATGCGCCAGGACTTTCGCGAGGCGATGTCGCGCCTGCCGGCCGGCGTCAACGTCATTACCACCGACGGCGTGCACGGCCGCTGGGGCATCACCGCGAGCGCGGTGTGCTCGGTGACCGACACGCCGCCGACGATGCTGGTGTGCGTCAACCGCGGCAGCCGTGCGCACGACATCATGCACGGCAACGGGCGCGTCGCGATCAACCTGTTGCCGTCCGCGTGCCAGGAGGTCGCGAGGGCGTTCGCCGGCATGGCGCCGGGCGACACGCGTTTCGACGATGCGCGCTGGCGGGACGGGAAAACCGGCGTCCCGGTGCTGGCCGACGCGAACGTCAGCCTCGAAGGACGCATCATCGACAGCAAAACGGTCGGCTCGCATTCGGTGATGTTCGTCGAGGTCGACCATATTGCGCTGCAAGCAGCGGCCGACGGGCTGATCTACTTCGGCCGCGCGTTCCACCGGCTCGCGCATCCGCTGGCCGCGCAGGCGGGGTGACGGATGGACATTTGCCTGTTCCTGATCGTCGACCGTGGTGGCGACGATGACGCCGGCGGGCCGCCACCGGGCCTCGATGATGCGATCGCGGTGCTGCGCGCGGTGCCCGGGCTGACGCGGCTGGTCGTGCATCGGCCCGCCGCGCTGGCCGCCGATCGCGCCGACCCCGTCGCGCGCCCGCCGTCGCCGGCATGCGTGGTGCAAGGCTACTTTGCCGAACTCGGCACGCTCGAAGCGATGCTTGCGCCGACGGGGGCCGCGCACGCGTGCGTCGCGCGTTGGCAGGAAGCCGGGCGGCGCGTCGTCCAGCAGGCGATGGCCGTACGCCCGATTCCGCTGGCCGGCCCGCGCGCGGCCGCGCAAAGCTGCACCTACCTCGTCAGCTACGACGGCGAAGCCGCGGACCCGAACGCGTGGCTGTCGCATTATCTCGATCATCATCCGCCGCTGATGGCGCAGTTGCCGGGCATCCGCGCGATCGAGATCTATACGCGCATCGATTACCGGACCGCGCTGCCGGTGCCGCGCGCGGATGCGATGCAGCGCAACAAGGTCGTGTTCGACGATGCCGGTGCGCTGGAACACGCGCTGGCGTCGCCGGTCCGGCTGCTGATGCGCAGGGACTTCGACGCGCTGCCGCCGTTCACCGGCGCCACGCCACATTTCCCGATGACGAGCGATAGTTTTGAGATAACATCGATCGAGTAGTCCGCGCCGCGTCGCGCGATTGCGGGTCCGCCGCATCGGCGCCCCGCCGCGGCTCACGAGCGCCATGACCCAATCCCGTCCGGTCGTCACCGACCTCAACCTGCTGCGCGTGTTTCTCGCGATCTCGGAGCTGCGCAGCCTGACCGCGGCCGGCGAGCGGCTCGGGCTCACGCAGCCGGCCGTCAGCCACGCGTTGCGGCGGCTGCGCAACCTGTTCGACGATCCGCTGTTCGTGCGCACGCCGACCGGCATGGCGCCGACCGACACGGCGCGCCAGCTGCACGGCCCGCTGACGCGCGCGTTCGGCATCATCGATCTCGCGGTGCAGCAGGTCGCGCACTTCGATCCGGCCACCGCGAACCGCACCTTCCGGTTGTCGATGTCCGACATGTCGGAGTTCTATTTCCTGCCGCCGCTGCTGGCGAGGCTTGCGGACGTCGCACCCGGCATTCGCGTCGATATCGCGAGCGCAACCGTCGACGCGGTCGGCGCTGCGATGCGCAGCGGCGAGATCGATCTCGCGCTCGGCTACGTGCCCGATCCGGGACCCGGCTGCGTGAGCGAAACGCTGTTCTCGGACGAGCACGTGTGCATGGTGCGGGCCGGCCATCCGCTGCGCAAGCGCGCGCCGGCGCAGGAGGACCTGACCGCGCTGCGCTACATCTACGCGAGCAGCAATGCGACCGGCCACCGGATGGTCGAGAAGTGGCTCGACGAGTTGCAAGTCGAGCGCACCGTCGTGCTGCGGCTGCCGCACTTCATCGTCGCGCCGGAGATCGTGCAGCACACCGATCTGGCGATCATCTTCCCGCGCAGCGTCGCCGAACGCTTCAACCGCGGCCGCGCGTTCCGGATCTTTCCGTTGCCGTTCGTGCTGCCGCCGATCGAAATCCAGATGCACACGCACGTGCAGTTCGCGGCGGACCCGGGCATTGCGTGGCTGCGCGGCGTGATCCACGAGATGTTCCATCGCCCGGAAGCCTGACGGCGATTGCGCGCCCCTGCATAAAAATCCGCTTCACTGATTTAGAATGCGTTCACGCATCAATTTGACGAATAGTGATAGTGGAGGCGGTTATGACGTCGGTCGATCATCTCGATCTGAACCTGTTGCGCGTATTCCAGGCGATCGTCGAGGAACGCAGCCTGACGAAGGCCGGCGAGCGGCTCGCGTTGTCGCAGCCGGCCGTCAGCTATTCGCTCGGCCGGCTGCGCACGCTGTTCGACGATCCGCTGTTCGTGCGCACGCGCTCGGGCATGCAGCCGACGCCGGTCGCGCTCGAACTCGCGGGCATCGTCGGCAAGGCGCTCGACATGGTGCGCGTGGCGCTGCGCTACGCGGAGCGCTTCGATCCGGCGACCAGCACGCGTACGTTCCGGCTGTCGCTGTCGGATGCGGGGGAGATGGCGTACTTGCCCGCGATCTGCCAGGCGTTGCGCGAGCGCGCGCCGCGCGTGACGCTGAGCGTGCAGCCGCTGCCGGTGGAGGAGATCGAGGAAGCGCTGCGCGCGAGCCGGCTCGATTTCGCGATCGGCAACCTGCCGGAGCTGATGCCGCGCACGCGTCACCAGATGCTGTTCGAGGAAACCTACGTGTGCATGACGGGCCGCCGGCGCGGGTTGCCGGGCGGCGGCGCGCTGAGCCTCGAGCAATTCGTGCGCGCCGCGCACGTCAACGTGAAATCGGTCGAGCACAGCCACCACGCACTCGACGACGCGTTGCGCGCGCAGGGCGTGGGCCGCAACATCGCGCTCGAGGTGCCGCACTTCGTCGCGCTGCCGAGCGTGCTGTCGGTCACGGATCTGTACGCGACGCTGCCGAAGCGGCTCGCGCAGATCCTGAACCGCGACAACGCGTTCCGCCTGTACGACCTGCCCGTCAGGCTGCCGCCCGCGCCGGTGACGATGCACTGGCACGAGCATTTCCATGAAGACGAGGGCAATGCGTGGATGCGCATGTTGCTGGCCGAACTCGTCGAGCAGTTCGACAACGCGTGAGTCCTGAAGACGAACGCGATGCGCGGATGCGCGCGTTGCCGGCCGGAAGCGTCGAGTGGTTCGACGACGCGCGACTCATGAGGACGGGGGTATTGCGGATGACCGGCCGATGTCGTCGAGCGGTTCGACGACACGGGACGTCTGGAACCCGCGCCGCGTGTGTCGCAGGCGTCAGAGATCGAGCACCAGCACCGCCGAGCGCGCGCGCGACACGCAGCAGCAGATCACCGTGTTGCTCGCGCGCTCGGCCTTGCTGAGACAGTGGTCGCGATGATCGGGCTCGCCGTCGACGACGGGCACCATGCAGGTGCCGCACACGCCTTCGCCGCATGACGTATCGACTTCGATGCCGATCCGCGCGAGCGCGTCGACGATCGACGTGTCGGGCGTGACGCGCACCGATTGCCCGCTGCGCTGCAGGCGGACTTCGAAGCCGTCGGCCGGGCCGGCGCCGGCTTCGGCGTGGCCCGCATCGGCAGCGACGGGTTCCGCCGCGAAACGTTCGAGATGGATCGAGTCTTCGGGCACGCGCGTCGCGGCCGCCGCGACGACCGCCTCCATGAACGGCCCGGGGCCGCACGTATAGACGTGCGCGCGTGCGTCGACCGATTCGACGCAGCGGTCGAGTTCGATCGCGAGCGCATCAGGCTCGACGCCGTAGTGGAACGTCACGTGCGACGCGAACGGTTCGGCCGACAGTTCGTCGACGAAGGCCGCGTGCTCGCGGCTGCGCGCGAAGTAATGCAACCGGTAGCGCGCGCCGCGCCGGTGCAGCGCATATGCCATCGACAGCAGCGGCGTGATGCCGATGCCCGCCGCGATCAGCACGTGCTCGCTCGCGTCATCCGTCAGACGAAACAGGTTGCGCGGCGTACCGATCGACAGCTCGGCGCCGACCTGCACATCTTCGTGCAGCGAACGCGAGCCGCCGCGCGACTGTGCTTCCTTCTTCACCGCGAACAGGTAGCTGCCGCGTTCGTCGGGGTTGCCGCACAGCGAGTATTGCCGCGTGACGCCGGACGGCGCGGTGACGTCGATATGGGCACCGGGTTCGTACGCGTCGAACGGCTGGCCGTCGATGCGCGAAACCCGGAAACAGCGGATGTCCTGCGCCGCGTCGATCAGCGCGTCGATCCGGACCTGGTGGCGGTTCGCTTGCATGGGAAATTCCGTGGGGTACGAGGAAAGCGGCGCGGCAGACACCGCGCCGTCATGCGATCGAGGATAGGGACGGGCATCGCATAAATCAAATCGATTAAAAAGTGATGCCTGAATCAGTGGTATGGATGATGGTCGGCGTCGGAGCGCGCCCGTTATTCAGCGCGCGGCGATTGCGTTGCCTGCCTCGGCCGCCTGCGGTGCCGCTGCCGACGCATGGCCGCGCTCGCGATCGAGGCTGCGGCGATAGTGTCGGCAGCCGGCGGCGAGCAGCAACGCGGCGAGCGTGGCCGCCGCGACGTTGACGATCGACATCGAATGGCCGACCGCCGCCGGCGCGCCGAACACGCGATCGGTGAACAGCGCGACGACGGTCGTACCTATGCCGAGCGCGATCAGGTTCGACACGAGCAGGAACAGTGCGGAGATCTGCGCGCGCATCTGGTTCGGCGCGAGCGTCTGCATCGCGGCGGTCGACGTCGGCATCGGGAACGACGCGAAGAACATCGCGACGACGAGCATCGCGAGCGAAGCGGGCAGCGAGTCGAGTTGCGTGAACAGCGTCGCGGGGATCACCATGCACGCGGCGCCGATCGCGCCGGCACGCATCGGCGCATCGCCGCGGCCGCGGCGCAGCAGCCAGTCGTTGAGCCAGCCGCCGCAGAACACGCCGGCCGTGTTCGCGACCAGCAGCACGATGCCGAGCGTGTAGCCGGCTTCGACGGCCGTCATCCCGAAGCGGCGGATATAGAACGCGGGCGTCCAGCTCAGCAGGCAGTACAGGGTCATCGCGTAGAACGAGAAGCCGAGGTAGTGGCACGCGAAGGTCGCGCGATGCGTGCCGACGAAGCGCAGCGAATCGCGCATCGACACGCGCCGCACGGCGCCCGAGCGATCCTGCGCGAGCCCCTTGCGCTGCGGGTCGCGCACGGTCGCCGCGAACAGCAGCGCGACCAGCAGTCCCGGCAGCCCGACGATCAGGAACGTGACCTGCCACGCATGCACCTGCCCGACCACCGGCAGCGTGAACGCGCTCGCATGCTTGAGCAGCGCGATCACGTAACCGCCGATCAGGAACGCGCCGCCGCCGCCGATGAACGAACCGAGCGAATACACGGCGATCGCGCGCCCGAGCTTCTCCTTCGGAAAGTAGTCGGCGAGCATCGAATACGCGCCGGGCGACAGCGCGGCCTCGCCGACGCCCACGCCCATGCGCGCGATGAACATCTGCACGAAATGCTGGCTGAGGCCGCACGCGGCGGTCGCGACGCTCCACAGCGCGATGCCGAGCGAGATGATCCGCGGGCGCGCGTAGCGATCGGCGAGATACGCGACCGGCAGCCCCATCACCGCATAGAACAGCGAGAACGCGAAGCCGTTGAGCAGGCTGAACTGCGTGTCGGACAGATGCAGGTCGCGCTTGATCGGCTCGATCATCAGCACGAGGACCTGGCGGTCGACGAACGAAAAGACGTACGCGAGCATGCAGATGACGACGACATACCATTCGTACGTATAGCGCTTGCCGTCGGCAGCGCGGGCCGTGGATGCGGACATGCGGATTCTCCAGGAGCGGGCGGTGGATAAGCGCGGCATCGGCCTCGCGGGCCGGGCGCCGTCGCGGCGCGAAAGCGTGCGGGGGGCACGTGTCGGAGACGCAGCGTAGTCGGCCAAATCCGGCCGCCATAGCCGGAGTGACAGCCGCGCCACACGGGCATCTACCGACCCGGATAAAGAAAACACCAGGGTTGCGCGCGCCGGCCGCCGCGCGGCGCGCTTGCAGCGGGGCGCGCGCGCATCATGCGGCGCATCTATAAGCGTTATAGAGCGCATTGCGTCGACGTCCGAAATTGTCGTTCCTAGACTCGGCCCGTTTTTGATCGGCTGCGTTGGCCCTTCGCGGCGAACGCGCTTCACACCAGCCGGCGCGATACCGACAGGCGCCGGAACCTCTACGGGACGACGACGATGAATCAACCGAACAGGCGGGCCGACCGGCTTGCCGTACCGCTTGCCGCGCTGCTGGCCTGCGCGGCGCTGCCCGCATTCGCGCAATCGAGCGTGACGCTCTACGGCCGCGTCGATACCGCGATCGAATACGCGAACGCCGGGCCGAACCACGTGACGCGCATGGGCAGCGGCAACCTGTTCGCTTCGCAGTGGGGGCTGAAGGGCGTCGAGGATCTCGGCGGCGGCTACGCGACGATCTTCAAGCTGGAGGACGGCTTCAACGCGGCCAGCGGTGCGCTGTCGAACAGCAGCGCGCTGTTCGGCCGCGAAGCGTGGGTCGGCATCACGGGGCCGTTCGGCGGCGTGCAGTTCGGCGAGCTTTACACGATCCTGCACACGACGCTCGTCACGTACAGCCTGCCCGGACTCGGCGCGGGGCTCGCGTGGGGCAACGCGACGAACAACTTCGTCGGGCCCGCGTTCCTGCGCGTGCGCAACTCGATGCGCTATACGTCGCCGCGCTACGCGGGCCTCATGCTGCGCGCGATGGCCGCACGCGGCACCAATGGCGCGGCCGGGCAGCCGGCGACGCTCGGCGATACGTACGGCGCGGGGCTCAACTACGTGCGCGGCGGCCTGTCGGTCGACATCGACTACATGCAGCAGAAGTTCAGCCCGGTGGCCGCGGCCGCGCTCGGCGACACGAGCCCGGCCGCGAACGGCAACTACACGCTCGGCGCGATTTCGTACGACTTCAATGTCGTGAAGGTCGCCGCGCTGTACCTGCGCCATCGCGGCGGCCCCGACGTCGCGACCGCGATTGACAGCCAGAGCGCATATCCGCACAGCGACATCATGGAGCTGAGCGCGACGGTGCCGATCGGGCGTGCGTCGCTGCTGCTGAGCGTCGGCCATTACCGCAAGGTCGCGGACAGCGACGGCAACGCCGATTCGTACGGCATCCGTTTCGACTATCCGCTGTCGAAGCGCACGGTGCTGTACACGGGCGCCGCGATGGTGCGCAACGGCGCGCACGCGCGCTTCGTCGTCAACGGCGCGGCGGGCGGCGGCGTCGCGGTCGCCAAGCCCGGTGCAACGGCGAGCTCGATCGTCGCGGGCATCCTCACGTCGTTCTGACCGGCGCGCGCCGCTGCCCGCTTGCGCCGTCCGAGCCCTTCGCGCCGTCATGCGCAGGCGGGCGGCTGCGGCGCGAGCCATGCGTCGAACGGCGCCAGCTCGCCGATGTGGAACAGTTCGAGCAGCAGCGCGCGCAACCAGCGATGGCCGGGGTCCGCGTCGAAGCGCCGGTGCCAGTACGCGTTGACGGCCCATTCGCCGGCACCGGCGATCTCGTACAGGGCGCACGGCTGCCGCGCCGCGAACGTGATCGCGATCGTCTCCGGCAGGATCAGCGCATAGTCGCCGTCCCGCAGCAGCGCGGGCACCACCATGAAATCGGGCAGCGCCGCGCGCACGCGCGGCATCAGCCCATGCCGTTCCAGCAGTTGCATCGATTGCGGATGCGACGTGACCGCGACGAAGCGCAATGTCTCGGGCGCCTCGCCATCGAGCACGTAATCGTCGGGGAGCGCGACGCGCTGCGCGGTGCGGCGCGGCATCAGCAGCACGCAGCGCTCGTGCAGCAGCGCAGTGCGCTGGAAGTGGCTCGACGCGTCGGCGAAATGCCCGAGCGCGAAGTCGATGCGCCCCGATTCGAGCGCGACGTTGAGCTGGCATTCGTCGACGTGCAGCGTCTCGATCACCGCGCCCGGCGCGCGGCGGTCGAACGCGGCGAGCAGCGTCGGCAGGAACGCGCTCGCGGCGAAATCGCTCATGTGCAGGCGGAACACGCGCTGCGTACTGTCGGGCGTGAAACGCGACCCTTCGTCGAGCACGTCCTGCAGGATCGCGAGCGCCTTGTCGACCGAGATCGCCAGCCGTTGCGCGCGCGGTGTCGGCTCGACGCCGGTGCCGGTGCGCACGAACAGCGCGTCGCGGAACATCAGCCGCAGCCGGCCGAGCGCATGGCTGACGGACGGCTGCGTGACGCCGAGCCGCAGCGCCGCGCGGCCGACATGCCGCTCCTCGTAGACCGCGCGAAACGTCTTCAGCAGGTTGAGGTCGAGATCCTGCACGCGCAGTTCGGACAGGTCGCTGTCGTGCGGCGCGGATTCCATGCGGGTCGGGGCCGCGGGGCGGCCGGTTGCGGTGTGCGTCATCGGGATTGCCTCGCGGTGACGGAAGGCGCATGGCCGTAGCGCCGCGCATACGCCTTCGCGAAATGGCCGAAGCCATGAATGCCGTGTGCGATCAGCACGTCGGTCACGCTGCACGGGTCGCCGCGTTGCAGCGCCGCGTGCACGGCGGCGAGCCGGCGCTCGCGCACGTAGGCGGCCGGCGTGGTGTGCAGGAACGCGCGAAACGCGTGCTGCAGCGTGCGGGGCGCGACGCCCGCGACGGCCGCCAGCGCGGCGAGCGCGAGCGGCTCGCCGAGGTGCGCGTCGACGTGATCGCACGCGCGGCGCACGTGCGCCGGCAACGGCGGCGTGCCGCGTGCGAGCGCGTCGCTGTACGCGTGCGGCAGGTGCGTGAGCAGCAGCGACATCAGCCACACGGTGAGATCGGCGCCGAAGAGGGGCGAGGCCGTGCCGATGCGCGGTTGTGCGCCGAGCTTGCACAGGTATTCGAAGGTCGGCAGCACGAGCGCGGCGCCCGTGCCGGCGCCGCCGGCCGCGAGATCGAACTGCAGCGGCCGCGTGAGCGGTGCCCGCAGCATGTGCTGCAGCTTGCGTTCGAGCGCGCCGCGTTCGAGCCGCAGCACGAGGTTGCGGCAATCGGGGCTCGTGCTCAGGCGGCTGGCGAGTGCGGGCGACGATACGGTCAACTCGCCCGGGCCGGCGCGCGCGACGACGCTGCCGGCCTGCAGTTCGCAGGCGCCGGCGAGCGTCAGCCTGAACAGGAAGTGACCGGCATCGCCGCCGAAGTCGATGCGCGTTTCGCGGCCGTAGCAGAGTTCGAGCAGCGCGCCGTGATGCAGCGGCACTTCGTACAGCTCCGCATGAAACGGATCGCGGCCGCGCGCGGCCATCCGGTGCGGCCCGAGCCGGTGCGCGACCGCGCGTTCGACTTCGTCGGGGGCGTGCAGCGTGCCGAGCCGGTTCGGCGCATGGCGGGAAAGGGCGATATCCATTCACGGACCTCGTATCGGATGCAGGGGCGCGGTTTCGTGCGTGTCGCCCCGATTGCGTTGCGCGAACGGGCGTGCCGTTGCGCGTTTTGAAGCGACGCGGCGGGGGCGGACGCGTAGTCTCGGAAGCACTCATTCACCGGGAGAAGACGATGAAGGTATGTGTTCTGGGCGGCGGCCACGGCTGCCATGCGGCGGCCATCGACCTGTTCGAGAAGGGCCACGACGTGACGTGGTGGCGGCGCGACCGCGAGCCGCACGCGCGGCTGCGCGAGCTTGGCGTGCTGAACGTGACCGACTATCGCGGCAAGCGGACGGTGCCGCTCGGCGACGCGCCCGGCGCGATCCGCCTGAGCGGCGATCTCGCGGCCGCGTTGCGCGGCGCGCGGCTCGTCGTGGTGCCGCTGCCGGCCACCTCGCACGACGTGCTCGCCGCGCAGGTCGCGCCGCTGCTGGAGGACGGCCAGGTCGTGTTCCTGCCGCCCGGCACGTTCGGCAGCGTCGTGTTCGCGCGCGCGGCGGCCGATGCCGGCAACCGTTCGCGCGTCGCCTTCGCCGAGACGGGCACGCTGCCGTATCTCGTGCGCAGGCATGGCGACAACGACGTCGTGATCAGCGCGTACGCGACGCGGCTGCCGACCGGCGTGTTTCCGGCGAATGCGGCCGGCTGGGCGTTCGACGTGCTGCGCGCGGGTTATCCGTCGGTCGAACCGGTCGAGGACGCGTTGTCCGGCGCGCTGATGAACGCGGGCCCCGTGATCCATCCGCCGCTGATCCTGATGAACGCCGGGCCGCTCGAACACTTCGACGCATGGGACATCCACAACGAAGGCACGCAGCCGTCGATTCGCCGCGTGACGAACGCGCTCGACGCCGAACGCATCGCGGTGCGCGAGGCGCTCGGTTACCCGGCGCCGCATTTCCCGCTTGCCGATCACTACGCGACCGACGGCGACGAATGGATGTACGGGCGCGGCGCGCACGGCAAGCTGACCGATAGCGGCGACTGGCGCGAGAAGATCGATCTGCGCACGCATCGCTACATGCTCGAAGACACCCGGCTCGGGCTGTCGTTCATCGTGTCGTGCGGGCGCCGGGCCGGTGTGCCGACGCCCGTCGCGCAGGGGCTGCTGAGCATTGCGAGCGCGGTCGCGGTGCGCGACCTGTATGCGGAAGGCCGCACGCTGGAGCGGCTGGGGCTCGCCGCGCTGTCGATGGACGCGATGCGCGCGCTGCTCGACGCGGGGTACGCGGCATGAAGGCGGGCACCGATGTGACGCGTGTCCACGTGCTCGGCGCGGGGCGCATGGGGCAGGGGATCGCGCTCGTGTTCGCGTTCGCGGGGCTCGACGTGACGCTGGTCGACTTCAAGCCGCGCGACGCGGCCGGATGGCGTGCCTTCGAGGCACGCACGCGCGACGAGATCGAAAGGCCGCTGCATGCGCAGGTCGCGCTCGGCCGCATCGACGCCGCGCAGGCCGAAACCGTGGTCGCGCGCATCGCGCTCGTCGCGCGGGACGGTGCGGCCGATGCGGTGCGGCAGGCCGGTATCGTGTTCGAGGCGCTGCCCGAAGTGCTCGATGCGAAGGCCGACGCGCTGCGCTGGCTCGGCGCGCATGTCGATGCGCATGCAACGATCGCGTCGACGACGTCGACGTTCGTCGTCACCGAGCTGCAACGCCACGTCGCGCATCCTGCACGGATGCTGAACGCGCACTGGCTGAACCCCGCGCTGCTGATGCCGCTCGTCGAGATCAGCCGCAGCGATGCGACCGATCCGGCCGTCGTCGAGTCGCTCGCCGCGTTGCTCGAACGTGTCGGCAAGAAGCCGGTGATCTGCGGGCCGGCGCCCGGTTATATCGTGCCGCGCATCCAGGCGCTCGCGATGAACGAGGCCGCACGGATGGTCGAGGAGGGCGTCGCGAGCGCGGCGGACATCGACACGGCGATCCGCACCGGTTTCGGCCCGCGCTTCGCGGTGCTCGGGCTGCTCGAATTCATCGACTGGGGCGGCTGCGACATCCTGTACTACGCGTCGAAGTATCTGGCCAGTGAGATCGGCCCGCGTTTCGCGCCGGCCGCGAGTGTCGTGCGCAACATGGAAGCCGGGCGCGACGGCGTGCGCACGGGTGCGGGCTTCCACGACTACGCGGAGGTCGACGTGCCCGCGTACATGCGGCAGCGGCTCGGCGAATTCGCCCGCCTGCTCGATCACCTGGGGCTCGCGCCGGCGTTCGACGGCGCGCGACGGGAGGGCGGCCACTAGGCGGCGCGCCGGCGTGGCGGGCGCGGCGGGCGGCACGCGCCCGGGACGGCCGTGCCGGCCGCCGCCGTGTTCGCCGCCTGCCGGTGCGGATCGGCCCGCTTGCGCGGATCGAAGCGTCGTGGTCACGCCGTGTCGCCGCGGGTGTCGGTAGCGGGAACAGAGGGAACAGCGGGAGCGGCGCTCACGATCCGCGTTTCGCGCATCATGCACAGCGTCGCGACGGTGACGAGGCCGAGCGCGACGAGAAACAGCGACACGGGCCACGATGCGTGATAACGCGCGAGCAGCGCGGTGGCGATCAGCGGCGACATCCCGCCGGCGAAGATCGACGCGACTTCATGCCCGAGCGCGACGCCCGAGTAACGCACCTCGGTGCTGAACAGCTCGCCGACGAGCGCGGGCAGCGTGCCGATCATTGCGCCGTGGCTGACGGCCGTGCCGACCGTCAGCGCGAGCCAGACGAGCGGCGTCGCGCGCGTGTCGAGCAGCCAGAAGAACGGGAATGCGCATGCGACGAGGCTCAGCGCGCCGATCAGGTACACGGGCTTGCGGCCGATCCGGTCGGACAGCCGGCCCCACGCGAGCATCGCGCCCATCTCGACGATCATCGCGATCATCACGCCGGTCAGCATCACGCCGTTCGGAATGCCGACGTATTTGCCGTAGACGAGCGAGAACGCGAGAAAGATATAGGCGCCGCCGTTTTCGGCCACGCGCAGCCCCATCGCGAGCAGGATTTCCTTCGGATGGCGGCGGATGCACTCGACGATCGGCAGATGGGTGTGCGCGCCGCGCCGGCCGGCCTGCTCGAAGTCGCGGCTTTCGGGCAGGTGGCGGCGGATATAGATGCCGATCGCGAAGATCGCGATGCTCGCGAGGAACGGCAGCCGCCAGCCCCAGGTGCGGAACATATCGTCCGGCAGCGCCTGCGCGGCGAGAAACGCGGCCGACGACAGCACGAAGCCGCCGCCCACGCCGAGCTGGCTCCACGCCGCGTAGTAACCGCGCTGCTCGGGCGGCGCGTTCTCGCTGATCATCAGCACGCCGCCGCCCCATTCGCCGCCGGATGCGATGCCTTGCAGCAGGCGCAGCACGACGAGCGCCGCCGGTGCCCACAGGCCGACCTGCGCATAGGTCGGCAGCAGGCCGATCGCGAAGGTCGATGCGCCCATGATCAGCAGCGTCCACACGAGCGACGCCTTGCGCCCGTAACGATCGCCGACGTGGCCGAACACGATTCCGCCGAGCGGCCGCGCGACGAAACCGAGCGCGAATGCCGCGAACGCGGCGAGGCTGCCCGCGAGCGGCGATGCGCCGGGCGGAAAGAACACGTGGCCGAACACGAGCGCCGCGGCCGTGCCGTACACGAAAAAGTCGTACCACTCCATCGCGTTGCCCGCGACGGAGGCGATGACGATCCGGCGCAGTTGCCGGTCGGCGAGCGGCCGGGCGGCGCTCGGGGATTGCACGGTGTCGGTCGGGTACATGGCGGACTCTGAAGGGGGCGGGCGCGTGCCGTCTTTGCAGCACTGCGGGCTAGTGTTGTCGGCACCGCGCCCCCGGTCAAATCCGCAGAAAAAGGGGAGTGTCATCACTCCCGCAAATGATGGTCATGCGGCGCGCGGCCGTGCCCGCGCGCCCGGCATGCCGTCACCGCTCGATCTGCCGGTTCCAGCGCGTATCCCATTGCGCGCGGCGCGCGTTGATCGCGGTCCAGTCGACCACGGTCACCTTGCGCACGAGATCGTCGACATTGCCGAGGCTCTGTTGCATCGCGGCGGGCATCTTCGCGAGACGGTTGGTCGGAATCTGCTTGCCGGCCTCGGCCGCCTTCGTCTGCGCGGGCGCGGACAGCAGGAACTGCGCGAGCTTCTGCGCGAGCTGCGGATCGGGATTGTTCGCGACCACGCACAGGTCGACGAGCAGCAGCACGGGGCCTTCCTTCGGGTTCGCGTAGGCGACGGGGATGCCCTTGTCCTGCAGGTCGCCGACGCCGGTCGGCGTGAGCGGGAATAGGCCGGCTTCGCCGGTCTGCACCATCTCCGAGATCTTCGCCGAGTTCGGGATGTACTCGACGACGTTCGGCCCGACCGTGCTTGCCCACTTGCTGAAGCCGGGCTCGACGTTCTGCTCGTTGCCGCCGAGCAGCCGGTTGATCGCGAGGAAGCCGTGCAGCCCGAACGTGCTGCTCGACGCCGACTGGAACACGACCTTGCCCTTGTATTTCGGATCGGCGAAATCCATCCACGACGTCGGCGGCGTCCAGCCTTTCTCGGCGAACAGCTTCTTGTTGTACGCGATGCCGGTCATGCCGAGCTGCACGCCCGCGCCGACGTCGTCCTTCATCCGCGCGAACGGATACAACTCCTTCAGCACCGGCGAATCGTCGAGCTTCTGGCACACGCCGAGGCTGACCGCGCGCGCCATCACGCCGTCGTCGAGGAACGCGACGTGGATCTGCGGCTTGTTGCGGTTCGCGAGCAGTTTCGCGAGCACGTCCGACGACGTGCCGGGTACGACGACGACCTTCACGTTGTTCGCCTTCTCGAAGTCGGGCAGTACCTGGCTCGTGTAGGCCTTCTCCATCGGGCCGCCGTTCATGCCGACGTAGATCGTCTTCGTTTGCGCGAACGCGGGCGCGCCGGCACCTGCGATGCAGAGGGCGGCGGCCGCCGCGATCGTTGCGGGCAGTTTCATTTGTGGGTCTCCTCTTGACGGAAAGGGGCGGTCGGCTCGGCTTCGCGGAAGAAGCGGCCGATCGAGAATGCATCGAGCGGGGTGGCGGTTTCGCCGGTCGTGACGAGATCGGCGAGCACGTCGCCGACGCCCGGCGCGAGCAGGAAGCCGCCGCCGGAAAAACCGAACGCATGCAGCAGGCGCGGCGTCGTGCGGCTCGCGCCGATGATCGGGTTGTGGTCGGGCGTGCAGCCTTCGACGCCGCTCCACGTGCGGATCAGCAGTGCGTCACGCAGCGCGGGCAGCAGCGCGCAGGCATCGCGCATCACCGCGCGCGTCGTATCGACCGACGGCTGGCCGAATTCGCCGTCGCCGCGGCCGCGCCCGCCGCCGATCACGCAGTTGCCGCGCGCGACTTGCCGCGCATACACGCCACCGCCGTACACGCCGAGGTTGTGCGTGATGAACGGCGGCAGCGGTTCGGTCACCCACATGTTCGGGTAGATCGGCTCCATCGGCACGGCTTCGCCGAAGCGTTCGGCGATCGTGTTCGCCCACGCGCCGGCCGAGTTGATCAGCCACGTCGCGGTGCAGGCGCGGCCGCCTGCCCGAAAGTGAAAACGTGTGCCGTCGTGGTGAACGTCGTCGACGGGGGTATGCTCGAACACGTCCGCGCCCGCCGCGCGGGCCGCGCGCGCGAACGCGGGCGACACGAGGCGCGGGTTGGCGTGACCGTCGGTCTCGCACAGCGAGCCGCCAAGCGCCGCACGGCCGAGCCACGGGTAACGCCGCCGGAACGCATCGCCGCGCATCACCTGCAGCGGCAGGCCGTGTTCGCTGGCGAGCGTCGCGTAGGCATCGAGCGCGTCGAGATCGGCGTCGCTGCGCGCGAGCCGCAGGTGGCCCGACACGACGAATTCGCCGTCGATGCCGATCAGTTCGGGCAGGCGATCCCAGATGCGCCGCGCACGCAGCGCGAGCGGCAGCTGTTCGGCGGGCCGGCCCTGGCAGCGCACGCCACCGTAGTTCACGCCGCTCGCCTGCGCACCGCAATCGCGCCGCTCGAACAGCCCGGTGCGCAAGCCGCGCCGCGTCAGCGCGAGTGCGGCCGACGCGCCGACGAGGCCGCCACCGACGATCGCGACGTCGTAATGCCGGGTCTCATTCATCGCGTGCCTCGTCCGGAATCGCCGCGACATCGTCGCCCGCCAGCGCGGCCGAGATCGGGAATGGCTTCACGGGCGGTTGCGCACGCAACCGTCCGACGTCGGCGAGCGGGCGACCGGTTTCGGCGGCCAGCAAGAGCGCGGCCGCGTCGCCGCACATGCGACCCTGGCAGCGGCCCATTCCGACGCGCGTCAGCGCCTTCAGCCGGTTCAGCTCGGTTGCCGCGCCGTCGCGGACGCAGCGGCGCAGCGTCCCTGCATCGACCTCCTCGCAGCGGCACACGATCGTGTCGTCCGCGCAGCGTGCGGCCTGCTCGACCGGCGGCGCGAACGCCGCTTCGAGGCCCGCGCGGAATGCGCCGCCGCGCGCGAGCGTGCGTTCGAGCGTCGCCCCGTCGGGTTTGCCGGCGGGCGCGGGCGACGCGATGCCGGCGTCGTCGAGCAACGCAAGCGCCGCGCGCCGGCCCGATGCCTCGGCCGCGTCGGCGCCCGCGATGCCCGCGCCGTCGCCGGCGACGTAGAGTCCGCGTACCGACGTGCGGCCGGCCGCGTCGCGCTCGGGCAGCCATGCGCGGTTGAGTGGGTCGAACCCGAACCGGCAGCCGGCGAGATCGGCGAGCTGCGTTTCGGAGCGCAGGCCGAAGCCGAGGCCGACTGCGTCGCAGTCGAGCAGGCGCGGCGGTGCGCCGTCACCGGCCGCGCGCCATGCGATTCCCGTCACGTGCGGGTCGCCGAGCACGCGCTCGAGCGTGACGCCCGTTTCGATCGCGACGCCGTGCGCGCGCAGCCAGCCGATGTAATAGAGCCCCTTCGCGAAGGTCGACGGCATGCGCAGCAGCGCGGGCGCGGCAGCGGCCTGGCGGCGCAGCGGGCTCGTGTCGAGCACGGCCGCGACCTGCGCGCCGGCCTTCGCATACTGGTAGGCGACGAGGTAAAGCAGCGGGCCCGTGCCCGCGAACACGACGCGCCGGCCGATCGCGCAGCCCTGCGCCTTCAGTGCCACTTGCGCGCCGCCGAGCGTATAGACGCCGGCGAGCGTCCAGCCCGGCACGGGCAACAAGCGGTCGGTCGCGCCGCTCGCAATGATCAGGTGCGAGTAGGGCACCGTCACTTCACGGCCATCCTGCAGCGTGTCGACGCGGCCTGCGCCGCATGACCAGGCAAGCGTATTCGGCCGGTAGTCGACATGCGGCAGCAGCGCGGCCATCGTCCGGTGCACGGCGTCGGCCTTCGCGGCCTCGAAGCCGTACAGTGTGCGCTTGCCGCGCGCGAACGCGCCGTCGGCCGGCGGCTGCCGGTAGATCTGGCCGCCCCAGCGCGCGTTCTCGTCGATCACGACCGGGCGCAGCCCCGCGTCGACCAGCGCTTCGGCCGCGCGTACGCCGGCCGGCCCCGCGCCGACGATCACCGGTTGCGGTGCGGCGCTCACGCTGCGTCTCCGGTCGCGGCCGGCCGGGCGGAGGTGAGAATCCGCATGCCTTCGGCGATCGGCGTCGAGCATGCGCGCACGCGCGCACCGGTTTCGGTGCGCACCCAGCAGTCCTGGCACGCGCCGATCAGGCAGAAGCCGGCGCGCGGCTGGCCGCTGAATTCGCTCACGCGCACGCGGCGCTGCGCAACGAGGATCGCGGTGAGCACGGTGTCGCCGGCGAGCGCGAGCGCGGGGCGGCCGTCCAGCGTGAACGCGACGGCGGCACGTTCGCGTTCGGCGACGCGCACGAACTGCGCACCGTCGTCCGGGATGCAGGTGGAACGGGAAACGGAAGTCGTCATCAGTGTTGGCCGATCAGGATGCGGTTCAGGCCGTACACGCGATCGAGCAGCAGCATCGCGCCGGCGGTGATGAAGATGACGAGCGCCGACACCGACGCCATCATCGGGTCGATCGACTCGGTCGCGTACATGTACATGCGCACCGGCAGCGTGACCGTCTGCGGCGACGTGACGAAGATCGACATCGTCAGTTCGTCGAAGCTGTTGATGAACGCGAGCAGCCAGCCGCCGGTGATGCCGGGCACGATCATCGGCAGCGTGATGCGGCGGAAGGTCGTCCACGGGTCCGCGCCGAGCGAGCACGCGGCCTGCTCGATGCTGCGGTCGAGGCCCGCGACGGAGGCGAGCACGAGCCGCATCACGAACGGCGTGATGACGACCATGTGCGCGAGCACGAGCCATGCGAACGAGCCGGTCGCGCCGATCAGCGCGAAGAAGCGCAGCAGCGCGATGCCGAGCACGAGGCCGGGAATCACAAGCGGCGACAGCAGCAGCCCGTTCAGGAACGCGCGGCCGGGAAACGTCGCGCGGCCGATGGCGAGGCCCGCCGGCAGCGCGATCGCGAGCGACAGCGTCGCCGACGCGAACGCGAGCTTCACGCTGTTGAAGAACGCGGTGACGAAGTCGGGATAGTCGAGGATCGCGCGGAACCAGCGCAGCGAGAACCCGTGTGTCGGCAGTGTCAGCGTCTCGTCGGGCGTGAACGCGACGAGCACGACGATCACGAGCGGCGCGAGCACGAACAGGATCACGAGCGTGTGGAAGGCGAGGGCAAAGGGACCGTTCTTTCTCATCGCGATGCGCCTCCGAGGCTGCGCGCGTAGCGGCGTTCGAGCACGCGGTAGTAAGTGAGCATCACGACGAGGTTCGCGACCAGCAGCAGCACGGCGATCGTCGCGCCGAGCGGCCAGTTCAGCGAGCCGAGGAATTCGTCGTAGACGGCCGTGGCCGCGACCTTCAGCCGGCGCCCGCCGAGCAGGCCCGGAATCGCGAACGCGCTCGCCGACAGCCCGAACACCATCAGGCTGCCCGACAGCACGCCCGGCATCAGTTGCGGCACGACGATGCGGCGCAGCGTCGTGAACGGCGACGCCCCGAGCGACAGCGCCGCGTGTTCGGTCTGCGGATCGAGCCGCTGCAGCGCGGTCCACACCGGAATCACCATGAACGGCAGCATCACGTGCACCAGCGCGATCACGATCGCGAAGGTCGTGTATTCGAGCTTGTACGGCCCGAGGCCGGCGAGCCCGAGCGCCTGGTTCACGAGCCCGCTCGTGTTCAGCAGCATGCTCCAGCCGAACGCGCGCACGACGACCGACACCAGCAGCGGCGCGAGGATCGCGAGCAGGAACAGCGAGCGCCACGGGTCGCGCATTTTCGACAGCACGTATGCCTCCGGCGTGCCGATCGCGACGCAGATCGCGGTGGTCAGCGCGGCGATGCCGAACGTGCGCGCGAAGATCGTGTGGAAGTACGACGAGCCGAGCACTTCCGCGTAGTTGCCGAACTGGAACGCGGCGATCGGGCCGGTGGCCGGATCGAAGCGGTAGAACGTCAGCACGAACGTCATCGCGAGCGGCACGAGCACGAGCGCGGCGAACAGCGCGAACGCGGGCGCGCACATCAGCCACAGCGGTGCGTGGGCGCGCCAGCTCGCGCGCGGCGCGTGGCCGCCGCCGGCGCGCGGGGACATTGCATCGGCGGCGGCCGGTGCGGCCGTGGCGGCCGCAAGCGCGGCCGGCGCGCCGTCATTCGGGAGTGGACGGGCAGGCTGTCGCATTCAGGCCTCCCGGCGCATCACGCGCACCGCGTCGCTGTGCCAGTCGATCCCGACCGGCGCGCCTTCCGCGAGCGGCTCCGCTCCTTCGTTCTGGCAGCACACGAGCACCTCGCCGAGCGCGCTGTCGACGCGGTACAGCCACTGGCTGCCGAGGAAGAAGCGGCTCGTGACGGTCGCGGCGAAGCGGCCGGCATCGGGCGCGCACAGCCGCAGCTTTTCGGGGCGGATGCAGACCGATACCGCATCGCCGATGCGCATGTCGCGCTCGCGCGCCGGCAGGTGCGTGAGCCGGCCCGTTTCCGCGAGATCGTGACCGAGGTCGATGCGGATTGCATCGCCGTCGTGCGCGACGATCGTGCCGGGCAGCAGGTTCGCCTTGCCGATGAACTGCGACACGAAACGGTTCTCCGGGCGCTCGTACGCGCGGTACGGCGTATCGGTCTGCGTGATGCGGCCGGCTTCCATCACGACCACGCGGTCGCTGATCGACAGCGCTTCCGACTGATCGTGCGTGACCATGATCGTCGTCGTGCCGATCTTGCGCTGGATCGCGCGCAGCTCGAACTGCATGTCCTCGCGCAGCTTCGCGTCGAGGTTCGACATCGGTTCGTCGAGCAGCAGCACCGGCGGCTCGATCACGACCGCGCGCGCGATCGCGACGCGCTGCCGCTGGCCGCCCGACAGCTCGCGCGGGAAGCGGTGCGCGAGCGCGTCGAGACGCACGAGCGAGAGGGCCGCACGGATGCGCTCGGCGCGCTCGGCCTTGTCGACGCCGCGCATGTCGAGGCCGAAGCCGACGTTTTCCGCGACGCTCATGTGCGGAAACAGCGCATAGCTCTGGAACACGATGCCGAGCCCGCGCCGGTTCGGCTTCAGGTGCGTGATGTCCTGCCCGTCGAGCGCGATGCGGCCGCGCGTGACGTCGACGAAGCCCGCGATCATCTGCAGCGTGGTGGTCTTGCCGCAGCCGGACGGCCCGAGCAGCGACACGAATTCGCCTTGTTCGACCGACAGGTTGACGTCGGCGACGGCGGTGAGTTCGCCGAAGGTTTTCGTCAGATCCGTAAGCGTGAGAAACGACATGGGAAGCTCCGGGTTCGCACACCGCGTGGCCGGTGTACCGATGTGGCGGACTCTAGCCAGCCATATTTCGGAGCGTCAATTTCGAATTCTGCTGAACGGGAGGAATTTCTGAAAAATTCCATTGAACGGAACGGTTGGGGAAATCGCGAGCGAATCGTTCCGCTGGGTGGCGCGTGGCAATGCCGCGAAATGCACGCGTCAATCCCGTGCACACCCGGATGCCCGGGGAATTTCGGCGGGACGACAATGGCGGTTCACGTATTCCGTTCAATGAAATCATCGAGGAGAGCCGGCATGCAGGAACCCCATTCGACCGGAACGTCGCCGGCTGCACGCGCGCCGCGCCCGGACGAGGACGCCGTCGATGCGCCCGATGCGGCCGGCGCACCGGGCACCGGCATGCTGCAGCGCGCGTTCGCGATCCTGCGCGCGCTGGCCGGCATGCAGCAGGACGGCGTGCGCGTCACGCATCTCGCAAAGGCCGTCGGCCTCACGCAGGGCACCGCGCACCGGATCCTGCAATCGCTGATCGCGGAAGGGATGGTCGAACAGGACGAGCAGTCGAAGCTGTACCGGCTGAGTGTCGATTTCTTCGCGCTCGCCGCGCAGGCCGGCAACCCGAGCAGCATGCGCACGTTGTGCCGTCCCGCGCTGCTGAGGCTGTGCGCCAGCCTCGGCGAGACCATCTTCCTGCTGGTGAAGAGCGGCTTCGACGCCGTGTGTCTCGACCTGTGCGAGGGGCCGTTTCCGATCCGCTCGTTTACCGGCGACATCGGCGGCCGCATCGCGCTCGGTGTCGGACAGGGCAGCCTTGCGATCCTCGCGTTCCTGCCGGAAGCGGAACGCGAGGAAGTGATCCGCTTCAACGTGCCGCGCATTCGCGGCTACGGCGTGCTCGACGAGGTGTACCTGCGTACCGAGATCGAACGCGTGCGGCAGCTCGGCTACGCGGGCCGCAACAGCGGTGTGCTCGACGGGATGGCCGGTGTCGCGGTGCCGATCCTCGATCGCACCGGTTATCCGGTCGGCGCGTTGAGCGTCGGCACGCTCGCGTCACGCCTCGGTGACGACCGGATGCCGATGGTCGTCGAACTGCTGCGGCGCCAGGCCGACGCGATCGGGCCACGTACCAATCCGTTCGACGCCGCGTTGCGGCGGCCAATGCACGGGTTATCAGGGAAAACCGTATAGCCGCCTCGCGCGTCGCCGTATCGTCAGCTTGCTTACACAAGCCATTCACGTCCGATCAAAACGCACCGCGTCCAGCGGGCCTGCGTGCTTTCGTTTCCCTTGCGGGGCCGCGTGACCCCCGCTCATTTCCCCTCCATCGCCTCTCATTCGATTTTCAACTGCCGGCCAGTTGAACATTTCATTTCTTGATGTGATTGCGGCTGGATACCATCCAGCGACTGTCTATACAACCCGGTCGGGATGCATGGGCAGGACCAACAAAACACAACATCGATGAGCAGGTTTGGAGAGGAGATGACGGAGATGGTGCGAATGAAGGGTGGGAAGACGGGCGTCGCGACAGGCGTCGCAATGGGCGCCGCGATCGCAATGCTGTTTGCCGGCGCCGTGCACGCGCAGTCGACGGTGACGCTGTACGGGATCGTCGACGCGGGCGTGACCTACACGAACAACGCGAAGGGCCATTCGCTATGGCAGTTCACGGGCGGCAACGAATCGGGGCCGCGCTGGGGCTTGATCGGCTCCGAGGATCTCGGCGGCGGCCTGAAGGCGAACTTCCGCCTCGAGAACGGCTTCAACGTCGCGAACGGCGCGCTCGGGCAGGGCGGCCGGATGTTCGGGCGTTCGGCGTGGGTCGGCCTGAGCGGCGCGAACTGGGGTGCGGTGACGCTCGGCCGCCAGTACAACTCGACGCAGGACATCCTCGGTTCGCTGCAGATGAGCAGCTTCCTCGCGCAGTACTCGACGCACCCGTTCGACAACGACGACATCAACAACACGTTCCGTCTCAACAACGCGGTGAAGTACGTGTCCCCGACGATCGCGGGCCTGCAGGCGAACCTCGTGTACGGCTTCTCGAACTCGACCGGCTTCGCGAACGACAACAGCTGGAGCGCGGGCGTCACGTACGTGAACGGGCCGCTCAACGCGGGCGCCGCGTATGCGCGCGTGAACCATCCGGCGGTCAGCACGAGCGGCGCAGTTGCTTCGGATAACTACTATCCGTCGTCGGCATCGGTGTTCGGTGCGAGCCTCGGGAGCGCGATCCGCCAGCAGATCTGGGGGGCGGGCGGCAGCTACGCGATCGGGCCGGCAACGCTCGGCCTGCTGTACACGGGCTCGAATTTCGGCCAGGCGACGGGCGGCGCGCTGCGTTTCAACAACTACGAGGGCAGCCTGCGCTACATGGTCACGCCCGCGCTGATGGCGGCGGCCGGCTACACCTATACGCAGGTCGCGCGCGCCAGCGAAAGCGGCCATTACCACCAGGTATCGGCCGGCGTGCAGTACCTGTTGTCCAAGCGCACCGACGTGTACGTGAACGGCTTCTACCAGAAGGCGTCGTCGGGTGTCGGCCACGCATGGATCGACGGCACCGACAGCGCGTCGACGACGACGTCGCAGGTGGCGGTGGTGGTCGGCATTCGCCAGAAGTTCTGATGTTCTGACGCACGCGCGCGTCTTCCGGAGGAGGCACTCATGAAACTGAAACTGTTGCTGGCGGCGTTGCCGTTCGTCGGGATGTATACGGGCGGCTCGCTTGCCGACGCGCGTCCGCTGCTGTTCGGGCTGCCGTTCCTGCTCGTCTGGAACCTGGTCTGGATGGCGGCCACGGCCGCGATTCTCGCGATCCTGTTCCATCTCGACGAGCGCGACGCGGCCCGCGCCGGCCGTTCGGGAGACGCGCGATGAACGCTTCGATCGTCATCATCGCGGCGTTCGCCGTGTTCGCGCTCGCCATCGGCGTGATGGCGCGCCGCGGCCGCAAGCTCACGCTCGAGCAGTGGGCGGTCGGCGGGCGCGGCTTCGGCTCCCTGCTCACGTTCCTGCTGATGGCCGGCGAGGCGTTCTCGACGTTCTCGTTCCTCGGCGCGAGCGGCTGGACCTACAGCAAGGGCGTGCCCGCGTTCTACATCCTGTCGTACGGCTGCCTCGCGTTCGTGATCGGCTACTGGATGCTGCCGGCGATCTGGCGCTACGCGAAGGAACGCGGACTCGTGTCGTTCGCCGATTACTTCGCGTCGAAGTACGACAGCCGCGCGATCGGCGTGCTGGTGTCGATCGTAGCGGTGTTCGCGATGGTGTCGCTGCTGATGATCCAGTTGCGCGGGCTCGGCGTGATCGTGTCGGAGATGTCGTACGGGCTGATTCCGCAGGCGGCCGCGATCTGGATCGCCGCGACGCTGATGGCCGTGTACATGGTCGTGTCGGGCATCCACGGCTCGGCGAGCATCGCGATCTTCAAGGACGTGCTGATCCTCGCGATCGCGATCTTCCTCGGCCTGTACCTGCCGATGCATTACTACGGCGGGCTCGGCGAGATGTTCGCGAAGATCGATGCCGCGCACCCCGAACTGCTGCGCATGCCGGAGCACGGCTTCAACCTGAGCTGGTACAACTCGACGATCCTGCTCACGTCGCTCGGCTACTACCTGTATCCGCACGGCTTCACCGCGATCTACGTCGCGAAGGACGAGCGCGCGCTGCGCCGCAACGTGATCCTGATGCCGCTGTACCAGGTGCTGATCGCGTTCCTGGTCCTCGTCGGCTTCGCTGCCGTGATGACCGTGCACGGGCTCGAAGGCGCGCAGACCGATCTCGCTTTGCTGCGGCTCGTGAAGCAGACGTTCCCTGCGTGGTTCGTCGGCATCGTCGGCGGCACGGGGCTGCTCACCGCACTGGTGCCGGGATCGCTGATCATGCTGAACGCATCGACGACGATCGCGCGCAACATCTACCGCGAAGGCTTCGCACCGAACGCGACCGACCGCGAGGTGACGCGCGTCGCGCGCATCGCGCTGCCGGTCTTCACGCTGGTGGTCGTCTACTTCGTGCTGCGCGGCGGCGCGACCTTCGTCACGCTCGCGATCTTCTCGTCGAGCCTGCTCACGCAGCTCGTGCCGATGCTCGCCTCGAGCTTCCTGAAGCGGCCGTTCGGCACGCGTGAAGGCGCGTTCGCGGGCATCGTCGCCGGCGCGATCGTGATCGCGATGACGAACTACTATGGCGTGACGCTCGCGTCGCTGTTCCCGGGCGCATCGAACACGCTGACGTCGATCAACCCGGGGCTCGTCGCGCTCGCGGTGAACGCGGTGGTGTTCGTCGTGATCAGCGCGGTGCAGCGCAAGCTGAAGGCGCGGGTCGCCGCGCCGGTCGGTTCGGCGTGACGGTTTTTCGAGCATGACGCCGTCGCCGGGCCGCCGGGGTTCCACCCGGCGGCCCGGTCGCTCGGCCGCTGGATGGCAGCAAGACCCATCGAACCACAACAGGACACCGAACAATGACGACCGAGGACAAGCGAGAGGGCATGCGAGAGGACGACCGCGAAGCGATCGACACGCTGATCGCGAACGGCTGCGTGATCACGATGGACCCGCAGCGGCGCGTGATCGAGAACGGCGCGGTCGCGGTCAAGGGCGAGCGCATCGTCGCCGTGGGCGGCACCGATGAACTGCAGGCGCGTTACCGTGCCGCGCGCACGATCGATGCGCGCCGCAAGGCCGTGCTGCCCGGCCTGATCGATGCGCATGCGCACGCGAGCCACGCGATGCTGCGCACGATCGGCGGCGCGGACGGCGATGCGTGGTCGGCCGCGGCCGAGACGATCTACACGCGCGCGTCCGACGAGGCGTTCTGGGAGGCCGAATCGCATCTCGCCGCGCTCGAACGCCTGAAGGCCGGCGTGACGACCGGCGTATCGCTGCTCGGCGGCGGCAATTCGATCATGCGCGTCGACGATCCGGTTTACGCGCGGCGCCATTGCGACGCGGTCGTGCGCACCGGTACGCGCTCGATCGTCGCGGTCGGCCCGTCGCGGCCGCCCGCGCCGCGTGCCTATACGCGCCACACGCCGGAGGGCAGCGACACGCGCGACATCGGTTTCGACACGATGTTCGACGTATGCGAGCGCATCGTCGACGAATGCCACGGCGATGCCGACGGCCGGATCCGCATCGCGCTCACGCTGCCCGTGTACGGGCCCGAACACGATCCCGAGCTGGCGCGGTACGAGCACGACTTCCGCGACCAGGCCGCACGCTACGGCGCGCTCGCACGCGAGCGCGGGCTGACGTTCACGCAGGACGGCCACCGCGCGGGCACGCTCGCGTTCGCGCATCGCGAGCTCGGCTTGCTCGGCCCGACGTCGTTCATGTCGCACAGCATCGACCTGACCGACGACGACATCGCGGCGTGCGTCGAGACGGGCACCGCGATCGTCCACAACCCGAGCGCGATCATGTCGATCATCGGGCGCTGCCCGGTGCCCGAGCTGATCGATGCGGGCGTGACGGTGGCGATCGCGTCGGACGGTGCGGCGCCCGATCGCGGCTACGACATGTTCCGCCACATGTGGCAATGCATGCATTACCACCGCCGGCATTTCCGCGACCCGGACGTGCTGCCGCACGGCAAGGTGCTGGAGATGGTGACGATCGACGCGGCGAAGGCGCTGTCGATCGATCACGAGGCCGGTTCGCTCGAAGCCGGCAAGCTCGCGGACATCATCCTCGTCGACCTGTTCCGGCCGCACATGATGCCGATGAACATGCCCGTGTATCGCGTGACCTGCTTCGCGAACGCGGCCGACGTGTGCATGACGATGGTGGGCGGAAGGGTGCTGATGGAGGATCGGCGCGTGTTGTCGGTCGACGAGAACGCGGTGCTCGAACGGGTGAACGAAGTCGCGGCAATCACGATCGAGCGCAGCGGGTTGCGTCATTTGCTCGACGAGCCGAAGACGCTGTGGGGGCGGAGCCGCTATTGAGCGGGCGGGTGGGCGTTGTCGTGCGGTGGCGGGCCGGCGTGGCCGGCCTGTTCGTTCGACAGCGCCGCTGAATCGGCGACGATGCTCCGGTCTGTCGATTCCAGTGTGGTCGAAACAACGACCGCATGGAACCTGCGCCATCGAGAGCGATCGTTGGGCTACTTCGTTCGCGACCGATAGAGCGTCGGCCAGTCGCCGCCTTGAACGCCGCCACACGTTTTCTGCTGCGACACAGCCGACATCCGGAACGCATGGCCATCCCAGATCCAGCTGGCCTGAAAGCCGCAATCGGCCAGCCCGCGCCCCTTGCCCAAGGTGGACAGCGTGCCGGTAGCCGGGTCGAAGTCCGGTTCGACCAGTGAAGGGTCTGAAAAGCCCCCTTCAGGAATCGGCAGCTTGACGGGCTCCGGTTTTCCGCCGCCGATACGCGGTGCGATGAACACATCCGACGAACCCTGGTAGGCGCCCATGATGCATGGAAGAAACACGAGCGCGTTGTGCTTGTCGAGTGCATACGCTGCTTCATGGAGATAGCGCGACGCATTCTCCTCGCAACTGCCGGCATCCCGGATTCGTTTCGCGCGCGCGATCAGGTGTTCTTCTTCCTGATCGGACAACTGCGACGTGATCTTCCGCTTCGGTACGACGGGCAGTGACGGAGCGGGTGTGACCTGCGACGCAGGGGCAGGCCCCTTGCGGATCAACGCGGTAGTTCCCCCGATACGCCCTTGCCGGTCATCGATACGCAGGAGCGCGGCGACCATGCCGTCGAGCGGAACATAAGCGCCTGCATCCTCGCCGAACTGAAGCTTCGTGCCATTGCGAAGCCGTGAGACGAAGGCCGCCACAGCTGCCGGTCGCGTGGTCGACAACGTCGCTATCCCGTCGTCGAATTTCTCGCTCCAGGCCGAGTCGTCCAGCCGCAGCGGCGCGTCGTCGACGCGCAGGTCATCGAGATTGATGCTGGTGTTGGTGGCGACGTTCAGCCGTACCGTGAGCGCGCCGTTCGGCCCGGCTGAGCGAATGAAGCGCAAGTCTGCGCCGGTCTCGCCACCGTTCGCGAGACCCTTCGCCTCGCACGTCAAACCGTTGTCGCAGGCGACCAGCCATGACTTGTAGGTGTCGTAGCTGGACGCGCCGGGTTCCTGGGCAGACGCCGCGGCGGCGTAAAGCGCAACGAGCGCCGTGCCCACCGCAAGGGCACGAGTTTTCATGTGCTTCCACGGAGTTGAGGATGGCGTGAATCGTAACGCAAGTGACGCGCCGGAAATGAAAGCATCCCGGAGCGGCGCGGCCTGAGTCGACGCAATGGTCGAATCGTTTTACGCACGTGCGTCTGCCCATTTTTCGTTCCGGTTACGTCACAAACCCCGGATACGGTTCGATTGATTGCAACGCGCCGGCATGCCCGCGCCGGGGCCGGTTGTAACATGCGTGGTGGTGAATCGGCGCAACCCTGACGGAGCAAACACATGGAGCCGGTAGGTATCTATGCTGCTGTATCGATTGGCAGGACACAGTTGAGCCGATTCTATGCCGACTGGGGTGATGCTCTGATCGACGATGTTCGATGCCTTCTGGGCATCAAGCCGGGGCTGCAGCCGGACAGTCAGGGCGGATTCGTGGATCCGGCAACCGGGTGGTATCACCATCCCGGCAACAAGCTGGTCATCCGGTATGACGCGGACACGGAGACGCTGTTCTATTTCTACCAGCTTGAATTACGCGATCCGGACAGCATGGCCGGCATTCCGTCCTTTCAGGCATTCACCCGCATTGCGGGGTATCGGCACGAAGCCGATGCGGACTATGTCGCATTTTCGCCGAGTGCGCCGAATTTCCTGAGCGACCGGCTCTGGCGTGTCTATCGATTCATGCATGACGGGCTGAGCACGATTGAGATCGATGCACTTCCGGGCGATCGACAGCGCGAGATGGACAGGTTGTCCTGGCAATACTACTGGGGGCCGATCGAAGCGATGTTCCAGAGGGCGGACCGACGCGAGGACGTTTCCTATTTCAATCGCTTCTTTCCGCAGCATTGCCTGGATCGGCAGCTTCTGTCCTTGCTGAATGTCGACATGCCTGCCGACGATCCGCGAATGACGCCGGCGCCTTATCCCCGCGGTTACTGAAGGCGCGTCCATCGCACCGCTTCTCGATCCACCGCCTCAGCGTCGATAGACGAATTCCAGATCGGTCGATTCCCCGACCTTGAAATCGTACGTACCGACACGCGTGAACCCTGCTTTCTCATAGAAGGCAATCGCCTTCGCGTTGCCGGACCACACGCCAAGCCATACCGGGCCGGGCCGTTCCGTTGCCAGATACTCCAGCGCGGAGTCGAACAGGGCGCGCCCGGCGCCGGTTCCTTGCGTACCTCGCCGAAGGTAGATCTGATGGATCTCGCCCGAACCTTCCGCGACGTCCGGGTGCGGAAGCTTGCACGGCCCCGCGTGCGCATAGCCGACCAGCGTGCCGTCGTCGCTTTCAGCGACCCACGTGCGGCATTCGGGATCGTCGAGCTGGCCCGTGATCGTTTCTACCGAGTAGGTTCGGGCCTCGTACGCAGCCAGGTCGTTCGGCGGGTAGTCGATGCCGAATCCGTCCTGCAGAAAGGTTTCGCGAAACGTGTCGCGCTTCAATTCGGCAAGCGCGACGGCATCGGACAGGGTTGCAACGCGGATCAACATGAGGGATGGCTCGGTTCGTCGGTCGGGCCGACAGTTTATCCCGGGTGCCGTCGGTCTCGCGAACATCCGGTCGGCCCGGTTATCCGCATCACTCGCCCGGTGCCCATGTCGATGACGAAGACGGTGGTTGTCCTTCGGCGGACATGCTAGGATTTTCCGCAAACAACTTCGGAGACTGCCATGCCGTTCATCTGCGAAAACGTTGAATGCCGCGCCGTGCTCGCACGCGGGCAGGTCAGACCCCATCAGGAGGACGCGGGGTGGTGCTTCTACTGCCCGGACTGCAAAGCCAGGAACGAGTTGATGTACGCCGACACGGCCGGCGGTGCGGTCGAACTGATTCAGCCGGAGCGCGCCAGTCCTCCGCACAAGGTGGTGGCGACGGCTCGACCGCTGGAGGATGGCAAGTACGCGGCGCAACTGAGCGTTCAGCGGGCGCTTGCCGTGAAGGGTACATATGGGGCCGAGGAACACTGGGATCAGCTCGGTGTGTTCGGCGACGCGCAGGAAGCCGTCGAGCATGCGAGGTCTTTTGCAACGGATTTATTGCAGCGAGCGGCGTAGTCGATATCGTTCGGTGAACGAAGAAGAGGTGTGCGCATTCATGCGCGACGCCTCTTCGTGTTGTCCGCTGCGCGTCCGTCAGTTGTAGATATCGAACGAGAAATACTTCTTCGCGATCCGCTGGTACGTCCCGTCCTGGATCAGGCTCGCAAGCGCCTGGTTGATCTGCGTACGCAGCGCGTCGTCATCCTTGCGCACGCCGATCGCCGAACCCACGCCGAGCGTCTTCGGGTCGTGCAGCGGCGGCCCCGCGAATTCGAAGTTCGCGCCCTTCGCGGTTTTCAGGAAACCGAGGTCGGCCTGCACCGACGATTGCAGCGATGCATCGAGCCGTCCCGACAGCAGGTCCTGATAGACGAGATCCTGCGTCTGGTACGTGCGGACGATCACACCCTTCGGCTCCCAGTAGGTGCGCGCGTAAGTCTCCTGCGTCGAACCCTGCTCGACGCCGACGCTCTTGCCCCGCAGCGATTCGGGCGTCGGCTGCAGGTTCGAGCCGCGCCGCGCGACGAGCCGGGGCGGAACGTTGTTGATCTTGTCGGTGAATGCGATCTGCGCGAGGCGCTTCTCGGTCACGCTCATCGACGACAGCACGCCGTCGAACTTGCGCGCCTTCAGTGCCGGGATCATCCCGTCGAACGCGTTCTCGACCCACACGCAGCGTACCTTCATCCGTTCGCAGATCGCATTGCCGAGATCGATGTCGAAACCGACGAGCTTGCCGTCGGGCGCGAGCGATTCGAACGGCGCATAACTGGGGTCGACGCCGAGGCGCAGGACTGCCGGGTCCTTCGCGGCGGCGGCGCCTGCCGTCAGCGCGAGCGCAATGGCTAGAACGAGCTTTTTCATGGTTGTCTCCAATACCGGTCGATGTTGTATGTGGTGAAGCGAACTGGCGGCCGACAGGCGTGACTGCCCGCGCCCGGCCACGCGCGGGCGGCTGGACGCTTCGCCGGAAGCGGCCGGCGAAGCGTCCGGATTCGAAAGGGGGCGTTAGCGGGCAGCGCCGGTGATGCGCGCCATGCCGTGCCGGTAGCCGGCGGGCGAGAACACGGCGTTCAGCGCGGCCATCGCGGCGATCACGCCGAGATGCATCCACCAGGCGGTCGCGAAGCCGCCGCCCGCGTCGCGCAGCCAGCCGATCAGCCAGGGGCTCGCCGCGACGGTCAGGAAGCCGATGCCCTGCACGAATGCGGCGAGCGCGCCCGCGAGCCGCGCATCGGGCAGGTGGTCGAGCGTGACGATCAGGCTCATCGAGAAGAAACCACCGAGACCGAGGCCGACGCATGCGACCCAGAACCAGGGCGCGAACGCGGGCAGCGTCGCGAACCCGGCGAAGCCGGCCGCCTGCAGCGCGAGCGTGAGCCACAGCACGGCACGGCGGTCGGGCGAACCTTTGGCGAGCAGCGGCATCGCGAGCGCACCGGTCGCCTGGAACAGCGCCATCCACGCGAGCAGGTTGCCGCTCGCTTGCGGGCTCATGCCGATGCTGCGGTAGAACGCAGGCAGCCATGCGACGAGGCTGGCGTAGCCGCTGTTGCTGACCCCGAAGAACAGCGCGAGCTGCCACGCGCGCGGAATGCGGGCGAACGCGGTGAGCGGCGCTGTCGCGGCCGTCGCGTGCACGGCGTCGCGCGGTGCCTTCGCGCGCCACAGCGCGAGCGTGACGAGCGCGGGCACGGCCCACACGGCGAGCGCGAGATGCCAGCCGCCGTGCGCGGCGAGCCACGGGCTCGCGACCGCGCCGAAGGCGCCGCCGCCGACCAGCGCGGCCGAATAGAGGCCCATCGCGAGCGGCAGCCGGCCGGCGAACCAGCGCTTCGCGAGGCCGGGCACGAGCGCCTGGACCACGGCGACGCCGGCGCCCGCGACGATGGCGGTCGCGATCAGGCCGGCGCTGCCGCCCGTCCACAGGCGCGCGGTGCAGCCCGCCGCGATCAGCGCCAGCGCGACGGTCAGCGCACGCTGCTCGCCGACGCGTCGCGCGAGCCCGACACCGGCCCCGGCGACGACCCCCATCAGCACGAACGGCAGCGTGGTCAGCAGCGCGGCCGCGCGAAAGCCGAGGCCGGTGTCGGCGCGCACGACGTCGAGCACGGGGCCGAACGCGGTCAGGAACGGACGCAGGTTGAGGCCGGCCAGCACCAGCAGCGCGAGCGCGCCATGGGACACGGAAGCCGCATGCGGGCGGCGGACAGCTTGCGCGGTGCCGGGGTCGGACATCGGGGTGCTCCAGGGAGGGGCCAGTGGCCCTGTGATGCGATGCCGAAAGGGTAAGCGCGCGTTACGCCAGGTGAAAATTAAATATTCGACTGGGGATCAGTGCGGAATGCGATGGCCAGGCGTAGGGAGCTTGCCGTCGGTCATCGAGGCTCGATTGGCTTTGGCGTTGGCGTTGGAGGTGTTGTCCGTCAGAACCCGGGATCGCCGCCCCGAGGCTGACAATCGACGCGCCGATAGTGGCGGCGCGTCGCACAATCAAGGAGATTCGTCGTTTGTCGAAGAGGGCGATCGTTACGCGAATCGCTGAATTTCGTATTTCTCGCGGGCCGCGACAAGCGCCCGAATGCGCGCGCGATCGTCCGCCGTCTCCGGCGTAAAGATCACGAGCGTCTGGTCGGGCCGGCCGCTCACGGCGAATGCCGCGTATTCGAGCGCGATTCGCCCGACGGCGGGATGGTGGATCTCCTTGGTCCCTTCCTCGTGCGAGCGAATATCGTGGTCGCGCCACAGCGCGTCGAACTCGGCGCTCGTCGCGCGCATCTCGTCCACGAATGCCTGCACGGCCTGCGTCGCGCCGCCGCGCGCGACGTCGGCGCGAAACGCGCCCACCGCGAACTGCGCGACGCGTGCCCAATTCGCCTGCACGCCGCGCACGTGCGGATCGACGAAGATGAGCCGCAGGATGTTGCGCCGTTCCGGCGATAGCGTCGCGTAGTCGGTCAGCGTCGCGGCCGCCGCGTTGTTCCACGCGATGACGTCCCACGTCGCCGAGCGCACGATCGCGGGGCTCGCGTCGAGCGAATCGAGCACGTGCTGCACGCGCGGCGACACGTGGTCGGTCGCGTGATAGCGCACCTCCGGCGGATGGCCGACACCGATCAGGAACAGGTGCTCGCGTTCGGCGTCGTTCAGCTGCAGCGCGCGGGCGAGCCGGTCGAGCACGTCGGCCGACGGTGCGCCGCCGCGCCCCTGTTCGAGCCACGTGTACCACGCGGCGCTCACGTGCGCGCGCTGCGCGACTTCCTCGCGTCGCAGGCCCGGCGTGCGGCGCCGCGTGGCCGGCAGCCCGAGCGCGGCCGGGTCGAGTTTCTCGCGGCGGTCCCGCAGGTACGCGCCGAGCAGGTTGTCGGGGGTGTCAGCCATATCCTGTTAGTTCGTTTACCGGTAAACCGTCACGACTTCACCGCGAGCGGCCGTCGACAGATAGTAAGCCTCCATGCCATCCGGAGGTACTGAACATGCGTGTCTTTGTTACTGGAGCGTCGGGATTCGTCGGCTCGGCCGTGGTTGCCGAACTCGTGGCCGCCGGGCACTCGGTGCTCGGTCTCGCGCGGTCCGACGCGGCCGCCGCGTCGGTTGCGGCGGCGGGTGCCGACGTCCATCGCGGGTCGCTGGAGGACCTCGACAGCCTCACGCGCGGCGCCGACGCCGCCGATGCGGTGATCCACACGGGATTCAATCACGACTTCTCGCGCTTCGCGCAGAACTGCGAACTCGACCGTCGCGCGATCGAGACGATCGGCGCGGCACTCGCGGGCTCGGCCCGGCCGCTGGTCGTCACGTCGGGCCTCGCGCTCGTCGCGCCCGGGCGTGCGGCGACGGAAGACGATCCGCACGTGCCGGTGTCGTCGGTCTATCCGCGTGCGTCGGAAGCGGCCGCGGTCGCGCTGGAGGCGCGCGGCGTGCACGCATCGGTCGTGCGTCTGCCGCCGTCCGTGCACGGCGACGGCGATCACGCCTTCGTGCCGCGCCTGATCGCGTTCGCGAGGGAGAAGGGAGTGTCGGCCTTCGTCGGCGATGGCGGCAACCGCTGGCCTGCCGTGCACCGGCTCGATGCGGCGCGCGTGTACCGGCTCGCGGTCGAATGCGGCGCGGCCGGCGCGCGTTATCACGCGGTCGACGATACGGGCGTGCCGTTCCGCGACATCGCGGAGGTGATCGGCCGGCGGCTCGACGTGCCGGTCGTCGCGAAAACGGCGGCCGAAGCCGGCGAGCACTTCGGCTGGTTCGCGATGTTCGCGGGAATGGATGCGCCGGCAACGAGCGAGCGCACGCGCGCATCGCTCGGCTGGGCACCGACGCAGCCGGGGCTGCTGGCCGATATCGACCGGCCGCGGTATTTCGAAGGCTGAGCGGGCGGCGGTCGTGCGGCCGCCTGCGACGGCCGCGCCCGCCGCCCGCGCGACACCCTTCAGGCCGCGACGACGATCTTCCCGGCCTGCGCGCCGGCTTTCCCGTATCGATGCACGCGCACGATGGCGTCGAACGCGAACGCGAACGCGAACGTGCGATCGATCAGCGGCTTCAGCGTGCGCGG
>JABLTH010018058.1_pt1 | contig 62631 bp, 41 predicted proteins | sample 7875711 | NCBI WGS metagenome assembly JABLTH01 (sample SAMN14941262, study PRJNA633318) | bioreactor metagenome | isolation source: bioreactor | place: China | collected 2019-03-05 | reverse complement strand
TCTGGCGGCGCTGTCGCTGGCGGCGCCGCTCCTCTCGGGCGGTTGCAACATCGTCGGAGCTGGATTTCTGCTGATCCACGGCCCGCCGAGGATCGAGGCGCGGTACCAGCTCCAGAAAGATCGGACGACCGTCATCTTCGTCGACGATCGCAGCAACCAGCTGCCCACGCGCTCGCTGCGCGAGATCATCGCCCGATCGGCGCAGGACTCGTTGCTGGAGGAGAAGGCGCTCACGAACGTGATCGACTGCCGGGCCGCGTTCAGCGCCGCCGCGTCCGAAAAATCGAGCGAGCCCCTGGACCTCGTGACGCTCACCAAGACCGCGCAGGCGGAGGTGATGGTGTACGCGTCCGTCGAGTCGTTCACGCTGTCGGAGGACGGCGGGAGCGTTTCGCCGAGCATCGCGCTCCGCGTCAAGGTTGTCGACGCCACGCTCGGAAAGCGCGTGTGGCCAGACGAAAAGGCCGGCGCGTCGGTGGTCTCGACCAGCAAGACCGGTTCCGGCTTCAAGCCCACGAGCCAGAGCGACATGGCCAAGATGGAGTTGGAGGCGTCAAAGGCGGCGGGGCTGGCGCTGGCGCAGGTGTTCTTCAGCCACGAGCGGGACTCGTCCAACATCCGTCAGTAGCGCCGCGGAGGGCATGGCCATGCGAGTCCTGCACCTGCTCGCGCCGCCAGACTTGGCGCGTCCGCGTGAAGCCCCGGAACGCAGCGACGCCGCGCTGCGGATGTGCGCCCAGATCATCCAAGACCAGACCTCGCACCAGCACGCGGTCATTCTGGTGGGCAACACCGGAGCAGAGAGCCGCGCCGAGATGCTCGGGATCCCGACCACCGACCGCGTGTCGCCTCCGTGCGGCGCCGCCGCCCTGGGTTGGCGCGGCGTGCGTCGCCTGGCGCTGGCCCGCGGCACGTTCGACATCGTGCAGCCGTGGTCGCGCGACCTGGTCCGGCTGGCGCGGATGATCGGTGTCGGCCGCGTCGCCCCGCCGCCGCGCGAGCTGGTCTCGACACCGACCGCCCACGATCGCGAGGCGACCCGCGCCGCGCTTGGCATCCACGACGATCGCCCGCTCGTGCTCATGCTCGCGGACCCGCCCGGCTCGATCGATGTTCGCCAATGCTGGTTTCTTGCGGGGCTCTTCGAGGTCGCGGCCTGGCCCGGCCAGGTCATCGTTCCGGCGCGGGGGACTTCCCGCTCCCGCCGCCTGTCGGCCCCGATGGGCCTGGCCCACGGCACGCTCACCGATCTTCCCACCGCGGCGCTCATCAACGCTTGTGATCTGGCGGCGCTGCTCCCGCCCGCGCACGGCTCGGTGCCGCCGGGCCATCCCGCGATCGCGGCTTCGGTCGAGATGGCGCTTCGGGCGGGTCTGCCGGTGGTCGTGCCGCCGACCTCTCCGCTCGCCGACCGCCTGCGTGCGATCGACCCGGCGCTGGTCGCGTTGTGGAACAGCGGGGCCGCGATCTCGACGGCGCTGGGCCCGCTGCTGGCGGACACCGCTCGTCGGGCATCACTCTCGAGGGCGTGCATCGCCGCGGCGATGCCCGTGCGCTTTGATTCTGTATGCGAGGGCTGGGGCGGCACGCGGCGCGTACTCTCCCGGGCATGAGCCGCTCGACGGATACAAGTCACTCCGGACGCATCGGAGTGCTCTTCGTTTGCCTCGGAAACATCTGCCGCTCGCCGCTGGCGGAGGGAATCTTCATCCACCTGGCGCGCGAGCGGGGCTCGGCCGACCGCTTCGACGTTGATTCCTGCGGCACGGGCCCGTGGCACGTCGGGAACGATGCCGACCCCCGATCGATCCGCGTCGCGGCCAGGCACGGCATCAGCCTCTTGCATGAAGCCCGGCAGCTCGAGCCGCACACCGATTTCGCAAGGTTTCAGTTGCTGATCCCGATGGACAGGTCGAACATGCGGGGCGTGCTGGCGGCCGGATCACGGTACGCCGTCAACCAATCGCGTGTCCGCCTCATGCGGGCCTTCGATCCCACGCTCACGCCGACCGCCGATATCCCGGAAGTCCCCGATCCCTATGAGGGCGGCGACGAGGAATTCGAGCATGTCTTTCACATGCTCCATCGCGCGTGCGGCGGCCTGCTGGACAGGCTCTCCGCGCCGGGCGGTCTTGATTCAATCCTGCAGAGCTAGACCGAACACGGCCAGGGCTCGGTGTTACAGCCCGCGCGGCGGCAGTTCGCAAGCGATGGCGGGAGCGCCACGCCGATCGCCCGGACTCGGCGCCGACGTGACTCGCGGATGAGGCCGGCCGCCCGATCTCGCCGGCGCGTCACAGCCCAAGGAGCAGACGCTGCGGGTCTTCGATCGCCTGCTTGATCCTGACAAGGAACTGCACGGCCTCGGCCCCGTCGATGATGCGATGGTCGTACGAAACGGCGAGGTACATCATCGGTCGGAGCGCCATCTGGCCGCTCCCCGCCGGATACTCGACCGGACGGCTCTTGATCGCGTGCATGCCGAGGATCGCGGACTGCGGCGGATTCAGGATCGGGGTGCTCATGAGGCTCCCGAAGATCCCGCCGTTGGTGATCGTGAACGTGCCGCCCTGCATCTCCTCGAGAGAGAGCTTGCCGTCTCGCCCGCGCGTCGCCAGGTCCTTGATCGCGCTCTCAACTCCCGCGAACGACAGCGACTCGCAGTTGCGGATGACGGGGACGACGAGGCCCTTGGGCGTGCTGACGGCGACGGCGATGTCGCACGATTCGTGCTTCTCGATCATCAGCTGCCCGCCTTCCTCAACGATCGAAGCGTTGACGAGCGGGAACGCGCGGAGCGCGGCGGAGGCGGCCTTCACAAAGAAGCCCATGAAGCCGAGCCCGATACCATGCTTCTTCTCGAACTCTTCCTTGTACGACCTGCGCAGCTCCATGACCGCGCCCATGTCAACCTCGTTGAAGGTCGTGAGCATGGCGGCGGTGTGCTGGGCCTGCACCAGACGCTGCGCGATCCGCTGGCGGATCATCGTCATCTTCTCGCGCGTCACGCCGCCCGATCGCGGGGCCGACGACGCACCGGAGGGGGCGGGCACGCCGGGCGCGTGCGAGCCGTTCGACGCGGGCCTCGCCGCGTGGATCACGTCCTGTTCGCGGACGCGACCCCCCGGACCGGTGCCATGCACCTTGGAGAGATCAACCCGCAATTGCTCGGCGGTCTTTTTGGCCAGGGGCGTGGCGCGCACGTCCGCCTCAGCGGGCGTGCCGGCGACCGGCGCCGGGCTCGACACCTTGGCGCCGGCGGGAGCGCCGGGCGCGGAGGCTGTGACCGGCACATGGGCGGGCGCCTCGCTGGGCTCCACGCTCCCCACGACCGCGCCGACGGCGACGGTATCACCCTCTTTGGCGCCGCGCTTCAGGATCCCGGCCGCCGGCGCGGTCACCGCGAGCGTCACCTTGTCGGTCTCCAGGTCGAGAACCTCTTCATCGCGCTTGACATAATCGCCGTCCTTCTTGCGCCACGCGGCGATCACGCCCTGCGTCACCGACTCGCCCGCCGAAGGAATCACGATGTCCACCGCCATGCTCACGCTCCTGCGTTAGTGCGCCGTCCTGGCAGACTTGCTGTGAGAGGGCTCGGCCTTGCCGATCCGACCCGCGACAGACTTGCCCTCATCACCCGCGGCCTTGCTCGGGCCGCCCGGGCCGATCGCCGCGCTCAGAATCTTGTCCTGCTCCTTGCCGTGCTGCTTCTCAGATCCCGTGGCGGGCGTGGCGCTGGACTTCCGCCCGATGTAGGCGAGATCGATCCCGAGCTTTTCACGGAACACGTCGGCGATGTACAGGTACGCGCCCATGTTGCGCGGCTCTTCCTGCACCCACACGCGCTCGGCGCTCTTCGGATACCTCGCGTCGATTCGACGCGCCAGCTCCTCGTGGAATGGATACAACTGCTCGACGCGCACGAGCGCAACGTCCTTTCGCCCCGACACGTTGCGGCGATCGTTCAACTCGTGGTAGATCTTGCCCGAGCAATAGACCACACGCGTCACCCCCTTGACGTCCGGCGCGCTCGGATCATCGATGAGGTGCTGGAAGCCGCCCTCGACCAGCTCGTCCACCGTCGCCGTCTCGGTGCGCAGGAACTTCTTGGGGGTCATGACGATCAGGGGCTTGCGGAAATTCCGCAGCGCCTGGCGGCGCAGCAGGTGGAACGTCTGGGCGCCCGTGGACGGGTACACGACCTCCATGTTGTCGTCGGCGCACAACTGCAGGAACCGCTCGAGCCGCGCGGAGCTGTGCTCGGGCCCCTGCCCCTCGTACCCGTGCGGCATGAGGAGCACCAGGCCCGCCCAGCGGTCCCACTTCGATTCGCTCGACGCCAGGTACTGATCGATGACGACCTGGGCGGTGTTCGCAAAGTCCCCGAACTGGCCTTCCCAGCACACGAGCGTCTTGGGCGAGCCGCGGCTGTAGCCGTAGTCGAAGCCCATCACGCTGTATTCCGAGAGCGGGCTGTCCCAGATGTTCGCCACGCCCCGCTGGTCCGGATACACGTGGTTCATGGGTGTGTATCGCACGCCGGTCTTTTCATCGCGGAGCACCGCGTGACGCTGCGTGAACGTGCCGCGCCGGCAGTCCTGTCCGCTGAGGCGGACGCACAGCCCCTCGGCGACGAGCGACGCGAACGCCAGCACTTCGCCGTCCGCGTGGCTGAGTTTCTTCGTGGTGGGCAGATTGGCCCGAGATTCCAGCAGGCCGCGCAGCTTCGGGTGAACGCTGAATCCCTCGGGCACGCGCCCCAGGGCCGCGCACACGTCCTTCAGGAGTTGCGTCGAGATCGTGGTCTTGGGCGAGTCGAAGGAATACGCCCCCACGTAGCCGGACCATGCGCCCTTGCCGGGCGGCGGGACGGGGTTGCGCGGCGAGGCCTTCGCGCTGGCCTGCGAGAGGTCCAGAGCGCCATACACACGCTCGACCATCGCGTCGGCGTCGGCGCTGGTGATCACGCCGGCATCGATCAGCTTCGTTGCGTAGACGGCTCGTGTGCCCGGGTGCTTGTCGACCAGGGCGTAGAGACCCGGCTGCGTATAGCGGGGCTCGTCCTGCTCGTTGTGCCCCCACTTGCGATAGCAGACCAGGTCGATGAACACGTCCTTGCGGAACCGCTTCCGGTAGTCCACCGCGAGCCGGGCCGCCCACACGCAGGCTTCGGGATCATCGGCGTTCACATGGAGGACCGGGGCATCAACCATCTTGGCCACGTCGGTGCAGTATCCGGTGCTCCGGCCGTCCGCGGGGTCGGTCGTAAACGCGACCTGGTTGTTGATGACGATGTGGATTGTTCCGCCGACGGTGTAGCCCTCGACGCTGGCCATGTTGAGCGCCTCGGCGACCACGCCCTGACCGCCGACCGCGCCGTCGCCGTGGATGAGCAGGGGGAGCACCGCATCCTGCGCCGACGGGCCGCCGCCCAGGGAGTCCTGCTTGGCGCGGCACTTGCCCAACGCCACGGCGTTGACGCTCTCGAGGTGGCTCGGGTTGTTCAGCATCGAGAGATGCACATAGGTCCCGTCGGGCATGGCTTGATCGCCCGAATACCCACGGTGGTACTTCACGTCGCCGCCGGTCAGGTCGCGTCCTTCCACCCACGAGTCCTCGAACTCGGTGATGAGCTGCTCGGTCTCCTTGTGCAGGTAGTTCCAGAGCACGTTGAGACGCCCGCGGTGGGCCATGGCGACGACGATGTCGCGCGTTCCGGTGGCGCCCGCACGCTCGGTGAGGAACTTGAGCAGCGGGATCGTGGTTTCGCCGCCCTCGAGGCTGAATCGCTTCTTGCCCTGGTAGCGTTTGCTGAGGAAGCGTTCGAACGTCTCCGAGGCGGTCAGGAACTCCAGCACCCGCTTCTTGTCATCGGCGGTGAGTTCCGCGCCCTCGCGGGTGCGCTCGAAGCGCTCCACGAACCACTCGCGTTCGTCGGTCGTCTCGCAATGCTCGAATTCCACGCCGATGGTGCCGCAGTAAATCCGCTCATAGGATTCGATCAGCTGCCGCAGCGACTTGCCGTTGACCGGCCGATCGAGGTCCGCGTCGCTCAGGGCGTAGTGCGCCAGCGTGAGCTCGGCGGGACGCTCCCGCGGAACACCGAAGGGATCGATCCGCGCCACCCTGTGCCCGAGGCTCCGGTAGTTCTCGATCAGGGCCCCGACCGCGCGATCAAAGGTTGGGCCCTGACCGCCGCGGGTCGCGACAACGCCGCCGGCGCTCTCCGCGGGGGCTCGCTCGCTCCCGAGCTCGAATCCCATGAAGAACGCACGCAGGTCGGGCGCGACCGACCCAGGGTCCGCGCGGTACTGGGAGTATTGGGCGTCGATATACTCGGCGCTCCAAGCATTCACCGACGACGGCAGGGCATGTGGCGACGAACTCATACCGCTCCCTGTGGGGCTGGGAATCACCTTACACGTCCCGCACATCCGCTCGGCGCGCGGGGTTAAGATCGTAGGCCCGGCGCTTGTCGCGACAGGTTTCGCAGCGCTTATCGGCCAAACGAATTGAAGAGTTCGCCCCGAGCAGGAACCATCGGCATCCACACATTACCCGAACCGACCCGACACATAGTCCTCGGTTTCGACGAGCTTGGGGCGTTGGAAGATATCCGCGGTCGCTCCGTATTCGACCAGTCGTCCGAGGTACATGAAGGCGGTGTAGTCGCTGACGCGGGCGGCCTGCTGCATGTTGTGGGTGACGATCAGCACCGTGTATCGTTCGCTGATCTCATGAATCAGGTCCTCGATCTTCAGAGTCGCCACGGGATCCAGGGCCGAGCACGGCTCGTCAAGCAGCAGCACCTCGGGATCGGCGACGATGGCCCGCGCGATGCACAGACGCTGCTGCTGCCCGCCGGAGAGCCCGAGCGCCGATTGGTGGAGGCGGTCCTTGACTTCATCCCAGATCGCCGCCGATCTCAGGCTGCGCTCGCACGCCGCGTCGAGGACCGACCGGCGATTCTCGCCGTCGATCCGCAGCGGGTAGACGACGTTCTCGTAGATCGACATCGGGAAGGGATTGGGCTTCTGGAACACCATGCCCATGCGCTTGCGGAGGTCGATGACGTCGACGTCGTGGGCGTAGACGGGTCGGCCGTTGAGGATCATTTCGCCCTTGACGTGCACGCCGTCGATCAGGTCGTTGAGCCGGTTGACCGAGCGCAGCAGCGTTGACTTGCCGCAGCCCGATGGGCCGATGAGCGCGGTGACCCGCCCCCTGGAGACCGGCATGTCGATCGAGTGGAGCGCCTGGCTGGAACCGTACCAGAGGCGGAACTGCCTGATCTGCAGGACGTGGTCCTCGAGCGACACGCTCTCGTGCGTTCGCGACTCGATCGTCTCGCCGCGCCGGATCGCGTCGATGACGGGATAACGCAGGTGAGGAACGGCGCTCCCGTCACCCGTGCTCGCGGGCATCGCCACTCGGGACGGGATCGCACCGCGCTCCTGCGCCATCGGACGGATCATAACGCGGCTCCCGGCCTCGGGACTGGGATCAACAGGAGACACCATCAGAACACCCCCGTCTTCATCCGCGATCGCAGCGACGACCGCAACCAGATCGCGGCAATGTTGAGCGTGGCCACCACAACGATCAACAGAAGCGTGGTGGTCCAGACCAGCGGACGAGCCGCCTCCGAATCCGGGCTCTGGAACCCGAGGTCATAGATGTGAAATCCAAGGTGCATGAAGCTCCGCTCGAGGTGGATGAACGGCGGCGACGCCGAGATCGGAAGGTCGGGCGCGAGCTTGACCGCCCCCACGAGCATCAGCGGCGCCACCTCGCCCGCGCCGCGGGCCATCGCCAGGATCATGCCCGTCATGATGCCCGGCATGGCGCCGGGGAGCACGATCCGACGGATCGTCTGCCACTTGCTCGCGCCACACCCATAGCTCCCTTCACGCATCGAGCGCGGCACCGATGCGATCGCTTCCTCGGTGGCCACGATCACCACCGGGAGGGTCATGAGCGCCAGCGTGATCGAGGCCCAGAGGAGGCCGCGCGTGCCGAACACCGGATTGGGCGCGCTCTCGGCGAACATGCCGTGGAAGTAGGGAGTCTTGAACACGGCGGCGGTGCCGAGCCCGGCGGCGATGAGCCAGCACGCACCCGCCGTGAACGCCATCGCGCGATGGATCCCCCGGGCCGGCGTGCCGGGCGTGGGCTTGGCGAGAACCGCGACGCACAGCGCCGCGATCGCCGCCAGCGCGCCGCCCCCCAGCGTCAGCCACCAATCGAACCGCAGGGCGGGCGAGCGCGGGCCCTGATCGATGTACTGCCCGAGGGTGTAGCAGAAGAAACCGAGGCCGAACACACCGTAAACGATGCTGGGCACGCCCGCCAGGTTGTTCACAGCGATCCGCACGACGCTGGTCACCACGCCCTGCCTCGCGTACTCGCGAAGGTACAACGCCGCCACGACGCCCATGGGCACGACGAGCAGGCTCAGCAGCAGCGTGAGCGAGACGGTGCCGAAGAGCACCGGGAAGACGCCGCCGGCGGTGTTGGTGTCGCGCGGGTCGCCGCCCAGGAACTCCGCCCATCGGGAGAGATACACGCCCCACCGCCCGGCGGTCCCGATCGCATTGGGCTGAACCATCCGAACGATCTGCGAGAGCATCAGGGGCTCGTCCGGCGCGGTCTGACGCAGCGGCGCGATACGCCCGCCCGCGTCCGGCACGATCACGCGGTACTGATCGTCGACGCGACGAATCTCGCCGATCCGCCCGAGCGCCTCGTCGTACGCCGACTGCAGCCTCGTCAGCGCCGCCTCCGCCTCGGACCTCACACCCTCGACATCCGCGTCCGTCACCCCGCGGTGCGCCCATGGATGCTCGAGCGCGCACCAGCCCGCCAGCAACACCGCCAGCACCGCAATCGCGGGGCGCGCCATGCGCGAGGCGGTCGTGCGATGATCGCCCCGGCGTGCGAGCACCACGAACAGCCCGGACAGCGCGAGCACTCCCAGAACGCCCGCGATCCACACCGGGAGCGCCAGCGAATCGCTCAGCATCCCGCCAGGTGAGCGCGCGGTGCGATCACGCTCGATCTCGGCCTTGCGCACGCGAAGCCGCCACCACTCCATCTGGCTGTTGATCGCGCCGATCTCTCCCTTTTCGATCGACTTGATCCGGGCGGCCCGGTCGATCGCTTCCTCGTGCAGGCGATCAAAGAGCCCGCGATCAATCGGGGCGGCCCCCGCGGCATCGCCGGCGACGTACACACGCTGGCGAACCACGCGCGCCCCGTCGGGCTCGGTGCTCACGATCTCTCGCGTGACAGAACGCCGTCCATCCGCCGTGTCGATCGTTCCAGCCTTCTCGATCTCGCCTTGGCCGGCGGGAACCTTGATGGTCTCCTGCCGCACGATCGCGCGCGGGGTCCCGACCCACACGCCCCAGTCTTGCCTCTCCAGCATCGCCGCATCCGACGGCCTCTCGATCGACTCGATGTTCGCCAGCGTCACCCAGCGGAAGGGCTCCTGCCCAATGTCGCGATTTCCGACGCGATAGAGGCGTCGCACCGGGCGGCCCTCCTCGAACGCTCCCTCCAGAAGCCCCGGGGCACCGCGCCGCGCCTCGATCGATCTCGCCTCATCCCCCGAGGCATCAAAGGCCTCCTCCTGCATCGGCAGGCCGAGGAACTGCTCCCCGCCGACGAGCGTCACCAGCTCGATCGGCCTGGGCCAGAAGGTGCGGAGCCCCTCGCGAACGATCAACGCCATCAGCGCCACGACCAGCGCGACGCACAGGCAGAGCGCCAGGCCCAGCAGCCACACCGCCGGCTCGCCCCGGGCCGAGAGCGGCGTGCGCCGCGACGAAATCACGACCCCCGCGGGTGAGGGCTGATCGCGGACGGGGTTGGAGGGCTGGGGATCGCTCATCGCCATGAAACTCGGCTCGCGTACGAACTACAGGGCGGCGCTGCGCCGGCGGAAATGCTGGCGGACCGCCTCGGAGGTGGTGTTGAGGATGAACGTCATGGCAAAGAGCACCAGGCCGCAGAGGAAAAGCACCCGGAAATGCGCGCTGCCGACCGGCGCTTCGGGGAGTTCAACCGCGATCGTCGCCGAGAGCGTGCGGAATCCCTCGAAGATGTTCCACTTCATGGTGGCGGTGTTGCCCGTCGCCATGACGACGATCATCGTTTCGCCCGCGGCGCGCCCGAAGCCGATCATCACCGCGGAGAAGATGCCCGACGCCGCCACGGGCATGACGATCCGCACCGCGGTCTGCCACGGCGTCGCGCCCGAGCCCAGCGACGCCGAGCGCAGCGTATCGGGCACGCTCGACAGAGCGTCCTCGCTGATCGTGTAGATGATCGGGATGACGGCAAAGCCCATGATGATCCCGACGACGAGCGTGTTGCGCTGGTTGAACGAGCCGAAGATCGAGTCACGCGGGTCGAGCCCCGCGCCCGAGAGCAGCGACGCAAGGGCGGCGCTCACGCCCAGCGTCGCGCCGATCAGGACCGCGAACCTCGCCGTCTCGGCCAACGCCGCCGTCAGTCGCGGCAGGTGCAGCAGCTTCTCGTGGAATGCGCGGCCCACGAACTTCGCGTTCAGCACCGACAGCACGACCGCCACCGGCCCGATCAGCACCAGCATCCACCCGGGCCACGGGCCGCCGAACCCGCCATCGAGCCAGGTCCGAATGCTGGGCGCCGCGCCCTCGCTCCCGGCGAGCATCGTGTCGATCTCGGCCTTCCTTTGGTCGCTCGGCTCGACGGCGCGAACAACCCGCCCGCCCTGGAAAAACAGGCCGTTGTCAACGCGAAGCCGGCGCTGCTGCTCCGGCGAGAGAGACTTCAAGTTGCCCAGCCACGCCGGGCGCTCCGCGTCGCTCACGGGCTCGAACGATCCGCCCATCACCCATCGCTCGGGTTCCGAGGGCTTGAAGAACGCCCGCTCGACCGCCGGACCCGCCGATGCCGCCAGCGCCAGCGAGCCCGCCGCCACGATGAACATCAACGCGAGCTTCGCGCCGGACCTGACCCGCCGCGTCGTATGCGGCGGGATCAGCTGCCACGCGTACGCCGCCAGGAGCATCCCGAGCGGAACGATGAAGAAGCTCATCAGCACGGTCGGCAGAACGTCGCGCACCAGCGGCGCCACCACGATCGCCGCCACAAAGCCGAGCACCACCGACGGGAGCGAGGCCATCATCTCGATGGTCGGCTTCACGACGCGGCGCACGTGCTTGTCCATGAACTCGGCGGTGTAGATCGCCGCCAGAACCGCCAGCGGCACGGCGAACAGCATCGCAAACAGCGTGGCCTTGATCGTGCCGAACACCAGCGGCACAAGGCTGTACTTGATCTCCGAAGTGTCCTCGCCCGCCGACGACTGATACACGTAGCTCGGCTCGGGCGCGCCCTCGTACCAGAGCTTGCCGAAGAGCGACCGGGCGCTGACCTCCGGGTGCGCCATCTCCGCCGGCCACACCCGGTATTGCCCCGCGCCGCTGAACGCGATGATCCCGTCGAGCTTCGGCGCCGGAAGCGCCGCCGACACCTCGCCCTCGAACGCGGCGAGCCCCGACACGAGCTCCTTGCGGCTCGTCGGGTTGTAGACATGAACCTTGCCGGCGGCGTCACCCACGACCACGGTGCGATCGCGGTTGCCCACGCCGATCGACGTGATCCTCGCGTTGTCGAAATGATGGCGATAGCCCACGACCAGGTGCGCGCCGTCGGCCGCTCCCTTCGCGGGGTCCACCGCGACGAACGCGCTGTGAACATGGCCCGTCTCATCACCGAGCAGGAGCGTCAGCCCGCCGAGCTGCATCGCGGCGGTTGAAATCGAGCCATCGGGCAACAGGTCCGCGGTTTCGATCAGCTCGAATGGCTTGTCGTACACGTTGGCCGAGTGGTAGCGCTGGCACAGGCCGTCGCGCCACAAGAGCAGAAGCTGGTTCTGGTCGCCCGTGACGAACGTCCAATCGGGTTTCGAGCGTCCGTCGGGAAACGCAACCTTGACGTCGACGGGAGAGAACGATGTCCTGGGAGCGCCGCCGCCCAGCGGACGCGTCACGCTGACCAGCTCGTACGACACCGACCCGTCCTCTCGCATCGCGACGAGGAATTCGTCGGAGCCGCGCGTGCGCAGGTCGACGGAAACCACGGCGCCGGAGCCGTGCTCGAGTTCCGCCGGCTCGCCAATCTCAATCCTGGGTCGGAGCACGCGGAACTGCGTCTCGGAAATCCGCTCGACCACCGCGCCCCACGCGTCGTCGCCGCTGGGCGGGATGACCCCGGTCCGGCCGATCTCCAGCGACGCGATCGCCGCCGGCACATCCGCGCGGCCGACGGTGTCGCCATCGATCTGAAGCTCGCCGGTCCGCACCGTGCCGTCGTCCTGGCCCACCGCGACGCGCCCCGACGAACTCTCACGCGACATCGCGGTTACCCGCCGTCCGTCGCTGGCGAGCGAGCCCTTGGACACAACGCGCCCGTCGCCGAGATTGACGAGCGACACGCCGCCGCCCGCGTCCACGAGCAGGGCCGACCGCTTGTACTCATCGCACACAACCAGCCGCGGCGCCGTCGCGGCGGTCGACGCCACCGGCGACTCGCGCACGTCCGCGCCACGGAAGAGCGGCACGACCTCCGCCACCAGGTACACGCAGATGCCCAGCACCGCCACGATCACCAGGAACCCGCCGACCGAGATGAGAACGCCCGCGAGGTGATCGACGGCGTGGACGTGCCGCCGGGTGGCGCGTCTCGACAGGCTGTGCTCGTTCTCCGCCATGCGGGTCCACGCTCCCGGTCGGAAAAACCACGCATCAAAGTCAACACGATGAAAACAGACCGGCCGCCGATGGGCGACCGGTCAGCACGTTACACGATCTCGCCGCGTCCGTCAGGGCGCGCCGGTTGATCTTTGCTCGATTCAGAAGTTGGCATCAAGGCCGACCTTCTTGAGATCCTCGCGGGCGATGTCCGCCGTGATCGGGATGTACCCATCCTTCACAATGCCCTCCTGGCCGGGGCGGCTGAACATCATCTTGATGAATTCGGCGCGGAGCGGGTCGAGGCCCTTGCTCTTGTCATAGTTCACATAGACATACAGGTAACGCCCGATCGGGTAGGTTCCGTTGTACGCGTTCTCGACGCTCGCCTCGACGGGCTTGCCCTTCTGGCCAACCCTGAGGGCCTTGACGTCGGCGGTCTTGTAGCCGATGCCGGAATAGCCCATCGCGAACTTGTCGGTCGCCACGCCCTGAACCACCGCCGAAGAGCCCGGCTGCTCCTTCACCGTCGCCTTGTAGTCCTTCTTGCCAAGCGCGTGCTCCTTGAAATAGCCGTAGGTGCCCGAGGCCGAATTGCGCCCGTAAAGGCTGATCGGCTTGCCCTTGTAGGCGGGGTCCTTCACGCCGATCTGATCCCACGTCATCTCCGGGCCGGCGACCGAGAAAATCTGCTGAAGCTGATCGAAGGTGATCTCCTCGAGCGGGCAGTCCTTGTTGACATACACCGCGAGGCAGTCGATGCCCGTGCGCAGGGCCGTCGGCTTGTAGCCGAACTTGGCCTCGAACTTGTCCATCTCTTCCTTCTTCATCTCGCGGCTCATCGGGCCGAACTGCGACTGGCCCTCGATGAGCGCGGGCGGCGCGGTCGCGGACCCCTTGCCCTCGATCTCGATGTCAACGCCGGGATAGAGCTTCTTGAAGTTCTCGGCCCAGTGCGCCATGACGTTGTTCATGGTGTCCGAGCCGATGCTCTTGAGCTTGCCCGACACGCCCTGGGCGGCGCTGTAATCGGGGAGCTTGGGATCGATCTTCGTCTGGGCCTGCGCCGCCGTTCCCAGCGTCGCCGCCGCCACCACGACCGCAAATACCTTCCGCATACCAATCTCCTTCATGGGTTGGGAATCCGATTCTCGAGCGGGAGATTCTTCACACACTCCCCGAGATTCCCAAGGAGTGACCGCATGAAGTTTCACCACTCGAAGCGCTAAGGACGCGCTAAGCCCGAGTTCTCGACGCCGGATCATCAACGATCCCGCCGGCTCAGCATGGGTGGATTCCCCGTTCAGAGCCCATCCGGATCGCCCCGCACAGCTCGGGTCAACGCGCCCAGGGATCATCGCCGCGATCGGCCGATCCACCCCTGTCATCAAGGGGCCCCGACCAGACTCCCGAGCCGCAGCCGCCGCCGAGGACTCCCGGCCCGCGGGCACCCGATCGGCAAGGCATGCACGCTCGCCACGACGCGCCTTGGACTCACGAGCCTTTCATCATCTCGCGGACGATGGGGTGCATGGCACGGCGTCGGATCGCCAGCGCGTAGTAGGTTTCACGCACGCCGCGCACCCAGCCCACCCTTTCCACCCGATACTGGTCACGCACCTCCCGCTCGATGAGCGCCGTCGCGGGAAACGCGGCAAGCCCGCCGCTTCCAAACGTCTTGAGCAGCTCCCGATCCTCAAACTCACCAACCACCCTGGGCTCGATCCCGGCCGAGCGGAACCAACGATCAAGAGAATCCCGAAGGCTCGTCGCGCGCACCGGCAGGAACATCGGGGCGCCATGGAGCGATCGCGGATAGCCGCGGCGGAGCTGTCTCGCCAGGCTCCCGGCCGCGTAGATCGCCATCGGAGAATCCATGATCGGCTTGCTGATCGCGGGCACGCTCGCGCTGTCCGGGTGGGCTCGATCCGCGATGACCAGATCGAGCTTGAAGATTCCAAGCCCCGCGACCAGCTCATCGATCCGCCACTCGCGACACACAAGACGCAGGGTCGGGTCCGCGCGCAGGAGCGGCTCGAGAATCCGCCTGACGATCGGCTTGGGTACAAAGTCCGAGGTGCCGACCTTCAGAACCCGCGACGCGCCCGAGGTTTCTCCCTCGAGTGCCGAGGGAATCTCCGCGGAGATCCGGAACATCTCCTTCGCGTGCCGGAACACGATGCGCCCCGCCTCGGTGAGCTCGATCCCCCGACCCTGCCGATCGAAGAGCTGTTCACCCAGCGCGGCTTCGAGCGACCGGATCTGAGTGCTCACCGTCGGCTGGGCCAGACCCAGCTCGCGGGCCGCCTTGGTCAGGTTCATATGCCGAGCGACGACCCAGAAATAGTAAAGATGATTGTGGTTCAGCGGCTTGGCCATGCCCCAGTCTAACGCTCGCCCTCGCTTTGGTGACCATAGGTCTGCGCTATTGGTCCGATCCTCCCGCGACATCTACGACTGAACGTGGATTCATTCAGCTACCACATGTGGATGAGCTGGCTGGTCGCCGGTGAGGCGGCCGGCCATCCGCTCGCCGACGCTTCGCGAGGACAACGCGGGCACGCCAATACGCTCTTCATTCCACGATCGAGGGCGGCGGGCCGACCGATCGAATCGCGGCCAGGCGCTCACATTCTCGCCACTCCGAGGCTTCCACGTTCGGCGCCGGCGGGAACAGCCCGACATCCCTCGGGCACACGGGAACCTCCTGATGCAGATGGAACTTGACGAAAGACTCCGGGTTATCGCGTGCGCGCCGATCCTCCTGATCGCGTGCGATTACGACGGCACGCTCGCGGAACTGGTCAACGATCCCTCCCGGGCCGTCCCCCACGCCGACGCGATCGCGGCGGTGCAGCGGTGCACGCTCACCCCCTGGACATCCGTCGCGGTCATTTCGGGACGATCGCTCGATGAGCTGCGACGCCTTCTTGGGCCCGCCCGCCCGCACTTCATCGCCGGCTCGCACGGGGCGGAACTGCCGGGACCCGGCGTCACGTTGACCGAGACGCAGCGCTCGTCGCTGTCGCAGATCGCCGCGACCATCGAAGAACTGACCCGGCGCGTGCCGGGCCTCCGCATGGAGCGCAAACCCGCCTCGGTCGTGCTCCATTTCCGCGAAGCCGATGCACGCGACGCCCAGGCCGCGCTCCAGGCCGCGATCTCGAGCTGCGCCTCGCTTCCTGAGACACACGTGCGCCACGGGAGCGAGGTCGTGGAGTTCATGGTGATCCCCGCCAGCAAGGCCGACGCGCTCCGGCACGCGCGGCAGAAGCTGGGCGCGACCCATGTTGTTTTCATCGGCGACGACCTCACCGACGAGGACGCGTTCCGCTCGCTGGGATCGAACGACCTTTCCGTCCGCGTCGGGACCGGCCAGACCAACGCCATCCATCGCGTGCCGGGTGTGCCGGACGTCGCCGAGGTTCTGCACGCGCTCGCCAGGTATCGCCAGGAGTGGGCCGCCTCCCGGAATCTGACGCGCCTGGAACGCTGCGGTCTGCTCTCCGATCAGCGAACGGCCGCGGTCGTTTCTCCGACCGGAAGCATCTCGTGGCTCTGCCTCCCTCGCGTCGATTCCTCGGCGATCTTCGGCGAGCTCATCGGCGGCCCCTCGGCGGGATACTTCATGATCCGTCCCCAAGGAGCGACGGCCCCGCCCAAGTGCTCCTACGAGGGCGACTCGTTCGTGCTCGTCACGGAATGGCCTGGCCTTCGCGTGACCGACTACCTCGACGCCTCGGGCGGGCGCGCATATCAGAAGGCCGGGCGAGCCGACCTCATCCGGGTCATCGAGGGCTCGGCGCGCGCGGACATTCGCTTCGCGCCGCGCCTGGACGTGGGACGTATCGCCACGCGTCTGCGCACCAAGGACGACGGTCTGGAGGTCGATGGGTCCAACGACCCCATCTGCCTCCGCTCGCCGGGTGTGGCCTGGAGCATCGAGACCGACGGCGTTCATCAGACCGCCCACGCCGTCGTCGATCCTTCCAAGGGCCCGATCGTGCTGGAGCTGCGCTACGGGACGGCGAGCCTGACGCTCTCTACGACGTCGGAAGCCGATCGACGCGAACAGAATCGCCGGTTCTGGTCCGGATGGTCCCACTCCCTCCGCTTGCCCGCGGCGCATCCCGAGCACGTGAAGCGCGGCGCCTTAGTTCTCAAGGCGCTCTGCCATGGGCCAACCGGCGGACTCGCCGCCGCCGCGACCACCAGCCTCCCGGAACTCGTGGGCGGGACACGGAACTGGGACTATCGGTACTGTTGGCCGCGCGATGCGGCCATGGCCGCCGCGGCGCTGGTGCGCCTGGGCAACACCGGGCACGCACTGAAGCTTCTGGACTGGATTCTCGGGGTGGTCGATCGCTGCGAATCGCCCGACCGACTGCGCCCGATCTACACCGTCTCGGGCTCGCACCTCCCGCCCGAGGCCGAGCTCGGTCACCTCTCGGGCTACGGCGACAGCCGCCCGGTCCGGATCAGCAACGCGGCGGCCAATCAGGTACAGCTCGACGTCTTCGGGCCCATCGTTCACCTGGTCGCGCTCCTGGCCGAGCGGGGCGCGCCGATCACGCCCGACCACTGGAGGCTGGTGCGGGCCATGGTCCGCGCGGTCGAGTCCCGCTGGCACGAACCCGACCACGGCATCTGGGAGATACGCCTGGAACGCCGGCACTGCGTCCACTCCAAGGCGATGTGCTGGCACACGGTCGACCGCGCACTCGTCGTCGAGGAGTCGGTGCTGGGCACCCGGAGCGCCGAGTGGCGCTCGCTCGCGGACGCCATCCGTCAAGACGTGCTCGAACGCGGATGGAACGCCGATCTCGACGCCTTCGTCGGAACCTATGAGTGCCCGTACCCCGACGCCGCCGTGCTCACGCTCGGCCTGACGGGCCTGCTCGATCGCGACGATCCGCGTTGGCGCTCCACCGTCGCCTTCGTCGAACGAGAGCTGCGCGACGGACCCACGGTGCGACGCTACAACACCGACGACGGGCTCCCCGGCGGCGAAGGGGGCATGCACCTCTGCACCGGCTGGCTGATCGAGTCGCTCGCCAGCATCGGTCGAGTCCGCGAAGCGGCCGAGCTGCTCGACCAGTTCGCCGCGCTCACCAGCGGGCCCGGCATCCTCACCGAGCAGTTTGAACCCGCCACGAGCATGTCGATCGGCAACTTCGCCCAGGCGTACTCGCACCTGGCCTTCATCAACGCCGCCATCGCGGTCGGCGAGTGCTCAGCCACCACCCAAACACAAGGACGCGCCCCATGAAATCGCTCCCGGCACGCCCCCTGCGATCACGCTCCGCGCGCTTCGGTCTCGTCGTCGCGCTGCTGGCCATGACCGTCACCGGCGCCGTCTCGTGGTTCCAGATTCACTCGGAGCAGCAGAGCGGCCTGGACGACCTCGAACGACGGGCCTCCCTGCTGGCGCACCGCAATGCCGCCGCCGCCATCATGGCGCTCGGACAGCCAGAGCCTCAGGTCGCCATCGGCGATCGACTGGACGGTCACTCGCGCCTGCTGGGCATCGCGATCTTCCGCGCCAACGGCGAGCTCGCCGCCGCCGGCAACGGGATCGCCGACATGGCGTCCCTCATGAGCGACCCCGTCGCCGAGGCGCTCGCCCACGGTGAGGACTTCGTGACACTCCGGCGCGCGCGCGACGGCAGCACCCACATCCTCGCCCGCCCGCTCAAGGACGCCGCGGGAACCCCGGTCGGAACTCTGGTTGTTCTGCACGACGCGCTCTACCTCGACGATCGCCTGACGCGCGGCATGGTGCAGGGGCTGGTGCTCGCCCTCGCCGTCGGACTGGGGATGTTCCTCCTCACCGCCGGGCTGGCGTGGATGTTCTTCGAGCGGCCTCTGCACCTCCTGGCGCTGTGGATGCGCCGCCTGCGCTTCGGCAATACCCCCGAGCTTCCCCCGCGGGGCCTGCCCGTCCGCAGGCTCGCCGACGAGACCCGACATCTGGCCGCGTCGTTCCGGGCCGCTCGCATGAAAGAGCGCGAGGCGGCCCAGGAGTTCGTCCGCTCGGACAAGGCGTGGACACGCGACCGCCTCCGCGCGCACGCGATCGACGCGCTCAACGGCGAGCCGCTGGTCGTCGTCAGCAATCGCGAGCCGTACATGCACCAGCTCCGCGACGGAAAGCCCGTGCTCGTGAGGCCCGCCAGCGGTCTGGTCACCGGGCTCGACCCCGTCCTCCGCGCCACCGGCGGATTGTGGGTCGCGCACGGCGCCGGCGACGCCGATCGGCAGACCGCGGACTCGGCCGGTTGCATCCCCGTTCCGCCCGGCGACCCCCGATACACCCTCAAGCGCGTCTGGATCACCAAGCAAGAGGAGGAAGGCTACTACTACGGATTCTCGAACGAGGGGCTCTGGCCGCTCTGCCATCTCACCCACGAACGCCCGGTCTTTCGCGCCTCGGACTGGGAACAGTACGTCCGCGCGAACGAGCGATTCGCCGGGGCGGTGCTCGATGAACTGGGCGAGGAGCGGGCCGTCGTCATGGTGCAGGACTACCAGCTCGCCCTGGTGCCGGGCCTGCTCAAGGCGCAGCGCCCGGACCTCCGTGTCGGCCTCTTCTGGCACATCCCGTGGCCCAACGCCGAGGCCTTCCGTATCTGCCCCTACCGCGTCGAGCTGCTCCAGGGAATGCTCGGCGCCGACCTGGTCGGCTTCCACCTCCAGCAGCACGGCAACAACTTCCTTGAGTCGGTCGACCGCATGGTCGAGGCCAAGCTCGATTGGGACCGCTTCTCCGCCGAGATCAAGGGGCACACGTCCTTCGTGCGCCCGTTCCCGATCAGCGTGCAGCGCTGGTCGGAGCGCGGCGTGGCCTCCGGAGCGGCGCTCGCCCGCCAGATCGAATCTCTCGTCGAGCAGCACCAGCTCCAGGGCTGTGCGATCGGCGTCGGCGTCGACCGCATCGACTACACCAAGGGCATCGCCGAACGATTCCGCGCCGTCGAACGCCTCTTCGAGAAGCACCCCGAGCACCGCGGCAAGTTCTCGTTCGTCCAGCTGGGCGCTCCCAGCCGCGTCCACATCCCCAAGTACCGCGATCTCATCACCGAGCTCGAGCAGCTCGCCGACTCCATCAATTGGAAGTATCAGGATGGCTCGTGGAAGCCCATCCACTTCCTCGTCGACCACCACGACGCCCCTCGTGTCTATGCATTCCTGCGCATCGCCTCCGTCTGCGTGGTCAGTTCGCTCCACGACGGAATGAACCTCGTCTCCAAGGAGTTTGTCGCCGCCAAGGAAGACGTCGAAGACACGGCTCCTGCCTCCGACGGCGTCCTGGTGCTCTCGGAGTTCGCCGGCGCCGCGCGCGATCTGCCCGAGGCGCTCATCATCAACCCCTACGACACGGAGGAGTTCGCCGCGGCCATCCACCTGGCGATCACGATGGAGCCGTCCGAGAAACAGCAGCGGATGACGCGCATGCGACTGCGCGTGGAAGAGAACAACATCTACCGCTGGGCCGCGGACTTCCTAACGTCACTGGCGCACGCCAAGCCGCGCCCGGCGCCTCACCCCGAAGTGACCGCGACTTCGACGCCGGGTGTCTCCACGCCGAGCAACTCGTGAAACGGGGGCTTGTACAGAAGCCCGTCCCCCGCCGCTAGGATCAAGCGTGGAGAAACCCGCCAGCGAAACGATCATGGAGCAAGGCCACGCTCCCGACGGCCCGCCCGAAGGGATCAGTTCGCATCTCGCCCGCGACACCAAGGGGCGCCACCTTCTCCGCGCGGCTGTGATCGGCGTGCTCGCGGGACTCGTCGCGGTCGCGTTCAAGCGATCGCTCACCGAGGCCGAATGGGCACGCACCGCCCTCTTGGATTGGCTCCACGGGTTTCCGAGCGCGCCCGTTTGGGGTTGGTCGATCCTCCCGATCATCGGGTTCGTCGCGGGGAGCCTCGTCGGCTGGGTCGTGATCCGATACGCGCCCGACGCTCCCGGGAGCGGCATTCCGCACCTCAAAGGCGTGCTCCTGCACGTCCGGAAGATGCGATGGAAGAGCCTCCTGCCCGTGAAGTTCGTGGGCGGCGTGCTCGGAATTGGCGTCGGGCTCTCGCTTGGTCGCGAGGGCCCCACGGTGCAGATGGGCGGCGCGGTGGGACTGGGCGTCGCCGAACTGCTCCGTGTGCCGGCACGCTCGGTCCCTCAGCTTGTCTCCTGCGGCGCCGGCGCCGGCATCGCCGCCGCGTTCAACGCACCGCTCGCCGGGTTCCTCTTTGTCATCGAGGAACTCCACCGCGAACTGTCCGCTCGGACGTTCGCCGGCGCGCTCGTCGCCGCCCTCGCCGCTGATATCGTGGCCCGAGCGCTCGGCGGGGATGCGCCCTCGTTTTCAATCAGCGGCTTTCAGACGCTCCCGCTCGCCGCACTGCCCGCCGCCATTCTGATCGGGCTCGTGGGCGGCCTCCTTGGCCTGTCCTTCAATCGCGCCCTCCTCTTCTGCACCCGCACATCGTTCCGCATCGCTCGCGTTCCGCGTTGGATGCTCCCGGGGCTCGCCGCCGCGCTCTGCGGCCTCGTCGCCTGGTGGTTCCCGGGCGTCGTGGGCGGCGGGCACGTCACCGCGGACCGATTGCTCGGCGGACATCTCTCGGCGGGCGTGGGGCTCCTCCTTCTCATGCTTGCCGCCAAATTTGTGCTTACCGCGTTGTCCTATGGCTCCGGCGCACCGGGCGGCATCTTCGCTCCGATGCTGCTCCTGGGCGCGATCGCCGGGACCATCTTGGGCAAGCTCCTCGGGCAGGCCTTCCCGTCGCTCCAGTCGATGGGCACCGCCTTTTCGATCCTGGGAATGGCCGCGTTCTTCACCGGCTCCGTCCGCGCGCCGCTCACAGGAATCGTCCTGATCATCGAGATGACCGGGAACTACAACCAACTTCTGGCGCTTGGGATCGCGTGCCTCGCGGCCGATCTGACCGCCGGCGCCCTGCGCGACACTCCCATCTACGAGGCGCTCCTCGAGTTCGACCTGCGCCGACGCTCTCCCGCCGCCGGCACGCCCCAGGACATCGCCGCCCCCAGATCGGTCTACATCGGCATCCAGCGCGGCTCCCTCCTGGCCGAAAAGACCATCCGCACCAGCGGCATCCCCGCCGGGTGCCTGGTTGTCTCGGTGGAGCGCGGCGGACGCGAGATTCTTCCCGAGGCCGACCTCATGCTCATCGCCGGCGACCACCTGACGATCCTGGTGCCGGAGGACGAGACGCACAAGGCAATGGAGATCATCCGCAAAGCCACCGGGCTTTAGGAACACGATCCCGCGTGTGCTCGGGCCACGACCGCACGGGAGAGCTACATCCGCACCGGCTCGAAACCCTTGCGATACTCGCGCCGGACCAGGGTTCTGCTCGCCTCCGAATGGTTCGTGAACTCGAGCTTCCTGCGATCCCAGTTCAGCACCTGCCCGGGGACCTTGGCGGCCTTCACCGCGAGCAAGCCCGGCTCGGTGCAGCGCAGGCCGATCGACCACGGCATCCAGAGGTGCGGCGTGTCCTTGCCCAGCGCCTTGTCGACCCACGCGTGCCAGTGATTGAAGCTCTCATACTTGGGGAGACCAGGCCAGGTCATGCCGTCGATCATCTTCCCTTCGCGCCAAATCTCGAGCGGCCCTTCGGGCGCAAGCACGAGCGTTCCACCCTCGCACACGACGATCGTGCAGACGCCGCTGGGCCACTTGCCCTCTCCCAGGCCGATGTTCGCCCGATCGGGCGTCATTCCTGAATCGTAGAAGTAGAAGTTGCAGGTCGTGCCCGCGAACTTGTCCGACTTGACCGGATACGTCAGCGTCGAAAGCACCTTGTCGGCATGGAAGAACGACAGATCGCGCGAGGGGGTACGCGTGCACACCTGGACCGGGCTCTGCAACTCCGGGAACGCGTAGAAAAGCACGTCGGTCGTGTGCACGATCCAGTCGGCGATCTGCCCCCCGCCGAACCTGAACCACGAACGCCACTGGCGCTGAACCATCTGCGGCCGGCACGGCTCCTCCGCGTTCCCGCACAGCCAGAGGTTGTAGTCAAACCCCGCGGGCGGCTGGATCGGATCGCCGAGCTTGCCGTCGGCGAAGTAATAGCCGCCGGCCAGCGCGCCGTTGCCAAACGTCACGTGGACCTCGATCACCTTGCCGAGCCCGCCGGATTTCAGGATGTCCACCGCCGCCCGCCTCGCGGCGTGCGCGATGCGCTGCGCGCCGGTCTGCGTCACCAGCGCGGGCTTGGCCTTGATCGCACGCTCGAGCGTCTCGAGCTCCTCGAGCTGATGCACCAGGGGCTTCTGCCCGTAGACGTGCTTGTTGTGCGCCAGCGCCGTGGTCATGATCGTGCAGTGCGAGTGATCGGGCGTCGACACGATGACGCCGTCGAACTTGTCGGCGTGCGTGGCGAAGGCCTCGCGGAAGTCGGAGCACGTGAACGCGTTGGGGTGCTCCTTCGACGCCTGCGCGAGCGCGTTCGCGTCGACATCGCACAGGCCGACAATCTCCGCCTGCGGGTGCGACGCGATCGTCTGCCGGTCTGTCCCGCCGATCGTCCCGATCACGCCGATGGACAGCACCCGAAGCTTGGTCAGGCTCGACGCCGGCTGCGCCGCGGGACCAGAAGCAAATCGCGTGCAGCCCGCGACGGCGGCGGCGCCCGCGGCGGCCACGGTCTGCTGAAGAAAACGACGACGGGACGTATTCATGACAATCTCCACATGGTTCAAGAACGGCCAGTCTAGCGGAGACGCGACCCGGGTTGTGCCCGCGCCGTGACACTCCGACATCATGACCGCAAGCACCTGCGTCATCAGTGTTTAGAAAACGCCCTTCGCCCGAACGTTTGGGAGCCGTGCGTCGGCCGATGACCCCGTGCCTGTTGGGTGCTCGGCGTTGAACGGGCTGAACTCGTCCCCCGAATCTGCCGTACTCCACTGGTATGCAAGGGGCTTCGGGCGATTCCGGCCGGGGGGCCCGCCGACCTTGGTCGGTGTACGTGGTCCCGCTCGCGGCGGTCTTCATCTCCAATCTCGATGTCGCGTTGCTGCTCCTGGCGACGCCCGACTCGGTGCTGGGTCGGATCGGCGCCGGCGTCTGGGTCACCATTCCGATCAGCGTGCTCGCGGCGGGCTGGACGTACTGGATGTTCCTCAGGCTGTACCGCCAGATCGACGCACGCACCCACGCCGAAGCGGTCATGCGCGACGTCGCACTGCAGCGGACCGGTACCATGAGAGAGCTCGAGCGGGCGCTCCGGCGCGAAACGGCGCTGCGTCGCGAGCTGGATCACCGGGTGCGCAACAACCTCGCGGGGCTCATCGGGCTCGTGGGGCTCTACGAAGAATCCGGGCGCACCTCCGCCCAGCTCGCCGACGCCCTCCGCGGAAAGATCAGTGCCCTTCGCGAGGTCTACCGCCTGATCAATTCCACCGGCCTCGAGCGGATCGACCTGCGCGAGCTCATGAACAACGTGGTCGCCGGGCTGGCGCCCACGCTTGATCCCGGCGTGATGTTCATCCACGGTCCGAACACGACGCTCAACAGCGCCGAGGCCAGCGCCATCGCGATGATCGTGCAGGAACTCATCACCAACTCATGCAAGCACGGCTCGCTGCGCCCCGACGCCGGGACGCGGGCACGCGTGCGCGTCACCTGGACGCTGCACGACGAGGGCGAATTCAAGGTGCTGGCGCTTTCATGGCGTGAATCGCCGGTCCACCCATGCGCCGCGCCCCCCGAGCCGGGGAGCGGCGTCGGATTGCCGCTCATCGAAGGCTTCGCGCAGACGGATCTGCGCGGAAGCATCAGCTTCTCGAATTCAGACGGCGAGTGGCGGATCGACCTGCTGGCGAGACTGAAGTCCGCGCCGGAATCGCCCGCCAACGAGCCGGTGGAGGCGCTCACATGACCACGTCCGATCCGACCGTCACCGTTCAGATCAAGAATCCGGTCGAGCGCGGAGGAACACCAATTCCTGAGCCGCGGCTCGAGGTCCGCCCCGTCAGCATGGCCAGGCCACGGCGTGTCATGGTCGTCGACGACGAGCACCTCGCCGCGGCGTCTCTCAAGCAATCGCTGCGAGCGCTCGGCTATGAACCCCTGGGCCCCGCGCGCGACGGCTCCCACGCCGTCCAGATGGCCTTCCTCACCCAGCCCGATCTTGTCCTCATGGACATCCGCATGGCGACGGACCAGGACGGGATCCACGCCGCCGCCGCCATGTACGCCGAGTTGGCGATCCCAGTCATCATCGTGTCGGCGTACAGCGGCACGACCCAGACCACCGCCGCCAGCAACGCCGGTGTCTTTGGCTTCCTCGTCAAGCCCGCGACGACCGAGCAACTCCGCGCCGCGATCGACGTCGCCTGGGCCCGCTACATGCAGCTGCTCCACGCCGAGGCGATCAACACCGATCTCCACAGAAAGCTCGACGAGCGGCAGACGATCGAACGGGCCAAGTGGGTGCTCGTGGAACGCGATTCCGTGCGCGAGGGCGATGCCATGGAACGCATGCGTGCACGCTCCCACGCCGAAAAACGAGCGCTGCTCGACGTGGCACGCGATATCCTGAACGAATCGAGAATCACCTGAAAGGCGCGATGCCGACAGACCAGCGCCTGCCTCGCTGACCCTGCGCTAGTTCTTTCCAGGCGGCTTCGTTTCAGCCGGAGCGGCCACGGGCTGCGAACCCTTCTGGGCCGCCTTCTTCCGTGCCTCCATCACCTGCGAATACGCGAATACCACCATCGCGGCCGGGACCATTACCTTCTCGCCGGCTTTCTTCGAAACCTCGTCGAGGCTCCTGAGCCGCCCGGACTTCACGTCCTTGCCCAGATCGATCACGACGTTATCGAGCGTCTTGACCAGGCTGCCCCAGATCTGGAACTCCTCCTTGGTCTTCGGGACCAGGTTCGCCACCCCGGGGATATTCAGCGGCGGGACCACCGCCCAATACTCACGATCCTGGTTCTTCACGCGACGCATCGTGAGACCCAGCGGAGCGAACACCGGCTTGCCGTCGACCATGATCGCGACCACGTCATCGTTGATCGGCGTTGTCGAAAGGCGGTCGACCCCTTCATCAAGCGCGCCGTACGGATCGACGAAGAGCCGCTTGAGCGCCGCGTTGAACGCTTCCTGCTGAGACTTGTCCGGCGGCCCGCGTCTCGTGCGCGATTGCGTCAGCTGGCCCAGCAACGTCGACGCCTGACCCTTCTTCGCCGCCTCCTCGCCCTGCTTCTTCAGCTTTCCGACCTCCTCAGGGAACTGGGCCGACAGCGCCTGGGCCAGCTCCTGGGTGTGCCGCAGGAACGTGCCGAACCCTCGATAGAGCCGGCGCATGTCGTCGTTGTCCGCATAGAGCAGATTCGGCAGGATATCGGCCCGGTTGTCCCGGAGCATCTGGGCCGCCGACTGAATGACGTCGTTCGGAGTTGCCTGGCTGTACGCGGGAGCACGATCACACGCCTGGAGCAACGGCACGACCGACAACAGCGCAACAACCCAGGCGCGTGCCATCATGCGTCGCCCCGGGCCGCTCGGTCGCGTCCGCGGTGCCAAGCCAATCTGGATCCCCCACGGCAGCATCGGCAATCCCTCGTTCCCTGATAATACTCGTTCCAACCGAGCGGACGGATGCGAGGTTGCGGTCCGGGGGCGTGGTTCGCGCGAAAATCGGCCCTGCGGGACACCCGGCCGCGCGGACGCCGGCGATGCGGGCGGGGTTCGAATCAGCCCGGCGACTTCTCGTCCTTCTTGGGCTCGGCCGCGGGCTTGGACCTGTCGCGCTCGCGCCAAGCCTTGAGGACTTCGACCTCTCGCTCGGGCGAGATGGCCGCGAGTTTCTTGAGCCGATCCCCCTCCGCCACGGAGTTGAACCATTCCAGCGTGTCCTTGCATGTCGTCACCACCGGACGCATCTTCAGCCCGGCATCGATCGACTTCTGCACGTTGCGGGTGTGGAAACCAGCGCTCTCGCCGGCGGGCGGCACCCACAGAGGCATGTCGCCCCACGGCGAGACCTGCTGCGACGCGAGGAATTCCGCGTCACACCAGGTAAACGTGGCGTTCGAACCCGACGCCGCCTTGCACGCGTCCAGCAGCATTCCCATCGTGAGCGCGGGCTTTCCCGGCGGGTTCTGCGGGGAAATCGCGTCAAACACGCCCATCGTGCCGGTTTCGATCAGATGAAGAATCCACTCGGCCAAGTCACGCACGTCGACCATCTGGAGCGGGTCGTTCGGCGTGCCGGGCGACAACACTTCGCCGCCCCGCGCCACACGCACCGGCCAATACGTAAATCGACCGGTGGGATCGCCGGGCCCCACGATCAGGCCCGGGCGAATGTTCGTCACGCGACCGGGCATCGCCGCCTCGGCCGCCTGCTCGCACAGGGCCTTGGCCGGCCCGTAGTTCTCGAACGAGGCACCGAACGTCTCGACCGACTCGTCGGCCATCTTGCCGACCGCGGCCGAGGTATCCGCACCCGGCGTACTCGTATCCGCATACACCGACACCGAGCTGATGAACACATACTGCTTGACGCTCGGCGCCAGCAACTCCGCCGACGCCCTCACCATCCGGGGGAAATAGCCCGAGGTGTCCACGACCGCGTCCCAGGTGTGACCCCTCAGTGAGTCAAGACCCTTCGACGAGGCCGGGTCGTTCTCGTCCGCGGTCTTGTTGGGATCGCGATTGCCGTAATACCGCTCCGTGTTGTCGGTTTTCGTGTGGAGCACTTTCTCGGTCTTGCCCCGGTTGAACAGCGACACGCTGTGCCCGCGGGCCTGGGCCGCGACGGTCACCGCCGGCCCCAGAAAGCCCGTTCCGCCCAGGATCAGGATGCGCTTGGGCGCCGCCGGCATCGCCGCCTGAAGTCGGCGGGCACCAACCGCCAGGCCCGCCAACGCGAACGATGAGGTGGCCAGGAAGTGCCGACGGTTGCTGTGCATGGGTCCGACCTTTCTGCGAAGATGATCCGACAATCCGGTACGTGCGTGCGGCGAGGTTGTACCACCGTCCGAACACCGGGTTGCGGACCAATCGTACGAATCGCACCATCCGGTCTCAGGCACGACGGGAAAGGCGGGACGCGTGACAACAAGCAGCGGCGGCAACTCGGGGCCCGACTCCGGCGGGGGATCGCCGCCCGGGCGCGCCCACGGCGCCATGGGCGTGCCGTGGGGCGTTCTGGTCGTGGCGGCGGCCTACTTCTTCTGCGCACTCACGAGCTACTACATGCTCCGCCCCATCCGCGAAACCATGGCCATCGAGCGCGGGGCCGACAAGCTCCCGTGGCTCATGACCGCCACCCTGGGCGCGATGCTCCTGGCCAATCCGCTCTACGCCTTCCTCGTCTCGCGCTTCCCGCGCCGACGCTTCGTGCCGCTCGCCCACTACTTCTTCGCGCTCAACATCATCGCCTTCTTCGCCGCCACCAAGCTGCTCCCCAAGGAAACGCTGCACACGCTGGGCTACGCGTTCTATGTCTGGCTGAGCGTCTTCAATCTCTTTGTCGTCTCGATCTTCTGGTCGATCATGGCCGACGTGTTCGGGCGGGATCGGGCCAAGAAGGTCTTCGGTGTGATCGCGGTCGGGGGAACCCTCGGCGCGATCTGCGGGCCGATCATCGTGAACGCGCTCACGAGCGGGAGGCTGTCGCTGGAATGGCCCTTCGGCGAGAAGCCCACCACCTGGACGATCGTGGAGTTCCCCAAGGTCGCGCGCGAGTGGGTGTTCCTCGCCGCGCTCGTCCCGCTCCAGGCCGCGATCCTGTGCGCGGGCTCGCTCATCCGGCGGGGCGAAACGCTCCACGCCAACGCGCAGACACACCCCGCCGGACGCGAACCGACCGCCGACGCGATGGCGGGATTCAGTCTGATCATCCGCAGTCGTTACCTGCAGGCGCTGGCGATCTACATGCTCCTCTTCACCATCACGAGCACCTTCATCTATCTCGAGCAGGCGAACATGATCGCGGCCAAGTTCCCCAACGACGCGGAACGCACCAAGGCCTTCGCCAACCTCGACCTCTACACCAACCTGCTCACGCTCGCAACCCAGCTCTTCCTCACACGCCGGATCATCAGCCTCATCGGCGTGGGAGGGACGCTCGCGGTGCTCCCGACCCTGACCTTCGCCGGCTTCGGCGCGCTCGCCGCCACGGGCAGCGTTCCGGTGCTCTACGCCTATCAGATCGCGCGCCGCGGCATGCACTACGCCGTCGATCGCCCCGCCAGAGAGGTGCTCTACACGCCCCTGTCGCCCGACGAAAAGTACAAGTCCAAAGCCTTCATCGACACCTTCATTTACCGCGCCGGCGACATGCTGGGCGGATGGACGCCGACCTGGCTTGCATCAATCAGCGGCTGGCTCAAGCTCACCACGCCGATCCCGACCTGGGTCCTCTGGATGCCGCTCTCGCTCCTCTGGATCGCCACGGCGGTGGTGCTCGGGCTCATGCAGAAGCGCGTCGGCCAACCCGGCGACAAGCGACCCGTCCAGGACGTGAAGGCCCGAGCGCTGTGACGACCCGCACGACACCCCTCACCCGACGCCCAGTTGAACCTGCCGATGCCTCTCCTCAGCACCCTTCCTCAAAGTGCGAAGCGAAAAAGTCGTAGTCGTCGCCGTTGACGAATCCGTCGCGGTTGAGATCAGCGCCGAGCTCGGCATTCTCGAACATCGAGGCGAAGGAGTCGTAGTCGTCGCCGTTGACAAAGTTGTCGGAGTTGAAGTCGGCCAGGCAGGGGAAGATGAGCGTGACCGTGTCGAAGGACTGGCCGGCCCCGCTGAAGTCATAGAGGCCGGTGTACCCGGATCTGGCGGCCGCGACCACCAGCGACGTCGCGGGCGTGGACGAGCCGTTGAGGTAGGCGTCGTAGCGGTCGCCGTGGGCAACAACGCGAACGCGGATGTCGTCGCCCTGGTTGAACAGTCCCGAGACGTGATTCATCGGGGGCGAGTATCCGCCGTTGGTCAAGACGTGCCAGTACAGGCCCGTGCCCGTGGAGCCGAAGCCGCCGGTGATGAGCAGCACGCCGTTCAGGGCCAGATCGTCGATGTGGAGCCAGATCCCGCCGTCCGCGACGTGCTTGATGTCGACGGTAATCTCGAAGTCGTTGTGCTGATAGGGGAGCGACGTGAGCGTGGGCGGGTTGTTGCTTGGCTGGGTCGCGAAGTAGGTGGTCCCGTCGCCCGTCCAGTCGCCGCGCTCGTTCCGCCAGAGCGGCGAAGGAGAAGGCGAGAACGTGTCGTGGAAGGTGAACTGGGCGCTGGCGGTCTGGGCGGCCAAGGTCAAGAGCGATACGGCAAACAGCTTGCTCATGTGAATTCTCGCAGGCAGGTGCGACAGCACCGAGTATCACTCTACTCGACGCCGACGCGAGTTCCAAAGCAATTCCTCGGAACGAGCCGAGGCCATCCAAGGCGATGCCTTCGCCGCCAGCGGACGGCCGTAACCGCAATCGCCTTGATGCCCCATAACCGCGCTCCGGACGACCGCTCGCCGAAGCGCTCGCCCCTTAGCACCCCGCGTCGAAGGCCTCGGCGAAGGCGTCGTAGTCATCGCCATTGACGAAGCCGTCGCCATTCACGTCGGCGCTCGCGGCGGCCGCATCAAACGCGTCCGCGAACGCGTCGTAGTCGTCGCCGTTGATGAAGCCGTCGTTGTTGAAGTCCGAGAGGCACGGGTTGCTGTGGACCAGCATCGAGGCGGGGATGACCTGCTTGTCGATCCCCGGCCCGGCCACGCTCAGAATCAGGCCGCCGGCGCCGCCCGCCTCGAACCACTCGACGCGGAACTTGTGCGTGCCCGCCCTGAGGTTCACCGTGCCGCCCACCTCCGTCATGCCGTGCAGCCCGTCGCAGTTCGCCACCACGTTGGCGCCGATGTACAGCTTCGAACCGTCGTCCGACTGCGTGTACAGGGTGTACAGGCCATCGCTCGGCGCCACGAAGTAGCCGTCGAAGGACGCCAGCAGATCGTCCTTGCGCTCGCTGTCGAGCAGGAAGCCCGTCGTCGATGGCTGATTCACCTGCGCCAGCACGGACTCCTTGTACGCGACTCGCCCGGCGAAGGTCGGGAGCGCGGACAGCCCCGCGGGCAGGTCGTAATAGTCGATGCTCAGCGGCCCGGCGAACGCCGTGCTCGGGATCACCTGCTTGGCCATCGTCGAACTCTGCCACGACGTGATCAGCCCACCCCAGAACGTCGAGCCCATGAAGAACTCGACCTTGAAGCTGTGGGGACCGGCCGCCAGCGCGATCGAGCCCGACGCCTCGGTCATCGTGTTGTGAAGGAAGTCGTTCTTGACGACCGGCACGCCGTCGATCCAGAGCATCGAACCGTCCTCGGAGTTGCTGAAGAATGTGTAGGTATCGCTCGTCGGGATGTTGATCGTCCCCCGGATGAGCGCGCCGAAAAGGCTCTTGCGCCCGGAGCCCAGGACGTTGAGATACGCGCGATCAAAGTTGACCGCGCCGATCGTCGAGGACTTGTAAGGCGTGAGCGGCCCGAAGTCCGGCAACGCGTTCTGCCCGCCGGCGCGGTAATAGCTCGCGATCAATCCCGGCGACGTGCTGCCCGCGTCGTCCGCATCACGCAGCGTCTGGTTGCTGATATAGACCCGCGCCGTCGACTTGGCGCCGAATGGATCCTGGATCGTGTACAGGAACGTGTCGTAGCCGCCGGCTTCCGGGCGCGGCGTGTACAGCAGCTCGTCACGTCCGCCGGGGCCCGTCCCGACCGACACCGACACGCTCGCGCCAGCGTACGTCGTCTGGTCAAACGAGAAGAACGACAGCGGATCACAGTTGGGATCGCCGTCGTTGGACAGAACATCAAACCTCGTCGGCACGTTCGCCGTGATCGTGTAGCTGTTCGCGATCGCGCCGGGACCGCCCTGGACAGGCGCCGGCCCGATGTCCTGCAGGCACCCGCGGGCGGCCGCATACTTCAGCGACGGGATCGAGGCCTCGCTGAACGCGCTCAGGTTCCCCGCGCAGCCCCCCAGGCCCGAGCACATGATCGAGCAGTCCGGCGTGCCGTCGCAGTGCCCGGCCGCAAAGTTGTGACCCACCTCGTGCGACACCAGACCCACCAGCGCCCCGAGATCGCCCGTGAAGCCGATGTTCGACACCGCGTACTCGTAGCTGAAATTGCACACCACGTCGACCCACGCCAGCCCGATGACCCCCCCCGTGGGCTGGCCGGTGAACAGGTGGGCGCAGTCCCGCGGCCTGAACCGCTGCGCGTTGGTCCACTCCGACTGGATCATCCCCAGCAGCGTCCCGATGTCCGACGTGTTGTACAGGCTGTTGTCCGTGCGCACGATGCTCGCGCTGATCACAAAGTGAACGTTCGCGTCGCGGTTGTAGATCACGTTCATGCCGTTGATGATGCTCTCGGCATACGCCAGGCACTGGGCCGGGTCCGAACCGTGCTGCCCGTAATACGTGAAGTCCATGTCGATGCCGATCTGGGCCTGGCGCAGGCAGTTGGCCCGCGTGTCAAAGCCGTCCGGCACATCCACCTTCACACCATTCGGAACCTCCAGCGCTCCACCGCACGAGTGCCCCGTCGCCCCGATCGCATCCGAGCGATACACGATGTGATCAATCGGGTCGGCGTTGGGATCGATCTCCCGCAGCGGTTGCATATACCAGATCGTGCCATCGCCCGGGTCGATCACCGCGTGGACCCCGCCGTGCACGAACGACACCGCCGCCAGCGAACCCGGATGATCCAGAACCTCGCCGCGGTGCGTCGTCACCTGGGGCACGGAAATGTCCACCGTTCTCCCCCCGCCGACGGCCTGGTAGGTGAAGCCCGCCGCGCGAACCGAGGCCGGCGCGAGATCGAGCACGATCTCCTCGCCGTTGAGCGTCAGCGAACCAAACCAGTGCCCCGACGCCGAAGGTGTCCATTCGATCGGCTGGATCTCGCCCTTGGCCAGGTCAAGCCCGGAGCGAGGCAGAGACGCCGCGCCGCTCGCCGCACCCCCCATCGCCGGCGGCTGCGCCAGCCCACCCGCCGACACGGGGCCAACCACCATCACCGAGGCCAATGCAACCACCGCCATCGCGGCGCGAACCAGCGTCTTCGACATCACAAGCCTCCTCGAGGAACCCTCAATCGTACAAGATGCGGACCAACTTCCCCAGGGGTTGCTCTCGAAACACGAACGATCGCCGCATTGCCTTGGGGCCTGCGTTGGGATCAGGCAGCCAGGCTCGACCAACAGGCGCGGGGGTTTGTCCACCTCATCCGCCGGCGTCCCAGTGACACTCCTATTCCTGACAGAACGCTATCGGACTCTTCACGCGAGTTTTCGCGGTTCATGACAGTTCGCGCGGCTTCCCCGTGTTTACTAGTCCCCTCCGATCGCCCGCGTTTCCGGTCGCCGTGGATGCGACGAGCGGACGATCCGGAGAATGCACGAATGAAGAGGAGAGAAGAAATGACGAAGCTCGCTTGCACCACCGCCCTTGCACTCTCTTGCCTGGCAGGCACCGCATCTGCCCAACTCACCGGGCCCAGCAGTTCGCAATCGCCCTACCTGCTCCCCACCCGGAGCGGCGTGACGACCCAGAGCCTGCTCACCGTCGGCGACGTCATCGGCGGCTACAAGATGATCGGTATCCCCGACGGGCTCGGAGCCTTCGACAACCACGACGGCACCTTCACCCTCACCATGAACCACGAGCTCGGCAGCACCTCCGGGGTGACCCGCGCACACGGCTCAACCGGCTCCGTTGTCTCTCGCTGGAGCATCGACGCCACCTCGCGCCAGGTGCTCGCCGGCCGCGACCTCAACACCAGTGCTTCTGACGTCTACACCTGGAACGGCTCAAGCTACGTCTCCGGCACCACCCAGTTCAACCGCTTCTGCTCCGCCGATATGGCCGCTCCAACCGCCTTCAAGTTCGGAAACCTCGGCACCGACGCACGCATCCACATGAACGGCGAAGAGTCCGGCGCCGAAGGCCGCGCCTTCGCCCACATCGCTACCGGCCCCAACCAGAACCAGTCCTGGCAACTCCCGGCTCTCGGCCGCTTCTCCTGGGAAAACGCCATCGCCAGCCCGTACGCCCAGGCCAAGACCATCGTGATGGGCAACGATGACTCCTCCACCCGCGGCCAGGTCTACATGTACGTCGGCAACAAGCAGGCCACCGGCAACGACATCGAGCGCGCCGGCCTCACCAACGGCAGCCTCTACGGCGTGCGCGTGAGCGGCCTCCCGAACGAGACCCGCTCCGCCGGCGCTTCGGGCCGCTTCGATCTCTACAACCACGGCGATGTCACCAACATGACCGGCGCGACGCTCGACAGCGATTCCGCCGCGAACAACGTGACGAACTTCCTCCGCCCCGAAGACGGCGTCTGGGACCACCGCATCGGGCACCAGAACGACTACTACTTCGTCACCACCGACCGCTTCAACTCCGCCAGCCAGGAAGGTCACTCCCGCCTCTACCGCATGCGCTTCGACGACATCACCAACCCCACCATGGGCGGGCAGATCGACATGCTCATCGACGGCTACGTCTCCGGCCCCAACATGATGGACAACCTCTGCATCGACGACCTCGGCCGCATCCTCATCCAGGAAGACATCGGCAACGCCGACCCGATCGGGAAGATCTGGCTCTACGACACCAACACCGCGGGCATGGTCCAGATCGCCGAGCACGACCCCAACCGCTTCGGCGTCGGCTCCTCGGGCTTCCTCACCAAGGACGAAGAGTCCTCGGGCATTATCAACGCCAGCAAGATCCTCGGTCAGGGCTGGTTCCTGCTCGACGTGCAAGCTCACTACGCCACCGACGCCGAGACGGTCGAGGGCGGTCAGTTGCTCGCCATGTACGTTGACCCCTCGATCATCCCCGCTCCGGGCGCCGCCGCGATTCTGGGACTGGGAGCCCTCGCCGCCGCGCGCCGCCGCCGCGCCTGATCGATCCGAGCCCGGTGATTGACCTGTTCGGGCGTGGCCGGAGAACTTCCGGCCGCGCCCACTTTCATTGCGGCCCGTTCTCACGCCGGACGCCGACCGAGAGCTTTCCGTTCGAGGCGGCTCTCGCAGGCTCGGTGTCCCGCCCGGCACGTTCGCCGCGGTCATTCACGGGGCTCAACACCCGGCTTCGAAGCTCGACGCGAACAAGTCGTAGTCGTCCCCGTTCACGAACCCGTCGTGATTAAAGTCGGCGCCAAGCTCGCCATTCTCGAAGAGTGTTGCGAACGCGTCGTAATCGTCGCCGTTCACAAAGCCGTCGTGGTTGAAGTCCGCCGGGCAGTTCGAGTAGGGCAGTGTCCAATCGACGCCGGACTGGGCGGAGATCGTGCAGCCCGAGATCGCCTGGCTGTTGACGTAGATGGCGTCGATGCCGTCCCACGTCACGCCGCCGGAGGAAAAATCGACGCTCGAGGAGGACGCGCCCCCGACGCTCGACTTGGAGCGCTGGCCGCCGACGGCCGACGCGAAGACACCGAGCTTGAATTGCGTGCCGATCGTGATCGGGACGGAGAATGTCACGATGCTGTCGATACTCCTGTCCTCGCTGGCGGCCGTGGAGTAGGTTGCGAGTTTCCACGTCAATTTCTGCGCGGTACTCCCGACGCTATCGGCGTCGGCGGGATCAAAGTACGCGTTCAACGCAACGGCCGCATCGTTCTTCCAGATACAGGCCAACATCTGCGAGGAACCGGAAAACCCGGACGCATGGAGCGAGGCTCGCACGCGAACACGGAAGACGAGGTACCCCGCCTGTCCGGTGTAGGACGGGTGCGAGACCGTGAGCCGGTCATTCCATCCGCCGTTGGCGTATCCGCCCGCAAAGTTCTCGGAATTGAGCGAGGTTCGGTCCGCGTGCCCGCGGATCGCGCCGAGCGTCGCGGTGCAATCGCCGCCCAGGTCGATATTCGTTCCGATGTACGACGAAGCGACGGCGGAGACGCCACCAACGAACGTCGACTGGTCAAAGTCGCCGTCGGATCCATACTTCAGCGTGGAGATGTCATCGCCTGGCGTGAAGCCGCACCCGCAGGTGGAAGGGAACGCGGCGGACTGCGCCATGCCGCCCGGGGTCGGCGCGGTGCTGTGCGAGTCGCCCGCGAGAGCATGTTGAGTCACGAACGAAACCAGAACAAGTGCGCCTATGATGCGGCTCATGGGATCTCCCTTGCAATGGCGGTCACAATGTCCGCCACCATTCCAAGCGGAGAACTCGACGGCCCAGGCCAGACATTGGCTTGGTCACGCTGCTTACGTGCCCTTCACCCGCCCAAGCCCGAGACTCAGCATCCCGCCTCGAACGCCTCCGCGAACAGGTCGTAGTCGTCCCCGTTCACGAACCCGTCCTCGTTGAAGTCCGCGCCGAGATCGCCCGCCTCGAACAGCTCTGCGAAGGCGTCGTAATCATCGCCGTTCACAAAGCCGTCGTGGTTGAAGTCCGCCGGGCAGCGTGGCGTCCGATAGGCCTTCACGTTCGTGCCCGTCCCCGCGACCAGCAGCGTGCCGTCACGCCCGAACGCCGGTGCACCGATGTTGATGTTCGTCACCGCGACCGACCAGCGCTCGGTCAGGTCGGGGTTGAACGAGTAGAAGCGCCCGTTGCTGAACGCGCCGTTGGAAAAATACAACCGGTCCTGCGAGTCGACCGCCATCCGCGGCTGCGACGAATCCGCCGGGATCGCGGCGCTCAGCGCCAGCAGCCCGCCGTCCGACGCCCGGCGCCGGGCGATCCTGTTGCCCGGGTCCATCATGAACACCGATCCATCCGACGCGACGGCAAACTCCGATTCGGTCGTCCACTGCGCCGGCATCGACCAGCGAACGCTCATCGACGTGCCGTTGTCGTCGATCGCGTAGAAGTAATCAACGGCGGCATTGTTCTGCACCCGCGAGAGGTAGATCGTCCCGTCCGGCGCCACCATCGGCGTGTTCTGGATGGTAAAGCCCGCCAGCGTCGGGCTCTGGTACATCAACGCGCCGGTCGTGAGATTGAATTTCTTGATCGCGTGCCCGCCGCTCACGGCGTCCGCGACATAGATCGCATCACCGTGGATCGCTCCGCCGCAGTTGCCCGAGACCGAGCCCACGCGGCTCGCGGTCCACACGGTTGCCCCGTTCGTCGCGTTGATCCGCCAGATCTTGGTGAAGCTCGCGACCACCGGGTCGCCGTTGGACGCAAAGACAACGCCGTCGTACGGCCCCGCGTCGATGAGATCAACCGAAGACCACAGCGTCGCGCCGCTCGCGGCGTCAAGCGCGTGCATCTTCGCCTTCACCGACGCGCCGTTGCCCGATCGCGACACAAAGACCTTGCCGTTCGACACGCCCGCCACCCACGTCGTCCAGTCGTTGGCCAAGTACGGAATGTTCCGCGTCCAGATTTCCTGGCCCGTGTCGAGATTCATGCACACGACCGGCGACTTGTCGGAGTTGGGCTCGGGCGGAAAACCCGTCTGCCGAACCATGAACACCCGCGAGCCCTCGATCACCGGCTGCCACGCGATGATCGAATTCCTCCCGCCCGACCAGAGCGGCGTCGCCGCGTCCGGCCCGAGCTGGTTCGTGCGACCGTTCCGCCCCGCGTTCCCGCCGTTGTTCGTCCAATCCTGCGCGTGGACCCCGATCGATAGCGCCGCATTCATGGCCAGGGCGCTCAGTAACAAGATTCGCACGACTCGCTCCATTCCCGGGCTCGGCCCGCCAATTCACGATACCCGAAGCCAGCGCACGAGCCAAGGCAATCGCACGTCCTCTCGTCGAAGCGCCCGGAATCCACCGCGACCATTGATGCTTTGGCGGGCAATGACACAATGCACTGCTCGTCCATGCTCAGCGGCGCGCGTGCTACGTCCGCACGCTCGTCGACATCCCGATCGCGACCGGCAGAAGCACCATCACCGGCACGAACACGCCGATCTGCGGCGGCAGGCCGGGCACCGCCGCCGACGCGCCCAGGACGCCCCCCATCAACGCGGTGATCGCGATCGGCGCGCACTTTAACGACTGCACAATCATGTTGCACGGCTCGCGCCGCAGGAAAAAGGGCATCGCGATCGCCAACGCCAAGAGATTCGCCGCCAGGATCGACAGCCGCCCCCAGCGGATCCGCTCGAGCTCCGTGATCCCGCGCGGGTCCAGCAGTTCCGGGCGTTCGAGCATCTGCGAGACCTGCGTCCAGCTCAGGCTCTGAGAAAACCCGGCGAATCGCCGCATCTTGATCGCCGTCGGGTCGAGGTTTGTTTCGACGTGCGTCACGACGGTCGGCGTGTCCGGGCCGTCGAGCCGCACCGCCGTTCCATTCTCAAGGTCCCAGCCATCGCCGGCCCAGTGCGCCGAATCGGCCGTGATGCGCGTGGTCGCCACCCCCGACCCGTCGCGCTCCCACACCATGACGCCCGTCATCTCGCCCTCGTCACCCTTGAAGGCGCGTGCGAACCACAATCGCCCCTGCGAGTCCTTGTACATCGGCACGCTGGTCTCCCCCAGCGCCCGCTTGCCCGCGTCGCCGTGGTCACGCACGAGCATCGCCGCGATCCGAGGAATCACCAGCTCCTGATTCGCGATCTGCACGCCCGAGAGCGCCAACGAGGTGACAAAGATCGGAACCGCGACGCGGTGAAGGGCGATGCCGCCCGCCAGCACCCCGACCAGCTCACGCCCCCGGACGAGCTGCGCGAACGTGAACCCCATCGCCCCCACCATCACCAGACCGAGCGTGTAATTGAACAATTGCAAGAGCCGCGGCCACCACAGGTCCGCGATCAGCAGCGTCGTCACGACCGCTCGCCTGACAAACCCCGGCTGGACGCTCTCATCCTTCAGGTACCGATCAGCCGCGGAAACAAAGCGGTCGAAGTTCAGCGAGACGTCGATCGTCACGACAAACGACGCGAAGATCACCAGCAACGCGATCACGTTGATCAGGTATTGCCGCGCGATGTACCGATCCAACAATTTCATCAGGGTGTTCACTCAAACCGGGGCGCCCCGGGCCGGGCAATCCCAAGCGCTCGACAGGTCGGAACCGCGACAGCGTACGCCAGCAACGCCGCCCCGGTGACATCGGACAGAAAATGGTCCCCCGAGAGCAGCCGTGTCCACGCGCACCCCGTCGCCATCAGGAGCGAGAGCGGCGCCAGCGACGGACGCGCGAGCGACAGCGCGATGGCGCCTCCGAACGCGACGGCCGCGTGACTGCTCGGCAGCCCGAGGTTGCTCCCGTTCGAAAAGCCGGCGAACAACCCCCGGAACACGTACCGCGCGTCCTCGCCCGGTCGCTCGCGCGCGATCACGAGCTTGAGCAATTCCGCCGCCGCGCCGGAGAGGGCCGCGCCGGCCAGCATCGAGAGCGAGAGCGACACGCGCGCCGCGATCGTCTCCATCCGCGAGAGAATCCACGCGACCAGCGCCGCCAGAACCCACGTCGGCAGGTATCCGACCACCCGCATCAACCGGTACCAATCACGCGATTCCGCGCGGGCCGTGTCCGCGCTCTTGAAAGCGCCGTAGGCCCAGCGATCCAGCACGCTGGCGAGCACGAACAGCGCCAGCGCCGCCGCGATCGTGGCCAGCACACGCCGGGTGCGCAGGCGCGATTCACGCGGCGAGAGCCATCGCCCTCGCACCACGCCGCCCGATCGCGCTGACCCGCGCCCGCTCATCCGCCCGTGATCCCCCTGAATCCATACCCAAGAAACGCCGCGCGCCCCCGCTTGTACTCTCCCCTGAGCTCGCCGAGGTCCTCCACCCGGTCAAACCACGCCGCCCATTGCTCCCGCGTCGCGCCCAGCAGCACCGCCGGACGCCCGACCAATCCCTTGGCCCGGCGCATATCCGTTTCCGCCCAGAGATCGTACTGGCACTTCCGCCCGCCCATCAGGCTGCTGGAGCAATACACGACGGGACGCCCCGGCAGGTAGAACGCCATCTGGCTCGCGCGCCCGTAGTGCTGGCTCACCACGAACGGCTCCTCGTGCGTCCGATCGCGCAGCACCCCCAGCAACTCCGAGACCTGTTCAGCGTTCCGTGTCGCGCTCGTCAGCCTCCCCACCGGCACAAAGCGCCCAAGCCCGGGCAGCCCCGACGCCCAGTCGGGGCGCAACATCCCGATCCCGGCCACCAGCCCCATCCCGATCGTGACGTGCCAGGCGATCTGCGTCGCCGTCTCGGGTCGGCGCAGCAAAAAGCCCCAGCGGGGCCGGGGCTCCGGAAGCTCCCGCCATCGTCTCAGCAGCGTCGCGAACCGATCCATCCCGCGCACCACGCCAAAGCCCGCCAGGGGCACGAGCGTCGCATGCCCCGCGATGGCCCAATTCGCTTCACCCTCGCTCACGAAGCTGACCAGCAGATAGAAGAGGAAGATCGGCGCCGCGCAGAACAGCAGAAACACCGCGCCTTCCCTGGGTCCGTCGGACGCAAGCTCCTGCCCGCGCAGCGCCTTGACGCCCCCGATCACTCCGAGCGCCCCCACCGCGCCGCCGATCCCGAGCTGCGACGCCAGGAACGACAGCGTCCACAGCACGGAGTATCCCCCGTGCGCCTCGGGCATGTCGCCGCCGCTTACTCCAAGGTGACCCAGAAGGTGGTGCACCGTCGCCCATCCGTTCTGCGCGTTCCAGATCACGACCGGGGCGGCCCCGAGCAGCGCGATCGCGATCGCACCGAGCATCAGGCCGCCCGCACGCGCCCCAAGCCTCAGCCGCCCTCGCCGACATACCGCGTACGCGATCAACCCTGGCAAGAGCAGAATGATGGTGTACTTGAACAGCACACCCAGCGCCACCGCCGCTCCCAACCCCGCCCACGCCCACGTCCCCCCGCGATGAAGACAGCGCCACGCCGCCCACAACGCCAGCATCCAGCAGGCGACATAAGGCATGTCGATCGTCGACAGCAGCGACAACACCTGAAACACGGGCGACAGCAGCACGCACGCCGCGGCAAAGAAACCCACCCGCCTGTCGTCCATCGCGTCCCGGCCGAGACTCGCCGTCGCCAGCGCCGCCACCGCGCCAAAGATCGCCGCCGGCGCTCGCACACCAAACTCGCTCGTGCCCAGAAGCCGCATCGACGCCGCGATCACCCAGGCGATCCCCGGCCCCTTGCTGTAATAGCTCCATTCCAGCCGGCGGCTCCACTCCCAATAGTGCGCCTCGTCCTCGATCAGCGGATACGGATTGCACCACGCCAGATACACAAGACGCATCAGCGTCACGCCCAACACCAGCGCGACCACGGGCACCCACGATTCGGCCCACGGGGCCCACGTCCCGGCTCGCGCGTGGATGTGCTTGATCTCTCGTCGCGTCATCGTGCGTTGTGGCCCCGCCCCGAGCTTCCCCGCCGGACCAGGCTAGTGTCGTGTCAGTTTCCAATACCCCACCGCCGCGTACACCCCCAGGATCCCTACGCCCCCCCACAGCACCAGCAGCCCCGGCCAACCGTGCTGATGCGTCAATTGCTGACCGCTCGAGATCGTGATCACCGTTGCCAGCGCCGGGAAGAAGCTCCACAGATAGACCGTCAGCGGAAGACTCCCCGACAGCCGAACCGCCGTCATCGCGCCGGCCACCACCATCACCACGCACGCCACCCCCATCGCGAAACGCTCGTTCTGCTTGCTCGTGATCTCGCGCCCAAGGCTCGCCAGAGACCGCCGAAGGTCCGTGTAGGGCCGCTTCACGAACTCGTCACCGAGCTTCTCCACACGCGGACGGGCGTCTCCCAGGAGCTTCCCCACGGGCGTCTGCTTGCCGTCCAGCAGCGACTCCAGGGGCCCGTTGACCAGCGACAACTCGCTGATCACCAGCTTCGTTCTCTCCCCCGCGATCTGCTCGCTCCGCGACCGGCCCGACGCGACGTGGTCAAGTTCGAGCCTCAGCGTCATCGAACGCGACTCGCGATCCGGGCCGCCCATGTTCGTATACAAGCCCGCGTCCGTCGTGAAATACTTCGTCGGCGCCGCTCCGACCGGCCGCTTCTCGATCTCGATCACCCCGCCCGCCTTGTCCGACCGAAGCACCCAACGCCAGTCCGGAGCCCGAACCGTGATGTTGTCGGCATGGATCACATACTCCGTGCCCTGCGGGTCGCGCAGCGTCACCCGCCCCTCGCTCGAGAGCCGCCGTTGGATCTCCTCGGTCGTGACGCGCTCGCCGACGTGGTACGCAAGGTCCCGCCGCTGCATCTCGATCCAGTTCATCCCCTCGGGATGCTCGCGAAGCTCGACCAGCTCGCCGAAGGTGAGGAACTTCGGGTCGTCGTTGAAGGCATTGGAAATGTTCATCCACAGGGGGAGCGTCTCGAACTTCGCGTACGCCCGGTCCCCGTCGCGAGCGCTCCCCTGCTCGAGCTGGACCACCGCGCGTGTCGCGCCGCCGTCGCTCTCACCGCCGGGGAGCAGCACCACCTGGGCCAGCTTCGCGGTAGCCTCCCGCTCGATGTTGCCCTTCTTGTCGAAGATCAGCACCATCACGCCGCGCAGGACCAGCCATTCGCGGGCCCCCGCCTCGCGCAGTTGCTGGCTCTTGGATGCGTCCATCACGACCACCTGGTCCGCGCACAGCAGCGTTCCCTCGCGGACCACGGGCTGGCCGCGCTGCACCGAGTTCACCAGCACCTTCGAGAGATTCTGCGCGATCAGCACGTCCATCGAACGCAAAAACTTCGGCATGACGAACTGGTTGAGCCCAAGCAAGCCGACCCCCAGGATCAATCCCGTCAGAATCGCGGGCATCAGCACCGCCCGGTGCGACACCCCGCCCGCGTACGCCGCCGTCACCTCGTTGTCGTGCGACAGCCGGTGATAGGCCAGGGTCGCGCCGAACCCGGCCGCGAACGGCAGGGCGTACTGGAGCATCGGCACCACCGCCAGCCCCATGAACTGGAGCGACTCCACCGGCGTGATCTTCCCGTCGGCCATCGGCTTGATCGACGCCGCGAACGCGATCACGGTCACCAGCACCGCCGCCGACAGCGCGATGATGCGCCACAGCTCCAGCGTGATGTACCTCCACAGCGAGATCGGCATGCCAAAGGTCATCGTGATCAACGCTCTCCGTGCTGCCACGCGCTCAGGTCCACCCTCCCACGCTCACGCCCCCGCCCGCCTCACCTCAACCTTGCCGCCCGCGACGTCCTTGATGGCGTAGCCCATCGCCAGCAGTTCGTCGCGGATCTGGTCCGACCTCGCAAAGTCCTTCGCCGCTCGCGCCGCGCGCCGCGCCTCAAGCTTGGCCAGCACCGCCGCGTCGGGCGCGACTCCGGGCGCAAAGATCCCGATGTCGGTCGACGCCGCGCTGGGCCTCTCGAGGTCCAGCACGCCGAGCACCGCGTCGAATGTCCTGATCAGGTCCGCGTCCTGCGTCCCGGGCCGGTCGGTCCGGGCGACGAACTTGTTCATCTCCGCGATGGCCGCGGCGATGTTCAGGTCCGCGTTCATCGCCTGCGAAAACCCGATCATCGCGTCATCGCGCGATCCCTGCGAATGGGCCGCATCACCCGCCGCGCTCTCCAGAAACCGCCGCCACCGGTCCACCTGCCGCTGCGAATCCGCCAGCCCCTGCATCGTGAAATTCGCGTTGCTCCGGTAGTGCGTGCGGATCAGCTCCAGCCTCAGGGCCGCCGGCTCCACGCCCTTGGCGAACAGGTCGCGGGCCGTGAAGAAGTTGCCCTTGCTCTTGCTCATCTTCGTCCCTTCGACGAGCAGGAAGCGCGGGTGGAACCACATCCTCGCGTAGCCGCCCTTCTCCGGCGTCGCGTTGAACGCGCAGCACGACTGGGCGATCTCGCACTCGTGGTGCGGAAAAATGTTGTCCTCGCCGCCCGAGTGCACGTCGATCAACGCCTCGCCGTCCGGGATCGTCGCGCCCAGGTCCTCGCCGACCAGCCGCCGAAAGCTCATGACCGAGCACTCGATATGCCAGCCCGGATACCCCGCGCCCCAGGGCGAGTCCCACTTCATGATGTGAGAAGAGTCCTCCTTCCACAGCAGAAAGTCGGCCGGGTGGCGCTTGCTCGCCTGGTTCGTGGCGGCGATCCGCCCGCCCGCGCCCTCGCGCAATTGGTCCAGCGTGTTGCCGCTCAGACGCCCGTACGCCGGGAACTTCTGCACGTCGAAATACACGACCCGCTCGCCCGCGCCGCCCACGACGTACGCGTACCCCTGCGCGATCAGCCGCTTCACCAGCTCGATCATCCCCGCCACGCTCTCGGTCGCGCGCGGCTGGAGCGTCGGATCCTTTTCCGCCTCGATCGCCAGCTTCAGCCCCAGGCGCTTCGCGTCGTCCTTGAAGCGATCCTCATAGAACCGCGCGATCTGGTATGGATCGCCCGGATCGATCCGCACATCCGCCGGGAGCTTTCCCGATTTCTTCGCCTCGGCGATCCTCCTCCCCGCGACCGCCATGCGGTCCTCGCCCGATTCGCCCCCCTCCGCATCGTCGGTCATGTGCCCGACGTCCGTGATGTTCATCACATGGACGACCTTGCGCGGCCCCTTGTGATTCCTTCCATCCGCACCCCTCACCTCGCACAAGGGCGACTCGATCCAACGCCGGAGAACATCCGCCGCAAGGAACGAGCGGAAATTCCCGATGTGCGCGTCGTCGTACACCGTCGGGCCGCACGAATAAAAAGTCACCCTCGCCGCGTCACGCGGGACAAAGTCCTCTTCCGTCTTCGTCAGGGTGTTGTACAGGCGAAGGGGCATGGGCAGATGGTAGCGGGAAGGCGTCGCGGGCAGCGCCGCCGACCTCAGCCCGACGACGACCCCCGCGGCTCCCGCGCCTCGACCGCCACGCCGCGGCCGCCCGAGTCCGTCGTCACGTCCGAGCGACGCGCTTCCTCGCCGGCGTCTCCCGTCACCTTCGGCTCGACCCGCACCAGCGTCACCCGCGTCGGCTCCGCCGCCAGCACCGTCACCACCGCTCCGTCGTGCTCAAACCTCTCGCCCCGCGGCGGAATCCGCCCGAGCGTCACGGTCACAAAGCCGCCCACCGTGTCATAGTCCTCGCTCGCCGGGAGCTCGACCCCAAGGTCGCGCAGCCCCTCGTTGGCGTCCACGATGTACGCCCTGGCGTCGATCGTCGCCGACCGCTTGTCCTCCGCGATCACCACCTCCGGCTTGTCGTCCTCCGGAAGCTCGTACTCGTCCTTGATCTCGCCCACGATCTGCTCGACAATGTCCTCGATCGTCACAAGCCCCGATGTCCCGCCGTACTCGTCGGCCACCATGACCAGGTGAACCTTGTTCTGCAAAAGCTCCGTCAGCAACTCGCGGATCGTCTTGGTCTCGGGAACAAACAACGCCGGCCGAAGGATCGCCTTGAAGTCGAACGTCTTGCCCGATCGCCCCGCGTCCCCCGCCAGCCAACGCATCAGGTCCTTGACATAGAAAATCCCCACGATGCGATCGAGCGTGCCGTCAAAGACCGGCACGCGGCTGTGGTTGCTCCGCCGGATCGTCGCCGTCACCTCGCTCAGGCTGTTGGTGAACGCCATCGCCTCCATCTCGGTGCGCGGCGTCATGATCTGGGCCACGGTCATGTCCTTGAACTTCACGACCGCCTCGATCATGTCGCTCTCAAAGCGATCGAACTGCCCCTCCTGCCGCCCCTCGTCCACCACCGACAACAACTCCGCGTGCGCCTGCTCCTCCGGCGCCGTCGCCGGCCGGTCCGCCAAACGCCTCACCACCTCGTCGAAGAACCTCACGACCGCCACGAACGGCGCCGCCATGAGGTACGAGACACGCACCAGCGTCGACCACAAACAGATCGTCTCGGCCGCCGCGTGCCGCGCCACCCCCGTCGGGATCGCGTGCCCGAAGACCCACACCAGCCCCGCCGCGACCGACAGCCCGATGAGGACGTCCGTCCACCGCAGTTCCGCCCCGCCGCGCGTGTGCCATGCGTGAAACACCAGCGCCGGCGCGAGCAGAAGGTTCGCCACGATCCGCGGGAGGGCCATCGCGTTGGCGTGCCCATCCACGTCCTCGAGGACCGCGTCGACGCGGCGCATCAGCCCCTTGTTGTTCCGCTCACGAGCCACCTGCTCCAGCCGCGAGCGAGACACCTCGCGCAACGCATGAAAGAGCGTCGAGCACACGCCCGAGACGATCGTCGCTCCCAGGGCGATCCAGAACCAGACCTCGCTCTTCATCGCGGGTCCTCCCCGGACGCCCGTGCCCGAGGCACGCCGCCGAACACGCTCCCCACGCCGATCGCCGACAGCACGCGGTCCTCCTCCGCGTGCATCCGCGCAGACTCGTCGTCGTCGTGGTCGTCAAAGCCAAGGCAGTGCAGCACCCCGTGAACGACATAGAGCAGCAGCTCGCAGCGCGCCGCGTGCCCGCGGCCGGCCGCCTGCCGTTCCGCCTCGTCCAGGCACGCCAGCACGTCAACATCCAACTCCGCCGCCGACCCGTCCGCCCCAGGCTCGCTCATGTCGAACGTCAGCACGTCGGTCGTTCCCTCAACCTCGGCGTAGTCCAGGTGCGCCGCCGACATCTCCCCGTCCGCGACCACCCGCACCCGGACCTCGCCCCGGGCCCCGAGCACCCGCAGCGCCCGGGCGGCGTTGTCCGCAATCCATCGGGCGTCCTCCGACGGCAGCCGCCCCGTCGCGTCGATCAACTCGACCCGCCCCGGCCGTCGTGGCCTCTCGCCTTCGCGTTCTGCTGCTACCCCACCCATCACCCGTCATTCTACGATGATCGCCCCCAAAACGCTCGCTGTAAGGAAAATGTTTGAACCTGCGTCCGATAATGCATCTCTTTCAGCCCCCCCGCGAGGACCATGATGCCTGAACAACTCACGGGAAGGCACTCGCACACCCGCCGCTCCGATCTCGTGGGGTTTGCGCAGCTTGTCATCGCCGCGCTGGGCTACGGCTTCATGGGCCTGCTCCGCGGCTGGGCCGTCAACGCCGGCGCCGACACCGTCTCGCTCCTGGCGCTGCGGTTCGGGATCGCGGGCGTCATCCTCTTGATCATTTCATTGTCCCGAGGCGTCGCGTGGCCCAAGGGCCGCGTGTTCTGGGCCGCCTGCTCCATGGGCTCGATCCTCTACGTCATCGAGGCCGGCACCTACTTCTTCGCACTCAGGCATATCCCCTCGGGGCTCGTCGCCCTCCTGCTCTACCTCTACCCCGCACCCGTCGCCATTGCGTCCTGGCTTTTCTTCCAAGAAAAGCTCGGCACCGCACGGGTGATCGCCCTGCTGCTGGCGATGCTCGGCTCGGCCTTCACGGTCGTCCCCGCTCTCACGGGCACCTCCGGCGGGCCGCCGGGCGGCTCACCAACCCTCGGCGTGGTCCTGGGAGTCTCCTGCGCCATCTCGTACTCGGTCTACATGCTGATGGGCGGGCACATCACCAAAAAGTGCGACCCGCTGGCCGTCACGACGCTCGTCTGCCTCTCCGCCGCCGTGGTCTTTTCACTGTGGGCCACGCTCGGCCAGGGCTGGCACCTGCCACAAAGCCCCAAGGGGTGGGCGGGTGTCGCCATCCTCTCGATCGTCTCCACCGTCATCGCCATCCTCTGCGTGCTCGCGGGCCTCAAGCGTCTCGGCTCGGTCCGCGCCTCCACGATCTCCACACTCGAAGCCGCCGCCACCGTCGCGGTCGGCGGCCTCTTTCTCGGCGAACACCTCACGCCGATCCAATTCCTCGGCGGCGGGCTCATCCTTGTCGCCGCGATCCTCTGCGCCCGCGCCAAGCCCGAACCGCAGCCGCCCGTGACCTGCGAGGAATGACCGCGAGTCCGTTGCCGACCCCGTGACGCGCGCCGCGCGTCTTGGTAGCCTCTGGGCGCCACCTTCAGGAGTCGCCCATGACCACGCACACGCCCAATACCCTCTCCCGCCGCTCGCTCCTCACCCGCGCCGCGCTCGGCGCCGGCGTGCTCGCCTCCGGCCTCTCGCTCGACGCCACGCTCGCTCTGCCCGAGGCCGCCGCGCCGCTCCCACGACCCCGCAAGCGCGTCCTGCGCCTGGCCCACCTCACCGACATCCACGTCCAGCCCGAACGCCGCGCCGGCGAGGGCATGGCCGCCTGCCTCAGGCACGTCACCGAACTCACCGACAAGCCCGACCTGATCCTCACCGGCGGCGATCACGTCATGGACTCCTTCGAAGCCACCTTCGATCGCACCAAGACGCAGTGGGACCTCTTCACCAAGACCATGGCCGACGGCATGAACATCCCCGTCCGCTCCTGCGTGGGCAACCACGACGCCTGGGGCTGGAACAAGGCCAAGAGCAAAACCACCGGAAGCGAGAACAACTGGGGCAAGGCCTGGGCCGTCGACGCCCTCAAGATCCCCGCCCGCTACTACAGCTTCGACCAGGCGGGCTGGCACTTTGTCGTCCTCGACAGCGTCTTCCCCAACGGCGATGGCTACCTCGGCAAGCTCGACGACCAGCAGGCCGAGTGGCTCGACGACGACCTGGCCAAGGTCCAGAAGGGCACGCCCACCCTGGTGCTCTCGCACATCCCCATCCTCACCGTCACCGCCACCGTCTACACCAAGCCCGACAAGGACAACAACTACAAGCTCGACGGCTCGCTCCAGCACTGCGACTACGCCCGCATCAAGCAGATCTTCGACAAGCACCAGACCGTCAAGCTCTGCCTCTCCGGGCACATGCACCTCATCGACCGCTGCGACTACAACGGCGTGACCTACCTGTGCAACGGCGCCGTCTGCGGCAACTGGTGGAAGGGCAAGCACCACGACTGCGACGAGGGCTACGCCGCCATCAACCTCTTCGACGACGCCACGTTCGAATACGAGTACATCAAGTACGGCTGGAAGGCCGAGACAAACTAAGCCGCCGCGTCGCTCTCCCGCGCCGCCACTCCCTCGTTCCGCGCCCGAATTCTTCTTCTGGGCAGGCCTTCCGTCGCAACCGACGCGGCATCCCGCCGTCGTGTTCGCTACCTCAGCCCCGTCTTCTCCCTGATCCACCGCGTCACGACGTCCAACGCCTCGGGCGCGAATGTCTCCTCGATGTTCGCGTACTCGCTCGGAGCGCCCGTCTCCGAGTGCTGGAACAGGTGGTTCAGACCCGGGAGCTCCACGATCGTCACATCGCTGTTCCCACCGGCCCTGACGGCCTTCTCGATCTCGCCGAGATTCTGCGACGGCGGCACCTGCAGGTCCTTGCTCCCGTTGATCGCAAGCACGGGGCACGTCACCCTCCGGAGATAGTCGCGCGGATCGAGCACGAGGAATCGCTTCCACCACTTCGAGGCCATCTGCGCCGACTGCTGCGCCGCGATCTGGTCGGCCTTCTTGTTCAGGTCGTCCTCCGACAGCTTCGCCGACTCCGGATCATTCCTCAGTTCCTCGATCACCAGCTCGCGAATCTTGGGCGCGATCACCTCGTCGCTCGCGCCGCCGGCGATCAGACGCATCAGCTCCGCCGAACGCTGCGCCGCCGCCTCCGCGTCGGCCTCGGATCTCCCCATCGCCATGCTGATCAATTTCCCCTGGAGCACGATCACCTCCGCGCCGGGCACGCCCGTGCCCGCCAACAGCACGATGAAGGCAACGTCCTTGCACTCGGCGGCGACGATCGGAGCGATCAGCCCGCCCTCGCTGTGCCCCATCACGCCGATCTTGGAGCGGTCGATCTCCGGACGGCTCGTGAGGTATTCAACGCCCGCGATCGCGTCGGTCGCGAAATCGTCGCTGGTCGCCTCGGCGAAGTTGCCGGTGGACCTGGCGACGCCACGATCGTCGTACCTCAGCACCGCGATCCCATTCCGAACAAGATGATCGGCGATGACAAAGAACGGGCGATGACCCAGCAGCGATTCGTCGCGGTCCTGGGGCCCGGAGCCGGTGATCATCACGACCGCCGGGTGCGGGCCGGGCGTCGACGGACGCACCAGCGTGCCCGCGAGCGTGTTCCCCGCGACCTTGTTCTCGAATGAAACGTCCTCGATCTCGTACGGGAACGGCGGCTTGGGCTCCTGCGGCCTGCTGAGGCCCTTGGGAACCTCGCCCGCCGCCAGCTTCTTGACCTTCACCGGAAACTCGCCGCCGTTCTGACGCAGCACACCCTCGGCCGAGTCGCCGTCCGGCGCGATCTTCAACTCAAACCTCGCCCACGCCGCCTCGGGCGCGCCCGCGGGCTTGAGCACGAACTTCAATCGCGAGTCCGCGGTCGACACATCGCTCAGCGGCAGGTCCTTGGCGCCCTGCGCGGGGATCGAGATCGTCCCCGTGTCGTTGACGATGTTCACCGAGATTTCGAGCGTGATCCCGCCGGGCAGCGTGATCGGGCCCGCCCACGTATCGCCGTCCTTGGCGGCGACGGGCTTGGCCGCCTCGCCCCTGCTGGCCTTCACCGGGAACTCGCCGCCGCTCTGGCGCAGCACGCCCTCGGCGGTCTTGCCGTCCGGCGCGATCTTCAACTCAAACCTCGCCCACGCCGCCTCCGGCGCACCGCCGGGCCTGAGCACGAACTTCAATTGCTCGTTCGTCGCGGAAACATCGCTCAGCGGGAGATCCCTGGCGCCCTGCGCCGGGATCGAGATCGTGCCCGAGCCTTTGCCGAGGCTCACCGTGAAATCGAGCGAGACGCCGCCCGGCAGCGAGATTGTTCCGCTCCAGGTGTCGCCAATCTTGACGTTGCCCGTTTCGTCCGCCTTCGTGCTCGCGGGCTGGGCCGCCCGCGCCGGCAAACACAGACCAAGCACGCTGACCAGGATCAGGAACGCAGCGACCGCGATTCGCATGGAAACCCCCATCGAGCCCCTCGGACCCTCGCTCAATACCGACCGGGCTCCGGTCATGCGCGGAGTGTAACCCCGCCGGATGACCCGTGACGAACACTGTTCGACCGGTTGATACCGCGATGCGCACGCCTCGGTTGCGACGATCCCGCGGCGCGGCCGATCGCCACGCGCCGGTTATTTCGCCGGCGCTTCGGGCAACGGCAAGAGCCGCGGGATCCGGTCCTTGTACGCCGGGATCCGCGGGCCGTCGCCTTCGGGATGGTCAACGTAATACATCCCGAGCGTCGTGTAATGGTTCCGCAGCGGCGTGCGATCCTCGTCCCATCCGCCGCGCCCGTGCTCCAGCGTGAAGAGCAGCGAGGTTGTGAACGTCACGGGATCGTTGATGTGCCAGCGATACACGGTGTTGTTGATGTCGCGCTTCTCGCCGCCCTTCTCGGGATTGTCGTAGAACGTGACGCCGAAATACGGCGTCTGGAACGTGTGCCCGAAGTCCCAGGCGCCGCAGAAATAGTCCTCGCTGCCCGTGCCGCTGATGTCGGGCTTGGCATTGCCGTCGATATAGAAATTGTCGTCACCCTCGCCCCACCACCCGTCGCTGTTGGTGAGCACCGTGACAACCGTGCCCACGAAGTGCCCCGCGCCCTTGGCCTCGCAGATCGTCAGCGGCGTGCCCTTGGGCGCCGGAAAAAAGTTGCGGTACTGCGTGTGGAAATACCGCGCGTTCGGATTCGGCGCTTCCAATTGGTAATCAAAGTTGTAGTAGAACGCGCCCACCGGCTCCGCGCCCTCGTTGGTCACGGTGATCACCGCGTGCTTCTGGAACGGCATCGGCCAGTAGCAGTTGAGCGCCTTCTGACCCCCGACAGACACCGGCGCGCTGTGATACTCAACATACTTCCCCGGCCCCTGCGCGAAGAAATCCCCGACCGGGCACTCCACCGCGGGCGAAGCCGCGTCGTCCCATGTCATGCGCAGCACCAGCTCGCGCAGATGGTCGGGCGATCTGGCCGCGATCGTCATCCAGAGGTGCGTGAAACTCCCGCTCCCCTTGATATCCGCGAGCGTGATCGTCTCGCCGGGCGGGATCGGGCGCGCGTCGCCGTTCTTCCCCGTCGGGTCGGCGCTCGACACACGCATCGCCCTAAAGTCCTTCTTCACCGCCAGGTCCGCGGGCACCTGCGCCAGCGCGGCCGAGCACAGGGCGGCGGCAACCACAACTTGAACGAGCCCACACAAGCGTTTCATGGTGTTTCCTCGCACGCGACCGGTGCGGTCGCGCTGTCCCTGAGTGTAACGCCGAACGCGCGGCCGCGCACCCCTCCCGATTCGCCCGCGATGCCGCGCCCTCTCCGCGCAATCACCGGCGCCGCCATCCCGCGCGACAGCGCGCCGCCATCAACGCGCGCTTTCGTCGCGATCTCCACGCGCCCTCGTCCGCACCGCCTCCACGCCCTCGCGAGTGATCTTCACCGGCTCGATCATCCCGTCCGGCGTGAACCTCATGCGATCGATGCACACCACGCGGTGATTCCCGTCGGTCTCGCCCAGCGGCCTCCGGTGGTACACGATGGAGTACTCGTCCGTCCCAGGCACCCTCAGCACCGAGTGATGCCCAGCGCCCGTCGCCACCCCCGCGTCCTGCTGCAGGATCTTGCCAACGCGCTTGAACGGCCCGAGCGCCGAATCCGCCATCGCGTACGCCACCGAATAGTCCGGCCCCGTCCACCCACCCTCCGACCACATGAAATAGTACTTCCCGCCGCGCACGAACATGAACGGCCCCTCGACATACCCCTCGGGCGTGATCTCCTTAAACGTCGTGCCGTCGGGGAACGCCTCGAACCCCGTCAGATCGTCGCGCAGCACCGCGATGTTGCAGTGCCGCCACCCGCCGTAGATCAGGTACAGCTTGCCCGAGGGATCGCGGAACACAAACTGATCGATCGGCTGCGCGCCGTTGTGGAATCGATCGACCAGCGGCCGGCCGAGATAATCCTTGAAAGGCCCGCCCGGAGATTCGCCCACCGCCACGCCGATCCCTCCATACTCCCGGTCGCTCTGGATGTCGTTGGCGCCGAAGAAGAAATAGTAACGCCCATGGTGCTCGATCACCGACGGCGCCCACATCGCCCGACGCGCCCACGGAACGTCCGCCGCCGTGAGAACACGCTCGTGCTTGGTCCAGTGCACCAGGTCGGGCGAGCTGAACGCGTCGAAGTGCGTCTGCTCGTCGTACGGCGCGGAGTACGTCGGATACACCCAGAATGTCCCGTCAAAGCACGCGACCTCCGGGTCGGCGTACCAGCCAGGAAAAATCGGATTGCCCGATCGCTCCACAACCCCCGCGCCGCTCGCGGACGCCGCGCTCGTTCGCCCCTCCCCCACGCACCCGCCAAGCCCCGCGCACCCGGCGAGCAGACAAAGACACGAGGCACGAACGACGCGGTCATTTCGACAAATCACTCGCGGCACTCCTCAGGCGTGAATCGCCCGAGTGTACCGCGAGTCATCGCATCAAACCCACGCCCGCGAATTGACGGAATCACGGCGCCGCCAGCGGGCAGTTCGCACGCCCGGGCCCGGTGCCGTCGCGAAGCCCGCGGCCAACGCCCCTCCCCTGCCCCGCCTGAAACAGCCCCGGCCCGGATCGGGCGCCCTGGTTCAGCCCGGCGCCCGCGCGCTCGGACACGCGCTCGAACGCCGGCAAGTGGTTGTTGAGCGACGCCGCCCGCAGATTCCCAAGCACCGCGCGCACGTCCGGCTCGCTCACGTCCCTCAGCAGGCGGTCATACATCGCGACGTTTTCACGCTCCACCTGCGCCGACAGCTTCGCGCACTCCGCGATCGTCGCGGGCACGATCGGCACGTCCAATCTCTCCTCGCTCGGCCTGCTCACGCCGTACCGATCCATCAGCGCCGCCACCGCACGCTCGTGACGCTTCTCGGCGTTCAGGATGTTCGTGAACGGCCTGACCTGCCCGTGCTTCTCGATCACCGCGCCGTAGAACGCCTGCGCGCGCCGCTCATCCAGCCACGCCGCACGCAGCGCATCGGCGCTCGCCGGCGCAATCGTCCCCGCCGGATTTACCGGCGCGCTCTGGTTCAGCACGCACACGCCACCGCCGGGGCCGAGCCCATACGCGGGCGCCGTCGACGCCGCGCCGGGCCGCCCGCAGGGCCCCGTTTCGCAGCAAGTCCCGCGATTCATGGCACAACCCGCCGCCCCCAGAAGCGACATCGTCGCCAAGACCGACGTGAGCATCTTCGCATTCATGTTCCGTCTCCTTGCCGTCGGCACGCGACGCTCCCGCCCGCTCGCGGGGCCGATCGCCGCGCCGACACAAAGGTATAACGGATGCACCCATGCGAGATTGCGGCCCGGGTTCCGCTCGCGCCCTCAATCGGGCGGACGATCACAACATTGGGGAGTTCAAACCATCACGCGCCGTCAAGCCGTGGCGCGTTCCGTCACCGCGAACGCCCGCGCCGCGAATCGCTCTCGCTCGCCCGCGAAATCCGCCGGCACATCCGGCAACTTCAAACCGCGCGGCACACACCCAAGGCCCTTTACGATCTCGCGCTCCAGCCGCCCCGGGCGGCACAGCTCGCGCGTGTTCGTCGACGCCAGGATCACCCCGCCCGGAGAGAGCAGCCCCGCCGCGTCGCCCACCAGCCGCGCGTAATCATCGACCGCGCTCCACGCGCGCACGCCCTTCTTCTTGTTTCCCGCGGCAAAGCTCGGCGGGTCGAGCACGATCAGGTCAAACACCAGCCCCTTCCGTCGCGCATACGCGATGAACTCGAACGTGTCCATCCTCGCGAAGCGATGGCCCGCCGCGTCGATCGCGTTGTACGCGAAGTTGCGCTTGCCCCAATCGAGGTAGCGCCCCGAAACATCGACGCTCGTCGTGATCGCGCCCGCCGCCGCCGCCGCCACGGAAAACCCGCAGGTGTACGCGAACGTGTTGAGCACCCGCGCCGGCGTGCCGCGCCGCTCCGCGAACAGCGCACACCAGCGTGCCACCCACGCTCTGTTCTCGCGCTGGTCGAGGACCAGCCCGGTCGACAGGCCGTCGTAGTGACGCACTTCGAGCGTCCAGGCGTGCTCACGCACCAGCACGAACTCCGGGAGCGCCTCGCCCGCGCAGGGCGTCCGATCGGTCACGCACGCCGGCAACGCCCCGCCCATCCGCGAGCGGTCCTTCGTGAAGGGCTTGTGGTACACCGCGCGAACGCCCAGGGCCGACAGCGCCCCCAGCGCCCCCTTCGCCTCACGCTCCGCGTCGAACGCCGCGGGCGCGACACCCTCGTGAACGATCAGCACCGCGCCGGGTCCGAGCACGTCGATGAACACGCCGGGCAGCCCGTCGGTATCCCCCGAGAAAACGCGGAACGCCTCGGTGACGCGCGAGTCGATCAACGCCCGCCGGCGGCCGATCGCGCGAGGCAGAAGCTCGCGGACAGTTCGCCCGGCGTCCGTGCCCTCCCCGCGCGGGACGAGCGGACGCTCGACCTTCTGAGTGCGCCAGCCGCCCCGGGAGCGCGGAGAGTGGGATGGATCGCGCGGTGATGCCACGGTGCATTCCTGTCGGCCTCAGGCGGGCGCGCCGACCGCCCCGCCCGCCGCCACCGGCGACGACGCTCGCGCCGCGCGCTGGGCCGCCTGCTCCTCGAGCTCCACGTCGCTGGCGCGGCGCTTCGAGTGGTCCGCCGCCACGATCGCGTAGATCGACGGCACCACAAACAGCGTGAAGAGCGTGCTGATCGTCATGCCCGCCACCAGCACGATGCCGATGCTGTTGCGCGCCTGCGCGCCGGCCCCCGTCACCAGCACCAGCGGGAAGTGCCCGAACACCGTCGCGGCGCTCGTCATCAGGATCGGGCGCAGTCGCGTCGCCGACGCACGACGCACCGCCTCGAGCTTCGGCACGCCCTGCTCCTGCAGCGTGTTGGCGAACTCCACGATCAGGATCCCGTTCTTGGCCACCAGCCCCACCAGCGTGATCAGACCCACCTGCGAATAGATGTTGAGGGTCGTGAAATCCAGGTACGTGAACACCAGCGCGCCCGAGATCGCCAGCGGCACCGATCCCAGCAGCACGATCAGCGGATCGCGGAAGCTGCTGAACTGCGCCGCCAGCACCAGATAGATCAGCAGCAGCGCAAAGCCCAGCGTCTGCGTAAGCGAGCTGCTCTCCTGCCTGATCTGGCGGCTCTCGCCCGCGTAGTCCATGCCGTAGCTCGGCGGCAGGATCTTCCTCGCCGCGTCCTCCAGAGCGCGGAGCGCCTCCTCCTTCGTGACACCCGGCGCCACCATCCCCTGGATCTTGAAGCTGTTCCGCTGCTGGAATCGGCTGAGCGTCCGCGGAGCCGTCTCGGTCTGGAGCGTCACGAACGACGACACCGACGCCAGCCCGCCCCCCGGCGTGCGCACCTTCAGCTGCAACAGGCTCTCGGGGGTCGCGCGGTCACGATCGGAGACCTGCGGGATGACCTTGTAGCTCCGCCCGTCATAGTTGAACCGGTTGACATACCCGCCCGAGAGCAACACTCCAAGGTCACGACCCACGCTCGCCAGGTCGAGCCCCAGCGTCGCCACCCGGTCCTTGTCGATCACGAGCCGAGTCTGCGGCAGGTCGATCTTCAGATCCGTGTCCGCGAACAGGAACTTTCCGCTCCCGAACGCCGCGCCCACCAGCTGCCCGGCGTACGGCGCCATCTCCGGGCCCTCGTCCGTGCTCGTCACGACAAGCTCGACGTCGTACTGGCCCGCGCCGGGGAGAGGCGGGGGCAGGCCCACGAGCGCCCGGACACCCGAGATCCCGGACACCATCGCGAACGCCTCGCCCTGCATCTGCGCCGTCGTGCGATGGCGGAGCTTCCAGTCCTTCATCTTCGCGCCGCCGAACCCGCCCGACGGGAACGTGACGTTGAAATACATGTCGGTCTCGGGGATCGAGAGCATCTTCTCGGCCGTCTCGTACACACCCCTCAGCGTGTACTCCAGCGATGCATCGGGCGGCGTGATGAACACGGTGAACAGGAAGCCCTCGTCCTCCGTCGGCGCCAGCTCGCGGCGCGACTGCTCATACAACGGCACCGCCGCCGCCGCGATCACCACCGCCGCCAGCGCGATCACCCAGCGTGCCTGGAGCGTGAACGCCAGGTGGCGCTCGTACACCGCGCGAACGCGATCAAAGATCCCGTTGATGAACCGCGTGAAGCGCCCCTGCCGCCCGTTGGGCGAGACGAGCTTGGCGCTCATGATGGGCGAGAGCGTGAGCGCGACCACGCCCGACACCACCACCGCCGCCGCCAGCGTGAACGCAAACTCGCGGAACATCACGCCCGTCAGCCCACCCTGGAAGCCGATCGGCGCGTACACCGCCGCCAGCGTGATCGTCATGGCGATGACGGGCGAGAACAGCTCGCGGGCGCCGACCAGCGCTGCCTGGAGCCGCGTCTTGCCCTCCCGCACGTGACGCTCCACGTTCTCCACCATCACGATCGCGTCGTCCACCACCAGGCCCACGCACAGCACGATCGCCAGGATCGTCAGCAGGTTCAGCGAGAATCCCATCACCATCATGAAGATGCACGCGCCCACGATCGAGATCGGCATCGCCAGGAGCGGCACGATCACCGTCCGGAACGATCCCATGAACAGGAACACCACCAACCCCACGATCGCGATCGTCTCCCCGAGCGTCGTCCCGATCTCCTTCAGCGCGTGCTCCATGTAGTACGTGCCGTCGTACGCCATCTGCATGTGGACGCCCGACGGAAGCGTCGGCTCGATCCGCGCCATCGCCTCGCGGAGCGCCTTGGCCACGTCCAGCTCATTGGCCCGCGGCAGAGGCCACACCGAGATATAAATGCCGGGCTTCCCGTTCACCCCCGTCTCGGCCTGCGGCTCCTCGCTCCCGATCTCCACCTTCGCCACGTCGCCCAGCCGGACAATCGCGCCGTCCGACTCACGCACCACCATCCTCTCAAACTCCGCCGGCGTGCGCAGGTCGCTGTTCGTCAACAGGTCAAGCTGCACGTCCGCGCCCTTGGTCCGCCCCACCGTCGCCAGAAAATTGTTCCGCCGCAGCGCCTCCTGCACGTCCGTCGGCGTGATCGACAACGCGTCCATCCGCGTCGAATCCAGCCACACCCGCATCGCCAGGTTCCGAGGACCCTCGATCCCGATCCGCTGAACACCGGGAAGCGTCGAAAGATCGGGCTGCACCTCCCGCGCCAGGTAATCCGTCAGCTGCGTCATGTTGAGCGAGTCGCTCGTGAAGCTGATGTAGAACGTCGCGTACGGCTTGTCGGCCCGTTGGATCTCCACCGCCGGCGCCTCGGACTCCTGCGGCAGCTCCGACCTGACCTGGTTCAGCCGCGCGCTGATCTCCGCCAGCGCCGCGTTGCTGTTGTGGTTGAGCCGCAGACGCACCTCGATCCGCGACAGCCCCGCGTTGCTCGTGCTCTCGATGTAGTCGATCCCGTCGATCTGCGACACGACCCGCTCGATCGGCGTGGTGATGAAGCCGCGCACCGTCTCGGCGCTGGCGCCGATGTACGCCGTCGTGATGATGATCGAGGACGACTCGATCCGAGGATACTGGCGGATCGGAAGCGATCCGATCGCCCGCCACCCGATCGCCACGATCACGATGTTCAGCACGATCGCCAGCACCGGGCTCTTGATGAAGATATCCGTCAAGGACTTGGTCGGGATGGAACTCATGTTGCTCTTTCCTCGTGGATCGCCGGGCCTTCGAGCCGCCCCGCCATCCCCGCCGGTTCGTTCTTCGCGCGACCGCGAGCGTCCGCGCTACTTGCTCTTGGCCTGCTCGCCCGCCGCCACGCCCCTCACCACCAGCGCGCCGTCGCGCAGCTTGAAACTCCCCGCCGCCGCGACCTCTTCCCCGTCCTTGAGCCCGCTGAGCACCACGACGTCGCTCCCGATCATCGGCCCGAGCGTGACGAATCGCTGCTGAACCCGGAGTTCCCCCGGCTTGGCGTTGGCCCCGGCGCTCGGCCCGACCACGAACACGTGGTCGCCGAACGCCGCACGCCGCACCGCCGTCGCCGGGATCACGATCGGACGGGTCGTCGGGCCCACCGGCACCGACACATCCACGAACATCCCCTGACGCAGCTTCCCTTGGCGATTGTCCACCCTCGTCCGCACACGCACGTTGCGCGTCTCGTAGTTGGCTTCCGCGTCGATCGCGACGATCTGGATCCTCGCCGGCTCGTTCCCCAGCACCGCCGACTGCGCGATCACCGTGTCGCCCTGCTTGACCTCGTTCAAATACTCCTGCGGGATCGCGAAGTCGAGGTAGATGTCATCCGTCACGCCCTGCAGCGAAACGATGGTCGCGCCCTCGGAAAGATACTGCCCCTTGTGAATGTTCCTGAGGCCCGTCCGCGCCTTGAACGGCGACCGGATCGCCTTCTTCTCGATCTGGGTGCGCACCTGGTCCGCCCGCGCCTTGGCCTGCTCCACTTCCGACCTGGCCTTGTCCACCTGCGCGCGCCCCGCGTCCAGCTGCGCCTTGGCGTTGTCCATCTCCGTCGCCGCCACCGCCCTGGCCTTCATCGCCTCTTCCATGCGCGCCAGGTTGGCCTCCCACAGCTTCACGCTCGCTTCCGCCGCTCGGACGCTCGCCTGCGAGACGCCGATGCTCGCCTCCGCCGCCGCCAGGTCGGCCTCCTCCGTGCTCGTGTCCAGCTTCAGCAGCACCTGCCCCTCCTCCACCACCTGGTCGGAGTCGAAGCTGATCTCCCTGACGACGCCGGAAACTTCCGTCGCGAGCGTCACCGCCCGCACCGGTACGACCGTCCCCGAGAGCTGCGCCATCTTCTGGAACGGCGCCGATCGTGCCGCCACGACCTGCACCGTTTCCGCCAGCTCGAATCCGCCCCCCATCCCCGCCGGTGGCGTCCGCAGCTTCTTGGCGTACCACACCCCGGCGCCCGCCGCCGCGACCACCACAACCACCACAATCCCAGCGACGATCCGCGACTTCATCTGGCGACTCCCACACTCAAACGGCCGGCCCAACTTCCGATCGCAACGAACATTGTACGAACGTGATCCGCCAAGGGAAACCATCCGGATCATCCGCCCGGGTAGGGAATTCCCCCTCCCCCGCCCTCAAGTTGTTGACTGAGCATTACTTGAATTACCCCAGGCCGATGCGTTCGGTGATCTGAAGCCCGAACGCGTCGAGCCCCGGCAAGTCTTTGCTGCTGTTGGTCAGCAGCCGCAGCTTTGTCAGCCCCAGCGATCGCAGGATCTGCCCGCCGATGCCGAACTCGCGCTGGTCCATCGGAATGGCCGACTTCGGCACGCTCGGCACGACCAGCCTCGGCGAATCCGCGTCGCCCCCGTCACGCCGAACGCTCGTCAGCCGATCATCCAGCCCGTCACCGACTCCCTCCGGCCTCAGATACACCACCGCGCCCTTCCCCTCCCGGGCCACGGCCTGCATCGCCGCCTCCAGCTGCGCCCCCGTCGCACCGCTCGCCGACGAGTCCAGATCATGGAATATGTCGCCCAGCATGTGACGCCGATGCATCCTCACCAGCACCGGCTCGGGATGCTGCACCACCAGCCCATCCAGGCCGATCGCACCCACGCCCCCCACCGTCAACGCCACGTGCGGCAAGGGATCCACCAGGCTCTCGAACGCGATCAGATTGAACTCGCCCCAAGGCGTGCGCAACGGCCGCCCGCCCACCGGCTGAATCCGGTGCACCAGCGACTCCCGCGCCAGACGATGCTCAATGATCTGCGCCACCGAGCACATCTTCAGCCGGTGTACCTTGCAGAACTCCACCAGGTCAGGCACCCGCGCCATCTGCCCGTCCGGACGCATGATCTCGATGATCACCGCCGCGGGCGTCAGGCCCGCCAGCCGGCACAGGTCCAGCGACCCCTCCGTCTGACCCGTCCGCACCAGCACCCCGCCGTCGCGCGATCGCAGAGGGTTGACGTGCCCGGGCCTCACGAAATCGTCCGGCGTCGTCGCGGGATCAATCGCCATGCGGATGCACTTGGCACGCTCGAATGCCGACACCCCCGTCGTCCCGCCGTGCTTGGGATGCAGGTCGATCGACACCGTAAACGCCGTTCCACGCACGGTGTTGTTCACCGCCGCCTGGGGATGCAGCGCCAGCCGGTCGCAGTCCCGCTCCGTCAGCGACAGGCACAGGTAGCCCAGCGCCTTGGAGAGCATGAACGTCACGCTCTCGGGCGTGATGAATTGCGCCGGCAGAACCAAGTCTCCCTCGTTCTCGCGATTCTCGTCGTCGGTGAGAACCACCATCCGACCCGCACGCAACTCGTCCAGAATCTCTGAGATCGGGCTGAACATCGCCGAGATGCTAGGAGGCAGGAATCACGCATGACCCGCTCGACCATCGTGCCCGCAGACGCCCGTCGTCCGGCCGCATGTCCATCTCGGTTCTATTACACTCCCGCCCGTGCTCGCTCGGGTCCAGTCCTATCTCCTCTCCGGCATCGACGCCCTACCCTGCGAGGTCGAGGTCGACTTCGACAACACCTCCACCGACACCAAGGAACTCATCGTCGGCCTCCCCGACGCCGGCGTGAAAGAAGCCCTCCAACGAGTCCGCGCCGCCCTCGCCAACACCGGCTACGCCACCGGCAACGGGCGGCTCCTTGTCAACCTCGCGCCCGCCTACCTTCGCAAAGAAGGCCCCGTCTATGACCTCCCCATCGCGCTCGGTCTCTTGATTTCCGCCGGCGCGATCACCATGCCCATCCCGGGCGACGACACCACGCCCGATCTCCGGCGCTACCTCGTCGCCGGCGAACTCGCCCTCGACGGCCGGGTGCGCCCCATCAAGGGCGTCATCGCCCTCGCCGCCCTCGCACGACAGCGCGGCTTCGCCGGCGTCATCGTCCCCGCCGACAACGCCCAGGAAGCCGCCGCCGTCCCCGACCTCACCGTGCTCGGCGTGCGAACCCTCTCCGAGGTCGTCGGCCTGCTCACCGGCCACCTCGAACCAAGTCCCGCCTCGCCTCCCGATCTCGCCGGATTGCTCGAGGCCTCGCACGCCCCCATCGACTTCGCCGACGTCCGCGGCCAAGAAGCCGTCAAACGCGCCATCACCATCGCCGCCAGCGGTTCTCATAATCTTCTTATGTTGGGCCCCGCCGGCACCGGAAAGTCCATGATGGCCAAGGCCCTCCCCGGCATCCTCCCGCCCCTCACCCCCGACGAGGCCATCGAGATCACCCGCATCTACTCCGCCGCCGGATTGCTCCCGCCCGGACAAGGGCTCATTACCACGCGCCCCGTCCGCACACCCCACCACACCGCCTCCGCGCCCGCGATCGTCGGCGGCGGCATGATCCCACGCCCCGGTGAGATCTCCCTCGCCCACCACGGCGTGCTCTTCCTCGACGAGCTCCCCGAGTTCCCGCGCTTTGTCCTCGAAACGCTCCGCCAACCCCTCGAAGACCACGTCGTCACCGTCGCCCGCTCGCACGCCGCCGTCCGCTTCCCCGCCAGCTTCATGCTCGTCGCCGCCATGAACCCGACCCCCAAGGGCGACATGCCCGCCGGCGAGGTCGGCCGACGCGCCATGGAGCAATACCTCTCGCGCCTCAGCGGCCCGCTCCTCGACCGCATCGACGTCCACGTCGAAGCGCCCGCCGTCTCGTGGAACGAGCTCAGCAAAGCCCCCGTCGGCACAAGCTCCGCCACGATGCGTCAGCGCGTGCTCGCCGCCCGCCTCCGCCAGCTCGAACGCCAGGGCATCCCCAACGCACGACTGAGCGGCAAGCAGCTCGATTCGCTCGCCGTCCTCGACGAACAGTCACGCTCCATGGTCGGCAACGCCATGACCGAACTCGGCCTCTCGGCCCGCGCCTACGACAAAGTCCGCCGAGTCTCGCGCACCATCGCCGACCTCGAATCCTCCGACTCGATCCAGCCCCATCACGTCGCCGAAGCGATCGGCTATCGGTTGCTCGACCGCAGGATGTAGCACCCGTCGCCGCGCTCAATCCGTTTCGCGCCCGCGCCGCTTGCGCACGCTCCTCGTTCCCTCGCCGTTCGACCCAAGATCGAGCAGCACCGCCAGCACCAGCGCCGCCGCG
>JABLTH010022862.1_pt1 | contig 62780 bp, 70 predicted proteins | sample 7875711 | NCBI WGS metagenome assembly JABLTH01 (sample SAMN14941262, study PRJNA633318) | bioreactor metagenome | isolation source: bioreactor | place: China | collected 2019-03-05 | reverse complement strand
GCTGATCAACGTTGGCAGCGGTCTGACCGGGAAATTCCTGTTGGAGCGCTCGCGCAAGCGCCTGCTCGCAGCCCGGGAAAAGATGCAGAAGCAGGGGTTGAGCGATGCCGACCTCGAGGAGCGCCTGCACGTCGACACCATGACCTTCGATGTGGTCAAGCAATGGCGGCGAGTGCATTTCCCCATTGCCCTGGCGTTCGGGGTGCTGGCCCTGGCTCACATCATCAGCATCTTCCTGTTCTGGGGCTGGAAATGAACCGCCGCTGGTTGCTGCTGGTGATCGGATTTGACCTGCTGGTGCTGCTGGGGCTGGCGTTTGTCTACCCGAACCTGATGATCAGCCCCGGGCCGCTGACATCAAGTCATGCCGCCCTGGCCGACGATTGCTTCGCCTGCCACGCGCCCCTGCGAGGTGCGGCGGCGAATCGATGCGTGGCATGCCACGCGGTGTCCGACATCGGGCGATTCACCACCACGGGCACCCCGATTCCCCCGAAGGCCGGCCGATTGCCGTTCCATCAGGCGTTGACCCGAACCGATTGCATGGCCTGCCATACCGAGCATGCAGGTGTGAAGCTCACCCAGCCGCCGCACCCGGTGTTCACTCACGCACTGCTGGACAGCAGCATCCGCGATCGCTGCGCCAGCTGCCATACGCCGCCGACCAACCCGCTGCATCGCCAGGTTGGCAACGACTGCGTCCAATGCCACGCATCGGAGCACTGGACGCCTTCCACGTTCAAGCATTCCATGCTCGCCGTAGACGTGCAGGGACAATGCGCGACATGTCACGTACCACCGAAAGATGCATTGCACCGGCAGATCAGCGGCAACTGCCAGCAGTGCCACGGCACGACGCGATGGAAACCCGCCACCTTCGACCATGCCCGCTACTTCCCGCTGGTGGGGGAACACAACGCCCCCTGCGCAACGTGTCATGTCGGGGGCAACTTCAGCCGTTACACCTGCTACGGCTGTCATGAGCACACCCCCGCGAAAATCCAGGCGGAGCACCGGGAGGAAGGGATCCGCGACACCACCGACTGCGTCAAATGCCATCGTCGTGGCGACGCGGAGTCCGAGCGCGAGGGGGACGATTGAGGCTGGTGCGCTTTTGTTGACACCGTCCCGGTTTTCGAAGCATTTGAAACCGTGTCCATCACCGTGGACTCGTACAGATTCCGCCTCATCAGGTCGCGCGGGTACTTCCAGGCTTTCCTGATCCGGCTGCTGTTGGTGTTCTCCGCGAACGTACCCCAGCACGGGGAAGGCGCCGCTCACTCGCCCGTCGTTTCAGGGGTGCCTGCGGGGGCTTGAGGCCACATCAGGAACGTAAGCCCTGCGGCTGCAGAAAAGACCGATGCGAGGAAGATTCCCATCTTGGCGCTGTCGATCAGGCTCGCGTCGAAAGCCATGCTCGCGATGAACAGCGCCATGGTGAAGCCGATTCCCGCAAGCAGGCTGCCGCCGACCAGCAGCCGCCAGGTGAGGTCCGGGGGGCGAAGCGCCACGCGAAAACGCAGGGCCAGCCCACTGAACAGCAGGATGCCAAGCGGCTTGCCCAGGACGAAACCGAGGAAAATCGCCACGGTGACCGAGTTGCCCAGCGCGCTTGACGTGAGTGGCAAGCCGGCGTTGGCGAAAGCGAACAGGGGCATGATGACAAAGCCCACCCAGGGATGCAGTGCGATCTCCAGGCGCTCGACCGGGGACAGCGATTCCCGCGCGGCGATCTCGGCCATCTGCAACGTCTTCCGGTCCTTCGTGCCCTCGCTGCTCTCGCTGCTGGTCGGATGCGCGACGACCTGATCCAGTATCGCGTACAGCCGCTTGTCGCTGACCCAACGGCGCGTCGGCGTCATCAGGCCAAGCATCACACCGGTGACGGTGGCGTGGATCCCGGAGGCGTCCACCGCGAGCCAGACGAAGCCGCCCACGAGGAAGTAGAGCGGAAATCCCCGAAAACCCAGCCTGGCCATGACGTGTATTGCGACCAGACCCAGCCCGGCCAGCAGCAACGGCCACCAGGCCATCTGGCTGCTGTAGCCGATGGCGACGACGAGAATGGCGCCGATGTCATCCACGATCGCCAAGGACAGCATGAATACGCGCAAGCTCTGAGGAATGCGCGAGCCAAGCAGTGCCAGGCTGCCGATGACGAACGCCGTATCGGTCGCCATGACCGTGCCCCACCCACGGTGGCCGGGCTGCCCCGCCTGCAGCAGCAGATAGATCGTGGCGGGGACCACCATCCCGCCAACGGCGGCTGCGATCGAGAGCGCGGCCATACGAGGCGTGTTCAACTCGCCCAGCACCAGCTCCCGCTTCAGCTCCAACGCGACGAGAAAGAAAAACAGCGTCATCAGGCCGTCGTTGATCCACTCCCGCAGCGAGCGCGTGAACTCGATCGAGCCAACCTGAAAGCCGACCTGCGTCTCCCAGACGTGCTCGAACGCGGCGGCCCATGGCGAGTTGGATAGTACGAGCGCGGCCACCGTGAGCAATAGAAGAATGGCACCGGCCGCCGACTCGATCTGCAGGAAGTGCACAAAGGGGCTCGCCAACCGACCGATAAACGGCCTCGGCAATCGGGCAGCTTTCGGGTTGACCTTCTGATCGGGCTCCATGAGAAGCCTCCGGGGTTCCACCCCGTTTCCGCGGACGGTTGGGTCAAGAATCTAAAGGCCGGATCCTTGGCACGACGTACCCCGCTTCGGGCAGCGGGATGGTCTGGAGTCCGGAGCCACTGTAACTGCTTCGAGCGGGAGGCGGATGATCTGCCCCTCGAAAATTCGCGGTGACGGCCGTTGTCGGCGTGGGCACCGCCTCGGGGTTCAACAGGGAAGAGGATCGCCCACGCACGTCGCGGCAGGAAGCCTGGCACCACCGACACCGACGGCAAGATCCATGCGACCCCGACTAGCCCGGATCAACCAGCCCGTCGCAGCACCCCGCGCAGCTCGGTGCCGGGCGCGACCGTGTTGAACACCGTGCCGAACTTCTTCACGTTCTCGTGCAGCAGTTCGAGCCGGTGATCGCTCTCGTCGGAGTCGACCAGGATCTCGTAGTCGATCGACTCCATCCGCGGCGGCACGTCCTGGCGCACCCCGTGCACGCGCACCTCCACTCCGCGAAGCTGGAAACCCAGTATCGGCGTGACTCGCTCGATGCCCTTGAGCATGCAGGCCGACAGCGCGGCCAGCAGCAGTTCGGCGGGGTTGAAGGCGTCGCGACGCCCGCCCAGATCGGTATCCAGTGCGATGTCGGCATCCTTGCAGTGCGCCGTGCTGCCGTGGGCGTCGACGCGGCGTGCCCGGACGTCAAAGGCCATTTTTGTGCGGGTGTCGCTCATGGCGCGGATCCTTGTGATGGATAGGAGTGCATGGAGGGATCAGGCAGACGAAAGCGCGGTGCTGGGCGCCCGGCCAACAGCCTCCTGATCGGTCGGCCTTGCCGCGAGCTCCTGCTCGATCAGCCGGGCATGGACTTCGATCAGGCGGCTCTCTGGATCGTGCGTCCACAGCTCGCGCAACGGCTTGTGCCGGGTGACGCCATCATGCGCTTTTCGCATCGCTCCGGATCATGAGCACGCCGCGCCGGCGCCACACGATCCGTCGGCCTTCGCATTCCAGCGGCAGATCCCTAACAGCACTCGCTCGAATCGCAGCAGCCACCGGCTGAGGCACTCGATGCGCCACAACAACCGCGGCTGGTGTCGACAGCCGGTGCCGCCTCGTCGCAGCAGCCATCCGAGCCGGCGCCCGGCGAGCAGCATCCACCGACGCCGGCCTTGGCCGTACCGCTGATCGCCGCCGTATGCACGGGAAAGCCCTTGCGCAGCCACTTGGCCATGCCTTCTTCCATGTTGGCGACCTGCCGATAGCCTTGGTAGATCAGGTAGTAGGCGGCTTTCAGGCTGCGCTGGCCGCTGGCGCAGGCGGTGATCAATTCGCGCTCGCGCGGCAGTTCGGCAAAGCGCCACTCGAACTCGCTCAATGGCATATGTACGACCATCGGCACGTCGAAGGCCAAGGCGGCGACTTCGTCATGCTCGCGCACATCTACCAGCAGCGCATTGCCGTCGCTGAGCCTGCGCAGGGTTTGCGTGGGGCACAGCGAAGTGGGCTCGGCCAGCGCGGCGGGCTCGGGATGGGATGTCGTGGCGGGGCGTTCGGAGGGGGCGTTCATGCGCTCAGCCACTGTTCGACCTGCTGGCGGGTAGGAATGCCGCCGGCGTGGACCACCTTGCCGTCGATCACCACGCCGGGTGTGCTGAGCACGCCGTATTTCATGATCGAGGGAAGATCCTCCACCTTCTCGACCTGCGCCGCCTTGCCGGTGGCTTCCAGCACGCTTCGAATGAGCTTTTCGGTGGCCTTGCAACTGGCACAGCCGGTGCCGAGCACCTTGATCTGGTTCATGCGTTGTCTCCTGCTTCGTGGGGAATTATTTGGGTGTGCCGATCGGCGTATCGGATATCGGCTCGGTGTCGCCGTTCATCCGGACATGGATGCGTCACATCAACAGATTGAAGGCGTAGCCGACGAACACGATGCCTGCGGTGACCACTCCGGCGAACATCAGGATGAGCCGCGGCTTCATGACCTTCTTGAGGATCATGAACTCGGGAAACGACAGTGCCGTCACCGCCATCATGAAGGCCAGCGTGGTGCCCAGCGCGGCTCCCTTGCCTAGCAGCGCCTGCACCACCGGGATGATGCCGGCGGCGTTGGAATACATCGGCACGCCGATCAGCACCGCCAACGGCACCGACCACCAACTGCCCTTGCCCATCAGATGGGCCATGAAGTCCTGCGGCACGTAGCCGTGAATCCATGCACCCACGCCCACGCCGGCAACGATGTACGGGGCGACCTTGAGCACGATCTCGCGTACGTGGCGCCAGCCCTGGGCAAAGCGTGAGGACCAGTCCATCGCACTGCTCGCCTGGGCGACCGCGGGAATGTCGAATACCCACGGCTCGACCAGCTTCAACGCGTTCATGCGGCCGATCGCCAGGCCGGATACGAAAGCCACCGTCAGCCCCAGCACCAGGTAGACCAAGGCGATCTTCCAGCCGAACATGCCCAGCAGCAGCGCCAGTGCCACCTCGTTGACCATGGGCGCGGCGACCAGAAACGAGAACGTCACGCCCAGAGGCACCCCGGCGGTGAGAAAGCCGATGAACAGTGGCACCGCCGAACACGAGCAGAACGGCGTGACGATACCCAGGCAGGCAGCCAGCGCATTGCCCACACCTTGACGTCGTCCGGCCAGCAGCGCCCGGGTCTTCTCCGGAGTAAAGAAGGTCTGTACCACGCCGACCACGAACACGATCAGCGCCAGCAGCATCAGCACCTTGGGCACTTCGAAGGCGAAAAAGCTCACCGCACCGTACAAAGGCGCGTCCGCGGCGATCGGCAGGTGTCGCATCAAGGCGTCGATCGCCGACTGAAGCTGGCTGTAGAGCGCCACCCAACCCGCCACGAACAGCGTGGGCACGAGCCAGGGGCGAAGCGCCGTCCGGCGAGCGGACGGTGCCCTGGCGATCACGGGGTCTTGCGCGGTCATGCGGCCTCCTGGGAGCGGTTCGAAGATGCTTTGCTCAAGGAGACGAACGACCGCGCCAAAGGATGCACCGCATCCGCTCAGTGCCCCGGCAAATGGGTACCGAACAAGGTCGTCACTGCCGGATCCAGCCGGCCTTGGGGTCTGGAAGAATCAGCGCAGGGGGGCGTGGCAGCAGATGCGTCCGGCGTCGTCGAAGTGCACCTGGCAGTGTTGCACCAGCGCTTCGCGCAAGCGCTGCCGGGCACGTAGCAGGCGCGACTTCGCCGCCGGCAAACTCAGACCGTGTTGTGCGGCGAAGTCCTGCTGCCGAATGCCCTTGAGGTCACATTGCTCGATGATCAGCCGGTCCTCGTCCGACAGCCGCGCAAGGTTTCGGGTCAGGCAGGCGTCCAGCTCATCCACCGGATCGCGTGCCGATTCCACCGCGGCCAGGTCTTCGGGCAGTTCGACCTGTGGCCTGATCAACCGCGAGCGATCGATCAGGGCGTTGCGCGCCACCTGGTACAGCCAGGCACGCGGCTGGTCGAGCTCGCAGAAATCGCGCCCCTGGCGCATCGCCTTGAGGAAAACCTCCTGCAGCAGGTCGTCGGCCTGGTACGCATCACCCAGCCGATGCGTCAGGAAACCGCGCAGCTCCGCCTCATGGGACCGCCACGCGGCAAGAACGCAGTCGAACGGCATGGGACGTGTTCCTCCGATTCGGGCCAGCGGGCAAACACCGCGGCGGCTTTCGCATGTGAGGGCGCCATCATACGTAGGTGTCGACGTTGCCGGGCGACTCGTGGATCGGAGCTTGCCGAAAATCCGTCGATCACGGCGGCACCACCGCGGGAGCAGCCGCGAGAAGCCTTCAGGCACCGGCCTCATCCCTGGTCGCCCGCTCCGGGAGAACCAAATTGATAGGGGTCAAGACCACTTGTCATGTATGTGTCCAGTGTCCAGAATTGCACTGCAAGTTTCTATTTCAGTGCTGAAGCAACTCAGGACCGGCCCGATCGCGGGGGATCATGAATATCGCAAGCAAGCCTTGGGTTCCTCGTCTGGCCGTAGCCGCCGCCCTGATCATCGCGGTCGGCGGTGGGGGGTGGTGGTATCTGCGACCGACCGGACCTGGCGATGGCTTCGTGCAGGGAAATGGCCGGATCGAGGCTGTCGAGGTCGATGTCGCCACGAAGTCCGGAGGGCGCCTGCAAGACGTGTTGGTGAATGACGGTGATTTCGTCACCCAGGGGCAGGCTCTTGCCCATATGGACATCCGCTCGCTGAGCGCGCAGCGCGCCGAGGCAGTAGCGCAGCTCGCGCAGGCAAAGGCCGCCGTCGACACCGATCGCCATCAAGTCGCTCAGCGCGAGAGCGAGCGTGCAGCTGCGCAGGCGATGGTCGCCGCGCAGTCGACCGCGCTCAATGCATCCAAGAACCGCTTGCGTCGTACCGAGGAACTGGCCCGGCAAGGTGCGGTATCGGCACAAGCATTGGACGACGCGCGGGCGGAAGTCGATTCCGCCAAGGCCTCGCTTATGTCCGCCCGGGCCCAGCTTTCGGCCACTGCGGCCGCGATCAAGACGGCGCAGTCCCAGCAAACGGGCGCAGCCTCGGCGGTGGATGCTGTGACGGCCACGATTGCACGCATCGATGCCGAGATCACCGACAGCACGCTGGTCGCGCCACGCAGCGGGCGTGTCCAGTTCCGAATCGCGCAGCCAGGCGAGGTCCTGGGTGCCGGAGGCAAGGTGCTGAGCCTGGTCGATCTGAGCGACGTCTATATGACGTTTTTCCTGCCAGAGACAGTGGCAGGTCGGGTAGCGCTGGGCAGCGAGGCGCGAATCGTGCTGGACGTTGCGCCGGAATACGTCATCCCCGCCAGGATTTCATTCGTGGCGAGCACGGCACAGTTCACACCCAAGACCGTCGAGACCGCGAGCGAGCGGCAGAAGCTGATGTTCCGAATCAAGGCGCAGATCAGCCGTGAGCTGTTGATTCGATATCTCAAGCAGGTCAAGACCGGTGTTCCAGGCGTGGCCTGGGTCAAGCTGGACCCGAAAGCGCCTTGGCCGGCCGAACTCGCGATCAACGTGCCCAAGTCCCCGTGACGGAATCCACGTCATCCATAGTCGCCCGGTTGTCCGGCATCGGCCTGCGCTACGGCAAGGCGGTTGCGCTGGACGACATCAATCTTGAGCTTCCGGCCGGATGCATGATCGGCCTCATCGGGCCGGATGGTGTGGGCAAGTCCAGCTTATTGGCCTTGTTGGCCGGTGCACGAAAGCTGCAATCGGGCCACGCCGAAGTCCTTGGCGGCAATATCGCCAGCGCACGACATCGCAACGCGGTATGCCCGCGTATTGCCTACATGCCGCAGGGACTCGGGCGCAACCTTTATCCCACCCTGTCGATCGAGGAAAACCTGCAGTTCTTCGCGCGCCTCTTCGGACACGATGCGGCCGAGCGGCGCCGCCGTATCGAGCACCTGACCCGGAGTACCGGTCTTCACCCTTTTCTGGATCGTCCAGCGGGGAAGTTGTCCGGCGGCATGAAGCAGAAGCTGGGGCTGTGCTGCGCGCTCATCCACGATCCGGATCTGTTGATCCTCGATGAACCGACCACCGGCGTCGATCCGCTGGCGCGCAGTCAGTTCTGGGATTTGATTGCGGACATCCGCTCTGCGCGCACAGGGATGAGCGTCATCGTTGCCACGGCCTACATGGACGAAGCACAACGCTTCGATGCGTTGATCGCCATGGATGCCGGCCGCGTGCTCGCGACGGGTACGCCGAAGGAGCTGCTGGCGCGTACAGGCAGCACGTCGCTCGAAGCAGCTTTCATCCAGCTGCTTCCTGAGGAAAAGCGGCGCGGCCATGCCCCTGTCGTCGTGCCCCCGCTCGCCCTGCAGGCCGATGCGGATATCGCGATCGAGGCCCACGACCTGACCATGCGCTTCGGCGACTTCGTGGCGGTGGACCACGTCAGCTTTCGCATCCGTCGCGGAGAGATCTTCGGCTTCCTGGGCTCCAACGGCTGCGGCAAGACCACCACGATGAAGATGCTCACGGGGCTCCTGCCCCCAAGCGAGGGGCAGGCCAGTCTGTTTGGCCGGGCCGTCGATCCCCGAGACATCGACACGCGCCGCCAGGTGGGCTACATGTCGCAGGCGTTCTCGCTCTACACCGAACTGACCGTCCGGCAGAACCTGGAGCTGCATGCCCGGCTGTTCAACGTACCCGATGCCGACCTGCGGTCGCGCACACGGGAGATGGCGGAACGCTTTGAACTCACCCGCGTCCTCGACACCCTGCCCGCCCGGCTGCCGCTGGGTATCCGTCAGCGGTTGTCGCTCGCGGTGGCGATGGTGCACAAGCCACAGCTTCTCATCCTCGATGAGCCGACCTCGGGCGTTGACCCGGTGGCCCGCGACGCGTTCTGGCGCCTGCTGATTGAGCTGTCCCGGCGAGACCGCGTCACCATCTTCATTTCCACTCACTTCATGAACGAGGCCGAGCGTTGCGATCGGATCTCGTTGATGCACGCAGGCAAGGTGCTCGACAGCGACACCCCGGATGCGCTGGTGCGAAAACGGGGCGCTACGACGCTGGAAGAAGCCTTCGTGGCTTATCTAGTCGATGCCGGTGGCGGCACCACCGACACCGGAACCACCAACGCGGACCGGAAGGAAGTCATCCCGGATGCGGAGACCGGGAAAGCGGATCGTCCTCCGAAATGGCCGCATGGTTTCAGCGCACAGCGCATGCTCACCTACCTGTGGCGCGAGACATTGGAATTGAAGCGCGACCCGGTGCGCTTCACGCTGGCCTTGGCCGGGGCGCTCGTCCTGATGTTCGTGATCGGCTTCGGCATCAACATGGACGTGAAGAATCTGCGCTTCGCCGTGCTCGACCGCGACAACACCACCATCAGCCAGAATTACACGCTCTACCTGGCCGGATCCCGCTACTTCGTCGAGCGACCGCCCATCACCAGTTACGCGGAGCTCGATCGCCGCATGCGTAGCGGCGAGTTGTCGCTGGCCATCGAGATTCCTCCCGGCTTCGCCCGCGATGTGCTGCACGGAAGGAACGTACAGATCGGCGCATGGATCGATGGCGCGATGCCCATGCGCGCAGAGACCGTGAAAGGATATGTGGAAGGCATGCACCAGCTGTGGCTGGCCGAGCAGGCCCGAGAGCGCCTGGGGACGGTCCCATCGTCCCTTGCAACTATCCAGACCCGCTACCGGTACAACCCTGATGTCAGGAGCCTGCCGGCGATGGTGCCTGCCGTGATGCCACTGCTGCTGCTCATGCTCTCGGCCATGCTGACTGCACTCTCCGTGGTGCGCGAGAAAGAGCTGGGATCGATCGTGAACCTGTACGTGACGCCGGTGACGCGCACGGAATTCATGCTCGGCAAGCAATTGCCGTACGTCGGCCTCGCCGTTCTGAATTTCCTGTCGATGAGCCTGTTCGCCGTGACCATCTTCGGCGTGCCGGTGACGGGCAATTTCATCGCCCTGCTGGCCGCGGCGACCATCTTCAGCATCATCGCCACGGGCATGGGGCTGCTTGCCTCGACCGTGACACGAAGCCAGATCACGGCCATGTTCACGACCATGCTTGGCACGATCCTTCCTGCTGTGCAGTTCGCCGGCCTGACCAACCCGATCTCTTCGTTGACGGGCGCCGGCCACTTTGTCGGCACCATTTACCCGGCAACGTACATGTTCACGATCAGCCGTGGCGTGTTCAGCAAGGGACTGGGGTTTGCCGAACTGCATGACGCATTTGTTCCCATGCTGCTGGCGGTGCCGATCATCATGGTGGCGGCCATCGTCTTGCTGAATAAGCAGGAGCGCTGACATGCGCTGGCTGGCAAACATCTATCGACTCGGCGTCAAGGAGCTCTGGAGCCTGTGGCGCGACCCGGTCATGCTCGTGCTGATCATCTACACGTTCACCGTCTCGGTTTACACCGCCGCCACGGCGATGCCGGAAAACCTTCACAACGCACCGATCGCCATCGTCGACGAAGACAATTCTCCGCTTTCTGCAAGGATCGCTTCGGCCTTCTATCCGCCGCAGTTCACCCGGCCATCGATGATCCCGATGACCAAGGTCGACGCCGGGCTGGACAGTGGGGCCTACACGTTTGTCCTCGACATCCCACCCCATTTCCAGCGCGACGTGCTCGCCGGACGCGATCCGGAGGTCCAGCTCAATATCGACGCGACACGCATGAGCCAGGCGTTCACCGGCAATGGCTACGTGCAGCAGATCGTCATGGGAGAGGTCAATGAGTTCGTGCAGCGCCAACGCAGCGCTACCGTCCCGCCTGTGGACCTGGCGCTACGCGCGCGATTCAATCCATCACTGAACCAGACCTGGTTCGGCGGGCTCATGCGGATCATCGACAACGTGACGATGCTGTCGATCATCCTGGCTGGCGCGGCGCTGATACGCGAGCGCGAACATGGCACCGTCGAGCATCTGCTGGTGATGCCGGTCACCGCAACGGAACTCATGCTCGCCAAGATCTGGTCGATGGGCTTGGTGGTCTTGGTCGCCGCGACCGTCTCGTTGGTGTTCGTCGTGCAAACCCTGCTTCACGTCCCCACGGAGGGATCGGTGCCGCTTTTCCTCGCCGGGGCGGCGTTGTGCCTGTTCGCAACGACATCGCTGGGCATCTTCATGGCGACCGTCGCACGCAACATGCCGCAGTTTGGCCTGCTGATGATCCTAATTCTTCTCCCGCTGCAGATACTCTCCGGCAGCATGACGCCACGCGAGAGCATGCCTGCTCTTATCCGCTACCTGATGCTGGCGGCACCCACGACACAGTTCGTCGAACTCGGACAGGCCATCTTGTATCGCGGCGCAGGTTTTTCGGTCGTCTGGCCGCAGTTCCTGGCATTGCTCATCATCGGCATCGCGCTGTTCACCTTCTCGCTTGCGCGCTTCAGGAAGTCGATCAGCCAAGCCGCGTGAGATCGAGAGCGCCCGTAAACAGCCTCTGTCCCACCTTGGGTATCAACTCGAAATCGGCGTCGCCTTACCAGTGGCAGTGCTCTCACGCTTCCGGCTTGCACCCATTCCCAGCAGGCTTGACCTACCCCGTTGACCGAACCGGATGCCCTGCCCCCAACGCGGCTGCCGACCAGCCGCGGATAGCCAAGTTTGACCTGAGCGGCCAGCCACAGGCATGCCAGCTTGCCGGGCGGACTAGGTAGTACCGTGGTCAGCCCAGAATTGCTCGGCACCGGATGGCAGTTGCGACAGGGCACGGTCGAAGTCAGCAGGATCCACCCGATTTCTCAGTGCCCTTGCCACCGCTGAAATCGCGTTTGGCGGTGAGAAATTATGTCCTGGTCGGACCGACCGGACCTCTGCGAGCAGTTGCTCTTCCGTTCCAAAGCCCACCACTTCCTGATCCGGGCTCCAGTGCTCCAGGAATAACGCGCGTATCACCGGGGGCAGGACCGACGAGAACGCGATGACCTGCTGGGACGAGAGGCGACGGCGAAATGTGTGAAGCACGCCGACCACCATGTTCCAAGCCATGTTGGTCGTCGCGAGGTCCGCGTAGTCTCGAGCGTCGGTCATGAACCGCTCGAACTCCAGCGATGCGTTCTGGTACTCGAAGGGAATAGTCATGGGATATGTGCGGCCTGACACCGAGCCAGTGATCTACCACCGGCCGCCCTGAGGGGTGGCCATCCGGGTCTTGAGGAAACTGAAGTACCTCTCGTCTTCCGCGGCAAAGATATCGCTGCCAGCTCCCATGTAGGCACGACAAAGTTCATCTGCGGCCCGCTCATGGTTGCCCAGCTCGAACTGGGACTGACCCAAGCGAAGATGAAGGAACGGATTTCCGATGGCACCAGTGCAATGCATGGCGTCGGACAGCACCTGGACCGCCTGATCATAGTTTCTTGCCTGAAAATACAGGTCACCCAGTGCAGCCATGATCCAAATGGTCGCCTCGAATGATTCCTTGGGCTCCGGAACAAGCTCAAGCGCGGAGATATATTTTTTTGTAGGCGGCGTGAAAATCGCTCATCTCCATAAAGTCATCGCCTTCGGCGCAGAGCTCTTGAATCTGGACGTTCGTCGCTTCAGGTATTTCCATCTGTCCCTCGGTTGCATCCGACTATGGAGATAGAGAACGTCCGCTCGGGCGAGTGGTCGAGCAGATTCTGGCGAAAGCGAATCATTTGACCGGATCGGCGCTTTATGGCCTCCGGCAGGATAGCCAAATCCTCTGCCGACTTCTCGCGAGAATGGCCGATGGTTATGCCCATGTCGTTGGCAATCGCGGCAAGCCCCCATGCCGAAGTGATGTCGCAGCATCGCAAAAAATATGGCCTGAAATGCGAAAAGCGATGTAGATTTAAGGGGCCAAACGGCCATCGCTTCATAGGAAGCGGTGCATCGAATGAGACCAAAAAACCATGGCCACGAAATCCACTGCCAAGAAGACCACCAAAGCGAAGGCTGCGCCGAAGGCAGCTCCCACCATCAAGCCGATCAAGGATGCCTTTGGCAAGTCGGCGCTGATCGCACACCTGGCCGAGCAGGCCAGCGTCGAAGCGAAGCACGTCAAGGCGGTGCTTGCCGCCCTCGAGCACACGGTGCTCGGCGCGGTGCACAAGAAGGGCGCGGGTAGCTTCACCCTCCCCGGCCTGTTCAAGATCAACGCGGTGAAGGTGCCGGCCAAGCCGAAGCGCAAGGGCAAGAATCCCTTCACCGGTGAGGAACAGGTGTTCGCCGCCAAGCCGGCCACCGTGAAGGTGAAGGTGCGGCCGCTCAAGAAGCTCAAGGACGCGGCGCTGTAAGCCGTCGAAGTCGTCTGCGTGGCACACGCCGCGCAGACGGCTCGGTTGCTGGCGATCACGGGCAGAAGACGTACCGCCCCGATCGCGGAAGCATGACCTGGTGATTCGACTACCGAGGGCAAACTATGGCTATCAATCTCGACTCGCTCTCCCCTGCTGAACTCCAGGCGCTCATCAAGAACGCCGAAGCGCAGATGGATTCTGCCCGCAAGAATCACGTCCAGGAGGTCCGTACCAAGATTGACGCGCTTCTCAAGAGCGCCGGCCTGAGTATCGACGAGGTTTACCCGCGGCGCGGCGGCAAGGGAACCAAGGTCTCCAAGGCCGTCGTCGCACCGAAGTATCGCAACCCGGAAAACGCCGCCCAGACCTGGTCAGGTCGCGGCAAGCGTCCGCTGTGGTTCTCTGCGGCCCTGAAGAAGAAGGGCGTCACGGCGGAGAGCATGCTCATTGCCGGCTCCACGCCGAAGGCCGTACCGGCCAGGAAAACAGCGAAGAAAGCCGTCAGGAAGGCTCCGGCGAAGAAAGCGGCGAAGAAATAAATCCCGCGTCGCTGGAAGAAAAAGCCCCGCAGCGTCATGCGGGGCTTTTTTGTTGCCCGGATGGTTCGGGTTAAAGCGCGGCACCCATCCGTTGAATCCGCGGCGCGGAACGACGGTATCCGGACTGTCCGCGATCACCGTAACCGGGGCATCGATCCCGCCCCATGGCCGGTGCTCGTGACCGACACGCGAGAGCTAATCACCGGCGAGGTAGCGATCGAGCACGTTCGACGTTACCCGGGCCACCATCGAATCGTTGCGCAGCAGCGCCGCGACCCACTCGCAGCTTCCGGCGTGGAACACTTCGCCGGCGCCGCGCGTGAAGTGCACGATCATGCCGCAACCGCGCTTGACGCGATCGACCGATGCCTCGCTCGCATCGCCGAAGCGCAGCTCGGCAACGTAGGTCGCCTCCTCGTCGCCGATGAAGCGGTCGTCGGTATCGGCCTGTGAGCGGGGCTCCTCGATCAGCGAAGACATGCCGAGCGCCAGAATCGAGAGGCTCTCCGGCGCGCCGCCCGTGGGCAGGGCCTCAGGCAAGCCATCGCGAATCACATAGGGCAAGCCGTCGACCTCATAGCCGAATGCGTGACCCTCGGCGCCCAGCAGGTCGCCGTAGGAGAGATCCGTGCCACGGAAGGCCCAGTGCTGAGGTATGGCCGGGATTCTGGAAATATTCGCAGGAACACAGCTAAGTAGCTGTATTCCCACCGACTTCTTAAAAGGTTCGATCTTCGGAGCGGTCGCCCGCAAGGATCCCAAGATCCACAGAACCTAGCACCCAACCGTTCAACCACGCGCTTCCGCGTGAACTGGCCGAGCGTGTCACGTTGGTGGATGATCGCCGCCGTCTTTCAGAAGGAAGCCACGCATGCCCTCTGAAATCGGGCTCTCAACACCGAAGGCGCCAAAACGAGCACAGAAGCTTGACCAGTGTGCGGCCAAGTATCCCTGCCGGCGAAACGCCGGCGCGATCCAGATAAAATCCAGGCGCCAGTCTGGATTGCTGTCCTCGTGATTACGCCGAAACGCGCACGCGCCAATGATCGCACCGCGCGCGTCCGGGATCAGGAAGCCATGCGCCTCAACATCGCTCTCGCCCTTCTCAGATCCCCATTGCACGAAGCTGTATCCGAACATCCTCCTGAAGGCCGAAGCTCGCCGGTATATCTCACGATGCATCCATGCTGGTGATCGGTGGGTCACCAGGATTGGGGCCGGGAATCGCATAGATGAGGCTTGGAGCCGAGCGTGGGGCTTGGGTTCCAGTAGCGCAAGTTCGCGCATATGGTATCGACGGTGATTGGCGGTGTCGTCGGGATCTCCACGCAGGTAGTCGACGCCACACACAGCGCACTTGACCAATTCCGGCTCAGGGCGTTGCCGGTATTTCGGGGCCTTCACCCGAATCTGCGTGACCTCGCCATCGGCGGCCGTCCAGACTTCGACACGGTACCCGTTTGGCAATTTCTGTGTTTGCGTAGGTCGGATGATGTCCTGAAGCCTCTCATCACGCCAGAGCACTAAGGGTTCCCGTTTGTGGCGGTTCCTGCCGTAGAACCACGAGGCTGCCTCAGCTTTGGTGAGCGTTGAGGCATTTCGCAGATTCGGGAGCAAAGCCTCGACCAGCGTGCACGGATCAACCGCAAAACCCAGGCGCTCCAACCCAATGAGTAGTTCGGCCAACTCTGCGGCACGCAGTGCCTCGTGCAGGTAAGCATCGTTCGCACGCTTGCGCGGCCTGGCGGTGACCCAAGTCCACAAGATGCCAAAAAGATCGGAGAGAAGTCTGACGTCGCCAGCGCGATCCTCACGCAGGCGAGCATCAAGGGACAAAAGGATGTCCTCAACTTCGCTGCGGGATGTCCACTCGCGCCCGAGCACCTCCTCCGCGCGTCTTGTGGTCAATGCGCGGCACTGCGCTGGGGCAGTGCCACGGTAAGCCGCTGCCAAGCGGTTGAGGAATTCTCCAGATAGCTTCAAAGGGACGTCACCGAGTGTGGCCGGATGAACTGCACAACTTAGCTTACGTGGCTTACGCGTGTTACCGGCGACTGAGTCGATAACGAACACCGTCTCATGCGAGCCCCAGTACCTGCTTTATGACCGCGCCACCGATCTGACCGAGCAGATCCAGACTGACCGAACCACCGATCTTGGCGACACGCTCTTTCACTTTGATCCACACCGCCTCATCGCGTAGGTTGGCAATGAAATCATGACCTGCCGGAGTGAGTCGCTTAACGATTACCGTGGCTGGAATGGTTGGATCACTGCCTGTCGAGGTATACCGAACGTCTGGACCTTCGGCCATGCCGGACTTCAAGATGATCGCTAAATGATAGGCCACTTGGTCCCGTGTAAAGTTTGTCACCTTGTGTCGGTCGGTGACAAAGTCGCTGGCCTGTTCCAGATCGAGCATCAGCAGGCGGATCAGATCATCGTCACGACGCATCGGGATATTCCTTACGAAGGGGATTACTGCCGATCGGCCCGGGCGCGAATGTCGCGACTCGAAGCTCGAGGTAATGCAATGAAATCATTCTCCGCCATCGTGGCGTAGGTTTTTTCGAACGGGAGATACAGTTCGACCATCCAGTCCTGACCCTCCTTCCGTCCTGCATACGGATGGAGGATTTCGCCGTCTGGCTGCCGGCACCGATCGAAGCGCAACACCCCGATATTGGGGTAACGGTATGCATGCCTGGCTTCCAGCATCTGCTTGACGACTTCCGCAGGGAAGCCGGGATGTCCCGAGCTGTTGTGTTCGTGAATAGTCGCCACGAGCGCGGCGTCTTGGGTGAGATGGCAACTCTCGATCTCGTGTTCATCGAACACGACTTCCTTGGCAATGTATGGCGGTCCCTGGTACCAGTGTGGGTTGCCGCGATCCAGATGGATGGCCAGGATGGTTCTCGTGCCGACATCCGTGCATCGCCACCGAAAACCGGCGCTACCCACAAATTCCAAGCCAATATGGAAATCGGCGTGTTTCATGCTGCCTCCGGTTCCAACCCAACCCTCCGACAATCCATCGTTACGAGGAAGCCGAAAGCAATTCACCCACGATGTCCTCACCCCATCCGCGCGGAAAGGCGATACGAACCGCGGCGCCTCCGCCGATGCGTTCGGCAAGTTCGCCGAGCGTTTGCGCGTGACGAGCCGGCCAGCCACAGACTTCCGCATGCAGACGGACATCGTCCTGGGAAAGTGGAACGCCATGGTCCTTCAGCGCGATGAAGAGTTCTTTGGCACGTGCTTCATCCAATGGGTGCGCAAGCCCGGTGGATACGTTGCTCACCATGCTCAGTTTCTCCATGGCCTTCTGAAGGATTTCACTCATGGCCATCTCCTTCGCTGGGGGAGGTATCGAACCTTTCACGGTTCGTCCATTGACCGATGAGGATGACCGCCTGGTCAGACACACGTGCCCAATCAAGGTGTCCAGGCTCAAAATAGGGTAGCCCGCGAAACCACTGCGAAAGACGTCGGTCCAGCAACGGTTGCTCCGTCAGCGGAAACTCCTCGATTCGCGAGTCTTCGTCTTGTCCGGCCATCACCGTGACGCGAATTTCTCCCTCTGCTGTGTGTTCTGCATGAATCTCGAACACTGGGCGTGGCAAGGCGGGCAAGGTTCTGCGATCGATTCGTAGCATGGGCAACTCCTTCGGTAGTGAAGCTCACGTAGCATCCCGCACGAAAGTCTCATTTCCCGAGACTCAGAAAGGCATTGCCAGAAGAGCCGTGGCCGAAACTCGCCGATTCATTCGGCCCGCCGACGTTTCCGTGTATTCGCTAGGCGTGTCTCTGCCGCTACGGCGCGGGCTTCCATGGATTGAATCGCCGCTGCCATCCCGGTGACTTGGCCTCGCACCGTCGCCAGTTCAAGGGCAAGTTGGTCGCGATCAGTGGTGACGCTGATCAGCTCGGCGAGCCGTGTTTCGGCATCGGCGAGTTCGCGACGATGGCGAGCGTCCTCCAGGCGCAACTCGGTGAGTCGGGTTTGCTGCTCTTCACCTCGTTGCCGTAGCTTGGCCGTTTGCTGCTCGGCTTGCCGCAACCCTTCACGCGCTGCATCGGTTTCCTGCAGCATGCGGGCTTGAGCGGCCTCGACGCGCTCGTTGGCTTTATCCCGCTCCGCTTGAAAGGCGGCATCGCGGGTCGCGATGGTGGCCTGAAATTCGGTAGTCAATCGTTCCTGGGTGTGCTGCGCGGCCTCCAACTGATGAGCCATGTCGGCGCGGACAGTGGCTACTTCTTGCTGCAAGGCGTGGATCTGACCGAGCGCATCGCGCTTGCCTTCGGTTTCACGAGCAAGCCGCTGCTCCAATTCGGCGGCTTGCTCGCGAAGATGGCTTATCTCGTTTCGGAACTGATCGGCTGCAGTCAACGCCGCATCTCGTTCAACGACGATGTCATCGTGCGCACGCTGCAGCGTCGCCAAGTCGGATTCCAGCGCGTGGCGGTGTTCGCCGAAGACCTGCTCACCTTGCTCCACCGCCGCCACCCACAGTGAACGCATCGCGTCAGCGATCGCCGGTGGCAGCTCGGCTCCAAGTGCATCGGCCTTGGCCCGCTCGTCTTTCCATAGCTTCAGTTCGTCGTTGATCGTGGTTCGACTGCCCTGCTGGATGGCGGCATAAATCAGGTCGACAGTGAGTTCGTGCGGACGTTTGCCGTCGGCTACGAGGGCTATCGCGGCTTCGCGGGTACGTTGACGGGGTTGAGCCGAGATACGTGTAATTTTGATAAGTAGAAGTCAGATTGTCTTTTAGAATTATAAAGATAGCGTACTTCTTGACCTGGCATTCCCTGCCTGTTCCTGCCCCATCCTCATTTTTGCTTGGGTAGACGGCGTTTGTGAGCCACAGTCAACTGGTTCTCTGCGGCCACTGCGCGGGCTTCAGCTGACTGAAGTGCCGCCTTCAAGCCGCTGATCTGTCCCCGCGCGTCAGCCAGCTCCAAGGCAAGCTGGTCGCGCTCACCGGTGACGCTGGCCATCGCCGCCAAGCGCGCTTCGCCATCGGCCAATTCTCGACGAAGGCGCGCCATGTCCAGTCGCAATTCCGTGAGACTGGTCTGCTGGTCTTCGCTACGTTGCCGCAGCTTGGCCAATTGCTGCTCTGCTTGCCGCTGCCCTTCCCGTGCTGCATCGGTTTCTTGCAGCATGCGGGCTTGAGCAGCCTCCACGCGCTCGTTGGCTTTGTCCCGTTCCACCTGAAAGGCAGCATCGCGGGCTGCAATGGTCGCCTGGAATTCGGTGGTCAATCGGTCGTGGGCCTGCCGTGCGGCCTCTAGTTGCTGAGCCATGTCGGTACGAACGGCCGCCGCTTCGTGCTGCAAGGCTTGGACCTGGCCAAGGGCATCGCGCTTGGCCTCGGTTTCGTGGGTGAGCTGCTGTTGCACCTCGGCGCGTTGTTCGCGAAGCTGGCTGATCTCGTGCTGCAACTGGTGAACAGTGGCGCGCTCCGCGTCCCGTTCGACAACAACGTCATCGAGCGCACGCTTCTGTGTTTCCAGGTCGGATTCCAGCGATTGGCGGTGTTCGTTGAAGACGTGTTCTCCCTGTTCCACGGCGGCTACCCAGAGTGAGCGCATGGCATCGGCGATCGCCGGCGGTAGATCGACGCCGAGGGCATCGGCCTTGGTCCGTTCGTCCTTCCACAGCTTCAGTTCGTCGTTGATGGTGGTCCGGCTGCCCTGCTGGATTGCCGCGTAGATCTGGTCGACGGTGATTTCGTGCGACCGTTTGCCGCCGGCGACCAGTTGGGCCGCGGCCTCACGAGTACGTTGACGGGTATCGCTGACACGGCTCATGGCGGCTCCAGTCGCTCGGAAGGTCGATTTTGAAGAGAATGAACTATGTATATCACAGTATTACGTTATATATGTAACGATTAGATCAGTAAATTTACGATAACTCTCATAATCAAAAATCTTTTGGGTGTACGCTCCGAATCGACCCCGGCTTCAACATCGGAAAGCCTTGTGAGTGACCATCCGCTGAGCACCGTAATACCCCACGCGCTCCCGGCCACCTTGTCGGGGATCTCGGGTACCAATCGCGCCTCGGTCGGTGTGACCCGACAAATCGCCGCAAACGACGATGTTGCTGCCATAGGCTTGTGGCTGGCCGAATACCACGGTTCGCCACACACCTTCCGCAGCTACCGCAAGGAAGCCGAACGCCTGCTGCTATGGGCAACCCAACTACGCGGCAAGGCGGTCTCCAGCCTGACGCGCGAGGATGTCTTGGCTTACGAGGCCTTCTTGGCGGCCCCCCTGCCGGCCTGGTGCGACGAAGCCCTAGCACGACGCGGCGACCATCGGCGGCTCTTCGCGGGTCCCTTGGCAGAGCGCAGCCGGCGCCAAGCGCTCGGCATTCTGGCCGGCCTGTTCAATTACCTTGTGCGTGCCGGCTATCTCGCCGGCACACCCTTCGCGCTGCAGCCGCGTCGCCGTGGTGCACGCAGCTCCCACCGCACAATTGAACGGTATTTGGATCGAGCGCTTTGGCAGGACACGCTCGTGCGGGTGGAGCAATGGCCGCAAACCACACCCAGGGGGCGGCAACGGTATGAACGCGCCCGATGGGTATTGCGCTTCCTCTACGAAACCGCTCTGCGCGCCACGGAAGCGGCACAAGCCCGTGAGGGTGACTTCGTGCATCGACGAGGCCGCTGGTGGTTGCACGTGACCGGCAAAGGCGGCGTGGAGGGTGACGTGCCGGTCAGTGATGCCTTGATGGCGGATTTCGCACGGTACCGGACCTTCCACGGCTTACCTGCGCTACCGGCGGGTGATAGCGTTCGGCCGCTGATTCTCGGTATCGCCGGCCGGACAGCGCCGTTGACCGCGACGGCCGTGTACCTGGTGGTCAAGGATGCTTTAGGGCGGGTCGCCGACGCCTTGGCACCGACCGACGACGCACGTGCCGCGCGATTACGCCAGGCCTCAACCCACTGGCTTCGGCATACGGCCGCGACGCATCAAGCCGAAGCCGGCAACCCGGTACATCATATCCAACACAACCTTCGACACAGCTCGATCGCCACCACCTCGATCTACCTGCACGCGGAGGACGATGCGCGGCACGCTAGTACTACGCAGGCTCGCGTTGACGTATCACGACCACTTGGAGAACGCACATGACGCACTCGCCCGATGATCGTTTCGGTATGCCGGAAAGTGCGTTTCAAGCGGCAAGAGAGAGCCACGGACTAGACAATCCGGTGATACGCATGGGCATGTACGTGCCCACGCGGGAAGAAGTTGACACGCCCTACCGCCGAGCTTTATGCGGTCGTGATCGACTGGATGTGGGAAAGTCCGTCCGAATTGATCCCGGATAACACGCAGATCGGCGAGTTGCGCGCGATCCTGCTAAGCCGCGCCGACGTGGACAATCCGAACGTGCAGCAGCTTATCGCGGCCTGCGATGACTATTTGAAGGTTTGAGTAGGCCGCTACGAGGCTTGTTCCAGGGATGCGATCAGCGGGCAATGCACCTGCCCTTTGTTGCAGTGGCACTGGTCGACCAGATCGGCCAGCGCCTGCTCGACACGCTGCAATTGCACGATGCGCTCGCGCACCATGGCCAGCTTGTTCGCACCCAGGCGTTCCGCTTCCCGGCAGTGACGCCCGTCTTCCAGTGCCAACAGGTCGGCGACCTCATCCAGGCTGAAACCCAGTGTCTGGGCGTGCCTGATGAATCGAAGGCGCCGCGCATGGACTTCGTCGTACCGGCGAATCCCGCCAAAGGGTTTGGCCGGTTCGGCCACCAGACCGCGCCGTTGGTAATAGCGGATGGTCTCAACGTGGACTTCGGCGACCTTGGCCAGGGTACCGATGGTGTAGTTCATGGACGCTTGACTCCGTAGTTAAGTACGGAAGTAAGGTTGCCCCATTCAATAGCCATCTGGAAGACCACTCTCATGTCAGAACCCAGGGACAGCCGCTCCGTCCTGGCCGCCGGTGGCTTGGCCGCCATCCTTGCCTCGACCTGCTGCCTTGGCCCGCTGGTGCTGGTGGCGCTCGGCTTCTCGGGGGCATGGATTGGCAACCTCACTGCGCTGGAACCGTTTCGGCCGTTCTTCATCGGTGCGGCGTTGCTGGCGATGTTTTTTGCATATCGGCGGATTTTCCGCCCGGCTTTGGCGTGCCGTCCCGGCGAAGTCTGTGCCGTTCCGCAGGTGCGACGTGCCTACAAGGTGATCTTCTGGATCGTCGCCGCGCTGATTCTGATCGCGCTCGGCTTCCCCTATGTGATGCCACTGTTCTATTGAGTCGCCTAAGGCGCTGGCCTGGATGAAGTCGAAGAAACACGATCTGCTGGTGTTCTCCAGCGCAGGCATGTTGATCGCCTTGTTCGTGCTGGCGCTGCCGTACTGCTGTTGATGCACCCCACCTGAGAGGATCGCGCCATGAAAAAGCTTGCCTTGGTCTCGTTGCCGCTATCGCTGCTGTTCGCGTTGTCGGCGTTTGCTGCGGAAAAGACCGCCACGCTGGAAGTGCCCGGCATGACATGTGCGGCCTGTCCGGTGACGGTGAAGACCGCGCTCAAGCGTGTGCCGGGCGTAGAGGCGGTCATGGTGGACTTCCCCAAGCGCCTGGCCACAGTGCGCTATGACGACGCGACGACCAACCCGGCAGCGCTGGAGAAGGCCACCATCGATGCCGGTTATCCATCCAGGGCGGTGGGTCCGTGAGGGAAGTACTAACCCGGGTGGCCGACAAGGCCGGCCTGCTCGGTAGCGTGGTATCGGCGGCGGCCTGCGTGAACTGCTTTCCCGCACTGGCCAGCCTGGGGGCGGCGATCGGGCTGGGTGTGCTGAGCCCGTTCGAGAGTGCTTTCATTCGCGTCGTGCTGCCGATCTTTGCGCTGATCGCGCTGCTGGCCAATGCGCTGGGCTGGCTGAGCCACCGCCAGTGGTGGCGTTCGGCGCTGGGCATGCTGGGACCGGCACTGGTCCTGGTGGCGGTGTTCGTGATGCGCGCGACCGGCCATCGCACCGGCTGGCTGCTCTACCCCGGGTTGGTGCTGATGGTGGCAGTGTCGATCTGGGATCTGCTTGCACCGGCGCGCATCTGTGCCACGTCTGGACCGGACCACGATAGAGCGCCAGCCGCTTCGAAACCCTCACATTGACCGCACCACGGGCCATCCAACGATGACGACACACGAAGCACCTCATCAACAGACGCTGCGCGTCACCGGCATGACCTGCGACGCCTGTGCCGGTCACGTGCAACAGGCGCTGCAAGGCGTGTCCGGGGTGCACGCGGTGGGGGTGGACTATTCCGCCGGTATCGCGCAGATAGAGTGCGCAGGCGCGCCGCGTCTGGATGCGCTCAATGCGGCACTGCCGCAGCCGTACCGGGTCACAGCGCGCAACACCGATGCGCCTGCGGGTGCTGCCGCCAACGGCGGCGAGCGCCTGCACGTGGCGGTGATTGGCACCGGTGGCGCGGCCATGGCCGGCGCCATTCGGGCCGCCGAGCGTGGCGCGCGGGTGACCGTGATCGAGCGGGCGACTGTCGGCGGCACCTGCGTTAACACCGGCTGCGTGCCGTCCAAGATCATGATCCGCACCGCCCAGGTGGCCCATACCCGCCGGCACAGCCCGTTCGATGGCGGCATCGACGCCTGCGCGCCCGGGATCCGCCGCGAAGCACTGCTCGCGCAACAGCAGGCACGGGTGGACGAACTTCGCCACGCCAAGTACGAGCACATCCTCGACGAGAACCCGGAGATCACCCTGCTGCATGGCGAGGCCCGTTTTGTGGACGATCACACGCTGCACGTACGCCTGAGCGAAGGCGGCGAGCGCACCGTGGCGTTCGACCGTTGCCTGATTGCGGTGGGCGCGCGACCGGCCATACCGCCGATCCCAGGCCTGGAGGACACGCCCTACTGGACCTCCACCGACGCGCTGGTGGCCGACGCGATCCCGCCGCGACTGCTGGTGATCGGCTCGGCGGTGGTCGCCGCCGAGCTCGGCCAGGCCCACGCGCGGCTGGGCAGCCAGGTAACGGTGATCGCCCGCAGCGAGCTGTTCCTCCACGAGGATCCGGCCATCGGTGAAGCGATCGGCCAGGTCTTCGCCGACGAGGGCATCGAAGTGCTGCGCCAGACCCAGATCCGCGCGGTGCGCCATGAAAACGGCGAGTTCGTCCTCGACACCAGTGCCGGCGTGTTGCGCGGCGATGCCCTGCTGGTGGCGACCGGACGCACACCCAACGTCGAGACGCTGGAACTGAACAGGGCCGGTGTACGCACGGCGAAAAGCGGTGCCATCGAAGTCGATGCGCAACTGCGTACCACGGCGGCGCACATCTACGCCGCCGGCGACTGCACCGACCAGCCGCAATTCGTCTACGTGGCCGCCGCCGGCGGCACCCGCGCCGCGATCAACATGACCGGCGGCGAAGCCACGCTGGACCTGTCGACCATGCCCGCGGTGGTGTTTACCGAGCCGCAGATCGCCACCGTGGGCCTGACCGAGGCCGAGGCGCATCTGAAAGGTATCGAGACCGACAGCCGCACGCTCAGCCTGGACAGCGTGCCGCGCGCATTGGCCAACTTCGACACGCGTGGCTTCATCAAGCTGGTGATCGAGGCGGCGAGCGGCAAGCTGATCGGAGTACAGGCGGTGGCCGATGGCGCCGGCGAGCTGATCCAGACCGCGGCGATCGCGCTGCGTGCAGGCATGACCGCAGCCGAGCTGGCCGACCAGCTGTTTCCGTACCTGACCATGGTCGAGGGGCTCAAGCTGGCCGCACAGACCTTCAGCAAGGACGTCAAGCAACTGTCATGTTGCGCGGGCTGAAGGCTCCCGACGCCTTTTTCCTTGGCCATCGGCCCGCAAGGTGGGATTCCGTAGCCAGGGAAACAAAGGGGCTCAGAAATACACTGCCGATGGCTGCTTCCCGATTACCTTCGGTCAGTTGTCGCAGACACCGGGCCAGGGCGTCTGCGTGGTTTTCGTGGTCGTTCACCGTATGTCCGAACCATCGGTGCGCTCCTGTCGAGTATTGATCGGGTAACTGTTCGCCGGTCCGCGCAGCGGCTGCCACAGCATGCGGTCGAGACGAAGCTCGCGCGGATCTCGAAACTGATTGATACCGATCGTCATGTTCGTGTGGCCGTCACGTGGCTGGGCGCGGTACGTCCCGAACAGGCGGTCCCACCAGGGCAGGTTGAAGCCGAAGTTGGAGTTGGTCTCGTTCGGATACCAGGAGTGGTGTACGCGATGCATGTCTGGCGTCACCACCCACCAGCGCAGCACACGGTCCAGCTGCTGCGGCATGCGAACATTGGCGTGGTTGAACATTGAGGTGGCATTGAGCACCACCTCGAACACCAGCACCGCCACGGCGGGGGCACCCAGCGCCGCCACCACGGCCATCTTGATACCGAGCGACAGCAGGATTTCCACGGGATGAAAGCGCGCCCCGCTGCTCACGTCCAGCTCCAGATCGGTGTGATGCATGCGGTGCAGTCGCCACAGCACCGGCACGGCGTGGAACAGCACGTGCTGCAGATAGATGGCCATGTCCAACAACATGATCGAACCCACTACCGCCAGCCACGTCGGCGCTTGCACGTTTGGCCACAGTCCCCAGCCCCGCTGGGTGGCCATGAGCGCCACGGCTACTGCCGTGGTCGGCACCAGCAGGCGAACGAGCAACGTGTCGACCACCACCACGCCCAGGTTTCCCGGCCAGCGGCGGCGACGGCCGAGTGGCTGCCGCCGCCGCGGAGCGGCCAGCTCCCACAGCGCCATCACCGCGAACACCGTGGCGAACACGGCGAGCCGGATCAACGATGCGTGCTGGAGCAGCGGTGCGGACATGGATGGCATGTTTCGATCAGGTTGAGCAGGCGCCGGCAGCCTAGCACTGCAGCTCACCGCTGCCTTGCGCCGGGGTGACGCAGCGGCCGCGCCGCATTCATCCGCCCTCGAGGTAGCCGGCGATGTCCTCATCGTCGACCTGCACACCAAGCCCGAGCGCGAGGCGGTTGACGAAATTGAAGTAGGCAGTGATCTCGCCTACGCGCAGGATCTGCGCATCGTCCAGCCCTACATCGCGCAGCGCCTGCACGTGCACCTGTCGCATGGCGGCCGGTTGCGTGGTGAGCATGCGCGCGTACAGCAGCATGGCGCGAAGCCGCAGGTCGGTTAGTGTATCCGGTGCCTCGCGGATCGCGTCGAGAATCGCCGGCTTCTTCTCGTAGCGTCGTAGCGGTTCGAGGTGGTGCGTCACGCAGTAGGCACAGCCGTTGGCCGCCGACACGGTGACCGCGATCGCCTCGCGCTCGCGCCGGCTCAGCGGCCCGGGCGCGAACATCAACGCCATGTACAAGTCCAGATGGTGCTGCAGCGCCGGCGGATCGAGGCTCTGCACACTGAGGATGCGCGCCACCTTGCCGCGTTGCTGCGTGATCGCCGCATAGATCGGACGCAGTGCCGCGTCGGCCTCGTCTTCGGGCACTTCATGGATCCAGCTCATCGCGTGGTCGACTCCCTCGGCTGGTCGTGGTCGAGAAACACCTTCCGGGCTTCGGTCAGGTTCCGCACCGCCGGCACGGCCAGTGACGGATATTCGGCAGGCGCGCCGCCGCGGTTGATCCAGCACGCCCGCCAGCCGCTGGCCGTGGCGCCAGCGGCGTCCCAGGCATTGGCAGAGTGGAACGCAATGGCTTCTGCAGGTGCACCGAACGCCTCGGCTGCCGCATCGTAAACGCGCGGATCAGGCTTGTAGCGCGCCAGCGGGTGCACCGAGAACACCGCATCGATGTGGTCTCGCAACTGCGCGGCATCGAGCGCCTGATCGAGCATGGCCGGCGTGGCGTTGGAGAATACGGCTACACGCATGCCGGCGCGGCGATAGTCGTCCAGCACCGTGGCTACCTCCGGGTACGCGTCGAGCGTGCGATAGGCGTCCAGCAGTTGCGTGCGTACCTGTGGATCAACTTCACCTATGCTGGCCAAAGCGAAGTCCAGCGCATGCTGCGTCAGCTGCCAGAAATCCACGTAGCGCTGCATCAGCGCGTGGGTCCAGCTGTATTCGAGCTGCTTCTGCCGCCACAGTGCAGAGATCCGCGACGCCTCCGGGCCGATCGGGTCGGCCAATCGCACCACCGCCGAATGCACGTCGAACAGCGTGCCGTAGGCGTCGAATACCGCGACAGCCGGACGCATCGCGCTCATCGAACGGTGCCCACCATCACGCGGCGACCCAGCGTGTAGCGATCGTGCTCGCGCAGCAGGTACAGCGCCACACAAGCGGCGAGCATCGGCCAGGCCGCGAAGAACAGCAGGTTCACCCCGTCCTGAGGATGCAGGTATTGCCGCCACGCGGAAAGCGTCGACACCGCGTGCAGCACCAGCACCGCGCCATAGCTGAGGCGCCGCGCGAGGCCGGCGACAAAGGCCAGCAGCAGGAGCAATTCGAGCGCGCCGAGCAGGTAGAACACCGTGCTGCCCAGCCCGCCCATCGCGTAGAAGTGCTCGAACACCCCGGCGGCATGCTGCGGACGCAGAAACTTGTCCAGCGTCCACATCAACATCACCAGTAACACCGAAAGCCTCAGCAGCAGCAAGGACACACCCAGGCGCTTGTCGTCGGTCATGGCGGAAACCTCGGGTCGGCACGTGTGATGCCGGTCGCCCGGCGGGATGCCCGCTCGCCACAGTGCGGCGAGCGGTGACGGTCACTGCGCGCAGCTTACTTCGGACGCGTCCACGCCTCGTCGGCAAACTCCTGGTTGATGGTCGTGCCGGTGAGGTGGTTGGCGTAGTTGCTGAGCGTCTTCATGGTGACGCCGAGCACCACTTCGAGCGCCTGCTTCGGGGTGTAGCCGGCCGCCAGGAATGCCTCCAGCGGCGCGCCAACGACCCAGCCGCGTTCCTGCACCATGGCGCGGGTGAACGCGGCGAGCGCCTGCAGTGTCGGATCGGGCAGCGTGGCCTGGGCGCGCAGCGCGTCGACCACCGCATCGGGTGCCTTGGCCATCTTGCGCGCCATCATCGAGTGCACCGCCACGCAGAATTCACAGCCGTTCTCGGCGCTGGCCGCGAGCATGATCACCTGGCGCTCAACCGGGTTGAACGAGGACTTCTCGAACTGGGCCGAGAGATCGAAATACGTGTCCAGCGCCGCTGGCGCCTCGGCCAGGTGTGCGTAGAGGTTGGGCACAAAGCCGAAGCGGTCCTTGCCGGCCTGAAGCTTGGTGCGGGCGGCCTCGGGAGCGGATTCAGGGGTGTGCTGCGGGAAATGGTTCATGGCAGATGCTCGCTGGGGAGGGAAACTGACCAGCAGTGTGTGCGAGCGTCTCTGCGGTGACCATGTCCGCAGCGCGTGCATACTTGTCCGATCGTCTTGATCTGGAGACCGCGTGGACGCGCTTAGCGAATTGATGCGTCACCTGCACCTGCACACGCGGGTGTTTCACCGCAGCACCCACTGCGGGCGTTGGGAGGTGGACGCCGAGTACGAGCGCAAGGCCATGTTCCACCTGGTGGCCAGAGGGCAATGCCTGCTGCGGACGGCCGGCGCCGCGGCCGACATCGAATTGCACGCGGGCGATGCGGTGATCTTCACGGCACCGTGCGATCACGTGCTGGTGTCGATGCCGGGCGCGCGGGCTACTGATGCCACCTTGCTGCTGTGCGGCTATTTCGAATTCGACTCTCCGCTGTCGGCGGTGCTGCTGGCGTCGCTGCCGGCGTCCCTGCTGCTGCGTGGCCCTTCCCCGGCACCGGCGGATCGCGGCATCGCCGGCACGCCGGCGTCGCTGCTCGGCCTGATCGTTGCCGAGGCGGAGAGCCAGGCGCCCGGCGCGACCGCGCTGATGGACAAGCTCTCCGATGCGCTGTTCATGTATGCCGTGCGCCAGTGCCTGGCCGACGGCAGCGTGCAACGCGGGCTGCTGCAGGGGTTGTCCGATCCACACGTTGGCAACGCGCTGCTGGCCATGCACCAACATCCCGAACAGCCGTGGACCGTGGCCACGCTGGCCGAGCGCAGTCATCTCTCGCGAGCGGCATTCGCGCGACGTTTCAGCCAGGCGGTCGGCCTGCCGCCACTGGACTACCTGACCCGCGTGCGCATGCAACTGGCCCGGGCAGCGATCGCCGGGCGCGGCGCCAGCGTCGCCGAAGCGGCCACGCTCGCCGGTTACGCCACCGAGGCGGCATTCAGCCGCGCTTTCAAGCGGATGTATGGCCACCCGCCGGGGGCGCTGCGAACCTCCTGACGCGGGTTTGAATCCTTCCGCCCAGTCGACGACTCCATAAGCTGGAGGGCGTCGCGCGGCAGCGGACTCCCGATGGCGTTCACCCCCACATCCCGACGTCATCGGTCTCCATGCCTTCCCCCTGCCGTGTACGCCCTCCGCCGTCAACGATCCCCACCGTGCGGGCAGGCAGCGCAACTTGAAGGAGACTGCAATGACGTACCGAGCCATTCCTGTCGAACGCATCCACGGACCCGTGCCACTGGCCCGGCCTGCCGTCCGGCGCCCGCCGATGCTGGCCGAACATGCGCCGGCCGTGTCCGCGATGGTGGACTTCAGCGCGGAGCCTGCGCTCACCACGGTCCCCGAGCGCCCGGTCGACGCCGCACTTGAGCAGATGCGCGCTGCCGGGGTGAGCATGCTGCTGGTCATGGTGGAAGAGCACGTGGTTGGCATGATCACCGCCGAGGACATCCAGGGCGAGAAGCCGGTGCAGTTCGTGCAGAGTTCGGACTGCCTCCATCCGCGCTGCCACCACGACGACGTCGAGGTCGGCGACGTGATGACCGCGATTGGCGCGCTGCCGTTGTTGCGCATGGACGCGCTGGAAAAGGCCACCGTGGGCGACGTGATGGAGACATTCCGAAAGACCGGGCACACCCTCCTGCTGAGCACGGACGAAGGTGGTGAAAGCGCGCCACGCGTACGCGGATTGATCTCGCGCACGCAGGTTGAGCGCCAGCTCGGCCTGCCCCCGGGCGGGAGCGCGCTTGAGCAGGTGGAGCGCGAGATCGCCGGGTTCTTTCTGGGCGGGCGCCAACCGGCCTGAACCCTGTCCGCGGCCCGAAGACAACCACCACCGGAACATGCCCATGCGAGCCATCTGGAACAACACCGTGATTGCGCAAAGCGACCACACCGTCATGGTGGAAGGCAACCACTACTTTCCGCCCGACGCGCTTCGGCAGGAACATTTTCGCCCCAGCACACGGCATTCCGTATGCCCCTGGAAGGGCCAGGCGAGCTACCTCGACGTGGTCGTCGGCGAACAGGTCAATGCCGACGCCGCGTGGTATTACCCGGAGCCGAAAGCGGCCGCGGTGGAGATCCGCGGCCATGTCGCCTTCTGGCGTGGCGTCCGGGTCGAGCCCTGAGTCATGGCGCGCATGGCTCGGGCGTTCGTTGAAGCGCAAGTCGATCCGGGGCGATGGGCCGCGCGTTGGTTGGCGTACCTGCTCTGCCTTGGCTTGGCGCTGGCGACTCTCCCGGGCTGCGCCCAGCGCGCCTGGAATCGACCGATCAAGCCGGTGGGCGTGCAGGATCGCTACGAGTTTCACACCCGGCTGCCCAAGACCAACCACGACACCTTCGTGGTGCTGGCCTTCTCCGGCGGGGGAACCCGTGCAGTAGCGTTCAGCTACGGCGTACTGGAGAAACTGCGCGATACCGCGGTGATGGTGGACGGCCGTCGCACGCGACTGCTCGACCAGGTCGATGTGATCACCTCGGTCTCCGGGGGCAGCTATACCGCCGCCTACTACGGATTGTTCGGCGACCGGATCTTCGACGATTACCGTGCGCGCGTCCTTTACCAGAATTGGCAGGGCGACCTGCTGAAGCTGCTGGCGCGGCCGAACCACCTGCTGGACATCAGCGCCCCGGGCTACAACCGCAGCGACCTGGTGGCCGCCTACCTGGATCGGCATCTGTTCGACGGCAAGACCTTCGCCGACCTGTCGCCGGAAGGCTTGCCGATGGTGATCATCAACGCCAGCGACCTCAACAACGCCACCACGTTTTCCTTTATCCAGCAGCAGTTCGACTTCCTCTGCTCGGACCTTTCCAGCTACCCGGTGGCCAATGCGGTGATGGCCTCATCGGCAGTGCCGGGGCCGTTCGCACCGCTGGCGCTGCGCAACTATCCCGACTGCCCGCAACGTCATCAACCGTGGGTGACTGACTCACTGGCACACGATGACCTGCTGACGCGACGCTACGCCGTGGCACGCGCGATCGAGCGCTATTTCGATCCGCAGGCGATGCCGGTAGTGCGGCTGGTCGACGGCGGCGTCACCGACAACCTCGGCGTGCGCGGCTCGATGATGAGCCCGGTGGCGCAGTACGGCGACGTGCCAAACATGGCCGGCGCGTTCACGCCGGATCAGCTGCGCCGCGTGCGCCACGTGCTGGTGATCGTGGCCAACGCACAGACCTATCACCCCTTCGACTGGTCCATCGCAGGCCGCGCGCCCGGCCTGCGCAACACCCTGCAGGCTTCGTTCGACGCCTCGCTCGGCATTCTCAATACCGAGACGGTCTCGTTGGCCAGGGACGGCTTCCTGATGTGGGGGCAACGAGTCAACGCCATGCGCGCAGCCGGCGAGCCACGCGTGGATGTCAACTTCGCCGTGCTCACCTTCAACCAGATCCGCGACGTGCCCACGCGCGACCGTTTCAACGCGATGCCGACCACGTTCCATCTGAAGCCGGCGCAGGTCGATGAACTGCGGCAGTTGGCCGGTACGCTGCTCGACCAGTCACCGGAGTTCCGGCACTTTGTGGGCGAACTGACGCCGCTGCCCGATGCCGCCGCTTCAGGCGCCGCGACGAGCCCGCGCGATCATGCGTTGCCATGACACGAATGCCGCCGTGAACAGCACTGTCCCAGCCAGCACGGCGCCGATGAAACGCAGGTCCGGATGCGTCATGACCAACGGCAGCAGCCCCACCGCCAGCACCGGTGGCGCGTGGAGGTCGAGCAGGCCCAGCACCACGATGCCGGCGAACATCGCGGCCATCGCCGCCAACACCCCGGGACCGAGCCAGCTCACCGCCGCCACCCCGGCCGCCGCGCTGACCAGGCAGGCCAGCGGCAGGCGCCAGGGGCGCCGCGCCCACGGACAGGCGTGCGGGTGGGCAAACATCTCGAAGCCGATGACCACCAGCGGCGGAAACAGCATGAAGTGCCATCCGCTCCACTGCGCCAGTCCCGCCACCACCACCAACGCGAGCGCGAACGGTGGCCACCCGCGTGCATCGGCCGGTGGGCGCTCCATCAGGTCGTCCACCGCGTCGCGTGCGTCGGGCGGCGGAGCGGGCGCGGCGCGCTGCCGCTGCAGGATGCTGAGCAACGCCAGCAGACCGGTGCCGACGGTGATCGCCAGCGGGTACCCGACGCTGTGCACGCCCAGCACCAGCGGTAACAGTCCGGCGGAAATCGCCGGCGCGATCGGCGAGCGCAGCAAGTGGATCACCAGCACCGAGGCGCCGACGTTCAGCAGCACGGCCGGCACGCCAAAGCCCATGTGCCTGGCGAGGGCGACACCGATGCTTGCGGTGAGCAGGGGTGTCGCCAGCAGCATCAGCGGCGCGCTGGCCCAGGTGCCGCGGGGACGCTTGATGATGTCGTTCGACAGCGCCCCGAGCTCCGGAAACAACAGCAGGCCGACGCCGCTCAGTTGCGCCAGTGCGGCGATCATGCCCATGAACAGCATGCTGCCGACATCGGCGCGCAAAGGGAGTAACCGGATACGGTGGAGCATCAGCGAAAGTGCGCCGCCATCATGCGGCGGATCTCCGCCTGCAACCCCGCATCGCCGATCTGCGCCTTGCTGAAGTAGAGGCAGGTGTCGACGCCGCCCAGCGGCCGCGGCTGGCGTCGCTGGCTGTCGGCGTCGGCGACTGCTGGCGGTTGGCCATGGAACAACCGCTCGATGGTCTTGCTGGCCGTATCCGTGGGCACCATGCCGGCAAACGCCAGTGGTACCCGTGGCGCCCTTGCCTGCAGCGCCTGCACAACCTCCGCGGCGCTGGCGCCGACTGACGAGCTGATCGCCAGGGAGATAATCGCGCCGCGCCAGGGCGCAGCGCCGAAGCCCTCCAACTGCGCCAGCGATTCGAGCCGAACCGGGTCGAAGCCCAGCTCGGCGAGTAACGGTGCCATCTCGGCAACGATAAACGGGTGCGGTCGAGCGAGCAGGATGGATTTCATCGATGGCTCCGTGAAGGTGAAAAGGTGTTCGGCACAGGCCGCGCCGACTTGAACGGACGGACGCACGGGACCGGGGCAGCGGCACGCACGGACTCAGCGCCGCGCGGCAAATGCATGCACTTCGGTCATCGGCAGGTGATCGCCCAGGTCGCGCCCGTAGTACGCACGCCGGACGTAGCCCCGCTCGTCGATCAGGAAGTCGGCCGGCATCAGCGACGGATCGCCAGCCGGCAACCGCGACTGGCCCAGCCGCAGTCCCCGCATGAGCCGGGGCAGCTGGCGCATCATGGCCCGCAGCATCCCCAGCATTGAGCGCTCGATGCCATAAGGGCCGTACACCGCCATCTGCGGATCAGCCACCAGCCGGAACGGCCGCGGTCGCCGCGCAACGAAGCGCTGCACCTCCTCGTTGCCGGAGCGGAAAAACGTGACCACCTCCAGCCCCTGCGCCTGCAGCGCGGCGTATTCGTTGGAGAGTTCGTACACCCGCAGGTTGCAGAACGGACACGCGGCGTCGCGAAAGAAACTCAGCATCACGCGTTTGCCCCGCAGCGCGCCCAGCCTGAGGCGCTGGCTGTGGATGTCCTGGACCTCGAAGTCCGGCGCCAGGGCCGGGCTGTTGATACGCATCGGTAACCTCCATGGGAATCCGGCAAAAGCCGGCGGAACGGCCGTCGGCCGGGTTCGTGCATAGAGGCGCAACCGAACCGGAAGGATTCAGACGGAGGCTTTCGGAGACGTCGGGAGACTATGTTGGACAGGTCGTGAATCCTTTGCTCGTCGGGGCGCCTCTCAAGCTGTGGAGACCCAAGCGTCTTCGCACCCTTTCGACCTCATTCCGGAGAATTTCATGAAAACCTCTTCCAAGCTGGCCTCGCTGGCCTCGCTGGCCGCCCTGACCGCCGCCATCGTCGCCCTTCCGGCGGCGGCAACCGCCATGGACGCGGCGCAGGCCACCTGCCATCCGGCCGCGAGCATGGCCAAGTGTGGCGCGAAGTGCGCGGGCAAGTGTGCGCCGACCAAGCATCACGTCAGGAAGGCCAAGTGCGGCGCCAGCAAGCGCGCTGCCGCCTGTGCCCCGAAGTGCGGGGCCAAATGCGCTCCGAAGTGCGCTCCGAAGTGCGTTGCCAAGTGTGGCGCCAAGCACTGATGGCATCGGCGTCTGGCCGGCGGCCGTCGGGCCCGGTGATGCATCGTGCCGCGTCCGCCGGCCAGCGCTTGCTCGATACCTATGCGGCCCTCGCAGGCCGCGAAGAACACTTGCTGGCCGGACTGCTCCAGGGCGATATGCCCCGCCAGTGGCAGCACTACCCCGAGGACGACGCGATCGATCGGGACAGCGGCTATCAGTGGTTCTATCACTCGCACTCGCCGGAAGATCGGCCCGATGCCGCCGAGCACGGCCATTTCCACCTGTTCGCCCGTCGGCCGCTGTGGTCGCGACGCCTTCACTCCAGGGCGGAACGAGCCTTTTCCGCCCTGACCGGCCACCCGGGCAAGCATGTCAATACGCGACACCTGCTTGCCATCGGGATGGACGCCAAGGGCCTTCCCGTCAGCCTGTTCACGGCCAACAGCTGGGTCACCGGCGATCTGATGCTCAGCGCGTCCGGCACCGAGCGACTGCTCGCGGACATGCGCCTGCACACCGGCCATGCGGCAATCGACAACGTGCTGGAATGCGTGGTTGCGCTCTGCCGGGACGAGATCCGCTCGGTTCTTGCGGCGCGGGACGCCACCCTGTCCGAAAAGGCGAGCCACTCCGTACTCGATGACCCCCGGCTCGAAGTCCTCTCCTGCCAGGCGATCGCGCTTGACGGGAAGCTCGAAACGTAGCGCGGCCGGATGGGCTCGCTGGCCGGCCATTTCCGATGGCTACAGTGCCTGATACAAGGCGATGCTATCGACGAGGCGCTGTGCTTGCGCCGCAGCCAACGCAAGGCGGGTCTGCTGCGCCTGCTGCTGGGCGACGAGCAGTTGCACGTAGCTGGCCGCGCCGAGTTGGTATTGCCGCTCGACCGAGCGCAGGGAGTCTTGCGCCGCCTGGTCGGCGGCAGCGAGCGCGGCCAGTGCCTGTGCGTCGCTCTCCACCGCACGCAGCGCGTCGGCGACATTACGCAGCGCCTCCAGCACCACGCCCTGGTAGTTGGCGGCCGCGGCGTCGAAGGCCGCGAGCGCCGCGCGCTTCTCGGCAGGCAGTCCCGGGTTGAACAACGGCTGGGTCAATTGCCCGATCAGGTTCCATATCGCCGAGCCGGGGCCAAACAGGGCGCCGGTGGTAAGTGCCTGGCTGCCGAGGTTGGCGCTGAGGTTGATCTGGGGATAGAGCCTGGCCACGGCCATGCCGTACTCGGCATTGGCTGCGTGCAACAAGGCTTCGGAGGCCTGGATGTCCGGACGGCGGCGCACCAGTTCGGAGGGCACGACCAGCGGAAGTTCGGTCGGCAGGGTGAAATCCGCCAGGGTGAAATCCGGGATGCCACCCGCACCCGGCGCACGCCCGGCGAGCACGGCGAGCAGATGGTCGGTTTGCTGCATCTGTTTGCGCAGCGTGGGCAGTTCGGCGCGCGTCTGCTCCGCCTGGGTTTGCAGCGCCAGGGCTTCATCCGGGGACGCATGACCCAGACGCACGCGCTCGTCGGCGATGCGCAGCTGTTCCTCCTGCGCGCCCAGGATGGCAGCCGTGGCCTCGAGTTGTGCAGCGAGCCTCGCCCGAGTGATGGCAGCGGTGGCGACATTGCCCGCCAAGCTCAGGCGCGCGGCCTCCAGTTCGTAGCGCCGGTAGTCCGCACGGGCGGCCAACGCTTCCAGCGCGCGGCGGTTGCCGCCCGCAAGGTCAAGGTTGTAGCGCACGCCGACGCTGGCGTTGTAAAGGTTGAATATCCGCGCATCGCCAGCTTGCCCCAGGGCGCCTGGATTGAAGCGCTGGCGCTCGCCGCCCAAGCCAGCATCGACCTGCGGATACCGCGTCGCCCCCGCCTGTGCCGAATAGAGTTCCTGCGCCTGGCGCAAGGTAGCCTTGGCGGAAGCCAGCGTCGGACTTGACTGGAAGGCCTGCTCGATCAGCGCATCGAGCCTGGATGAACCCAGGCTCCGCCACCATTGTGCGTTCACGTCCGCACCGACGGCGAAGCGTTGCGCCTCGCCAAGTCGTGTCGCCGCGGATGCCGTTTTGGCCGGCATCGGTACCATCGTGTAGCCGGACACGTCGGGCGGCGCAGGCTGCTTGAAATCGGGTCCGGCGGCACAGCCGGCGAGCCCCACGGCCAAGGCCAGGATCGAGAATGTCCGGACAGGGGCATGACCGGTTCTCATGACATCGTCTGCATGGTCGCGTGTCGTTTTACGGTTGGCCATAAAAGTGCTCCCGGAACGATTTGCGGAAGGCCTGATGACAGGCCAGGCAGCTTTGCTGCACCGTGGCGAGGCGGGTGATGACCGCCTGGCCGTCGCCTCGCGCTGCGGCCTCGCCCATGGCCGCAGCCGCTTCATGAACCTGTGCGTCGAAGCCCCGGAACTTGCCGGCATCCGTGCCGAGCCAGCCAAGGATGCGCAACTTTTCCGACAGCGGGGGCGCGGGATGATGAGCGATGTCGGGCGCAAGGCGGGCCACCATGGCCCAGTCTTCCCTGGAAATCGCGCCAGTGACGGTCTGCATGTCACGCCCGAGCGTTGCCATGACGGTCTGCAAGGCCATGGGTTTCGCCGGCGCGGCAGTCTGCGCGTGGAGAATCGCCGCGGAGGGGAGCATGGCCGCAGCCAGCGTGATGGCACGGACTGAGAGGTGCTTGAGGTGGTTCATCGCTTTCTCCACGCATGATTCATTTTGTGGTCACCGAATTCGGCGCGACCTTCAACCCTGCATGCCCGGCCCGACCGAACTGACACTTGGTTCCTCGGCGCAATCATCATCAGCGCCATTTGTCCTATGCCTTGCGGGACGAACGGATTTGCGGAAGGAGGGCGCGCGCCTTTCATTCCTGCGCGACCTCGGGGGTCGGCGGCTTGCCGCCGTAGAAGGATTTCAGGACGGCCACGATGTCTTCCGCGGTATCTACGCACGTGAACAGGCCCACGTCCTGCGCGCCGATGAAGCCTTCCTCAACGAGATAGTCGAAATCCACTACACGGCGCCAGAATTCGCTGCCGACCAGCACGATGGGAATGCGCGCCATCTTGCCGGTCTGCACCAGGGTGAGCACCTCGAACAACTCGTCGAGCGTGCCGTAGCCACCCGGGAAGGCGACTAGGGCCCGCGCACGCAGCAGGAAGTGCATCTTGCGCAGGGCGAAATAGCGGAACCGGAAGGCGAACTCGGGGCTGATGAAAGGGTTGGGCGCCTGTTCGTGCGGCAGGGTGACATTGAGCCCGATCGAGCGCGCGCCGGCCTCGAACGCGCCACGGTTGGCCGCCTCCATGATGCCGGGACCGCCGCCGGTGACGACGACGAAATCGCGGCGACCCTCCTGCTGGAAACGGGCCGATACCAGTTGCGCAAAGCGCCGCGCCTCTTCGTAGTAGCGCGCATGGGACAACTGGCGCCTGGCCGCTGCCAGTGCTTGCGCCTGCTGCGGAGCGGGCTGTCCGGCTGCCTTGCGCGCGTCGAGATCGGCAAGCCCTGCTTGCGCCTCCTCGCGGGAAACGACGCGCGCGCTGCCGAAGACGACGACGGTGGAGGTGATGCCCTGCTTGCGCAGCTCACGTTCCGGCTTGAGCAGTTCCAGCTGCAGGCGCAGCGGACGCAGGTCGTCCTCAGCAAGAAGTGCGACATCCTCGTGCGCCAGCCGATATGCTGGCCCGTGCATGATCGCCTCGCGCAGCGCCCTGCGTTGCTCAGAATCGGTTTGGTCAGGATCGGTCATGTCCGCCAACTCCCGCCCGGCCATCCCATTGCACGCGCGTGCCGGGCTCCGGCACTGCCACGTCCCAGCCACGTTCGGCGCGCAGCCGCTCGGCGAATGCGAGCGCCGCGGTCTCCTCGCCGTGCACCACGAAAGTCCTGGCTGGCGGCTTGCGGAAGTGGGCCGACCAGCCCAGCAATGCGGGTTGGTCGGCATGCGCCGACAATCCGCCGACGGTGTGGATCGCGGCACGCACCGGAATGTCATCGCCGAAGATGCGCACCCGTTTCGCGCCGTCGACCAGCCGCCGACCGAGGGTGCCCTGCGCCTGGAAGCCGGTGATCAGCACGCTGCATTCGCGCCGCGGCAGGTTGTGCCGCAGGTGGTGCTTGATACGCCCGGCGGTGCACATGCCGCTGGCGGAAATGATGATGGCGCCCGAGCGGATCTGGTTCAGGGCCCTGGATTCGTCCACGCTCGCGGTGAAATGGAGTGAGGGCAGGTTCTTGCCCTGGGTGTGCCAGCCCGCAAGGTCTTTCGCCTCCTCGTCGAACAGTTGCATGTACTGCCGGGTGATGCGCGTTGCCTCGGTGGCCATCGGCGAATCGACGAACACCTTCAGATCGTGCAAGCGGCCGTCGCGGCTGAGGCGGTGCAGGTGAAACAAGACTTCCTGGGTGCGGCCGACCGCGAACGCGGGCACGATCACGTTGCCCCGTTCCAGGGTGCGCTCGACGATTTCGACCAGTTCGACCTCGCTCGCGGCCATGTCCTTGTGCGCGCGGTCGCCGTAGGTGGACTCGATGATGAGGATGTCCGCGTCCTCGATGGGCGTCGGATCGCGCAGGATCGGGCGCCCCGGCTGACCAAGGTCGCCACTGAACACGAGCTTGGTCGTCTGGCCGGGCTCGCTGACCCAGATCTCGATGATGGCCGAACCGAGGATGTGGCCCGCGTCGCGGAAGCTGCAGCGCACCCCGGCATGCGGCGTCAACTCCTGGTCATAGGCGATGGGTCGCACCTGGCGCAGGCAGTCCCGGGCATCCTGCATCGTGTACAGCGGCGTCAGCGCCGCGCTCCGGCGCTGTGAGGACTTGGCGTAACGCTTGGCCCGCTCGGCATCGCCCTCCTGGATGTGCGCGCTGTCGGGCAGCATCACCTGGAGCAGGTCGGCAGTCGCGGCGGTCGTATAGATCGGCCCCCAGAAGCCCGCGCGGGTGAGCTTGGGCAGCTGGCCGCTGTGATCGATGTGCGCATGGGTCAGCAGCACGAAATCGATGGATGTCGGATCGAAGGCGAACGGCTTGCTATTGCGCGCCGGCGCCTCGCGCCCGCCCTGCACCATGCCGCAGTCCACCAGGAAACGGGCATCGGTGGTCTCCACCAGATAGCACGAGCCGGTGACTTCGCGTGCTGCGCCGAGAAAGGTGATATTCATCGAGGCATCACTTCTGCTTGCGCATCGGGCAGGTGCTCAAACCCAGCAGACGATAGCCGGGACAGCGGCCCGCCAGACCGGTGATCAACGGCATCAGACCGACCAGACCGAGCCAGCGCCACGGCGTCCCGAGCCAGAAGGGCAGGCTAAGCAGTACCAGTCCGGAGACGATACGAATGAGTCGGTCGGCACTTCCAACATTGATAGGCATGACAGTCTCTCCTGCTTACGCGTGTGGGTCACGTCATCATGCCGTGACGGCTGGTGTTGCCGAGCCGTTCGCTCGGCGTCGAAATTCTGGATGGTCCCTGATGGGTGCCGTAAGGCCCGCAACGTTCAATACCACTCCACCACCGAAATACCGAGACCGACATAGAGCGCACGGTGGTTGTAGTCGATCAGGCTTTCGCCGTAGCCGTCGAACACCTGCAGGTGGCCATGTAGATTGCCCGTGATCGGGAACGCCCAGTCGAACTGGGCGGCGCCATGGGATGCGCTGCCGAGGCGCAGCGAGTGGCGCAGCAGCAGACTGAACTCTTGCCTGCCGAGGTTGCGCACCAGCAGGAGTTCGCCGCGCCCCATGTAGTTCGAGATGTCGGGATTGTCGTCGGTGCCACCGGACTCGGGGATGCGCCACCACGGGCGCAGCAGCAGTACCCAACCATGACGTTCGAAGCCGGTGGTCAGGATCACGCGATTCCAGCTGCGCGACAACGGCACATTCTTGCCATTGGACTGATGGGTCAGGCTGACGCTGAGCAGGCGACCAGCCCAGCCCAGCGCGTGATAGTTGGTACGAAAAGCCAGGATCGCCTCGGGTTCGTAGTCGGTTTCGCGAAACGGCTCGGATAATCGGCTGTTGTAGATCTGCCAATGCGAATCCTGGGTATAACCGAGCCACAGGTCGCCGTTGTTGCCGAAGATGTTTTGCCAGACCTTGCTCTTCAAGCTGATCTGGTACAGCGCCTCGGTACCCTGAATACCCAGCGGCTGTTTGACTTGGCTATCAGGAGCCGGCGAGGAAGGTGTCTGATTGGCGCGGCTGGTCCAGAATACCGGCAGCACATACACCGGCTTGTAGGCGCGCAGCACAAAAGTGCCACGCTTGGATTGCGGATCGAGTTCCCAGCGCTGATCCAGTGGCGAGGATGCTGGGCTGCGCGCCAGATCAGTAGGCACAACCTCGGTGTCAGGACGCTGCGGCGCATGGATCTGCACCGACGACATGGTGTCGATAGTCGGCGCGTTGCCTCCCACGGCAGCAGGCGGGGCGCCGAAGCGCCGGTCGTAGCAGGCCAGCCGTGCCGCGGCGTCGACGATCACCGCACAATCGCCGGCATCGGTAGGCCCGGCTTGCGCCGTGCACGGGCCGCACCACATCAGACTCGGCAACATCAGCAGCAACGCATGACGAAGGTGCAACATGGGTTCTCTCCGGTTGGGGCTCGACTCACGCGCCCGCGGGGTCCTGATTGCCGGCAGGTTTCGCGTGAAATTCCACGTAGAAACGTACCGCCCTCGGCGCCGATACCTGGTGTTTCATGGCGGGCTCCACGATGCCATCCATGCCCGGACGCAGGACGTGGTGTTCCTCGATTGGTTGCAGGATGTGGTACTCCAGTTCGCCGTCGAGTACATGGATCACTCCCCACACGCCGGACTTGGTCGAGTGATCCCTGAGCAGGCCAGGTGGAATCGTGGCCTCATTGAACTCGGGTGTGCGCTGGTAGGGACGTACATCGGCAGGCAGGGTTTTCATCGTCGTCTCCTTTCAGTCGAAGCCGCGGCCTTCGCCGGTTTCCTCGTGGGTCACGCCGTCGCGGATGTGGTAGATGCGCTTGAAGGTGGGGATGATCTTTTCGTCGTGGGTGACGACGATGATCGCGGTCTCGTACTTCTTCGCCATGTCGTTGAGGATGCGGATCACCGCCATGGCGCGTTCGGAATCCAGTGGCGCGGTGGGCTCGTCGGCCAGGATCACCGGAGGGCGGTTGACCAGTCCGCGCGCGATCGCCACGCGTTGCTGCTCGCCGCCGGAGAGTTGCGAGGGCATGGCGCGGGCGCGATGCTGCACGTCCAGCGCGGTAAGCAGTTCCAGCGCGCGCTTGCGAGCTTCGGCGTTAGACACGCCGGCCAGCATCGGCAGCAGCGCGACGTTGTCGGTGACGTCGAGAAACGGGATCAGGTACGGCGCCTGGAACACGAAGCCGATCTTGTCGCGGCGCAACGCGCGCAGGTCGCGCACCTTCCAGCGCTCGTCGTAGATAATCTCGTCGCCCAGCGTCATACGCCCGGTGGTGGGATCGATCACCGCGCCCAAACACTTGAGCAGCGTGCTCTTGCCTGAGCCGGACGGCCCGATCAACCCCACCACCTCGCCGGGAGCCACCTGCATGTCCACGCCCTTCAGGGCATCGACGGCCGTGTCGCCGCTGCCGTAGCGCTTCTTCAATCCTTCGATGCGAATGCCCTGACCGCTCATCTCAGCCTCCGATCGCTTCGGCCGGATCGACCTTGAGCGCCATGCGGATGGCGATGACGCTCGCCAGTGCGCAAATCACCAGCACGGCGAAGAAACCCGCGACAGAGTCCTGCGGGATCAACAGCACGTACTTGGGAAACAGCGGCGCTGCGAAGGTCGCGGTGATCTTGCCGACCGCGAAACCGATCACGCCGAGGGCGAGTGCCTGCTGCATGATCATTGCGGCGATGGTGCGATTGCGGGTGCCGATGAGCTTCAGCACTGCGATCTCGCGGATCTTGTCCATGGTCAGCGTGTAGATGATGAAGGCGACGATGGCGGCGCTGACCACGGCGAGGATGACCAGGAACATGCCGATCTGCTTGGATGAGGTGGCGATCAGCTTGCCGATCAGGATGGCTTCCATCTGCGCGCGGGTATAAACGGTCAGGCGCTTCCAGCGGCGGATGGATTCAGCCACCTCGTCCGGCGCGGCGCCAGACTTGAGGCGCACGAGGATGGCATTGACGGTGCTGCTGCTGGCCTGCGAGGCGATGACGGCATCCAGCAAACCGGGCACGCTGGGACGGTTGAACGCCGGGTTGGCCTCGGTGCGGCGTCGGCTTTGCCAGATGGCGTCGTTGTCCTTGAGGAACTGCGCCTCCTGTGCGTCTTTCAACGGGATAAACACCATCGGATCGCCGCTGGACGACACCATGCGCCGGGTGAGTCCGACCACGGTGTATTGGTTGCGGCGAATCTTGAGCATCTCACCCAGCTTGAAGCCGGTGGCGATGTCGGCCACCGCCTCGTAGTGGCCACGCGTGATCTGGCGTCCCGCGACCAGATACGGCGGCCAGCCCGGGGTCGCGCCCGTACCGCCGGGCACGATGCCGACCACCATCGCACGCACGTCGCGCTCGCCCTGTCGTACCTGCATGGTCAGGTAGGTCACGTTCGCGGCGCCGGCCACGCCCGGCATGGCGAGGATGGCGCGGTATACGTCGTCGTTGAGGCTGGACGACTCCGCGTAAGGGCCGAGGGTGTCCTTCTGCACCACCCACATATCGGCGCCGCTGTTGTCCAGCAGCGCCTTGCCGTCATCCACCATGCCCCGGTACACGCCGGCCATGACCAGCGTCACGCCGATGAGCAGACCGAGCCCGACGCCGGTGAAGACGAATTTCCCCCAGGCATGGAGGATGTCGCGGCCGGCCAGGCTGATCATTTCGATGTCCCGGGAATGTGCTCGACTACGTGGACACGGCTGCGCGGGCCTAGCGCCTTTTCGCTGTAGACCACGATCCTGTCACCCGTCTTGAGTCCCTCAACGACCTGGACGTGGCCATCGAGGTCGGAGCGCCCGAGCTTGACCCGAATGAAGCGCGGCGCGCCATCCGTGATGCGCCAGACACCTACCTGATCGCCGTCGCGCCGCACCGCGGCATTGGGAATCACCGGCGCCGCGGGGAGCGCAGGCAGGTCCAGCGTGACTTCGGTCAGTTCACCGATGGGCGGCAAGGGCTCGGGGAATTGGGTGAAGACCACCTTGGCCAGTGTTTCCTCGGTGACGGCATCGGCCATCGGCTCCACTCGGAGCACGCGTCCGTCCAGAAGCTGACCGCTGCGCGAGCGCAGGACGATCCGGGCGGGCAAACCGGCGGCAAGCCCGGTCGCGCTGATCTGATCGAAGCGCACGTTGACCCACAGACTCTTCGGATCGATGACTTCCACCACGGCCTGTCCCGCGACGATGGTCGTACCCGGGTCGGCATCGCGCAGGGCCACAATCCCATCAACCGGCGCGATCAGGCGCAGATTGCCGCGCTGCGCAAGCAGCCCCTCGCGATCGGAGCGGGCGCGGGCCAGGTCCGATCGCGCGGCCGCCAGGGCGGCCTCGGCGATCTGCAGTTCCTGCCGCTTGGTGGCGAGGATTTCCTCGCTGGTCGATCGCGCGGCCAACAGTTGCTCATAGCGCCGCGCCTGGGTTGCGGCGTAAGCCTGCCGTACAGTCGCCTCGCGCAGCACCGCCTCGTTACGCTTGAGCGCCGCCTCCTGGGCTCGCACCCGATCATCGATATCGACCGGATCCATATCCCCCAGTACCTGACCGGCTGTGACCCGGTCGCCCACGTGCACGTCGAGACGCTTCACGCGCCCGGCAAAGGTGGGGCCGATTTTGTAGGTGTAGCGCGCTTCCACGGTACCGACGCCGAACAGCGCCGGGCGGATCGCCCGCGACTCGACTCTGTCCACTGTCACGGCCACGGGTGCCAACGGACCAGAGCGCAGGGCGACATATAGAAGCAACGCCACCAACGGCACGATGACGGCGATCAACGCCACGGTACGGCGTTGCAAAGGCAGTGATTTCATGGCTTGCTCCCGATGCCGCGCCGGTAGATTGCGAATACGCTTGACGCGTTTTTGCGAATGAGCGTTACGTCGCCAGCCAGCAGCGACTGCATCACCAGCCCCTGGATCGTGCCGATGAACAGGGTCGCCGCAGCGGGGGTGTCGACTGCGGCCATCACCTCCCCCGCCGCCTTCCCCTTTTCGATGAGGCTGTGAAGGCGCTCACCGTAGGCATGAATAAGCGCCTGCGCTACACGTTTGGGTGCCGTCGATTCGGCGCGCTGCAGCTCGCCGAACAGCATCCTGGGTACGCCAGGGTGCTCCACGACGAAGTCAATATGGCTCATGAACATCGCCTCCATGGCGGCGAGCGGCGACTCGATCCCTCGGGCGGATCGATCGACCCGGGCGATCAGATGTTCTGCTACCCACTCCATGACCGCCTGCCATACGGCTTCCTTGTTCGGGAAATGCCGAAACAGCGCACCTTGGGTCAAGTTCATGTGCTCGGCGATAGCCGCTGTGGTGATCTCGCTCGGGATTCGTGAACGGGCAAGCTCCACGACGGATTCGACAATCACGGCACGGCGTTCACTGGCCGGCAGATGTTTTGAGCGGGTTCCCATACATTTTGCACTTCAGATAGCAAGTAATCACTACCATAGCGCAGGCCGACGGCGAGGGCAACGAGCGGACGCGACCTGCGATTCCGTCACGGTGCGCGGTCGAATCGTGTATCCCGCCCACGTCGATGCATGCCCTGGCCGGGGCACCGCGATGCAAAGACTTCGCATCAGGATCGATGAATCCTTTCGGTGTTTCGGTGGCTCTATCGGTTGCCGGACCGTTCCGGCCACTTTTACGGAGTCCTACCCATGAACAGCCAGAACCTGCTGAAGACCGCGCTGATCGGCGCCCTGACTCTCGGCGTCGCTTCCATGGCCACGGCCAGCCCGGCCGGTGCCGGTGCCGGTGCCATGAAGGGCGACACAGGCATGGTCAAGTGCTACGGCATCAACGCCGCGCACAAGAACGACTGCAAGTCCCCCGGGCACTCCTGTGCCGGTCAGGACAGTAAGGCGCGCGACCCCAATGCCTTTGTCGCCGTGCCGACCGGCCTGTGCGAGAAGATCGACGGCGGCTCGACCACCCCGGCCGACAAGGGCTGAGCGTCACCGTGACCACTTCGCTGCTCTTCGCGCAGCGCCCGATCCCGGCAGCCGCCGGGATCGGCTTGCGTGCACCACACGTCGCACAAGTGCTGGAAGAGCGCCCCACGGTCCCGTGGTTCGAGGTGCACAGCGAGAATTATTTTGCCGAGGGCGGCGCGGCGCATGCGGCCCTTGCGCGCATTCGCGCCGATTACCCCCTGAGCTTGCATGGCGTGGGCCTCTCGCTGGGCTCGGCCGACAAGCTGGACCTGGCGCATCTGGCGCGGCTGAAGCAGCTGGTCGAGCGCTACCAGCCGGCGTTGGTGTCCGACCACATCTGCTGGGGTGCGATCGGCGATGTTCATCTCAACGATCTGCTGCCGCTGCCATGCACCCGCGAAGCCCTGGAGTTGATGGTCTCGCGCGTGCAGCAGGTGCAGGACGCGTTGGGCCGGGAGTTCCTGGTGGAGAACGTGTCCAGCTACCTGAGTTTCCGCGATGCGGAGATGCCCGAATCGGCCTTCGTCGCCGAGCTGGTGCGCCTTAGCGGCTGTGGCCTGCTGCTGGACGTGAACAACGTCTACGTCAACAGCGTCAATCATGGTTTTGATCCGCATGCCTATCTGCGCGCCATGCCCCACGACCGCGTGCGCGAGATCCACCTGGCCGGCCCCTTGCGCAAGGACGCGTTGCCGGTGCCGTTGCTGATCGACAGCCACAGCCGGCCGGTCGCCGATGAGGTGTGGGCGCTGTACCGGGAAGCGCTGGATCTGTGCGGCCCGCAACCGACCCTGATCGAGTGGGATCAGGACATTCCCACGCTGGACGTGCTGTTGGCCGAAGCCGGCCGTGCCGAGGAGCTGTTGCATGCGCGCCGCACCGTCGCTGCTTGAACTGCAGCGGGGCTTTGCCGGTGCCATGCTCGGGCAAGGCGACGCCGCAGCGGCATGGATCGAAGGCGCGGGACTGGAACCCACGGCGCGCCTGCGCGTGTACCGCCATGCGATCGCCGGCACCCTGCATGCGGCGCTGCGCGACACCTATCCCACGGTGCTGGCGCTGGTCGGCGACGCGTTCTTCGAGGAACTGGCCGAACGCTACCGCCTCGAACATCCCTCGACCAGCGGCAACCTGCAGCACTTCGGCGCTGCGATGCCCGACTACATCGAAGGCATGCCGTCCCTGCAGGCCCTGCCGTATCTGCCCGACATGGCCCGGCTCGAATGGCTGCGCCAGGAGACGGCACTGGCCGCCGAGCAGCCGCCACTGGCCGCCGCCGCACTGACGCACTGGGCAACGTGCGAGCCCGCTGACGTGCGCATGGCGTTCCACCCGAGCATGCACCTCATGGCGAGCAGCTATGCCGCACTCACACTGTGGCGCTGGTGCCAGGCGCCGCAGGGCCTCGCGCCCAACCCACAGGCCGGCGCCGAGCACGTGCTGCTTTGGCGTGACGGCGGTGAAGTGGCCATGGCCACGATCGACCCGGCCACCTTCCGCTGCATCGATGCGCTGGCCGAAGGATGCGACCTGGCCTCGGCCTATCTGGCGGCGACCGACGTGGACCCGCGCTTCGACGTGCAGGCCTGCCTGCAGGACCTGCTCGCCCATCACCTGATCGTTTCCCCCTTTTGAAGGAGCGTTTGACATGACTACCGTCGCAAGCCGCATGGCCCATCACTACCGGCAATTGACCCTCATCCTCGGCGGGCTGGGGCCCGTGGTACTGCTGCTGTTCCGGGTGTGGGTGGCACTGGCGTTCTGGCGCGCAGGCGTGGTGAAACTGGACGACCCGATGGGCACCTCGTACCTGTTCAACAACGAGTACCACGTGCCATTGCTGTCGGGTGACACGGCGGCCTTCCTCGGCACCTGGATCGAGCTGATCACACCGTGGTTCCTGCTGTTCGGATTGGGCGGTCGCCTCACAGCGGCCTTCCTGTTCGTCTACAACTTGATGGCGGTACTGTCTTACCCGGATCTGTGGCCACACGGGTTCTGGGTCGGCCTGGTCGGCAGCGATTTCAACGACCACAAGGTGTGGGCGATGATGCTGCTCGCGGTGATGGCATGGGGGCCGGGGGCGTTGTCGATCGATCGCCTGGTAGCCCGTTTCTGGCCGGGTAGGCACGGGATGGTGCCCTCGCGTTCGGTTACCGGGTAGAACCGTTCGGGATTTTGAATCCTTTTTGCCGTCAGGCGCCTCCCTACGGTGTGACATGCTCTTCCACGCCACCGGCCATGATCGCCCGAGGACGCCATGCGACACGATCCCCAACTGCTCGAATCGGCCCGCCAGGGCGACATCGTCGCGGTCGAGAAACTGTTGGCGCAGTGCCGCCCCGAACTGCGGCGCATCGCGCAGTCGCAATGCTCCAGCAGCGTGGATCCGGACGATGCGGTGCAGGAGTCGCTGCTGCTGATCTACCGCCGCATTGGTGCGCTGCGCACGGTGGCTTCGTTTCCGGCCTGGACCTTCTCGATCGTGCGACGCGAGTGCCATCGCCTGTGGCGCGCCATGCACGGCGAGAAGGCTACCGAGGACGAGAACCTGCCGGTGCTGATCTACACCGACCGCTTCGAACTGCGCAGCGACCTCGCTGCGGCGATCCAGTCGCTGCCGGAGAAGTACCGTGAGGCGATCATTCTGCGCGATTTCGAGGAATTCTCGATCACCGAGATCGCCGACCAGCTGCTGCTGACCCGCGAAGCGGTCAAGAGCCGCATCCATCGCGGCCGGCAGATGGTGCAGGAATACCTCAAGGATTGACCGCCGACACACGGCCCCGGGTTCAGTCTTGAGCCCGGGAAATCGACCCAGATCCACTGTAAGGAGGACGCCATGAATATTTATCTACGCGCCATGATCGCCGGCTTTGTCGCCACGGTGGTGCTGTCGTTGCTGATGCTGATGAAGTCGATGATGGGGCTGATGCCCGAGCTCGACGTGGTCCGGATGCTTACCGGCATGGCCCACGGCATGATGGGTCTGCCGGCCAATCCCGCGGTGGGCTGGATGCTGCACTTCCTGATCGGCACCGTGCTGTGGGGCGTCGGCTTCGCGCTGCTGTACAAGGCGCTCCCCGGCGATGGCCCGGTGCTCAAGGGCATCGTGTTCGGTGTGTTGGCCTGGCTGCTGATGATGCTGATCCCGATGCCGATGGCCGGAGCCGGCCTGTTCGGCATGAGGATGGGCATGATGGCGCCGGTGATGACCCTGGTGCTGCACCTGATTTGGGGTGCCGTGCTCGGTGCCACTTTCGGCGGCCTCAGCCGCTCGACCGCCACGGCCTGACGCCACGTATCGATCCATGACGGCGTCGCGAGTTGGCGACGCCGTTGCTTTTTCGGCCCACCCTGCGTCCCCCGAGGCCTGTTGTGTATGAAGAAGGGCACCACGCTCCTGCGCGGGTTGATCGTCATGGCACTGCTCGGCGCGGTCGTCGCGTTCTTCGCGATGGGCTGGCAGCACCGGTTCACGCTGGAGGCGCTGAAGGCCAGCCAGCAGGCGCTGGACGGCTACCGGCAGGCACATCCATGGCGGCTTGCCGGTGGCTTCTTTGCGCTGTACGTGATGGTCACTGCGCTATCGCTGCCCGCCGCCACGCTGCTGACTCTGGCCGGAGGGGCGGTGTTCGGTCTGCTCGAAGGCACACTGCTGGTGTCGTTCGCTTCCAGTGTCGGCGCCACCCTGGCGTTCCTGGCCAGCCGGTTCGTGTTGCGCGATGCCGTGCAGCAGCGCTTCGGCAAGCGCCTGAAGGTGATCAATGAAGGGATGCAGCGCGAGGGGGCGTTCTACCTGTTCACGCTGCGGCTGGTGCCGGTGATCCCGTTCTTCGTGGTCAACCTTCTGATGGGCCTGACCACGCTCCCGGTGCGGACGTTCTACGCGATCAGCCAGCTCGGCATGCTGGCGGCCACGGTGGTGTTCGTGAACGCAGCCACGCAGCTGGCCAGCCTGCACTCGCTGTCGGGCATCCTGTCGCCGCGGATCATCGGTTCGTTCGCGCTGCTCGGGGTGTTTCCGCTGATCGCCCGCTGGGTCGTGGCCCGCGTCAAGGCGCGGCGGGTGTATGCACGCTGGCCAAAGCCGCGGCGCTTCGACCGCAACCTCGTGGTGATCGGCGCCGGCTCGGCCGGGTTAGTCAGCGCGTACATTGCCGCCACGGTGCGCGCCAAGGTCACCCTGATCGAGCAGCACCAGATGGGCGGCGACAGCCTCAACACCGGCTGTGTGCCGTCGAAAGCGCTGATTCACGCCGCGCGGCTGGCGGCGCAGGCGCGCTCGGCCGGCGCGGCAGGCGTCCACGTTGGCGAGATCCGGGTGGACTTTCGCGCCGCGATGGCGCACGTGCAGCAGGCGGTGGAAACGGTGGCCCCGCACGATTCGGTAGAACGCTATCGCGGCATGGGCGTGAACGTGCAGCATGGCCACGCACGCATCGTCTCACCGTGGGTGGTCGAGGTGGACGGCAAGCCGATCTCCACCCGTGCCATCGTGATCGCCAGCGGCGCGGAGCCACGCGTTCCGTCGATTCCGGGGCTGGCCGAATCTGGCTACCTCACGTCCGATACCCTGTGGCAGTTGCGCGAGCGCCCCGGCCGATTGCTGGTGCTCGGCGGCGGGCCGATCGGTTGCGAGCTGGCGCAAGCGTTCGCTCGGCTCGGCTCGCAGGTGACTCAGGTGCAGCGTCACGCGCGGTTGCTGGAGCGCGAGGACGACGAGATCTCGGCCTTCGTCCGCGCCCGCCTGAGTGCTGATGGGGTCACCGTGCACACCGGCTGCCGGACCGTGGCGATCGAGCGCGACGGCGAGGAGAAGGTGCTTGTTTGCGAGATCGGCGCCCAACGCCTGCGCCTGCCCTTCGACACCCTGCTGGTCGCCGTGGGGCGGCAGCCGCGCACCACAGGCTTCGGGCTGGAGGAGCTGGGCATTCCCGCCGCTGGCACGGTCGATACCGACGCCTACCTCGCCACGCTGTACCCCAACATCTACGCCTGCGGCGACGTGGCCGGACCGTACCAGTTCACCCATGTGGCGGCGCATCAGGCCTGGTACGCCGCCGTCAACGCGCTGTTCGGCCAGTTCAAGCGATTCCGTGCCGACTACCGCGTGATCCCGGCTGTCACCTTCGTCGATCCGGAAGTGGCGCGGGTCGGCCTGAACGAACGCGAGGCGAAAGCGAAGGACATCGCGTACGAAGTCACCCGCTACGACCTGGACGACCTCGACCGCGCGATCACCGAGGACCAAGCACGCGGCTTCGTCAAGGTACTCACCGTCCCCGGCAAGGACCGCATCCTCGGCGTCACCATCGTGGGCCAGCACGCGGGCGAGATGCTGGCCGAGTTCGTGCTGGCGATGCGCCATGGGCTCGGCCTCAACAAGATCCTCGGCACCATCCACGCCTACCCGACCTGGGCCGAGGCGAACAAGTACGCGGCAGGCAACTGGAAGAAGGCGCATGCGCCGGAGCGGGTGCTCGGCTGGCTGGCCCGCTACCACGCGTGGCGGCGCGGCTGAGGCGGATGGTCGCGTCGTCGCGCGGGGGCAACGATGAATCTTTTACCGTGTTGCACGCCTCTATGGGTTGTAGGAAGACGATCCATCGTTCCGAAATAGATCCAACCCATCGAAGGGCCCGCTCAGTTCATGTCCAACGACCTCCTCCTCATTGATGCGGCGCGACATCGGATAGGCCACAGCCATGCCTGGCACCGCAGTGCGGATCGTGAACCGTCTGCCGCAAGGCAGCCTCAGCGGGAGATCTCCCCGTGAACGCCGTTGCCGCAGCACCGCCCCCGTCCTTTGCACGCAGTCTGCGCGAGCATGGCCTGAGCCTGCCGCGCTCGCCGCTGGAAATCCTGCAGGTCAACGTCGGCAAGTTGTGCGACCTGGCTTGCCATCACTGTCACGTCGAGGCCGGCCCCAGGCGCACCGAGATCATGCAGGCGGCCACGGTGGAGCGCATCCTCGAGTTGCTCGCCGACGCGCCGGGCGTGCATACCGTCGACCTCACCGGCGGCGCGCCCGAGCTCAATCCACATTTCCGCACCTTGGTGCGCGAAGCGCGCGCGCTGGGCAAGACGGTCATCGACCGCTGCAACCTCACCGTGCTGTTCCGCCCCGGGCAGGAGGACACCGCCGAGTTCCTGGCCACGCAGGGCGTCAAGGTGGTCGCCTCGCTGCCGTGCTACAGCAAGGCGAACGTCGAGCGGCAGCGCGGCAAGCACGTATTCGATCCCAGTCTGCGCGCCTTGCTTCGACTGAACACGCTGGGCTACGGGCAGCCGGGCTCCGGGCTTGAACTGGACTTGGTCTACAACCCGCTAGGAGCCAGCTTGCCGCCGGCGCAGACCGCGCTGGAAGCGACTTATCGGCGAGAGCTGGCCGAGCACTTCGGCATCGTCTTCAACCGCCTGTTCACCATCACCAACATGCCGATCAAGCGCTTCCTGCACCTGCTCGAACGCGAGGGCCGCCACGAACGCTACATGCAGACCCTGCTCGATGCGTTCAACCCGCAGGCTGCCCTCGGCGTAATGTGCCGTAATCTGCTGTCGGTGGACTGGCGTGGCCAGCTGTACGACTGCGATTTCAACCAGGCGCTGGAGCTGCCGCTGGGCGGCCATCCGCGCACGCTGTGGGATATCGCGGCGCTGACCGACGTCGAGCGCGGCCCGATCGCCTTTGCCAATCATTGCTACGGCTGCACCGCCGGTGCGGGCAGCTCATGTGGAGGATCGCTGACGTGAACATGACCCTGGACCCTGACACCGGTACCGCGGCCGACGCGCAGCAGGCGGCCGTACGCCAGTACTACGGCGAGACCCTCGCCTCCAGCCGAGATCTGCGCACGACCGCCTGCTGCAGCATCGAGACGATGCCTTCGCACCTGCGCGCGATCCTGCGTCAACTGCATCCGGAAGTGACCGATCGCTTCTACGGTTGCGGCTCGCCGCTGCCGCCGGCGTTGGAGGGCACGACCGTGCTGGACCTGGGCTGCGGCAGCGGGCGCGACGCTTATCTGCTGTCGAAGCTGGTGGGCGAGCAGGGCCGGGTGATCGGCATCGACATGACCGCGCAGCAGTTGGCCGTGGCCGAGCGCCACCGCGAATACCATGCGCAGGCCTTCGGCTACGCACGCTCCAACGTCGAGTTTCACCTCGGCGACCTGGCCGATCTGGCGGCGCTGGATATTGCCGATGCATCGGTCGACGTGGTGGTCTCCAACTGCGTGTTGAACCTGGTGCCGGACAAGCGACGCGCGTTCGCTGAGGTGTTCCGCGTGCTCAAGCCCGGCGGCGAGCTGTATTTCTCCGATGTCTACAGCGACCGGCGGTTGCCGAGGGCGCTGCTGACCGATCCACTGCTGCTGGGTGAGTGCCTGGCTGGTGCACTGTACGTGGAGGATTTCCGCCGAGTGCTCGGCGAGTTCGGCGTCGCCGATGCGCGTGTGTGCGCGCGCAGCCCGATTGCGCTGACGGACGAAGAGGTCGAACAGCGCATCGGCTTCGCAAGCTTTGAGTCGATTACCTGGCGGGCCTTCAAATTGCCGCTGGAGGATCGCTGCGAGGACTACGGCCAGACCGCCACCTATCTGGGCACCATGCCCGAGCATCCGCATCGCTTTGCGCTGGACGATCACCACCTGTTCGAGACCGGCCGGCCGCTTCGCGTGTGCGGCAACAGCGCCGACATGCTCGCCGACAGCCGCTATGGCGAACACTTCCGCATCCATGGGGACAAGAGTCGGCATTTCGGCCTGTTCGATTGCGGACCCGGTACGGCCAAGGTCGCCACGCTGGGCGGCGAATCGCCGTGTTGCTGAGATGAATCCGTCGTCTGCCAACTCTCCACCGAGTCCACCGGCAGCGTCTGTGCCAAGTGCCATCCGCCTTTCGGTGATCGTGCCGTTCGCGCCCGATGAAGTGGCCGGCGACACACTGCTCGCCCGGCTGGCGGTTCTGCCCGCGAGCTGCGAGGTGATCGTCGTTTGCGCTAGCGCCAAGCCGTGTCGCACACCGCCTGCTACCCAGGGTGCGGATTTCAGGGAGTACTTGACGCAACCGGGACGGGCCCGCCAGATGAACGCCGGCGCAGCAGCGGCGCGCGGGCAGTGGCTGTGGTTCCTGCACGCCGATTCGCGGCTGACCGACGCCACGTTGGCGACGCTGTTCGCGTTCCTGACGAACGGCAAGGATGCACTCGGCTATTTCGATCTTCGTTTCGACGACGGTCCGCGGCTTGCGCGGATGAATGCCTGGTGCGCCAACCGCCGCGCGCGCTGGCTCGGTCTGCCCTTCGGCGACCAGGGGTTGCTGCTGCCGGCTGCATGGTTTGACCGATTGGGCCGCTACGACGAAATCGCTGCCTACGGCGAAGATCACCTGCTGGTGTGGCGTGCCCGCGCGATGGGGCTGCCGTTAAAGCGGCTGGCTGCGCCGCTGGGCACCAGTGCGCGCAAGTACGCCGCGCACGGCTGGTGGCAGACCACCAGGCGGCACGTCTGGCTTACCATTGCGCAGGCATGGCCGCAATGGCGCGCGCTGCGCCGGCAGCGGCATCGCGACAAGCTTGCCCGGCGCCACGCGCTGACCGAACCTGGCCAATGACCACGGCGCTGGCGATCTTCGTCAAGACGCCCGGCCGTTCGCGGGTGAAGACGCGCCTGGCGGCGGGGATCGGCGAGCCACAGGCGATGGCCTTTCATCGACTCGCGGCACGGGCGGTCGCCGACGTGGCCCGCAAGGTCCGCACGGATCGCGCTGACTTTCACCCGTACTGGGCGGTGGCTGAGCTCGACGCAGTGGATGACGGCTGCTGGAGCGACTTGCCGCGTTGCTGGCAGGGTGATGGCGGCCTGGGCGAGCGCCTTCATCGCGTCTACGACAACTTGCTTGCCCGACACGAGCGCGTACTTCTGGTCGGCGCCGATGCACCGCAGCTCACTGCCGATCTGCTGCAGCGCGCCCTTGCTGCCTTGGATCAACCGGCCACGCCCTTCGTGCTGGGTGAGGCGGACGATGGCGGCTTCTGGCTGTTCGGCGGCCGCCGGCCGGTGCCGGAGACGGCGTGGAGCAGCGTCGGCTATTCGCAAGCGGACACCGCCATGCAACTGCGCGCCGCGCTACAGGTGCAGGGCGCCATCGCCACGCTGCCCTCGCTCACTGACGTGGACGAGGCCACCGACCTGGCGACCCTGGCCGACGCGCTGTCCGGGTTGTCCGACCCGCTGCCCGCGCAGCAGCAGCTGATGCATTGGCTGACCGCCCTGGATCGAGGCCTGCCTCAGATCGGCGCTTGCTGAATCCTTTTGTTCGCGACTTGCCTCTATGGGCCGAGCCCTGCGAGGCAGGATTACCGCAGTCCGCCGATGCGGCGCCTGCCGTCGCGAGCGCGGCGACGTCCCCGCGAAGGCCTCTCCTCTGTTAACGGCGGCGAACCCGATCGAGGTTTTCAAGTTTCATGGACATCCTATTGCTGATCGCCGTCATGGTGCTGGCCGCCACCAACGGTGCAAATGACAACTTCAAGGGCGTCGCCGGTCTGTACGGCAGCCGGCGCGCCAGTTACGCGACCAGCCTAGCCTGGGCGAGCGCCACCACCCTGGCTGGCTCGTTGTGCTCGGTGTTCTTCGCGCACACGCTGCTCACCGCATTCACCGGCGCCGGGCTGGTGCCGACCGACATCGCCGCACAGACCCGATTTGCGCTGGCGGTCGCCGGTGGCGGCGCTCTCACGGTCGGATTGGCCGCATGGCGCGGGTTGCCGATTTCCACCACGCACGCGCTGGTCGGGGCCATGGCCGGTGCCGGCCTGGTGGCGGCAGGTCGCGGCGTCCACTTCAGCACCTTGGGCGGCAGCTTTCTGCTGCCGCTACTGGTGAGCCCGCTGATCGCAATCGTGCCCGCCATGGTGCTTGCACCACTGCTGCGCCGGTGGGCCGCGCGTAAGGAGGCGCCAGCATGCATCTGCACCCTCACACCCACGATGAGGCTCGAAGGCGCGGCGTTGATTGACTTGCCCACGCAGGTCATCAGCGGCACCGTGGTGGAATGCGAGACCATCGGGGCACGCCCAATCTGGCAGTCGGCCTGGCATCGGCTAGAGGACGTCGCATTACTCCTGCTCGGCGGAATGGTGAGCTTCGCACGCGGTCTCAACGACACCCCCAAGATCGCCGCCCTGCTGTTGCCGGTTGCCATGCTTGATGGCCGCAGCTCGCTGGCGGTGCTCACTGTTGGCCTAGCCATGCTGCTTGGCGGTGTGATCGGTGCACGCCGCGTTGCGCGCACGATCAGCGACCGCATCACCCATCTTGACGTGGGCGCAGGACTGGCGGCGGGTTTGGTCACCAGCGTGCTAGTGAGTACCGCATCGTTCAACGGCCTGCCGGTGTCGACCACCCACGTCTCGGTAGGTGCCGTGGCCGGCGCCGGACAGGGCAACGGGGTCGGGATCGATCGCAAGGTGATGAGTGCGATCGTCTCGTCCTGGCTGGTCACCCTACCGCTGGCGGCGATGTTCGGTGCGCTTTTCTACGCATGCTTGCACTGATGCGCGTGCAGCCGGCGCGCACCTGCCGGCCTTGCCAACCGCCACCCATGCTGCGGCAAGTTTCTACGAAATGGGGCGGCAAGTGTGGGCAGCGCTGAAGGCTTCACAGTCGCGCGTGGCGCACTGTACTGTGGATCGGTCACATACCCGCACACAGGGTGCAGATCTCCTTGGCAACCAGGCTGTTGCGGACCGCCAGGTCGGCACACAGTCGGCACAGCACGAAGCCCTCGTAACAGCAGGTCAGACAAAAGCTTTCGCTTGGCCAGCCGACGTCGCCGCTCCAGCTTGGCGATTCCTGATTTTCCGCGCCGGTTCACTCGCTTCGGTTTTTGGCCGGCCTTGGCACTCAGTGCGATCATCACGGTGGTGAGCTGTGGCGCATTTGCGCTGGCCGTCAAGCCCTTCGGGGTCAAGTTGCTCTAAATTTTATCTTTTTGGTCGCGGCAGGCATGTCGCATAGCGGACTCGCATGAGCACGATCCAGGACACTGCCTATCCTCAATTGAAAAAGGACCTCAGCGCCCGCGATTTGACGGCCATTTACACGCCCACCGCTGACGAGTGCGCGTTTGCCGTCAGCGTCTCTGCACGCAAGCCAACGCAGGCGCTGCTGTTGATCCAGCTCAAGATCCTTCAGCGTTTGGGGTACTTCGAGCCGCTGTCGACATTGCCGCGCGCAATAGTTGATCACGTCTGCGGAAGCGCTCGGATGCGCATTCCCACTGTGCGCGAGTTGAAGGCGTACGATGCATCAGGCAGCCGCTCGCTGCACCTGCGGAAGATTCGGGACTTTGTTGGCATACGACGGCTTGTGGAGGCCGATTGGTCCTGGCTGGATCAGATTGCTTGTCAGGCGGCCGCAACCAAGCAGGAGCTGGAGGACATCATCAATGTCCTCATCGAAGAACTGGTGCGGCAGAAATACGAGTTGCCGGGATTCACCCAGCTCATGCGCATGGCACGGGCAGCGCGCAGCAGGGTCAACGCGGCCATTTTCAAATCGATCGACGGGCAGTTGACCACCGACCAGCGTCAGATGCTGGACGATCTCGTCCTTCAGCGTCGTGGCCTGACCCTCTGGGATCAACTCAAACGCGAACCGAAGAAGCCTACGGTTCGCGAGGTCGCCAAGTTCCTTGAGCACATTCGCTGGCTCAAAAGCCTGGGTCACGGACTACCTGATACCCGCGAGATGGCGGTGACAAAGCGCCACCAAATGATTCTGGAAGCCCGTGCGTTGGATGCCAAGGACATCCGCGCCGTCAAGCCGCTTAAGCGTTACACCTTGGCCGTGCTGCTAATCCAGTCGCAGATGGAGAAAGCCACCGACGATGTCGCGCGCATTTTCATCAAGATCATGCACGGTATCGATAATCAGGCCGAGGAGCGGTTGCGTCAGTACCGATTGGATCATGCCGAGCAGACCGATCGTCTGATTGGCCAGTTTCGCGAGGTGCTGGCCGCCATGCAGGAGGGCGAGTCGCCCAAGAAGCGTGTGGAAAACATGGAACGGGTACTGGGCGACGATCCGGAACAATGGATCATTCAATGCGATGAGCATGCCGCCTTTGCGGGGAATAACTACCTGCCTTTCATGTTGAAACCCTACAGCGACAAGCGTGCTTTGCTATACCAGTGCCTGGAGGTGCTCGAACTTCAATCCAGCTCACAAGACGATACGCTGGTGCGAGCCATCACCTGGCTTCGTGAATGGCGCACCGCACGCCGCGAACATCTGGATGTCGCGCTGCTTCCCCATGGGATCGACTTGCGGCGTTGGCTGCCTGATGCCTGGTACCGCCTGATCGTAGTGGCGTCGCCCGACGACGAACCACGCATCCACCGAAAGTACCTTGAACTGTTCATCTGCATGTCGATCATGAAAGACCTGCAGTCCGGCGACCTCTTCTCGGTGCACAGCAATGATTTTGATGACTATCGCGAGCACTTGGTGTCATGGGACGAGTACGGCGGGGAACTGGGGCGCTACTGCGAAATCACGGCGCTGCCAAGGGACGGCGCTGGCTTTGTCGAACAGCTCAAGACGGAGATGTCGGCGTTGGCCAAGCACGTGGACGACAGCTTTCCTGAGAACGATTTCGTACGGATCGGCGACAACGGGTTGATCATCCAGCGGCTCGACCGCAAGCAGGATCCACCGGAGCTTTCTTCGTTGGAAGCGCGGCTCAAGGAGGACATACCGTCCATCAACATATTGGACCTGCTGACTGAGACCGAGCAGTGGCTCAACCTGCATCGGCTGTTCGGGCCCTTATCAGGGTTCGAAACCAAGGTGGACGACCCACGAAAACGCTTCATCACCACCTTGTTTTGCTACGGCTGCAATCTAGCAGGCTGTTGAGAATGTCCCCTTCGGCGCTGCGGGCATAGCTTCTCCCTATGAATCACACGCTGTGCAGGCAGTCGTTGCGGCCATTTCCCTCGGCGCAGGCGCACGTTTCCCATCGTCGCTCATGTCGGCGATGGATCCCACCACTCACCGATGCCACCAAGTCGGATCAGGTTGTACGCCGCGAACGTCCAGGCCACCCAACCGCGCACTTTGGACAGCGACACCAGCGGCAGTTTGCGCAGGCCGCCGATCGTCTTGACCCAGCCAAAGCCCTGTTCGATGCGTTTGCGGATTTGCAGGCTCATCGCATAACCCTTGCCCCGTGCAGCACGTCCGTCGATGGCGCTGCGCCGTCCCTTGGTGTGCCGGGCAATGTGGGGCTTGATGCCGCGCTGCTTCAGGGCCGCGACGAAGTCCTGCGTGTCGTAGCCTTTGTCCGCGGCGAGCGTGGCGCCGCGCTTTACTCCCGCGCAGGTGAGCAGATCCAGCGCGCCGTCGCGCTCGCCGGTGCCGCTTGCATGGCGTACGTCCACCGCCACCAACAAAGCGTTGCGATTTTCCATCAGGGCATTGGCCAGATAACTCAGTTTCGCTTCCTTGCCTTTACCCTTGCGGATCAGGCGCGCGTCCGGGTCGGTGGTGGAGGCATGCGTGTCATTGCTTCGCTTCTGCCCGTGGAAGTCGTCACCGTCGTCATCGCTGCCGTCCTTCGGTCGGAAACTTTTGTGCGAGGCCCATGCTTCCAGCAGCGTGCCGTCCACCGAGAAGTGTTCGTCGCTGACCAGTTCGTGCATTCGCGCCAGCAGCACGGTGTGCTCGAAGAACTGCTGGGCAATCGCCTCGTCAAACAACCGCTCACGGTTGAACGAGACCGTCGAGTGATCCCATACCGGATCGTCCACATTGAGCCCGACGAACCAGCGGAACAGCAGGTTGTAGTCCAACTGCTCCATCAGCAACCGCTCACTGCGTACGCTGTAGACCACTTGCAGCAGCGCAGCCCGCAACAGGCGCTCTGGCGGAATCGACGGCCGACCGCTTTCGGCATAACGCGCCGCCAGCACGCCGTCGAGTTCGCCCAGGATGCTGTCCACCAGCACACGTAATTTTCGGATCGGATGATCGCTCGGCACGCGGTCTTCTACGGACACATACGAGAACATGCCAAGTTGCTGGACGTCGGGACTGCGCATCGGGGAGAACGCTCTGCGATTGAGGCAAACTATGACCGCGACGATGCCAGGGAGTTTCTCAACAGCCTGCTAGGCCCCACACAGACAGCGCGCTCGGTGCAGGGTTTGAGTCGCAAGCAGGTGGCCTGGCTCAACCTTCGTCATATCACCGAGGAACGCCTGGACAAAGCGATCGTGCGGGTGATCAATGCCTTCAACACCTTCGCCCTGCCAAAATTCTGGGGCACCGGCAAGCATGTTTCCGCAGACGGTACGAAGTGGAGCATCTACGAGCAGAACCTGCTCTCGGAGTACCACGTTCGGTACGGCGGCTACGGTGGCATCGGCTACTACCATGTCTCGGACATGTACATCGCGCTCTTCAGCAACTTCATTCCGTGCGGTGTGCACGAGGCGGTCTATATCCTCGACGGCCTGATCAAGAACGAATCTGACGTGAAGCCGGACACGATCCACGGTGACACCCAAGCTCAGAGCGCACCCGTGTTCGGCTTGTCGCACCTGTTAGGCATCCGTCTCATGCCGCGCATCCGGGGCATCAAACAGCTTGTGTTCTACAAGCCCGATCGAAAGGCCAAGTACAGGCACATCAATAGCTTGTTCACCGAATCGATCAACTGGGAGCTCATCGAGCGCCACTATCCGGACATGCTGCGCGTGGCCATTTCGATCAAGGCGGGGCGGATTACGCCCTCGATGATCCTCCGGCGCCTGGGTGTCGCGAGCCGAAAGAACAAACTGTATTTTGCGTTCCGCGAACTCGGTCGAGCCATACGAACCCGATTCCTGCTGAACTACATCAACGACGTCGAACTGCGCCGCGTGATCCACCAGTCGACGAACAAGAGCGAGCAGTTCAACGACTTTGCCCAGTGGCTGCATTTCGCAAACGATGGGGTCATTGCGGAAAACATCCGCCATGAGCAGCGAAAGGTCGTGAAGTACAACCATCTCGTGGCCAACATGGTGATCCTGCACAACGTCCACACGATGTCGCGGACCCTGAAAGCCCTTCAAGAGCAGGGCGTTCCGCTCAGCGAAGACCTGTTGAATCGGCTGTCGCCGTACCGCCGCGAACACATCAACCGGCTAGGTCATTACTCGCTGGACTTGGATCGATACCAGAGCGCCATGGCTAAAGACATCAAATTTGCCTTGTAGCCTCAAGGGCTTATTGTCCGTTTTGCGAAAATTTCCAGAATCCCGGCCGAACCTCTGCAGCATCCGAGGCATCGGCAAGTAAGCGCAGCCGAGGCCGCTGGAGAGATTCGATTCACTGTCCGTGCGACGCGGTAGACAACGGGTCAGACCGACCCGGCGAGAACCTGACTAACTATTTGGACGTCCATCCCGCGTCGCGGCCGATCCCCGCACGCCGGACAGTCCGATGAATGAATGAGGTCGCCGGGTGCGGTTTATACCCTGGTCCGGGTCGGCAGCATCGACCCCACAAGACCGTTTACGGAAATGCAGTCTGGCGTCCGTTATCACCGCACCGCATCGACCCGCCTCACGCGTTTCCGGAGGACAACATGATGATTGGCAGTGGCCCGAAAGCCTGGGGCAAAAGCGTCATGCACCCGGGATTGATCGGAAGTCTCTTACGGACATGTTAGGCCGCCGCTGCAGCCAACAACAAGCCAATGGCGACTTGAAGAAAAATGAGGCTGGCAGTGAAGCGCTTACCGGGTAGCTCGGGGTGGGCCATAAAGTGCACGTAAAGCCTGCTGTACAGAAATGTGTACATGAAACCAACAACAGTCAGAGCACCAAAGAACCAGATAGCACCACGACCGGACGTTACCAAGCAAACGAATAGGGCGAAAGCGTATAGAGGCGACCCGAGGCGATGCATCCTCCGGGTACCGGTTTTGTCCATTTGCGTGTACGTGACGAACATCAGATTCCAATTGCGGCCTAACGCTGGAGTTAAGCGGCGGCGAAGCCGTCCGCCTTGAACGAGTGGTTAGGCATGTGCCCGCCACCTCCAAACTGCGAAAAAAAGAAGTGCCGACGAAATGCCCTCTAAGGCGTACAGAATAAGATTTTCGAGGTGATGCGTCCCATTGAGCATAAAAAACTGTGCGGCACACCCTACAAGTAACCCAGATGCAGTAGCGAACCACCACTGCACGAGTTTAAATCGGCGTGCCAAGAAGAACAGCGGCAGACCGAAGATGCAAGCGAATATGAAAGCGACTGGATAAACGGCTAAAGAGATCATCAATCCCGTAGGGATGTCTCCAAATTCTCCTCGGAGGGCGGAGAACAAGGTACCGCCTACCGCCGGACCGAAGCCAGCAGCGACGAGGCTCAGCGCGATGGATCTCGATTCCTTGGCAACAGCCATGTCGTGGGCCTAACTACTGAATAGGCGGACCCGTGGGTCCGGTTATTCATACACGTTCGCGCCAAGGAATTCTGACGCAACCCGTTGTTCTAAAGGGAGCTTATCTTTGCCGGGTCCGGCTGACAACCAAGCGTATAGCCGGACGGAGAACCGGGCCCGTGAACGTCCGCTCCGGGTCGGACGCAGACGTCCACCCTACCCCCGATAACCAGCCCTAATCGCTAGCCAAAACGCTGGTGACAGGCCTCGCACCTGCCTCATCATTAGGCTTCCTTGAAGTGTTCGTGGTGACGAGGGAGAACCCCGGGCTCTCTGTTCGATTCCGCTTTGCCCTTCAGTCAAAGCAGCCAGGCAGCACCAAAGGAAACCCCGCAAATAGCGGGGTTTCCTTTACTGGCAAGACTAGTTCCTTTACAGCGGCTGCCACCTAGAGCATGGCAGCCTTTGGTGGCTCCCTGAAGTGATGGGCCGAGCTTGCGATCAGCATCTCATCAGGCCAGTTTGCGTCCTGATGCAGCGCTGCCGTCTCCGCAGAAATGGGATGGAAGCGGGACATCGCTTCGATCAACTGCTGCGCCTCACGCCCTATGCCGGAGGCATGCCCGAAGGCTCTCTCCCCACGGACCGAGACTCGATCCAGCAGTTCGTCGATCATATCGGGACCGAATCCCCGAGCCGATCGGCCAAGTAGTGGCTGGTGGCCCCCTCCAGAGCGAGAAAGCAGAGAAGATCGAGAATCGGCCCCACCCTGGGCGCTCAACGTATCCATCGGTGTGATCGATTCGTTCGCCATGAGAGACATCGCGGAAACGCTGTTGGGTGCAAACCCAGTTGGAAGCGGGGTCAATAGGCCGGCGAAGTCCGAGGCCGGAATCGCGTAGCCGCCGCTTGGCTGCACGTAACTGAT
>JABLTH010037559.1_pt1 | contig 63053 bp, 52 predicted proteins | sample 7875711 | NCBI WGS metagenome assembly JABLTH01 (sample SAMN14941262, study PRJNA633318) | bioreactor metagenome | isolation source: bioreactor | place: China | collected 2019-03-05 | reverse complement strand
GTTTCTGCTTCTGTCCATTTGTAAGGATTCAAATTAGCAACCGGATTTACGCCTGCAGTTGTTGGTTCAATACGGGGAATGGTTCCATCAGCATTGTATTGAAACTCCTCCACACAAACCGAACGGGTAAAACCACCACCACCCGGCAATGCACCATTGTGGTAAAACAAATAAGTTTTGCCTTTGTAACCGATAAGCCCCGGATGGTTAGTGAAAGCGCCACCTTTTTTAATAATGGTCATGATGGTATCCCGGTATTTCCATGGACCGGTTGGGCCAGTACTTGTTGAATACCCCAGATGTTCAGGAACGCCGCCTGCAGGATATAACAGGTAATACAACCCTTTGCGCTTGTAAAACCAGGGGCCTTCTTCATATGCAGATGGACGTTTATCAGCATCTTTATACCGCACATTAAACCCTTCCTTTGTTAAGGGAACGGTTACAATATCTCCTGAATAAGAGATCATATCCTCATTGAGCCTGACATATTTCAGGTAGGGATTTCCCCAATACAGATATGCCTGCCCGTCATCATCAATAAAAACTGTTGGATCAATATCGCCATTGCCGCTGTGTACCAATGGCTTCCCGATGGCATCTGCAAATGGCCCTGTTGGTCTGTCTGAAACGGCAACACCAATTGACATACCCAACCCTTTCGCATTCACAGGAACATACCAGTAAAATTTTCCGTTGCGGTAAATGCATTGTCCTGCCCATGCATCTTTCACTGCCCAATTAAATGTCTTTAGTGAAAGTGGTGAACCATGATCTGTCCAGTTGACCATGTCTGTTGAAGAATAACATCTCCAGTCCTTCATAGTAAACCAGGTGGATTTATCCTCATCATGGCCTGTATATAACCAAACGGTATCGTTGTGAACCATCGGTGCAGGATCTGCCGTATAAATGGTTTGAATAATTGGGTTTTGGGCATGGCTGATACCGGATGCAAAAAGCAAAAACACAGCAGTTGCATACAATGTTTTATGAAGCTTCATTTTCTAACTTTTATGTTTTTTCAATACATCATCGGGCGGTGTTACGGTTTGCTGACCTGAGTGTATTGCTTAGATTATATTGTGCAGCAGGCGCACCGAAATAACTAGGATGATCATTGTCAGGGTTAATCACAATTTTCTCCAGCACCACTTCCGGATCAATCATAAAAACTTTTAGCGTATGCATACCAGGTGTTTTTACATCAAAATCAACATCGAGCCAGCGCTGGTTATCGAAAATTTCGTTGCGGCGGGGCTGGCCCCGTGATACCAATGCATAGTTCTCACCCAACGGTGGCAGTGGTTTTAAAACTTTTGAACGGCTTAAATTTTCCTTGGTATACTCCTTAAACTCATCGTAAAAAGCTTTGCGTGCATCAATGATCTGCGGTTCGGCGTCATCTATAGAAACAGCAATTCGTAACCCTCTTGCAGGGTTTACATCCTGTGTGGGAAGAATGCCCAGGCATACTTTTGTTTTACCCGTATCAGAAAGAAAAATCTTATACTCCAATCTTGGTGCGGTGGCCGGCGCAGCACTTGGGGCCGATACAGGATAGATACCCATACAAGCTGCTGATTTTCCAAGGTCGGGAAGCACTATCCATTTAACCCCTTTACCTGGGATATTAGCGTTGAATTTTTGTGCAGGAATGGTAAATTCTCCCTGCAAGCTTCCAAAATAGGGCTCCCTTGTATTTGGTAATGATTTTTTTATCACACGAACCGCTACAGGCAGTTCTATATTTCCCTGTTGAATAGTAATGCTGCCTTGTGTATTACCTGCAGGTACCGCATTCCAGTCTATTTCCACATACACACGTTCTTCTTTTTCAACAGTGCCCAAAGTCTTACTTAATTTAATCCATGGCTGAGCTGCTGTTGCACTATATTGAAAGCTGCCAGTGCCTCTGTTGAATACATCAATGTAATACCGCTGCTGCTTCATTACATCGAAGACAGGCAGTTCTGCTTTTGATGCTGTTCCGGGCCATGCAGATTCACTGCCTTCCACTGCAATGCCCATAGTTGGAACTGGAAGCGGTGTCACTTCTTTTAATTCAGGCAAACTGTTTTGGCGGGGCATGGACCATTGCCTGTATCCAATATGAACATCGGACATCATTTTATTCCATTTGCCACTGGCAATGGAATCATTATAGAAGTCGCTTAATTTCTTATCGAGACTAAATAAATCCTGTGCCCGCTTAGCATGGTCATTTGCACTTACCCTTCCTTGTTTTGCATACAGATTATTACGGCCTGCAACCAGGTATATTTCTGCAACCCCGGCTGAGGCTTTTGTGGGGTAAAGTACCAATTGGTAATAAGCATCTTTTGCCTCAGGTGCAATTTTGTGTTCAAGTGCTTCAGCCTTTGCCACCAAATCATGCCATAGTTTGAGCATACTGTCTGCCTCATTGTAATTGACAAAACTGAAAATGCGGGGGTCCTGTACTTCAGGTTTCCGCCACAAATTGTATTTTGAATATTTGGAAACGATATCTGCAATTTCTGCTGCATACTCTTTTCCAAATATGCTTTCCGCCCAGTGAACAGTATAGTCTCCTGTTTTATCCGCAGGTATGGCATCCGGGTTCCAGGCATAGTGCATAATGAAATCAATCGGCAACTCTTTTGGTTTAAGGTCGCCAACATTCACTATCCATTGCCTGTTTATTCCTGTTTGATAAGCAAGATTAAATTGTTCACGCAGTTTAGGAATGGTTGTGGTGTTTACCCAGCGGTCATTCCACGGCCCGCCATTCATATCGATATGATAATAAATTCCCAATCCCCCTTTCCGGTTCCGTTCATTGACGGGGCCTGTACGGCGAATGTATCCCCAGTTATTATCGCAAAACAACAGTGTAACATCATCGGGAACGTTGAGGCCTGCGTCATAATAACGCTGCACTTCGGTAAAGATGGCCCACACCTGCTCCACCTCGGAAGGATCTTTGCCGTACACTTTTTTAATGATGTCCCGCTGGTCGGCCACAACCTTGCGCAACACGTTCATGTTTTCTTCATCATTACCTTTTCCCATCGCCACATCACCATCGCCACGCATGCCTACCGTAATGCGGTTCTCGTAATCTTTATTTCGTTGCAAACCATCGAGCCAGAATTTTTCCAGGTGTTCCGGGTTGGTAACATAATCCCATGCACCTATGTCCTGCTTTCTTTTTGTGTATTCCTGTTGTGCCCGCATCATTGGCTCATGGTGGGAAGTGCCCATGACAATGCCGTATTCATCTGCCAATACCGGGTTCAATGGATCATCCTCATTAAATGCTTTGCCCCACATAGCTGGCCATAAAAAATTTGCTTTCAAACGCAGCAGCAATTCAAACATGTGTACATACATTTTTGAATTAACGCCTCCAAATTTTGTTCTTGCCCATGACACCAAAGAAGGGTCTTCATCATTGATGAAGATGCCACGATATTTTACTTTAGGCGATGGCTGAATGTATTTACCGGCTTTTACATAGAGACTTTTTGACTTTTTTACCGGTGCATCGGCCCACCAGTACCATGGCGAAACACCTATTTTTTCAGAAACATCATAAATACCAAAGATGGTTCCCCGTTTATCACTGCCTGCAATCACAAGATTTCCATCCACTGTTTGAATGAGGAAGGATTCCCATTTGTCTTTGACTTCCGACACATCAATTTTTTTACTGGCGACCAGTTGATCAATAATTGCACTTTTACCAATTGTACCAATAAGAATTGAACCTTTGATGAAGTTTGTGCGCTGAACAAGTTCAGCTGCTGTATTCGAGACTTTACGCACATCATCTCCCAAATCAGTTGCAGCACGCATCACTCCCTTCCAGTCCCCGGGGTCTACAAATATTTGTGCTGACTTCCCATTCCCCGTAATTTGAAATGAATTGGGTGAGGCCACGTTTTGAATATACTGAGGTGGCGCAAGCAATGCTGTATTATCTGACTGTGCAGTACAATACACAGTAAAGGAAAATAACAAGAGAAGAAGGGAAATGCGTTTCATTTTATTCAATCATTTTTCAGATCATTTGGTTGTTGCGCAATTATTCAGCCGGGTCTGTGTTTTCCAATATAACTCATTGAAGTGTTTAATAAAAATTATCTGCCTTTTACCTTACAAAGCGCAATGTTTTTATAAACAAATTGAGATCGCTTCCTGCAGGAAATTTTACAAACACATCATGATGCCCTGAAACATTTTTTATTGCTTTACCAAATGTCTTCCAATTATTCTCTCCGCCTGTTGCACCAATAGGTATTGTCGTTATCAATTTCCCTGTTGTTAAATCATCCAGCCATATTTCAAGTTTACCGGCTGTTTTTGCAGACGCCTGCACTTCAATTTTGCCGGCAGTATTTTTTCCATGGCCCAGTTCCACTCCTGAAATCATAAACCATCCTCCCCTGGTTGAAGTATTGGTTACTATTTTTTCTGCACCCCTTCCGCCGGTTTGAACACCGAAATAATTGCGATAGCCTGCTGCCATGAGAGGCGAAAATCCATCCTTGCAAATAAAGAAATCGAAATCAGCGGGTTTTCCTTCTGCAAATAAGCCAACACTTGTTCCTACCCACGAGTTCCAGTTGGGCTGTGCTTTATCAAGATTCACTGCACTAATTGCAGTACCCACCTGGCTCCATTTTTTCCCATCGCTGCTGCAGTACGCAGTCAGCTCATGTTCCTTTCTTTCAAGTTTCAACCAAACGGTGGTACCAAAGGAATTGGGAATAACACGACTGGCTGTATCAAATTTGAAAATGATTTTTTTGCCGTTCTCATAGCCACTGTATAATTCAACAAAAACTTTTTGATTACCATTTGCCAGGTAAAAACCAGCCTTTTGCGATACCTCTGCAGCATCAAAATCAATTCGGGTAACTGCACTATAATAATGGTCCGTTTCTTTCTGAACAACATGTGCCTGTACAGAATCAGGAGTGAGCCGCAGCCACCCTTTTCTTTGCGAGAGTGAAAACTGGTAAAACGCTTTCTTAGTTAAAAAATGCCATTGCACTCCAAGCATCTCACTATCGAAATAATCCGGTTCAACACTACGCCATGAAATATTGGACTGTGGCAGATCGGGTTTAAGCAGCGGCGCAGTAGTGGGTGCTATTCCCCAGGGTCTGTCTCCTTCCCAAATAACCTGGTACAGCGAAGTTTGACGTCCCATTCCGGACCAGTCATCTCCCGGAAGCCGTTCGTAACTTTGACCGATTGTCCACCATGTTCCGTCAGCAAGTTGCAATGGTGCAGCAATATGATTTGGACTTCTGAAACCTGTAGTTGGATCGGTTATTGGTTTAAAGAAATTTCCAAGCCTTTCCCATTTTGTTGAATCACCCGTTAATGCTGTTGCCCTAAGTACAAATTGCCCTCCTGACACATCCCCTGCGGGAAAATAATAGTAGTAGCCATTCCTTTTACACATCACAGGTCCTTCTGCCCAGCTATATTGCAGGTTACGATTGATCCAATCCAGATTAATAACAGTATCGGCAAGTTGTCCGTCTCTGCCCAAGGCCTGAAGGCGATTTATTTTCTGCCCATTTTTAATTACCATGTATGGCTTTCCATCATCATCTACAAAAATCGAATTATCATAACCAAGCGCTCCTGTTTCAGGATTTGTTTTTACCTGTACCGGTGTTGACCATGGACCAATGGGAGAAGTTGCTTTTGAAAACCACTGACCGTTTGCAGAAAAATAAATCCAGTAGGAACCATAGAAGTAAGTGATGGCGCCCTGCCATATGCCTTCTGACGGTCTGTCTCTCACAAAGCCGGCAACAGGCGGCGGCACTACCCTGCTGATCACTTCCCAGTGAATCATATCTTTTGAATGATAAACAGGCAGGTAAGGTGTAAAATGAAAACTTGATCCACAGTGATAGAAATCATCTCCAACCCTTAAAAGTGTTGGATCCGGATGATCACCAGGCAAAACAGGATTCACATAAGTCTTTACACTTTGATAATAGCCTGCCGAATCTGTATCCACAGGAACTTCAAATTTGTTAGATACTGAATTTTGTGCGTACGTAAATTGAAATGCTAAAAAAAATAACGCAATAAAAAATCTATTCTTTGAATTCATTTTTTCATAATTGTTTCACACCTGGCATCTTACAACTGAGCATTTATGATAACCCTGGATAAAGACAAATGGGTTTGTAGTGCCTTTTTGCAAAATTTGTAAAAAAGGGGGGTGAAGAATCACCCCCCGTGATTGCTAATGAATGAGAGATATTCCGACAAAAAAAGTCTTATCATTTCCAGGTTTCTTAAGCGCTTTGCCACGGGATCTGACCGTCTCATTTTCAATTTGCCCCTGTTTGCGTACCGATAGTATTCACTATTTAAATACCGGAGTGATAATTTCGAATCCAACCGCACGGTCACGCATCACCAATGTATCTTTTGATGCCACCTGCAAATTTTTGCTTACTGAACTTGGTGGTGTGTAAGTAGTGTTTACGGTGTAATTTAAATAGAGTGCATCCCTGTCTTTATTGCCCCAGCTGTTCTTTTCTCCTTTGCTAACAAACTTACCAGAGCCTGAAACAGTTGTGTTCGGCGTGGTTGAAGTAATGGTACAATTACCGGAGGCATCGAAAGTGAGTAATAAGTCGAAATTCACATTATAATTACTTGAGTCCTTAACAGTAACAGGAAATTTAATTTGGTTCAGCAAAGTAGTAGACAGCTTATTCACCTCATCCTGTTCAACGTATGCGGCATGACGTAAAATGGTTGCATTCCGGCTACCTGTAGCCACATCTACTCCCCTGCGTAAATAACTTCCATGCCATTGATTAACATATTTAACGCCATAAACAACATAATCACGGGGCAGTATGGTCCATAGTGAACTGTTGGTACGGTCGGGATTCGTACCTGCCACAACAGGCTGGCCACGCAAAATCGAGTCTGCTCCTCCTTTAATATCAGACAATACCAGCGGGATAGCATAAGTGTTATTAACAGACAGCGGGTCTGCAAAAAAAGCATCTGTTAATTCAACCTGCACCCCGCCCAATATACTTCCGGAAGGAATCGTGATTTGGTTAGATGCCAGCTTGTAATAGGTGGAGGGAAGGGGAACAATTTTATTCCCGCCTAAAGCTGATGGAAAATAGAGCCTGTCACAAAGAGCATTATTAACAGCTACCCCAACAGTAACATCCGTTTTATTATCACGTACTCCTCCCATTGTAGCGGTAATGGTCACTTTATGCTGGTTATCCAGTGAATTGTCCACAAACTCATCTTCACCTAACTCTACTGTCCGCGGAACATACTGCAGGGCAAAGTATACAGTTTTACGAGTGTAATCGGGAAACTCATTGTCCCTGTTTTTAAGACAGCCGGTCAAAATACCTGTCATGGCAATTACTGCTATAACTAATTTATTACTTTTCATTATTGTTAAATTTTGGATGTGGTAAGGAATTATTTCCAGCCTCTATTCTGTTTCAGGTTACTGAATTTCAACGTTTCAAAAAATGGTATCGGCCCATAATACATGTAATCCTGGAACACGCGGTTTTCAACGGGAAATACAGCATACCCTGTGCTGGCATCCATTCCCTGAACCGTTTCATTAAGAGCAGGCAGGCTCACTTTCCAGCGGCGTAAATCCCAGAAGCGGAAACTTTCGAAACTCAATTCTATACGGCGTTCGTTACGGATCAGGTCCCGCATCTTATTCTTGTCGCCCTTGCATTCTTCAAGATACGGGTCACCGTTACTGGTACCTACCCCGGCCCTGGTCCTGATTCTTTTGATTATATCATAAGCGGAGTAAGCATGGGTTCCTGCCCCGGTTGGACCGAAAGCTTCATTAGCTGCTTCGGCATAAGCAAGATATATTTCTGTATACCTTATACGGGGTATAATATGATTTTTACCGCTTATTGAAGCAGGGTTGCGGTTAACCGTCATTATCAAACGCTTTTTCATGTAATAACCTGTGCGTGTAGATCTTGCTACCCTGTTAATTCCATCGTCAGTGCCCGATGCACTACCTGTAAGAATTGTAGTATTTGACGGACCGGCCGGGCGTCCGTTATAAATAATATAAGCAGCCAGTCGTGGGTCTCTTGATGTGTAAGGGTTAGCAGCCTGATAATTTGCTTCGCTACGATTAATGGGGTAACCATTAGCCATTGGAAACGCATCCACGAGGTTCTGTGAAGGATTCATCAGTCCCTGGCCGAATAAACTGGGTGGATAATTTTGGTCTTCCTGGTCACTGGTAGCATTGGCTTTGTTTTCGCGCCAGATCATTTCAGGCGTGTTGGCGCCATTACTTAACGCGTCTATTTCAGTGGTGTTCGTATAGTAAGTCCATCCATTTGCCGGCAGCTGGCTTACTCCACCCTTATAATCAATTACCTGGGCGGCATAATCTGCCGCATTCTGCCAGGTAGCGGTATTGGATGCGTGCTGGAAGGCAGGACTGGCAGCCAATAAGGCTACCCGTGTACGGAACGACTTAGCTATTAAAGAATTGACCAGCCCCCTCGCAGGGTTAGCACCCATTACCCTGTTATAAATACCTGTATTAGTAGTAATGGGCTGGAAACGCACCGGAATCTGGGCGGCCGTACCTGCATCGTTATATTCCATTGGCAAATTAGCCTCTGCGCTGTCAAGATCCCTATAAATGAACTTGACGCATTCTTCAAAACTGGCACGGGGCAGATTCACCATGGAATCTACCGTTTTTAATGTGGTAATGATAGGAACACCCAGCAATTGCCCGTCCACCGTAAAACCAGCATGGGCACGCAACAGGTAGTACATATGTATTGCCCGCAATCCATAAGCCTCACCTTTCAGCCTTAATTTAAAAAGCTGGTTGGCCATTGGTTCAGCTGCCCAGTTAGTGCTGTCTACTATAGTCAAAAAATGGTTGAGGTATTGTATGGAACCGAATGAAGGGTCCCACCGTGAAAGGGGATTATTTGCAGCGGTCCATGCCCCCGTTCCTATTCTCAGCAGATTATTGGTCCGCACATTGGTAACAGCATCATCCGTAGCGTATTCCGAATTGTCGTAATAACCGGGAAGTCCCCTGTATCCATCTATGAGAAAGCCATGCGCAAAAGATATATCAGATTCCTCTTGCGTAATTGACTTCAGGTTCTCCACGTCAGGGCTAAAAATTTTTTTACACCCGGCAAAAAAGAGAATGGCACCAACCAGTATCAATTTAATTTTCATATAATGTGCACTTTAATAGTTTGATTAAAAGGATGCTTTTACCCCAAAATTGTAAAAGCGGAATTGGGGCGCTGTTCCAATATTAGTTTCCATCAGCTTACGTTCTTTGGATATCACCAGCAGGTTGTCACCCTGAACATATATACTTAGCCCGTGAGCAAATGCTTTCTGTAAAAATTTATTCCCGCTTAAATCGTACGTAAGCTGCACCCTGGTGAGATTAAAACGGTTATTCTTAAATATCCAGAAAGTAGAATTTTGATAATTATTATCTCCGTTTGTTGAGGTCAGCCTTGGGTAGGTAGCTGTATTCTGGGTGGCAGCTGTCCAGCGGTTCCAAACGATGTCAGAAAATTTACTTGTACCCCTGTTCCAGTAATAGGAGCTGTTTTTATAACCAATGGCTCCATGCTGGCCATTACCAAGGGCAAAAAGTGTAAGGTTTTTCCATTTTAAAGTCAGGTTTACACCGTACGTAAACGGAGAAGCACCTCCGCCATTATGGCCTAAATAAACCTGGTCTTTACTATCAATAAGGCCGTCATTATTTACATCCCGGTATTTAATATCACCAGGTCTTAAATCAGTAACGTTTCCAACGGTAGGCAGCACTTTCTTCAAATATTCATCAATCTCTGCCTGGCTTTGGAAGAATCCTTCACTTATATACCCAAATGAAGCATCAAGCGGCTTACCTGCCCTGTTTTGATAGGCATCAAGGAAAAGTTCGTCCCTTTTGGTGGCTTTAGAGGAATAAACCATACCAGTAACACCTACAGAGAAAAATAACGCTCCTATGTTTTTATTTACGTTCACTGCAAAATCCAATCCTGAACGCCTGTCATTATTAAAATTTATCCAGTCGCGAAAATCACCATTACCGTTAAAATAAGAAGGATAAATGCTTACACCTCTTGTAAGCAAACCATTGGTATTTTGCCTGAAATAATTCACATCCAGATTAATGAGATTCTTAAACAGAGATGCTTGTAATCCTGTCCTTATTTCATTGCGCTTAATAAAAGTGAGGTCCGGGTTAAACGCCTGGGCAGAAATTGTGGCGTTTTGACTTGAATTTCCATCACGCCAGCTGTAACCGGTACCAATATTATTATAATATCCGGCGTACAGATAGTAATTCGTAGGGGTACCATCGGACTTAACACCGCTTACATCAATGTCCTGGTTAAGGGATGCATAGGAAGCAACAATTTTCAGATCATCCAGGAAAGAAGCGGCGTTTTTCAGGAATTTCTCCTCGCTGATGCGCCAGCCTGCTGTAACTGTTGGTGATACGGCATTGCGGCTTCCCGGTGCTAACTTGGCAGAATGAATGACTGCTCCGGAAAAATCAAGATAATATTTATGACGGAAATTATAACTGGCCTGTAATCCAAGATTTGTATTTCTGATAGGGTGATAATCACTGCCGCCCTCAAAATTGGCATCACTTGATGTCCGGATGAGGTACCACCAGCCTAGTAATTTTGCCGATACATTATGGTCACCCGCAAATGTCCGGGTGTAATCAAATTGCGACTTAAATGTATTGGTTTGTACATAAGCTGTATTACCGATCGTTTCAGCCGTTGTATTTTGGTCGTTGGCAAGTTTTACCAAAGTATCAATCACTTCCTGCCCATTCACTATTTTCCAGGTTGGCTCAAAAACCGAATAAGTCGTCATCTGGTAATTTTCGGTATAAAAAGACCTGTAGTCCATACTATAGCCGGTGCTGAACGATAAACCCTTCAACACAGCACCCAAATCAGCTTTAGCGCCAATATTAAAAAGGAAAGTGCGGGTCCGTGTTTTGTTATATCCCGGAGCAAGCATATCAGAAATTACATTGGTAAGATTGGAGGCCTTGCCACCAAAAATGTATCCTCCGTCAATTTGATTGAAGCTATTATTCGCCAGGGTTTTTAACCAGGGCTTATTGGGGTTAATCATATTTACAGGAATCAAAGGCGCAAACCTGTTGAAATTTGGTGGCAGGTTTGCAGATGCGCCCCAAAAATCGCCACGTCCTGAATAAGTATTATCTGTAATGATCCCAACATCGGTATATGAATTGAGCCATGAGTTCAGTTTCATATCAACATTTCCCCTTACGTTAAATCCAAAAGTGTTGTCTTTACTATGCTGGCCATACTTTATAAGGTTGTCGTTATGCCATAAACCAATATTGGTATAATAACGGGCCTGCTCATTCCCACCGGAAATTTCAGTAGTCAAATCCTGCCGCATGTAAGCACTTTTAAGATATTGCGAACTGAAGAGATCAATATCAGGGAATTTATAACCGTAGATCCCTGCCTTGGTGCTGTCGATTTGCCCCTGCGAGTATCCGCCGGTTAAAATTCTATCGTTTTGCAATGCCTCATTATAGAGCGTCATATAATCCCCGGCATTCAGGTATTGGGGATATCCTTTGGGAACATAAAGACTTGAATTAGCCCGCACATCAATGCTCAGAGGTTTAACAGAGCCGCGTTTGGTAGTAACCAGGATAACACCCTTTGCACCACCTCCGCCATATAATGCTACTGCACTTGCGCCTTTAAATACAGTAATCGACTCTACTTCCGTTAAGCGCACATCTGTTATACCGCGGGGTGAGCCATCAACCAGTAAAAGTGCACCCTGCCCCCAAATATTACCTGCAGTAACAAGGTTAACATTAAAACCAGCGCCACCCCCGGTAAAGCCGCTTACCAGGCTTGAAAGATTATCAAGACTGTTAACCCCATAGCTCTTTTTTAATAATTCAGGTACATTTATCGTAGTAATGCCACCCAGCAGGTCCCGCCGGGCAACATTTCCAAACGCAACATTAACAAGACTATCTTCCTTTTGCTGTGCCTGTGCCCCCTGCATGTATATGAGGGAACCTGCAAAAAGGGCACAACAAGCTTTTATCAAATTTCTCATTGTTTTTATCGAATTAGTTTAAATAATTACCAACCTGGATTTTGTGGAAACTCAGCATAAAGACTTACATCCTTCACCTGGAAAGGAAACCAATAGTGCCTGTCGGTGTACTTCCGCTCAAATAAAATTTCCTCCCTGAAATTGGATACCCGTGCATTTCTTGGATTGGCATATGTGTCGGAATAATCCGGCACTGTTACGCCATTTACCACCTTTGTTTTGGTAGTTACCCTGTTAAACTGTACTTGCTTTTTAAACGTGTAGGGCGTTTTGGTAAGTAATACCCAACGGCGCAAATCAATAAACCGGTGACCCTCATAAGCCAGCTCTACTGCACGCTCTCTCCTGTATTCATTGCGGAAGACATCTTGCGAAGCAATAAACTTTGCAGGTACGTGGGCTATTGGAGTGGGTGAACTTATCCATCTGTCCCTGACAAAATTGATTGCATCCACAGCAGATTTACTGTAACCTGAAGCCGTTGCCGTTGGTGAATTGTATCCCTCCGATACTGCTTCAGCATACATCAGGTATATATCGGCTAAACGTAACAAGGGCAACACCATGCCTGTATTATCCCTTGTTCCTTCTTTATCATTGCTCGTTCTAAGGCAAAATTTGGTAAGCATGTAGCCTGTGAGCATTTGCTTGCCACCAGATCCTACATCCAGTGATTTATGGAAGCCGCCAGTATAAAGGCTGGCATATTGCCTAAATTCATCGTTTGATACAAGAGATCCATTGCTTATCAGCTTTTCCCCATCAATGATGATATCATTATAGAAACGGGGATCCCTGTTTTTCCATGGAAACTCCGGATCATAACCTGATTCCGCATCAGGCTTTGTGATATCATCCGGCAGCGGATATCCGTTGGCCATGCCATAATTATCAGTATAATTGGCAGTAGGATGGCACTTGATCCCGCCGTTAATCAGGCTGATTGGACGATAATCGTTTACCTGATTAAAATTAAAACGGTTGTTTAAGGCATAGGGGTTTTCTATAAATATCGACTCGTTTTCTCCCGGCATTGCGTAATTCTGCCCCTGTGTAAAGAAAATCTTGGGATATTTGTCCCATGTTGCCAGGGAGTAACGATTGGTTGATTCAATCAACTTCAGGGTTTCCGCAAAAATATCAGCAGCCTGTTTACAGTAGTCCGTAATATAGTCGCTGGTAGCAATGCCACTTGGAGAAACGCCCTTTTTCATTGCATTCATCAGCGGGCTTCCTGCAAGCAAAAGGTTCTTTCCCCGGAAGGCCATGGCCATTATTTTATTAGGCCTGAACCTGTTCTTGCCGAATGTTACCTGCCCTGCCACTGTCTGATCCCAGTCCAAAGGAAGCAGTTGCTGCGCTTTCAACAAATCGGCATCCACTTTTTTAGCCGTTTCATCGTAGCTTAATCTTGGAATTTTCGGGGTTTCATCCGGCGGTATTACCCTGTCTACGTAAGGAAGTCCTCCCCAATACTCCATCATGAAAAAATGGAAAAAGCCCCTAAAAAAATACAACTGCCCTTCTATCAATTGTTTTTCTTCGGGTGTTGCTTCTTTTAGCAGGTCCAGGTTGGCAAGCCCAATGTTTGCCTTACGTATTGCATACCAGGCGGTGCCCCAAAGGTTTGACATTTGTCCCTTATCGGTACCGGACGGGTTACCCCCAGCCTTGAACCAGGAGCCGAATGTAACATCCTGCCACGCAAAGTAATTGCCCAGGTCTACCTGATTGCTGAATATACGGGAGTCCTGTTCCCAATATTCGTCATCTCCAAAATTCCAGTTATTATGAGAACCGGCACCAGTAATGACCGGAACACAATTATACATCTCTTCTATATATCCCTGGAAATTCCTGAAATTCTGGAATGCCTGTGTGGGTTGTATATCGGACAGGGGTGATTTATCGAGATACTTTTTACAGGAGCCAAATACCGAAGCAATAGTAATGCCTGCAACGAGTATTAAAGGCTTCCATATTATTTTTGATAACTTCTTCATATTAAATGTTTATAAGTTTACGTCAATACCTATGTTAAAACGCCTCATAGTAGGATAAGCACTTGTAGTTGTAGTGTTGTCAGATGCATTGAAGTTAGACTCACGGTCATCGGGCATTTTGGTCCATAAAAACAGGTTATCGCCATTTGCATAAATCCTGAATGACCTGAAACCCATTTTATTCAAGCGCTTACCATCAATTGTATAACCTATCTCCGCATTTTTTAAGCGAACGTAAGAGCCGTCATATAAATAGCGGGTGCCTTCCGCGCCTGTAGGGTAAGCGGCTGTATATCGTGGCAGCGGCACATCTCCCTGGTAGCCATTTGCCTTTGACCAATAGGTGCCTTCCATATAGGCTACATTTATATTGGTAACTGAGTTAAAGGTTGGGAAGTTAACTTCACGGGTCACGTTGTTTACACCATAGAATTGCACAAACATGCTCAGGCCTCTCCAGTCGAAGCCAATGCTGGCATTGTAGGTATTTTGCGGCGTACCTGTATATTTCAAAGGAATACGGTCTGCCTGGTCAATAATTCCATCACCGTTAAAGTCAAGAATATTATAATCGCCCGTATACTTCCTGTTATTCCCACTGCGTTCCGTACTTCCATAAACATCATCCCAGGTCCTCAGGTAACCGTAATCCTGGTAGGCACGTGTCTGGCCAATTGGGAAACCAGCACTTCTCCGGTAGGCATCTAACAGTTCAGCATCGTCCCTGAAAATTACCATGCTCCTGGCATGCGTAACATTTACGTTTGCCCAGATGCGCAGGCCATTGTTGAATAACTGGTTCAACTTAAGTTCTGCTTCATACCCCTGGCCTGATGCTTTTCCCAGGTTGGCAGCAGGCGCTGCCTGGCCAAAATAAGAAGGTATGGCACGGTCCCCACCGCCGACATAAACATCCGTCCGCAGATCTCTGAACACGTCAAAACTGCCTGATATTTTTCCCGCCAGGAAACCAAAATCAACACCCAGGTTCTTTTTTTCCACTGTTTCCCAGGAGATATTGGGATTACCCAAAGAACTAATCCTGTAAAAAGTATACGTTGTATTCGATGGAGGAGTACCGGGGTCCGACAATTGAGCGTTTCCTCCATATGACCATTGGGTATTATACAGAAACCGGGAGCCCGCCGAATTATCACCTACCAAACCCCATGATCCCCTTACTTTTAACAGGTTAAGAAAACGAATCCTGTCTTTTATGAATTTTTCATTACTGAGTGTCCATCCCGCTGAAATGGAAGGGAAGAACTGGAAGCGGTAGTCCGGGCCGTATTTTTCAGTGCCGTTATAAGCACCATTCGTTTCAAACAAATATTTGTTATTATAGCTGTAGGTGGCACGAAATACCCAACTTTCCTGGTACGATGGAAATACGCTGCCTGCTGCCGATTTGTCTCTTTGAAAAAGGCCTAATCCGGTTACATCATGCTTACCGAATTTGCGGGCATAGTTCAACTGGCCTATGTAGTTAATGCGACGATACGTTTGACCATTGTCAACAATACCGGACTGGTTTGCCCAATTCACCTGTTCGGCAAAATCCAGCTGGTTGCCTGTATTTACCTGCCCGGCATAAGTTACAGCGCCTGTTAATGGATCTATATATTTCTTTTGAGGGCCGCCGGCGTTATCATTTATACCCCTTTGTATTTCCCTGAAAGAGTTGTCAATTGAAATACTGGCTCTTGCACTCAGGCCCTTCGTAATCACATCCAGTTTTTGCTCCAAAACAAAATCGGTAGTAAGCTGTGTACTTGTGCGCTTCTCTATACCTGACATGGCCAGGTTGTAAATCGAGTTAGGGATATCAAAATCCTTACCCGGATAATACCCAAAGGTTCCGTCTGAATAAATAGGACGAAAAGCCTCAGGAGATACCTGGTAAGCTGCTTTCCAGTAAGTGTCTTTAAAAGCACTTTCATCATATCCCCACGGTACCTGCTTCAATCCGTTGGAACCAAATAAACGGGTGGTGAACTTTGTAGTTTTAGTCAAATTAAAATCCAGGTTACTCCGCATATTGATGCGCTGATACCCATAGCCCGGGGAATAACCCCTGTTAGCCTGTACTTTCTTCAAAAGGTCTCCTTCATAGGTATAATCTATTGCAGCAAAATAGGTAACAAACCGGGACCCCCCGGAAGCGCTGGCACTTGCATTATATGCCATGGCTGTTTTGTTGAATGTCTCTTTTTCCCAATCCACATTAGGATACCTGTCCCACTCGTCGCTGTTTGCAGGGTGACGGTACTTATCTAAAATGGCATATGGCTTTACATTAATCCATTTATCCGATTCATTTATTTCACGCAATATCGTCACATTCCTAAGTGCCAGTGCATCATAAGCATCGTATATGCCTGGGAGCCCTGAGGAGGTCTTTACCGTTGCGCTTGACCTCAAACGGATAGAAGCCTTACCGGCAACACCTTTTTTGGTAGTAATCAGAATAACGCCATTCGCACCTTTTACACCGTAAACTGAGGTGGCAGAAGCATCTTTAAGAATAGAGATATTTTCAACAGATGAAATATCTATGGTGCTTAAGGATCCGGGGCGTTCTATACCGTCCACCAAAATAAGCGGCTCGGCATTCGTATTCCAGGTTGTTTGTGCCCGTATAAGGATCCTGGGATCTTCCGCACCGGGCTGACCGGTAGAAGACATGGTAACTAACCCGGGGAGGTTGCCTGTAAGAGCCGATCCCAGGTTGCTTACCCCACCAGTCCGTTCCAATTCTTTCCCGGTAGTTTGTGCAACGGCTCCAACAACGGTTGTTCTTCTTTGCCTTCCATAACCCACCACCACCACTGCATCCAGTTCAGCAGTACTATCCTTCATCGTTATTTGTATCCTGCTTTCGTTCCTGATAGCAACTTCCTGTGCCGGCTTTCCGACATAGCTAAATACCAGGATTCTTTTACCATCCGGAACCGACAAGGAAAAACGGCCATTCAAATCCGTGATCGTACTGATCTTGGTTTGTTTCACAGCAACCGTAGCACCTTCAAGTGGTTTTTTTTGTGCATCAAGTACTATCCCCTGCACAATACGCGAATTCTGCGCAGCAAGAGGAACGCTGGCTGCAGTACTTAATATTATTGCAGCTACAGGCAGAAGCATTCTTCGCAAGTAGAAATTGAAAATCATTTTAGCAGTTTTGATTTAAAAATGAATTGATTTTAAGGAGTGTCCATTTTTGCTCCGTTACCCGGCAAAAGGCTTTGCCGGTACTTTTGAGAGCACATTCGTCAGGTGATTTTTTCCATACAGCAGTAGTTTAGAATTAAGGAAAGATTTGATGCAATCGTTGCAGCAACTAACTTGTAGAAACTATCCACGCAAGCAGGCAGTTAAAATCTATTAGTGATGCAGTCAATCGGTTTAAATTTGAATTGCGGATGCCCAATTGATTCAAACAAAATACTTCCAAGCCAACATTTATAGCTGTCAGTTTGACACCAAATTAGCCATTAACAACTTCCTTAACCATCCAGGCGTCCGCAGTCATTTATGTATTAAAATTCTAACTAAATAGGAAATTGGTCTTGCACATTTGATCAATTCACTGTACAAAATGTTCAAATTATGAACCTAAAAAATATTGATAATGAATTATTTGCGAAAATAACCTTGTTTTTGTTGCAACCGATTGCAAAAAAACAACGAAAAGCAGCATCCAAAATGGAGTTCAAGAATAATTTCAGGAATTGGTTTTAGCCGACAAATTATAACTAATTGATAGGGCCATTCTGCTAATAGCCGCCGAATTGACAGTTTAAATTGGGAGGGCCTGGATAAGCCTGAATAGTTTATCCGCTAAATTTAGGAACGTATCCAACCTTAATGTTCCGGAGAAGTGAATACCAGGATATTTCGGAGAGACAGTTGTCAAATCATTATTTATCCCGGATCGGAGCCCTGCATATTTCCTTTTTCCGCCGCATATTCGGAAGGTGAAAGATTATACTTTGCCTTAAAGGCCCGGGCAAAATAGTTTGGTGAAGAAAAACCAACTGCATATCCTATCTGCGCAATTTTCATGTCTGATTTTTCTAACAGCATGGCAGCCTTTTTCAACTTGACAGATCTGATATATTCCACCGGTGTTTCCCCGGTAAGATCTACAATTTTACTATATAAAGAGCCCCGGCTCATAAATACATGTTTGCTTAATTCCTCCACACTCAGGTCAGGACTATCCAGGTTTGCTTCGATATATTGAATAATTTTTGCGATCAATTTCTCATCTTCCGATTCCGCTTTAATTTCAGAAGGAGTAACATTTATTTGTTTTGTGTAGGTATCCTTCAGGTTTTGATTAAGATTAACCAGATTTTTGATCTTAACGTTCAGAATTTCAAAATTAAACGGCTTTGTGAGGTAGTCACTTACACCGGTTTCCAGTCCCCTCAGCTGGTTCATTTCCCCCGAAACAGCCGTCAAAAGAATAACGGGAATATGACTGGTTCTTTTATCAGATTTTATTTTCCGGCTAAGCGCAATACCATCCATACCCGGCATATTGATATCGCTCACCACAACATGCGGGTGTGCTGACAGCACTTTTTGCCATCCGGTCTTCCCGTCTGCCGCTTCTACAATCCTGTAAAAGGGGCTTAAACTATCCCTGAGGTAATGCCTGAAATCATCGTTATCCTCAATCAGCAAAACAGTAAACTTTTGAAGGACCTTTGTTTTTTGTGCAGCCGACATTGAAGCTGGCAGGGCTCCGTCGTTCGCTTTTATTATGTCCCCGGCTGTTGCAGCCCGGCCGGCAGAATTGGTGATCAATTCACGAGGAAGGATTACCGTAAAAGAGCTCCCTTTGCCAGGCTCACTTTCTACTTCAATGGTTCCGCCGTGAAGATTAGCAAATTCCTTTGCGATAGACAACCCAATGCCGCTTCCCTGATTTAATGCAGATTCATTGTCTTTTGCCTGGAAAAAACGATCAAATATTTTTTCCTGTACTTCTTTAGCCATCCCGGCTCCCGTATCTGCCACAATGATCTTTACATTTGAGTCCAATCCACTTTCTATATTTAATTTTATGCTGCCGCCTTTGGTGGTGAACTTAAATGCGTTCGACAGGAGATTGAGAAGAATACGCTCCAGCTTATCCCTGTCAAACAGTGCATTAATGTGATCGCTCGAGGCAGAAAATTCAAATTTTATTTCCCTGGATTCCGCAATTTCTTTAAAAGAATCTCCAATCTCTTTGACAAATGCGACAATATCACCAGCAGCCAGATTTAATTTTAGTTCGTTCTCATCCAGCTTTCTAAAATCGAGCAATTGATTGACAAGATTCAGTAACCTGTTTGCGTTTCTCTTTACCATTGAAAGCTGGGACTTTTTTTCTCCATCCCCCTCCTGGCTAAGCAGCATATCTACCGGGCCAACAATCAGGGAAATCGGAGTTCGAAACTCATGGCTCAGGTTCGTTAAAAATTTAATTCTCAGCTCATCAAATTCATGCTGCCTTTCTGCTTCCTTTCTTTCCTGTTCAATCATCTGTCTGACCTGCATTCTTTCCTGTTCAAGTGCAAACTTCGCCCGGAGTTTACGCATCCCCTGGTAACGAATCAGCAGTGCAATTGCAAAAGCTAAAAAGATATAAATAGCATACGCATATGTTGTCCGCCAGAACGGGGGCTTTACGACAATTTTTATCGTTTTATCAGGAGTACTCCATGAACCATCATCACTTGAAGCCCTGACGTGAAATACATATTCTCCGGGATCCAGGTTTGTGTAAACAGCTGTATGAGCACTGCCTACGAAGTTCCATTCTTTGTCAAAACCTTCCAGCTTGTAACTATAGCGGCTGTCCTGCGGCGCAGTATAATCAAGTGTGGTAAAATCGAGAGAGAAATTTTGTCTATACTCAAGGTGGATTTCTTTAGCAGTTGAAATGTGTTCATTTATGGGCTCGTCGTTGCCCGGAACCACTGTTTTATTTGAGATTTTCAGTGCAGTAAACTGAAGTGAAGGAACGTTTTTGTTACTATGCAGGGCTAAAGGGTCGAAATAATTAAAGCCACCCAATCCTCCAAAGAAGATTTCGCCATTGGCAGTTTTAATTCCTGCGCCAAGCGTGAATGCACTTCGTTGCAAACCGTTTTGATAAGAATAGTTTTTAAACTTATGGGTTTGCATATCAAAGCTGCTGAGTCCGTTATTGGTACTCACCCATAATTTTCCAAGATTATCATCTAAAATTTTATACACGACAGCGTTGGCAAGTCCCTGCTGTTCCGAATAGGAAACAAACTTCCCGGTTCTATTGTCAAATTCACTGAGCCCGCCACCCTGCGTACCAACCCACATGTTTCCTGCAAAATCAAGATGAAGATTTAATATGACGTTAGACAGCAAATTACTGTTGCCTACGTTGTAAGTTTTAAGTGTATTCTGTGAGGGATTGTAAACTACAATTCCCACACCACTGGTACCAACCCATATATTGCCAAACTGATCTTCTTCTATGGTGCGGCAATATGCTTTGGAAAGAATACCGTCGTTATTGCTGATTTGACCGGGATAATAAAAATTACCGGATTTTGGTTCATAGACCACAATACCATTGCCATTGGTACCTATCCAAACAGTGCCCTTACTATCTTTCTTCAGACAAAAAACTTCGTTATTAGGAAGGTTACGGGGTCCATTGCCCTTCACAAATTGATTCACCTTACCAGAAAGCATATTTAAAACATATATCCCATGCTGGTAAGTACCTGCCCACAGTTCGTTGTTCACTTTTTCCATTGCAAGAATAGTAAGTGTATTATTCTCCTTCTCTCCTGTAAGTTTTGGATGTTCAAACAAACCGGTCTTCCTGTGAAAAAGATTTAGTCCGCCACCATCTGTGCCGACAAAAATATCGCCTGAAGGAGCTTCGATGAAGGAGGTAACAAAAGAAGTACTAAGGCCGTAGGGGTCTGCTGGGTTACTTTCTTTAAAATTAAAAAATGCGAGGTTCTTATCATATTTACTTACCCCGCCCTGATAAGTGCCTACCCAATATATCCCGGATTCGTCGATGAAAATACTTCGTACCGAAGTCCCGATCAAACTATATTTGTCCCTGCTGTCCTTTTGAATTTTTTGTGATGTTTCGGATTTCAAATCAAAAATATATAAGCCACTCTCCGTACCTATCCACAACAGCCCTGTTCTGTCCGGACGAATGGCATAGATATTATTGCTGGCTGAGCCAAATGCATCAGATTTGTTGAAAGAATAGTTCTTAAAACCTGAGTCATCCGCCATTAACCTGCTGAAACCATTAATAGTTCCGAACCATAAATCTTTATTTGAATCCTCGGTAATTGTCCTGATGACATTGCTCGCAATGGAAGCTGGCGCCGCGTCAGCATGTTCGAAACTTAAAAACTTATGGCTGGTTTCGATATAGCATTTCAAACCGACGTTTGTACCGACCCATAACCGGCGGCGGCTATCTTCGAAAATACTGAGCACTGTATTCGCTATAATCTTTTCAGATTTGACGATCACCAACGGAGCATTTTTATTTTTGCGCTGGTAACTCAATTTATACAGGCCGTAATAGCCTCCAACCCACAAATTTCCCAAGTGGTCTGTACATAGCGCCCGGGTTGCGCTATTTCCCATAAAACTGAAATTCGTAAAAGCATCTTTTTCCTTGTTATAAACCGATAAAGACTGGTTTGTTCCAATCCATAAATTGCCTGATGTATCCTCACAGAGCGCAGAGATCATATTTCCACCAATGGAAGCCGTATCAGCCGCATTGTGCCTGTAAACTGTAAAATTTATACCATCGAACTTATTCAAACCATCTTCCGTCGCAAACCACATATAACCATACCTGTCTTTTACAATAGCATTTACTGAACTCGATGATAACCCATCCTTATTATTGAAGTTAATAAAATTGAAAGACGGCTGTTGCGCTGTGCAAATTTGCTGAAGGAAAGAAAGCAGTAAGAAAAAGAAGACGCTCCTCTTCTTGTCAACAGTATAAAAAAACCTGGACATGGGCCTGATAAATTTTTGTACTGCAGTCCGGCCAGTTCCATTAACAGTATTTTTGTATCGGGAAGCCATCATATCAGCGGTCAAAATTCTCCTAAAATTGTAATCAACACAGTAATTAAATTCAAATTACAAATTGGTCGTTTAGTATTGTTCTCTACGGTTAATCTCCAAAATAGCTTTCCTTTTAGTATAATGCAACTGATTCGGACAAAACTCCTATTTCACCAGTTCAATGGCACCTTTTAATTCAAAACCTACATCTTCTACTATAAATTTATTCTCTACCAATGGTACCTACCTAAATTTCCAGAAGCACAGGAATACATGTCAAAAATATGTTTTAAAGTTATTAAAACGGCGGGGCAATTTATTGTGATCACCATTTTAGCGCTAAAGGACAATAACTTTCCTGATTCAACTACCTTAAGGTTTAGCCACCAGGATAAGTGAGCCCAGTTGTATATCCACCAGCGGGCGGATTCAGTGAGTGCTCCTGGCCTCACCCTGCGGCTGTACAAGCAGCCTCGGCCCGAAGGCAATCTATTCAGACAGCAATACGATCCCCGCACGCTGTGCTTTATAGGCTATCATTTCCTTTAACTCGTAATAGTTCCAGTTGCGTAAGACGAAGGCATCCTCTTTCGCTGCTGTTTCTTTTTCGGTTTGGTGTACGAGGAGTAAAGTTGCGGCGCCATGGCGGATGCAAAGGTCAATTAGTTTTTTGCTATACCGGTGCAGTTCAGTGCGGATGTAGTTTGCTTCGGCACCCTGCAGTTTTTCGAGGGCTTTCAATTTTCTTTTACGGCCATGGCCTCCCCTGCTGTTGGTTACTGATTGCTGCAAACGCTGGCGGGCGGCCTGGATGGAAAGGCGGCGGTGGAGGAAGGATTCTTTTGTACCGATGTTATACCGGTGCTTGCCGATCTTCAAGGAAATGGGATACTCCAACGAGAGGGAAGCTTCAGCAAGTACTTCGGAGTTGAGAGTTAAAGGTCGAATGGGTTGTTTGAAACAGGCGAGCAGGAAGAGTTTGCCATCCTCCACCAGCAGGCTGCTGCTGCACAACTGCACTTCACCTGCGATGGTTTGCTGTAACAAAATTCTTTTGTCCTCATCTTTCCCCAGGTAGGTGCGTAAGGGAATGCGGAATAGCTGGAAGGAAAATTCCCGGCCAACCGATTGCAGGCGGACGATATCGGTGCCCTTGATGGGAACGGGCATGGGATGACGGTAATGACGCAGTGAACGGTCGCCTGAAAGCAAAGCTGCACGTTCTTTATTGTACAGGGACACCAGCACACAGTTCAAACAACTGATGATATGCATGGGCAGCTGCCCTTTAAATTTATGAGACAGCAACTGGTAGGTGCTGTTCATCTGCGAAGTGGCCAAATTATCAGCCAGGGTAGTTTGTGCACCGGAAGAGAGATAGACCATTTCGGGTAATTGTTCCTGTAAGTACCGGTGTGAAACTATGAAGTTCGCCGCCTGGCGGCAAAGGTGCTGCCAGTTGCGCACGGTTTGCAAAACCTGGTGAATGTATGCGCCATCGCTGCTGTCCACCAATAGCTGGATCTTACGGGTCACTATGGTAAAGTTCTCAGGCACGGGAAAGCATTTTAATGTAATGCTGCTGCACGGCAGCGAGCGGTAAATTCAGTTCGGTGGCAATAGATTCAAAGGAACGTTTGTGGACCATCCGCAGGGTCCAGATGGTATCTGCTGTGGGAACAGAAGGAGAAGGCTTTTGTTTGGGCTGCACCTGTAACATCTGCTGTAACTGGGCAACTGATTTTTGTAATTCCACCCGAACGGCCTGGGGTGTGGTGGAGAACTGCGCGGCAATTTGTTTCAAGCTATAACCCTGCTCATAATACAAATGAACCATTTTTTTTCTTTTGGGCGAAAGGAAGCCGGTCATGGTAAATATCTTATCGAGCCGTTCCTCCATATCCCGGTCCGGGACATCCTGCTGCACATAATAATGCTCCCATTTGTCCGTCGAAATTATTTTCTGCTGTTTACGGTAATGATTGTAACAATGCCAGCGCAGGTTCATGCGGCAGAAGCGGTAAAAGTGTGCCGGGGAACTGAGGCGCCCGCGGAAATCCCAGGCCTTCAGCAATACCTCCTGCACGAGGGACTGCACTTCAAAAGTATCGGGCAGGATGCGCAGGCCATGGCGGAGGAGGGGGTGGTGGTAGTGGTTGCAGAGTTGTGCAAAGACGGATTCCCCGCCCTGTTGTAAGAGTCCTTGCGATTCGCCGGAAAGTTGATATTTTATTGTGCCGCCCTGCATGATATAACCAGAGAAAGTTAACAGCTGGATGGTAAGGACGGCGCTGATTCACTAAATTAAAAATGCGTGGGGTAGTCCTTACCGTCTTGAGGGCTGCGACACCCTTATTCCAATAAGAACGCCCACGCAAAGCGTGAGCGATTTACCTTATTTCCCGGAATAATTGAAATGTCGCAGTTTCAAGACGAGAATTAAAGCAAACACGCTTAAATCAGTTAAATTGTGTTCGCAAAAGTAAGCGTCCTTCAGGAACTATTGAGAGGTTTCATTATAGTCAATTTTGTATACTAAAGATACTAAAAGTTAACTTATAATCACTTTATTTATTTTAAATACTTCTTTTTTTAATTTTTTTCTAATACTCGAGGTTTTTCTGTTAGTTGCTGTTCAATAAGCTCCCCGTTTATTGAAAAATTCTTTAATGGCTCAACAGAAAAGACGATTTAACCGGATCAAGATTGTCCTTATTGAAAAGGAAAAGACCAATATCTGGCTGGCCGAAAACCTGGGCGTTAGTAAGGCTGCCGTCTCCAAATGGTGCACCAACGATAACCAGCCTACAGTAGAAAATCTTTTCAGGATTGCTGAACTCCTAGAAGTATCCGTTCCTGAGCTTCTGAATATTCCAGGCAAATAATTATTTAGAACTTGTGATAGTACCAATATCGCCGTGAATCCATTCCGTTCCTTTAGTGTCGTACATGCTTTCCAGTTTTGGGGTTCTAGAAATTGCGTAAAAGCCGCAAAAGTGTATCCAAGTTTCCCGCATACCTTAGATTGGCTTTGCGAAACTATTTTTAGTTTAAAAAAGTTTCGCAAATTTTTTAAGCCAATGTTTTATAAAAAGTTAAAAATATTTGCGAAGGATATTTAAATAAGGAAAGCTTCGCATATTTTAGAGTTGGTGGCAATTTTTTAAAGACTATCCTACTTACAATTAATACTATTCAAAATGGCTAAAAATATTACTCCCGCCGTAAATGAGACAAACAAAACCTGTTTTATAATTTCTCCTTTGGGGTTAGACGATTCTGATACAAGAAGAAAAGCTGATGGACTTATCAATTCAGTTATTAAACCTGTATTGACGGCTGCTGGGTTTAAAGTAATTGCACCCCACGAAATTGACACTCCTGGTTCTATAACAAGACAAGTCATTCAACATTTACTTGAAGATGAAATAGTAATTGCAAATTTGACAGAACTGAATCCAAACGTTATGTATGAATTAGCAGTTAGACATGCTAAACGTCTTCCAGTTGTTTGCCTTGTTGAGAAAGGAACAAGACTTCCATTTGATATTGCAACTGAAAGAACAATTTTTTATGACAACGATATGGCTGGGGTTGAAGTTCTTAAACCAAAGCTCTCAAAAGCTTTAACAGAAGCGTTAGAGGAAAAAGAGCCGGACAATCCAATTTACAGAGTAGTAAGTGATAGTATAATGAGAGAGGTTGCAGCAAAGGATGACAGTCAATCCTATATTCTTTCTAGACTCGACGATATAACATATCAACTAAACAGATTAAGACATTCTGAGGATGATAAAATATATAGAAATTCGTTGAGAAATTTAAGCTTAACTATCTCAAAGAATGGTGAGGAATTAGAATTCAAGAAAGTGTTCGATGAGCTTTTAGTAAAAGCTAAGTCAAAAATTATGTCAGCAAGAGTAACAAATCAGGAAAGTGATAAGTTGGCTCTCGAGCTTAAAGTGGCAGACGGTCGTAAAGGAGCAGAAAATATTATTGACAGTTTTATGGAACTGGGTTATAAGCTTGATGAAGTTGTATTAAACTAAAACTGCCACCAACATGGGTATTGCTGCAATTTGGGCTAGACGTTGTAAGCATCGGCAGCAGTAAATAATTCAGCTTCAGTTCCAGCTTGACATTATAAATTTGGCTATTGAACAAAACATCAGCAATAGTACAGCTATCAGCAGCAGTTCCGGCGTGACGTATTTCAAATGCCCAAACTGCAGCAATACCTGTTCGTTATATGCAACCCGACATTAAACCTTAACCAACTTTTATGAAGCTCAAAAAACTTTCAATTCGAAATCTTCGAGGACTGCAGAACATTGAGTTTGACAATCACAGTTTAACTACATTGATCGGGAAAAACAATTGCGGTAAATCATCAGTATTGAGAGCAATAGAAATGTTATGCACAGGGGTAAAACCTGACTTAGAAGAATATTATCTGCGTTCAGAAGAGAATATTGAAATAGAAGGAATTTTTGATGAATTAAAAGAATGGGAAAGGAATTCACCTGCGGTAAGTGGTTTGATTTACAATAATCAGCTTCGTTTAAAATATGTTGCCTCTATTTCTGCAGAGGAAGGCGAAAAGAAAAAGATTGAGGTCGAATATTTTGCTTTTAAACAAAACGAAGAAATACAAGGTTGGGGAGAGAATTGGGGTGACTTAGATGATGACATGAAAGCAATTGCTGCAGAAGTTGAAATCAATGCTGGCAAGGATTTTAAAACAAAAGCTAATAAAGAAAAAGTCAAACAGAGAATTAGAGACCATCATCCAGGAAGAGTAATCCAAGGTGCAGCAGAATGGTCGAACGACTCTATTGCCTTTAATAATGCATTGCAACAGGCTCTTCCAAAAATAATAGTTATACCTGCTGTTAAAGATGCCACAGAAGAATCGAAATACTCTAAGACAGGAAAGACAGGGGCATTTGGTGAGCTAATGAAAAAATTAATTCTTCCTCAAATTCAAGCAGAGGCTGAATATGGCAATATCATTACTGCAATTGCAGCATTGAGCGATAGAATTCACAGCGAAGAAGGAATTGCTGGCATTAATCAAATAAACACTCGACTTTCAGATAGATTGAGTCGATTGATAAGTGCAAGAGCAAATGTGAAGTTTGATAATCCTGAAATTGATACTATAATTAGTTCCAGCGTTGGACTAAGAATCTTTGATGGCGCTCATGACACTCCAATAGGACTTCAAGGACATGGCTTGCAAAGAACTTTAATATTCTCGTTGTTAGAAATGGTCGCTGAAAATGACGCAGCGATTAACAATGAGAATTCAAGAACAACTATTATTTTATACGAAGAACCAGAGTTGTATCTACATCCTCAAATGTTGAGAAAGTTAAAAGCAATTCTAAATACAATTTCTGTTTCAGAAAATTGGCAAATAATATGCTCAACTCATTCTCCTGTATTTATTAATGTTGCTGACAATCCAGAATCATTAGTAATTCTTTCAAGGACGGCTGATGGCGGAATTGCAGTAAAACAACTAACTGAAAATCCTTTCGAAGAAACAGAAGCAGGAATTATTGAACGAGATGCATTAAGAGCAGCTTTAGATTTTCACCCTACTGTATGTGAGGTGTTTTTTGCTAATAAAGTAATATTAGTTGAAGGCGATACGGAAATGGCAATTTTCAAGCATTGCGATCCACTTCTTCAGCATTGCGGCGTCAATATTGAAAGGTCATTAGATTGTACAATTGTGTCTTGTGGTGGTAAGTGGACAATTTCAGCAATTGGAAGACTTTTATCTAGATTTGGAATTAATTTTAAAATTGTACATGACCTTGACCGGCATGGAAAGACCGATGCCGAAATAGCAGAGTTACCAGCGATTCATCCTTTTAAAGCAAATGCAAGAATAGCATTAATCGCTGCTGCAGAGAATATATTTATTTGTGAAGACACTTTAGAAGATTTGTGGGCTGGCAGCAAAAGTGATAAGCCTTACAGTGCTATTAAAAAAAATATTGCTTTAGTAGAAGCAGATGAAGTACCAGAAAGGATTGAGCAATTAGTTAGGTTTGTTTATGCAGACTTCCTAAACTAGAAGGGCTGCTTATAACATTGCATTGGCAATATGGCGGGGCGACGAATATATTCTCGGCTTTTTATTCGCTATTCGTCTTCTGTTCCAGCTGACGAATACTGCCAAGCAACAGATTAAACAATGAGCTTTTGTATCTTTAATCAGCAGCGGCACCGGGCGGACGGAACACAGAATACCGCCACATCGCCAATGCTTTAACGTTAGCGGTAATTTTAAACTTCATGTCGGACACAACTTTATTAATCAATCTTTCTAAACTTGGATATACAAAAAAGTGGGTTGACAGTGGTTTGCTGACACAAGACAAGTTATATAACCAACTGGAATTATTTAAAACTGGTGACGACACAAATACAGAACATTATCGTTATAAGACTCTCACAGATTTTGTTGAAAACAAAGACAACATTTCAGATATTGACTTATCCAACTTTTTGGAACTTACGATAAACGATACCGACACTTCAATGAGCAGTTCAGCCATCGTGAAACTTTTAGAAAAAGATTATTTAACTGACAAACAATTTGAAAGAGTTTCAGCTTCTTTATCAGCATTTGGTGACTGGACTGAAAAAGTGATTATTAGACAAAAGCTTGTTAGGCGATTAAAAGGAGAAGAGCTTACTGGTAAGCTCTTTAAGGAAAGTCTTCTATCGGGTGACAAAGTGGTACACACTATTCTTCTTTCACTTGTTGAGCATGACATAGTCAGATTGGAAGCGTTAATAAGAAAAGCAGCAAACAGTAAAATAAGAAATCAAGCAGTACAAGTTTGGAAGAAAAACTACCGATAACAAGGGTTTAGCAAAATTGGGGCTTGACCAGCAAATCTTCAGCTTAATTCCGCTAACCATCGCCTGTTCCGGGCCGGACAAACTTCTATCAGCAGTTGTACGCAACTTCAAAATTTAGTTTTAAATTCAACTTCGGTTCCGGGCGGACAGTTGGAAAAAACCCCAACTTCGCTAAGCCTTGGCCGTTAGTGGCAAGCTTTGAACAAAACTCTATGGAAAAACAAAGTATTAATGAGAATGTTAACGAAACTGACTTAATTCTGATTTTTGAAAAACTTGATGAACTAAATAAAAGTCTGAACCAAACAGCTCTTGACATTTTTAAAAATGAAACAAATAGAAAATTACTTTCAAAACCAAGTCACTTAATATTTTCAATTGTACATAGAGCTATCGAATTGAATAGGGGATTTATGTCATTATCAGAAGCGAATAATTGGATAACAGCAATAAACTTACTAAGACTTCAAGCTGACAATTGTATGAGACTTTTTGCTTTAAGCTTGGTGAAATACAGATTAGATTTTTACAACCGAGTTATAAAAGGCGAACATATAAGAAACATTAGAGACGGAGAAGGAAACAAAATGACAGACTTATATTTGTCTCAAAAATTAGACACTTTATATCCAGGCTTTAGAATGCTTTATGAAAACACAAGTGGTTTTATTCATTTTTCTCATGAACACATGAATATTAACAACGACAAAATTACTGATGGCACTGATTTTATGATGTACATAAGAATTGCCGAAACATCAGAATTTTCAATTGAGAAAAAAGTTGATTTTGCTTTTAATATGTTCAAAGTAACAGAAGAATTTTATAGACTTTTAAATGGCTACAAGTTAAGTATGGTACAATTCATGAAGAGATTTGACGAGTAAGCCTGCCACTAACATGCTAACTGTACTCAATGATAAATTCAGGGATTTCGATGCGGGTAATCCTTCAAGCAGGGCTGCAAGCAAAACTTACTCCTTTAAAACCGCATTCAGTGTTGGCCTAAACGTAGTAAGCACCGGAACAGAAAATCATCCATTTCTCTTTTTATCTGGAGCAATCACATTAGGCCGTTCAAATAAAACAGGAGTTGACAAATCAAAATCGGATAATTTACTCTAGCCGGCAAGACCTTCATGATACACAGGATTCTGAATCCCCTGAAGGATTGTGGGGGGAATAAATGGTCTTTTTTTAAAATTCCTGATTCCATCCTGCCCGGGAATACCTCAAATCTTACCTGGTGGTTCAAAAAAACAGGGCGGCAGAATTGCCGCCCTGTCCTGAAACATCTCCCTGCTGTTAATTCAATAACTCCCGCATTCCAAATGCTGTCATTGTTTTTACATATTCCTCTTTTACCACCTCGTTCGCTGCCTGCACGAGATGACCTGTGGCGGGATCGACCACCGTCCGCAAGGGACGCTGGCCCCGGGGTAAATTGATCAGGCCCACCACTGCATCGGCCACTTCCTGGGGATTGGGTTTTACTGTTTCGAATAACTGCGCCAGGCCGGTACCTATTTTTTCCGGGATGGCTGCCAGGGTTCCGTAACCCTCTATCACGGAGTTATCCGAACCGGATTTTAATTTGTGCAGGATATCGGTCGGGAAAGCTCCCGGCTGGATGAGGGTCACATCCACCCCCAGTTTTTTAACCTCGTAATGCAGCCCCTCACTCAGTCCCTCCAGGCCAAATTTTGCCGCACTGTAAACGGCCATAAATGGAAATGCAAACCTGCCGGCACCGCTGGAGATATTGATGATAAGGCCATCGGACTGTTTGCGCATCGCCGGTAATACGGCCTTCATCAGCCGCCAGTTCGCCACCACATGCATCCCGAACATTTCTTCCACGTCAGCTGTGGTGAAGGACTCCGTCGGACCGGAAGCTCCAAACCCGGCATTGTTCACCAGCACATCGATCCTTCCCGCGGCGGCAAGGATCGCCGCGATGGCTTTTGACACACTTGCCTCATCAGTCAGTGTCACATCCAGCACGGTAATATTTTCAACCTTTGACAAAGCTGCGGCTTTCTCTTTATTTCTGCTGTCCGTATCCCGCATGGTGGCAAAGACCCGGTGCCCGAGACCGGCCAGTGTTTGCGCCGTGAGCCATCCAAACCCACTGTTTGTTCCTGTAACTAAAACTACTTTTTTGTCCATTTTTAAAATGATTTAATTGTAAGACACAAATCTGGTGACATTTTGTAACTTTGTGGCAGAAGGTAATAGTTTATTTTATGCAACCAGTTTACATATGAGTAACCCCGTGACCAACAGGAAACCAACTTCCTGCCAGGCAACCAATGATGTGTGCACGCTCTCCATGAAAGCCATCCAGGATATCATGGATGTGCTGGGCGGGAAATGGAAGATCTCCATTGTGACCTGCCTTTGTTTTAACCCGCGAAGGTTCAGTGAGTTGCTAAAAATGGTGGATGGTATCTCAGGTAAAGTGCTGAGCCGGGAACTGAAAGACCTTGAAATGAATAAGCTGATCACCAGGACCGTGAAAGATACCCAGCCCATTTCCGTGGAATATGCCATCATGGATTACGGTCATTCCTTCAAGGAACTGATCCAGATCATGGCGCAATGGGGTGTGAAACACCGGAAGAAGATCATTGGAAAATAGCCCGGTAAAACCGGGTTCAAAAAACGGACCCTGGGGTAAGGAAGGGATGCGAAAGGTCTCCCGGATTAATGAAGTATCATTGCTAAAAACCATTCCTGCCGGATTATTTGTAATTTGCCGCTCCGGGTAATTCATTACTATCCGGTACCACCTGGTCTCCCTGTCCTTCACCAAACCCTTTTTACCATGAAACAATTCATGATTGCCGTAATCTTCGGCCTCCTTGCCCAGTTTTCGTTTGCCCAGACATTGCCCGACTTTGATGGCATCCCGCTCGAAAAAAAAGAGGATTTTAATGCAACTGCTGACAACGCCGCATTACAGGCCGCCAATTTTCTGCTCAACACCCCGTTAGAAAAAAATAACCTTGACCGGTTGAAAAGTATGCAATACGTCATCAAGTGGATGTCCGGAACCCCGGACTTTAGTTTTACCCTGGACGCACAGGCAACAAAATTTGCTAAAAAGAATGATGATCTCCTGGGATTATATATGGCCGCCATGACCAAATTTGTCCTGGAAAACAAAGCGGATTCCAAAGACCAAAATAAAATTAAGCTCAATGCCATAAAGCTGATCATTGCCTACGCAAAGGAGGAAAAAAATAAAGTCAAAATAAACGGGGAGCTGAAAAAACTAATTGAAGCGGACGAAAAAGGGCAGCTTGGGGAGTATTTGAAAAGTTGAGGAAGGGGAAAAAAAGCCGAAATGCCTTTTACCCTAAAGTCTGCGGAACTGACTTATGTTTTGGTTGTATTGTTTCCAATAAAATAAGCAACAAATAAGGTGGAACAAACGGATTCATATGAAAAGTATCTTAACTTCTTAAGCCTGGGTGAAAAGCAATTAGCACCCAGGGAGATCTTTTTTGAGGGTAATTTTGAACTCCTGCTCAAAAGCCCCAAGGTTTCCGTGGTCGGGTCAAGGAATGTAAGCACAGAAGGGGCGAAGCGAACCAAAATCATTTGCCAGGAACTGGTAAAAAGAAATATTACCATTGTAAGTGGTCTCGCACAAGGTGTGGATACGATTGCCCATACCGTTGGACTGCAGGGCAAGACCATTGCCGTACTAGGCACCCCGCTGCATATTGCCAGCCCGGTGAGCAATACGGCGCTGCTGGATACAATTAAAAAGAAGCACCTGGCCATTTCGCAATTCCCCGTGGGTAGTAAAGTTTACCCCTCCAATTTTCCTGCAAGAAATAAAACGATGGCATTAATTTCTGATGCCACTATCATTATTGAGGCTTCTGAAAAATCCGGAACACAGCACCTGGCATGGGAAGCCATCCGGCTGGGAAGACAGGTCTTTATTTTGGAGAATGTCCTCCAGGCAAATATCAACTGGGCAGCCAAGGCCCTGGAATATGGCGCGATTGTTATGAACAGGCAAAATTTCGGGGACATACTGGATTACATTGCAGAAATCATCCTGGAACCTGTTTTTTGAGCCTGCGGTAATTGTTACTCTTTCCCTTTACGAAGAAAAGTAACCCTTTATTCCTTGCTACTTTTAAAGAAATCATTTTAGCATATGATGTCGTTACACAGGGAAGAACGGCGTATGCCTGTTACCAAAAAATTACTGCCAGTTTTCCTGGTATCCCGGTGAAACTGTTTGCGCTTGTACGCAGTACAAGTTTTGAAAAACTTACGGAATGGAACAGTCCAATGATCAGTGAAACCAGGTTCTTTCCCCAGTCTGGAAAGTCCTTTCATGATACAAACGGGACAGGATCTTCGGGCGGGTTGCGGGGATAATTGTATAGTATTGATTTAATACGCTGCTTTACTTACGCTTCGGTATTTCAACCTGTACAAATACTCCGGATGCAGGGAATGATTCTATTTTTTCTATTGGATAATACTCTTTATTCCGGGGGTGTTCCTTTAGTGGGAGAAAGGGAATACCAAATTCCATGTAACTATAAAGTTCAAGGGGTGACGGTGTCTACCTATGCCTGTCCGATAAAATTGTGATACATAGTCACGGGCCTGAGGCTATTGAAAGGGGCTTGCGCTTACCAATTAACAACATAAAAGATTTAACTCTTGAAGCATTTACCCGAAGTTAAACTCCACTAAGAAGTTTGATCCATTATGCTTTCATTAGATTAAGCAATTATCAAAAATCCGGCTCTTTCAAAATTTTGTAAGGCCGTTTGCAAAAAAGAAAAAGGCCGCTGTTGCGGCCTTTGTAAGTTATTGGTTAGTCAATTCCCTCTGCTGAACCTGAAAAAGTGATGCGTTTGCAACTATGGCTTCTTCACCACCGTAGCTTTTTGAAGCGCCCCATTATTATTCCATTGCAGAATATAGAGGCCAGCAGGTAATAGCCTGGTATCAAGCACAAAGCCATTAGCAGTGCGCGATGCGGTTACCGGGTACCGCCTACCCAGCGCATCTATCAGTTGCAATCCTTTTATATCAATGCTATTATTATTTTTTATTTCCACAAACAACCTGTTTGCAAAAGGATTCGGATATGCCAGCAGATCCAGGACTTGCGTCCTGCGAATGATCACTACACCCGAATAGGTGAAACGGCCATTATTGTCCACCTGTTTCAACCTGTAATAAGCAGTGGCGGGTACTGCGTACTGGTCGAAATAGTTGTATTCCTGCCGGCTGTTACTGTTTCCTTTGCTGCCTACCAGTGCTATTTTTTCAAACAGGATTCCATCTGTGCTGCGTTCAATTTCATAGCCGGCGTTGTCCATTTCGCTTTCCGATATCCAGGACAGTAAGTTACCAGCACCACCCGCCTCCCCTGTAAAACTGGATAGTTTAACCGGAAGCGGTGTCCCGAAAAACAGCCGGATATTATCAATTGCCCATTCTTCTGAGGTTGAATTGGAAAAGGCCCTCAGCCGGAGGTCAAGAACAGTACCCGTTCCGGTAACATTGAAAGTAAATTCTGAAAAAGTTGCTGAGTTGAGCAACACCACACCATCGCCTACCGAGTCCTGGCCTGCACCTGTACCCGGATTGCTGTTGATACTCAGGGGTGTGGAAATAGTTGGATTGTATGCCATAAAGCAAATACCATTTTGCCATGCCCCGCCATCGATCCGGTATTCCACCCCAACAAAATCGTTAAAAGGACTGTTGGGAAAAATATCCCAGGTATTACCCGCCGCACTGCCGGATGCAAATAAGGCCTTGCAAACAATATTGGTTTTCCCGGAAATATTTATATTACTCCAGGTGATGCTCTGTTCGGGAGCCTGCGATATTGGTGACAGGCGATGATCTTCCCCTGCCCAAAACTTACTGCCCTCAAAACCGGTGTACACATGTACAGTGGAAATATTCGACGGGCTGCAGCGCCAAAAATAACGGGTAGCCGGGGGACCGCCGCTACTTACATTGGATGAAGGAGTCCTGGTTCCGCTGGAAGGAGCCCCTGTGTCTTCAAAGGTATCACTCCAAAATTGGGTTTGCCCATAAATGCTGTTGAACAGGAAGCAGGCGAATGCAGCTGCAATCAGTCTCATAGATAAAAGTTGGTTTTAATCAATAGATGATGACAGGAATAAGGTTGTCTGACCGGGTTGCAAAGGTAGGGGAAACAAACAAAATAAAAAAATAAAAAATATAAACAAGGCTATAATTTAAAAACTTATACGGTTCGCAGTGTCACTAACGGCTATTTCTGTTTGCTTTGTTAAAAGCCGTCCTTTTCTCCCGGACGTTTTATTTGCCTGCCCCTCCCCATCAGCCCTTCTATTTCCAGCAGAAAATAACCCGCATTAACCGCTATTGTATTCTTTGAAAGTATAAGCTTGCAAATGCATCGGGTGGAGAACGCCTGCGGGCAATACAAAGATTGCCCTTCATTGCAGGAGTACTTCATAACTGGTGGGTATGCGATCACGCTGCTGTTATTCAGAAAGAGACTTTAAAAACAAAGGAAATACTGTTGTTTGAAATGCCGCTCCCGCCTCCTGCTATTCAAACCATCATTTTTTCAGCGGCAGGATGACGTGCACATTTGTCCCCAGGCCGGGGCGGGAATCCACATGCAATGTGCCCCCGCAAAGGCGTACCCGCTGCCGGATATTCTGCAGGCCGATCCCCTTTTTCGCCTTTTCTTCTGCCTCCGAAAAACCGGTGCCATTATCTGAAACCCATAAACTGACGCTCCCGTTTTGCGTTTCGACCTGTACCTCCACTTTTGTAGCGGCTGCATGCTTTTTTACATTCGCAAGCAATTCCTGGATGATGCGGAACAAATGCATGGACAGGTATTTGTTGCGTATCCTTTCTGTACCAGAAAAAACAAAATCAATTTCACAATTCGTATGTGCAGGGAACAGGGATTTAAGATGCTGTATCTCCGTTTTGAGGTCGAAAGAATAACCCGGAACGTCCACCACGATGGTATGTGATAATTGCCGGATCTGGTTGATGGATTCCAGGATATACTGCTGGCTTTTTGCTGTGAGCTCTTCACTTTTTATATGGATACCGGGCTTATTGACCATGTCCAGGGTAAGATTGGCAGCAGCCAGTAATTGCGTTACGTTGTCATGGAGTTCCATTGCAATGCCTGAGAGTACTTTTTCCTTTGTTCTTAATTCTGCACGTAAATCCCGGAGATTCTTCCTGTACTTGCTGATCAGCAGTTTCATAAGCGGTTCTATTGGATTAGGGTAAATAAGAGGGCCGTTTGCCTGTACTTTTCAGAATAAATTTACAAAACCAAATCAGAAATCCAATACCCCAAACCGGGTATGCAATCCATCATTAACGGGTTGTGATGTTTTTCTTACAACAAGCCAACTTCTTACCAGGGGAAACATTTAATGCCCGCCATTTTATTGAAGGTAAGATCCTGCCAGGATTGTTTCATGGGAAGCGGGTATGGCAAGTCACCTGCTTATTACAGGGGATGGATTTCAGATGGCTGGTGGGCATCACTCCAGCGGGTGTATCACCAAATGACTCCTGGTAATAACCTGTAGCAGTATGTGGTCCGGTCAGGCCTGACACTGCCTGGGTATGCCTGCTGACCTGCTAATAACAATGGGAAAACAATCCACTCCTGTAATCAATGACAGCATCATACCTCAGCTATAGTTTGCAACAGCGAGCAATTTACTGATGTCGAGGATGACGATCTTGCGGCCATTGGTTTCTAAAATATGCTCGTGCTTGAACTCCGTTAACATACGCACGACGTTCTCGCGGGCGGTGCCGACCAGGCTTGCGAGGTCTTCGCGGCTCATATTGATTTCTACCGGCTGGCCGGGCTCAAAACCGGTCTTGTATTTTTCACGGAGCACGATCAATTGCAGTGCGAGCCGCTCGCGCACAGATTTCTGGGCAAACATCGACAGGCTGTTGGCCAGCACGGAGAATTCATGGCTCAGGGTTTTCAATAACCGCTTGCTCAGCACTTCGCTGGAGCTGAGCACTTCCAGGAAATCTTCCCTGGGTATGAAGACGATCCTGCTGTTCTCGAGCGCAGCCGCTGAATCCGGGTAACGGTCTTCTGCAAGGATCGCATGGTAGCCGATCAGTTCACCGGTATTGGCGACATAAATGATCTGTTCCTTTCCATCTTTATCCGTGGTGTACTTTTTAATTTTCCCCTCCCTGATATAAAAGATACCAGCAGGATAGGCGCCCTCCCTGAATATGATTTCGCCCTTGGTACAATGCTGTTCGGTCTGGTGCGCGGTCAATAAAGCGAGTTCTTCCTTTGGCAGACCTGCCAGTATGGACTCACTCTGGAAATCCCATTTATCGATTGGAAAGATGCCCCTGATACTCATGATATAATGCAAAATTACCCCGAATAAATTGATAAAACTTACTTTTTGAAGTGATAAGGTTAACCGCCAGGCCCTGCTGGTGGTTCTAATTTTGCTTTATGAAACAGGAGCCTTCTTCCAAAAAGGATTTGTATTACACGTATGACCACGAGTGGGTGGATTTCCAGGGCGCTGTAGCTTATACGGGCGTTTGTGTTTTTAAGCTGACCGGTTTTAAAGAAATCGAAAATATCATTTTCAAAACCGATGGTGGATTTTTAAAAAAGGGGGAAACCATCGCTGTGATCCAATATAAAGACTATACCGTGGAAGCACATATGCCAGTGAATGGAAAGATCCTGCAGCTGAATGAACTCCTGCTTGGGGAGGAGAAAAATATCCTGGCAAGGGAACCGGAACAGGAGGGCTGGATCGCATTGATCGTCCCCTCGCTGCCTTATGACAGAACGGGACTGGTTATTTCAAAACATTACCAGCGGAATGATAAAGACAAATTCGCAAAGGGATAAAATCATCTATATGCAGGTACTGGAACATAAAAGATCTGCCGAATACTGGTTTGATACGGATACCCGTTTCAACCGTTTGTATCCTGCGGAGATCCGGCGGTTATCGGGTAAACACTGGACACCGCTGGCGGTTACCAGGATGGCCGCTGCATTTCTTGCTGCGGAAAATAATAAACGGATACTCGATATCGGCAGCGGGGTGGGAAAATTCTGCCTTGCCGCAGCGGGTTATTTTCCCGGTTGTTCCTATTATGGGATCGAACAGCGGCAGGACCTGCTGCGCCACGCTGAACAGGCCCGGGTGCAACTGGGCCTGGTCAATATTTCTTTTATACATGGCAATTTCACCCAGCTTGACCTGAGGAACTACGACCATTTTTACTTTTATAATTCCTTCTATGAAAACCTGCAGGGTACTGAAAAGATCGATGAATCGATCGCTTACTCCGAAGAGCTCTATTATTATTAGTCCCGTTATTTATTAAAAGCACTGGAAAAAATGCCCGCGGGCACAAGGCTGGCCACTTTTCACAGCATGGACGATGAAGTGCCACTGGGATTTCATGTTGTGGGCAGTGCGATGGACCAGCTGTTAAAATTCTGGATAAAAATATGAACCATGAAAACGGATGTTGCGCAGGAAGCAGCTGCGATGGAACCCGAAATTACCAAGGCTGAGGATTACCTCTCCTGTGAAAAAGTACTGATCAATAATATTAAAAAGCATTTGCTGGAAGGAATGGATGATGCTGCCTTGCAGGCATATGCCGCTGCAATGGCGGAACATTATGACACAAAAACCAGGGCCCTGCAGCATAACAGGGTATGCGTGAACTACCGCTATGCCAGTGCTTTTTTACACGCGCTGCGTGCGGCACCGCACCTGGCAAACTGGATACGGACAACCAATTTATAAACGGATGCAAACAGGAAAACTGCATTATATACCATCACTGCTGTTACAGAAATGCCCGCATTGCAGGAAGGGTAATATGTTCTGCAAAGGGGGCAAATATTTCGGGCAAAGTTATTTGAACATGCCTGCTGCCTGTGAAAACTGCGGGCAGCAAATGGAACTGGAACCCGGGTTTTATTATGGGACCGGTTATGTAAGTTATGCCATCACGGTGGCATTTTCGGCTACCAGTTTTGTTGCATGGTGGGTATTGATCGGTGTCTCCCTCCATGATAACCGGCTGTTCTGGTGGCTGGGTGTGAATACCGTGCTGATGCTTTTGCTGCAGCCGTTTTTTATGCGGTTGTCGCGGGCGACCTGGCTTTCTTTTTTTGTGAAGTTTGACCCGGAAGCGGGGAAACAGCCGGCAAACGCGGCGCCAGGAAATAACCAGGAGGAATAGGGACATGATGCCAGTGATAAAATACAACAACTATGCTTAGTACCATTGATAAAAATAATATCCAGGGAATACTGCCCTATCCTTTCAAACAATATGTGGATATGGTCATTGATGAGCCGCTTGACCGGGCATTCACCAACAGCATCCTGGACCTGTGGCTGCTGGAACTGGATAAGATCGTAACGTTAAAGGATACCCGTTATGAAGCCGGCAAATGGACCCCCGGGGAGATCCTGCAGCATATCGGGGATACGGAACGGATCCTTTGCGCCGGGCTATTGCGGGTGTTGCGCGGGGAGCCCGGTTGCAATATCGTATTTGATGCAAAGGAAATGGTGCTTGGGGGCGGAGCCAGCGAAAAGCGCGTCGATAAGATGCTGGAGGACCTCATCAATGTGCGGAAAGCCACCCATTCCCTTTACAGGACACTCAGTGAAAAAGAACTTCAGAAAGAAGGTATTTGCTGGATACACCCGGTTTCCGTGGTGGCTCTCGGGTATATCATCATTGGTCACCAGGAACACCATTTGAGGATCATCAGGGAAAAATATTATCCCCTGGCTGGTAAAAAAGCAGTGGTAGCTGGTCCGGGGAGTGCGGGCATGGGCGTGGCCAATACTGCCAGCTAAGGACCGGGTCCGGGGAAGGGCAGGCCAATGGCGCTCCCTGATTGTGGCTGCTGAAACCGCAAGTGAAGGGCCCTGCAGCCGCGCATCCCATTTTTCCTATGGAACAACTTTACCCTTCTGAAAACTTTGAGCAGAAACGGGTGCTGCTCCAGGGCAGCATCCATTTCATTTGAAATAACCCGCCGCCACCTGTGGCAGCAATTATAAAACAAACAGTCATGACACTGCGCTTACCAGATTACCGCGCCAAACTCATTAACAAGATCCTGTTCAGCAATTCGCAGGATGAGGTGAAACGCTATATAGAAACCGCCATCCGAAAACTGCAGCAACATGGTGTGGGCGGGCATATCGTTGCAAGGTTTATCGAAAAAACACTGGATGAACTGGAGGCATTCAGCCCGATGAATAAAAATGCACTGCAATGGAGCAATATAAAGGTTGCGAAAGTTTTTCTGTTCCGCATCCAGCGGGACATGAATAGTATCCAACACTAAGCCATGTACCTTCCTAAAATTTTTGCTACGCTTAAAAATTACAACCGGGCGCAATTTGGCCGGGACCTGATGGCAGGACTGATCGTGGGTATCGTGGCTTTGCCACTGGCCATTGCATTTGCCATCGCCAGCGGGGTCTCCCCTGAAAAGGGATTGTATACCGCCGTGATCGCCGGTTTTGTTATTTCTGCCATGGGGGGCAGCCGGGTACAGATCGGTGGCCCTACCGGGGCCTTCATCGTGATCGTCTATGGCATCGTACAGGTGCATGGCATCAATGGTTTGATCATCGCCACTTTTATGGCGGGGATCCTGCTCATCATCATGGGACTGGCCCGGCTGGGTACCGTCATCAAGTTCATCCCCCACCCGCTTATTATTGGTTTTACCAGTGGCATCGCTGTCATTATTTTCTCCTCGCAGGTGAAGGATTTCCTGGGCCTGCGGATGGGCAGCGTGCCGGCAGATTTTTTGGATAAATGGTTCGCATACGGGGCACACCTGGCCAGCGTCAACGTATATGCGGTGGCGGTAGCTGCCATCACAGTGGCCGTGATTTTACTCTGGCCAAGGGTCACGCATAAGGTACCCGGTTCCCTGGTCGCCATCCTCCTGACCACCGTTGGAACAATGCTGCTGCATTTACCTGTTGAAACCATCGGCAGCAAGTTTGGAAGCATTCCTTCTTCACTGCCTTCCCCGGTCATCCCCAAACTGGATATGGCGACCATCAAGAACCTCGTACAGCCTGCATTCACCATCGCATTGCTGGGAGGTATCGAATCCTTGTTATCAGCCGTTGTGTCGGATGGCATGATCGGTGGCAACCATAAATCGAATATGGAACTGGTCGCACAGGGCACGGCCAATATTTTCTCTGCAATTTTTGGAGGCATCCCTGCAACGGGTGCCATTGCACGCACAGCCACTAATGTAAAGAACGGGGGACGCACACCGGTGGCCGGCATGACCCATGCGGTGGTCTTATTGCTCATCATGCTTTTCGTGGGCAAGTGGGCCGCCCTGATCCCGATGGCCACACTGGCGGGTATCCTCGTGGTGGTGGCGTATAACATGAGTGAATGGGAAAGCTTTGTTTCGGTATTGAAAGGACCCGGCAGCGACAGGGCCGTGCTGCTCACCACATTCTTACTTACTGTATTCATTGACCTTACTATCGCCATTGAGATCGGGATGGTGCTGGCGGCATTTCTTTTTATGCGCAAGATGATCCAGTTCAGTGATGTGAGTATGCTTACAAAAACAACAGCGAAAGGTGGTGCTCCTGATAAGGAGGGTATCGGAAATTTTGAAATTCCAACAGCAGTAGAGGTATTTGAAATTACCGGACCCCTGTTTTTTGGTGCAGCACATAAGTTCAAAGACGCGATGAAGTTTATTGAAAAGCCGCCCAGGGTGCTGATCATCCGCATGCGGCAGGTTCCTATCATTGATGCGACCGGTATCAAAACACTTGAAGAGGTGTATAAGGAATCCCGGCAACGGGGCACTAAACTTATCTTATCGGAAATACACAGCACACAGGTGATCAAGGCCCTTCAGGATGCGCGTTTGATATTCAAGATTGGCAAGGCCAATATCCGGGATAGTTTTCCCGGTGCGATTGACCGGAGCCGGGAAATACTGGAAGGGTCCTAAGCCCTGCAATGGAAGAAATAGTTGCGGTGCTACGGGATTTAGTTGTACTTTTTGGATGAAAAAAATACTTTCACCCAACCAGTACAGCATGTCATTCAAAACATTCCTGCTCTGCCTTTTCCTTATCCAGCAAACCCACGCACAATCTTACCGGAAAATTCATGAGCAGGCCATCGTAACGGATACGCATAATGACTTTTTGATGCAGGTGACCGACAGCGCTATTCTTGCTTATACAAAGAACACCTGGGCTTTTGATAAAGACCTGAAAGGAAAAACACATACGGATCTCTACCGTCAAAAAGAAGGCGGGCTGGATGTGCAGGTCTTCTCTGTGTTTTGTACCGGAGAGATGCGGGCCCCGTTCCAATTCGCGAACCGCCAGATCGAGTCCCTGGACGCCATCATTGCACGGAACCCCGGCAAAATCATAAAAGCACTCAACAGTACCGCACTCATTAATGCGGTGAAGCAGGGGAAACTGGTCGCACTGATCGGCGTGGAAGGCGGGCACATGATCGAAGATGACCTGGGTAAACTGGAGGCGCTGTATAAACGGGGCGCCCGGTACTTGACCCTGACCTGGAACAATTCCACTTCCTGGGCGTCGAGCGCATTCGAGGAAACTTTTAAAAAAGACCTTGCCCACAAAGGACTGAATGAGCTGGGGAAACAGGTGGTCCGCAGGATGAATGAGCTGGGCATGCTCGTCGATATCAGTCATGTGGGGGAACAGACATTCTGGGATGTGCTGCAAACCACCACCAAACCCGTGATCGCATCCCATAGCTCGGTATATGCACTCTGTCACCACCAGCGGAACCTGAAGGATGAACAGATCAAAGCCATTGCAAAAAATGGCGGTGTGATACAGGTGAATTTTAACCCGGGATTTATTGACAGCAGTTTTGATAAAAAAGAAAAGGCATTTTTTGAGCGGCACCAAACAGCTGTGGATTCGATGACAAAAGCAGGCGTGGATGACTGGGTGCTGCAATACCAGCTCTACCATACCTATGCTGCGGAAGCCAATGCCATCCGGCCCCCGCTCTCCTTACTCATCGATCATATTGAATACATCATCCGCCTCGTGGGTGTGGACCATGTGGGACTTGGTTCGGACTTCGACGGTATCACCCTCACCCCGCAGGAGCTGGATGATGTGACCGCGCTGCCCCAGATCACCAAGGTGCTCTTCGAAAGGGGCTACAGTAAAAAGGATATCACGAAGATCCTGGGCGGGAATTTTATAAGGGTGCTGCAGGCGAATGAGCAGGGTGCGGGCAGGTAAGCTGGTGCGGCGATGCGTTCTTAAAGGTCCTGGATTCTTTTAAGTTTCTCTTCCATGGCGGCAATATACTGTTCTTTGAGTACTGCGGGCAGGAATGACATGCGGACCAGGTCACGAGCATGCATTTTTTGCAAACTGAACTGCTCCATGATCCGCAGGGCTCTTTTTTCCACCATTCCCAAACGCCGGGCCAGTTCCAAAAAATGCTCCCTGCCATAAAATCCATGTTTGCTGTAAAAAGCCGATTGCAGGTCGCCGGCGTACAAATCCATCGCAGTATCGGCTTCATGGGGTGTATGGATCACCGTACATAAGAGATCATAAGCCGGTGCCAGCTGGTATTGCCCGTTGTCATTGCGGATGAGGGAAAAATTTTTCAGGTGTGCATCCCCGTTAGAAAATATGTAATTGAACAAGACCAGCTGAAAGAATTTTTCGATGGCGGGAGCGGCAGCCGGCACAAAACGCTTTATCAGCACACCGATCTCTTCATAACTTCCATCATACTTGAAGGTTTCACCATGGGTGTAAATGCTCCTGCCCGTGAGTTGTGCAAAATCCTCCTGCATGTATTTGGCTCCGTCCCCTTTCACATCAAATCGTCTTACAAGGTAAGCGGGTTGATCATCTTTAAAATGTATCAATGCGTTTGGGGCCGTACCGATACCGAAGACCTGCTCCGCAATTTGCATTGTAAGGTGTTCATTTTCCGGGAGCGACCCTGTATGGAGCAACTGCCTTGACGGGGGCACGGGTTTTAAGATATACTGACCGTTCTTATCGCAAATTTTTAATTCATTTCCTTCGAGGCACAGGGAGTATTTCAGCTGCACACCGGAGATCGACAACCGTTTGCTGTGTTCCTGGTAATTGGCCAGGTTGGCCGCCTGCGGTGCTTCAAAGGGCAATACGGCCGGGACCCTTCCTTTACCAAAGAGTTTTTTCCTGCAGGACAGGCAGTAGCCTTCCTTTACTTCAGTATAACAGCCTGAACATTTCATCGTCTTCCGGTTTTACTGTGATAGCGCCAATTGTATCGCTCTGTCCTGAAAGCAGGAGCCTGGTAAAGTCATCCTTTTCGTCAATTTTATATAACCTGCACTGTATATCCTTATTCACTCCTTCCGAGAGCAACCCGCAGAAAAAAGGAAAAAGATGAGTCGCCCGGTACTCCTGTTGTTGTTTTGACAGGGTCAGGCTGACCGAGTGGGCCTGCGGGTCATTAAAATAATCCGGCGCATAAACAAAGCGGTATACGCCGCCTTCCATTTTTTCGATGCTGCCGGCAAGCCGCCCGTTATTGTATACCAGTCCTTTCATTCAGCCAGTTTTTTAATACCAATAGTTATTTCAAGCCCCAGCACTTCCAGGATCTTAAGTATCGTTTCCAGCGAAGGATTCCCCTTACCCCGTTCCACCATATAAATTGTTTTGGAGGTAAGCCCGGTCATTTCAGCGAGGTCCAGCTGGTTGAGGCGAAGCTGGTTACGGCGCTCCTGTATCAAAGCTCCAATAATAGGTTTATTCATCAGAATTATAATACCGATTTTTGTACAAAAGTAGTAATAATTACTATCTTTTACAATTAATCCGAATTATAGTACCGATTTGTAAATAAAATTTGAGCTTTGCTGGTATAAATCAAAAATTCGGTATTATAGTTCCGATTTTATGCCCTGAACTATCCCTCCAGGTCCAGGTTCAGCCTGATGGCGGCTTTCACCAGACCTGCGGTATTTCTCACACCGAGTTTGAGCAGGAGGTTCTGGCGGTGGGTGTCGATGGTGCGGCGGGCCACGAAGAGTTTGCGGGCGATCTCTTCATTGGTATATTCCATGGCAATCAGCTGGAGCACCTCGGTCTCCCGGGGCGTGAGCAGGGGTTTGTCCTGCAGGACCGGGGCGCCGCTTTCATTGGCGGCCTCGATGAGTTTGAGTGCGACCTCACTGCAATAATAGGTCCGGCCGGAGAGAATGGTGCGGATGGCCTTGAGCATTTCCGCCGGTTCGATACTCTTCAGGATATAACCCCTGGCACCCGCTTCCATCACCATCTGGATACAGGGCAGCTCATCATAATTACTGAGCACGAGGATGGGCAGGGATGGCTGGTGCCGGAGCATGCGGCAGATCGTTTCTGCCCCGGAAATACCAGGCATCTTATAATCCAGGATGACCAGGTCGGGTACCGACCGGCTTAATTTTTTGAGGGCAGCCTCCCCACTCTCTACTTCGGTTACCCGGAATTTTATGTACTGGTCCAGCGATGCGAGCATCTGCTGCAGGCCGTCCCGCAGCATTTTGTGGTCATCCACCAGCAAAACGGATACTGCATTTTCATCGGGTGTGAAGAGGTTTGGCATACGGTTGTTTTAAGGGTATTTCAATATCAAAGCGGACCCCCTTGCCGGGGCCCGTGGTAATCCTGAACGTTGCCTGGTGGGAACGGAGCCGGGAACGCACATTCTGCAAACCCATTCCTTCCGTACGCTGGCGGGTATGAAAGCCATGGCCGTTATCCTGCAAACGGATCTTCAGCAGGCCGGGATGCGGTTCAAAATTGACCGATACCCGGGTCGCATTGCCATGTTTGAATGCGTTGGCCATAAACTCCTGCACGATCCGGTACAGGTCGATGGATAATTCTGCATCCAGCGCGGGAAGGGGTTGGATCTCCTTCACCGCCAGTTCCATTTTGCGGCTGAAGGGCGACTTCAAATGAAACTCCCGGATCGCCCGCACCAGGCCAAATTCATCGAGGGTTTTGGGCATCAGGTGGAAACAAATGGACCGGAGCTCCACGATCAGCTGCGCCAGCCCGGCATTGGACTGCTGCAAAATTTCATATTGTTTACGGTCACGCATACCTGCTAACAGGGAGCTGAGGGAAAACTTGATCCCGGATAACTGCTGGGTCACACTGTCATGGAGGTCCTGGGCGAGCCGCTGGCGTTCCTTTTCCTGCGTATCAATGATGGCACGCAGGACCAGGTTCTCGGCCTGCACCCGGTAGCTGGTATCCGCTGCCGTGAACAGGAGCAGCTCCTCCCCGTTCAAATCCCGGAAAGAAGAAAGGCTGAGGGCAACGGGCAGCTGTTTGCCGCCCGGGGATTGCAGTTCGAGGTGCCCGATATTCACCCCCTGTTTTTTATCGAGCCGGGAACGGACCGCACGGAACCAGGCGGCGGGCTGGCCAAGGCTGGAGGCGATGGAAGGGGATGGGCCGCCGCTTGCAGGGAGGTCCAGCCAGCGGGCGGCGGACTGGTTCATCTCCCGGATATACCCATCGCGGCTTACCACGAAGACCATATCGGAGACGGAATTGAATATGCTGTTGAAATAATTGCGGGAAATGGTAATGGCCCGGAGCTCCTCGGCCAGCATATTGATACCCGCACTGATGGCGTCGAGCTCGTCCAGGCGGGATGAAATGGGCAGGCTGCTGTCAAAACGCCCCAGGGCAAATTCACCCAGCAGCCGGTTGATATTTTGCAGGCGTTTATTCATTCCTGTTCGCTTATTGCTGTACAAAACGGGCCAGCCACCTGGTGGCTCTTTCCCGGTCCCGGAAGACCTTCACCGGCATGGTACCCGGTGCATTGACGATGCGGAAAAAACTCCCCAGGAAGGAACTGAAAGCGGAGTTCACCAGCAACGCCGTTGCGGTGAGCCCCGCCGTTCCTTCGGCAGATGCCAGGTATTCCCTGGCGGCTTTATCCATGCTGATCACTCCCTTGCTGATGATGAGTGCGGGATAGGACCGGGTACCGGTCAGGGCCAGCCGCTCTTTCACTATTGCCCGCGCCATGGGCAGGTCGATCCTTACGCCCCTGCGGTAAGTTGCTATCAATATCCCGTCCTTTAATTCCAGTTTTATATAGGGTGAACCACTGTCCATACTTAAAAGTAAGTATATCTGCAATTTACTGCATACGTTTTTTTACGTAAATGAAAACGGGCCAGGCAAAGAAATAAATCAGTCTTTCGACGGAAAAAATATCCTCCTGAAAGATCCATGTTTGTGCTTTAGCAGGTAAGACTATGGGCAAGCAGGATTCCTTTTATGAAACGGTCAACCAGGTCATCGAATATGGCCGGGCACAGGGTATCCTGCAGCTGCTCAGTTCGGGGGACGGGATCCGGGGTTGCCAGCTGGTCATTGATGGCCGGGAGGTATTGAATTTTGGTTCCTGCAGTTACCTGGGCCTGGAGTTTCATCCGGGGCTCCAGGCCGGTGCGAAGGCCGCCATTGAAAATTTCGGGACCCAGTTCTCGGCGTCCCGGGCCTATATATCGGCGGGACTTTACGGCGTATTGCAGGGACTGCTGGAAAAAATATTTGCAGCGCCCTGCGTGATCTGCCCCACCACCAGCCTGGGACATATTGCCGCCCTGCCGGTACTGGTCCGGGATGACGCAGCTGTGATACTGGACCAGCAGGTACATAATTCCGTACAGACCGCTGTCCAGCTGGTGCGGGCCCGGGGCGTACATACGGCGCTGGTGCGGCACAACCGCATGGATCTATTGGAGGAAAGGGTAAGGGAACTGCGGCAAAAATACCGGGCGATCTGGTATATGGCGGATGGCATCTATTCGATGTTCGGGGACCGCTGCCCCGTGGATACGGTGTATCATTTACTTGAAAAATACCCGGAATTGCATTTTTACGTGGATGATGCCCATGGGATGAGCATCCTGGGCAACAGGGGCCGGGGCTCCGTTTTGGGGGACCGGGCCATTCACCCGCGTATGGTGCTGGCCACTTCCCTGAACAAGGCATTCGCCTCGGGCGGGGGATTACTGGTTTTCGGGAACCCGGCATGGGCCCGGCTGGTGGGGAATACAGGAGGGCCCTTACTGAGTTCGGGACCCATGCAACCGGGTGCGCTGGGTGCTGCCATTGCCGCTGCAAAACTGCACCTGGACGGAACGGTCGGGAAATTGCAGGAAGACCTGCGGGCGCTGGTACAGTATACCAATACAATTATCAAAGAAGAAGGGCTGCCGCTGGTAAGTGAGAGCGGTTCTGCCATATTTTTTATAGGGGTCGGCCAGCCCAGGGCCGGGCATCATATTGTGCGAAAAATGCTGGAGCAGGGTTATTTGGTGAACCTGGGAATCTACCCAACCGTACCTATGAAACAAACCGGTATCCGGTTCACGATCACCACCCTGCATACGCATGCAATGATCCGTAATATGGTGACGGCACTGGCGGCGGCCTTTTGGTCCACCCTCGCAGAAGAGGGCATCGGGACGGGGGCTATTTACAAGGCATTTAAAATGGAAGTCCCCGCGGTACCTACTGCGGGGATGGCACGGGAGCGTGCAGGCATGGAAGGAGGACTGGCCATACGGCACTGCAGCAGTATCCGGGAGCTGGAACGGGGCGTTTGGGACGGGCTGTTTGGAGGCAGGGGCTGCTTTGACTGGAGGGGATTGGACTTGCTGGAAAGGAGCTTCAGCGGGAACCCCGCGGCGACAGATAACTGGGATTTTGATTACCTGCTTGTGCAGGACGTGGAAGGAAGGATCGTCGTGGCGGGTTTTTTGACAACAGCCCTGTGGAAGGATGATCTGCTGGCACCGGCCGCAGTCTCCGCACAGGTGGAGATCAGCAGGAGGGCGTCGCCCGGCTACCTGACCAGCCGGGTGACCTGCTGCGGCTCCCTTTTAACGGAAGGGGAACACCTGTACATCAATTTTGAATCGGGGGAATGGAAGAAAGGCGTGGAATTGTTTGTAGCGGAACTGTACCGCATACAGGAGCAGCGGCAGTCGGTCCATATTGTATTGCGGGATTTTCCGTCCATTCACCCTGAACTGGATCAATTGCTGGCAGACCTTGGTTTTTTCCGCAGCCGGATGCCGGACAGCTACCAGGTAAACGCCATCCTATGGAAGAGCCCGCAGGAATATTATAACCGGTCCAGTAAGAAGAACCGGGCGCATTTCCGCAAAAAGGTCCTGCCCTTTACCAAATATTTCCGGGTGGAATTGATCCGTTGCAGTGACTGGGAAGAAGAGGTCTCCCAATGGTACCGGCTCTATTTGAATGTGAAGGAGCGCAGCCTGGAACTGAACAGCTTTACGCTCCCCTACCGTTTGTTCCGGAACCTGGCCCTGAGCGAAGACTGGGATAAACTGCAGCTGACCCTGCATGAGCCGGGTGATGCCGCCCAGGCTCCCTGCTGTATTGTTTTTTCCTACAGGAGCCAGCAGACTTATGTCCCGCTGGTCATCGGGATCGATTACCGCTGGAACCTGTCCCACGGGATCTACCGGCAGGCTTTGTACCAGCTGGTGCTGCGGGCTCAAAAAGCGGGTATGCAAAGCATCCGGCTGGGATTCGCGGCGGGTATTGAAAAACAAAAACTGGGTGCGGTGCCCGCCCCCGCCTATGCCTATATCCACAGTGCGGACGGCTATAATTTCCAGGCACTGGACCTGTACCCGCGCAGCCAGGCGCAGGATAAAGGTAACAATCACCCTATTACCCAATAAACATCAATCTATGACACCCTTATTAAACGAAAACTGCACCCAGGCCATTATGGCCGCACATGAGCTCATCAACGCGGACCTGAGTATTCATATCCGCATCCCCGTACTGGCCCGCAAAACGGGCACCAATGTCTGCACCCTGAAAAAAGGGTTCAAGTCGCTGTACCAGGTGAGCATTTACCAATACCTGCTGCGGAAAAGGATGTGCATGGCAAGGCACCTGCTGCTGGAATCCCGTATGAAAAATACGGATATCGCCTATGCCTGCGGGTATGAAAGCCTGGCAGGGTTCAGCACCGCCTACCGCCGGTATTATGGTATGGCACCGGGACGTTACCGCAAACAGGGCGGCGCCCCGGCTTTAACGAAACCAGGAGGATGGAACTGACAGATTACGATACCGAATGTATTGCCCTTGTTAAGACCCTCATCGATGGTCATCCTGACCAGCATTTTCCCATTGCAGCACTGGCGACCCGTGCCGGGATCGGCGCCACCAAACTCAAGAGAGGATTCCGGCAGTTATATGGTATGGGGCTGTACCAATACCTGCGTCACCGGCGCATGGAGCTGGCCGCACAGCTGCTGGGAACGCGCTCCAAAACACTCAAACAGATCGCCCGGCAATGCGGTTACCGGCACGCGACCAACTTCTACACCGCCTTTAAACGCCATTACGGCACCACTCCCCAATTGTACCGGGTATCCCTGTTAAAATAACCCGGACGCATATCAAATGCGACCGGGCACATAGTAAACGATGCAGAACTTCAGGGCATGAAATGCAAACGTGCATTATTTGAAACCGCCTGTTTACTGCTGCTCCTGCTGTTCGTATATACCGGTTCGTCGAAACTGCTCGGGGTGGACCGGTTCCGGGAACAGCTCGGACTGGTGCCGGGGCTGGCGCATTGGGCCCCGTTACTATCAGTCATGATACCGGTTGCGGAACTCCTGGCCGGGGTGCTGCTGGTATTCCCGGGTACCCGGCGCCGGGGCCTTTGGGCCGCATCGGTGCTGATGGGCATTTTCAGTATATACGTGGGGGTGATCCTGCTGGGACCGGCTGCAGCGCGTCCCTGCGCCTGCGGGGGTGTGCTGCGGCAGCTGGGCTGGCGGGCGCATTTCTGGTTCAACCTGTTCTTTACCATCCTGGCATGGGCCAGCCTATATTTTTCGTGTACACGCAAAAGGGAGTCCGCTGAAAACCTTTGACAGAGTAAGCACTATTTCTTCACCCAGTTGCTCAAAGGAGGCAACGCACACTGGTACTTTTATTCTTAACCATTTTAAAAACAGTTTTATGAAAAAGATCGCAACCAGCCTGCTGGCTGTCACCCTCGCCGCCGGGTTCGCGGCATTCACCGCGCCAAAGCCTGCTGCAAAGGCGCTGTTCAATAACAATTACCGCTATACCGGCAGTACCGATGATCTCAGCGAAAGAAGCAACCCGCTGAACTACGTGTACACGGAAAGCACCAATATCTGCGATGAGGGCAATGACCTTATCTGCATCATCAACGCGCCCGGCCCTTCCGGTACGGGGGAGCATCCCTCCTTCAGTAACGGCACCGACCCCTATTCCAACAGTGCCGGGGTCACCGTAATGGACAAGAAGGCGCAATAGCCCTCCTGTTGCTGCAGAAGACCGGTTTCAACACCGGTCTTTTTTATGCCCGGCAGTGAGGGGCAAAAAAAAGGGCCCGAATAGAGATTCAGCCCGTATTTATCCAATATCCTATGAAAAACCATGGTCAAGACGGATGATGGATCAAAAAGGTTGCAGGGAACCTGTTGAAATTCAACGGGGATTCTGCTGCATCCCGCTCAGCGCTATCACCGAGGCCGGGATGGGCTGGGCATAGCGGTTGTCATTGGGCGGGAGTATATAGTCCGTCCCACTGATCCGGCGGCGCAGGGTTTGCTGCAGGGCCGGGTCCCTGTTGAGCCGCTTCAGGTCGGTCCAGCGGAGGTCGCGGAAGAGCAGTTCCTTGCGGCGCTCCGCCAGGATGATGGCCAGTGCGGTGGGGGCATCGGCCGCGGTGAAGGGAACGAAGGTGCCGGTCTTCCAGCGGGTGACCAGCAGGGTATTGAGGGCGTCCATGGCGGCGGGCAGATTGCCCTTGCGGGCCAGGCACTCGGCCTTTATCAAATAGAGCTCATCGGTAGTGATGCCATTGTACAGCAGGCCGCTCTGGTTGTAACTCCCCCGGAAACCATAAGTGCCATCGCCATTGCTTTTGAAGAAGAGGCTGCGGCGCAGGTCGTTGGGGGTATAGGATGCGAAGAGATTTGAATCCACGCGGGCACGGGAGTTGAGCAGCTGGGTATAGGTATTGATGAGCCCGTGCATGATGACCTCCGCATTGAACTTGGGAAAGGGATAGGTCGCGGCCCCGTTCAGGGTATTGTAATTGAGCAGGGTGTTTTTTTGTGCCAGGTAACGCCCGGCAGCGGCGGCGGCACTGTCGTAATTGCCCATGATGAGCCAGGTGCGGGCGAGCAGGCCCCAGGCGGCGGGTACCGAGGGCCGCATGACGTGCTGTGGTTCGGCCGGCAGCAGGGTGACCGCTTCCCGCAGGTCGGTGAGCACCCGGTCATAGCCTTCCTGCACGGAGTTGCGGACGGAGGGGATATTGTAATCACTGCTGAGCCGGATGGGCACGCCGGGGTCGCCGGGGGCCGTGGCCGGGTCATAGGCCCTGGCCCAGATGCCGAGGGCGGAGAGAAAGGATTTGGCCCGGTAATAGAGGGCGCTGCCGCGAATATTGTTCCAGGCGGCCTGTTCTGCAGGGAGGGGTTTTATCTTATCCAGGTTTTCGAGCACGACGTTGCAGATGGTCACCACGTCATAGGTGCCGGACCAGTGGTTGGGGAATTCCTGGAGGGTGATATCGGCTTCCCAGGTGTACATATTGCGCTGGGCGGTGCTGAAGAGCGCAGACCAGGTGGCATCGGGGAGCCAGTAATTGTCGGCGCTGGCTTCTCCCACCCCGGGGCTGTTCAGGTTCATGCTGTTCTCGTTATCGAGCAGGCCCTGGAGGGCCGGCAGGTTATCGGGGAGGCGGAGTTTGGCGTCGGGCTTGGCCTCCAGGTATTTTTTGCAGCCGGAGAACAGGGCGGTGCAAATGAGTAAGGTGAGCAGTTGTTTCATCTGTGATGGTTGAATGGTTATTGAATGGTTATTGAATGTTTATTGAATTGTGCATTTCAGGCCGAGGGACCAGGCGGCGCCCGCCGGGATATCGGTGATGGAATAATCCGGGTCGATGCCGTACCGGTTGGCCCGCCAGAGGATGCCCAGGTTGGACGCATTGGCAAAGCATTGCAGCCGGACAGGCTGCTGCCTGTTGCCCCGCTTCCATTCGAGGTTGCAGGCGAGGTTGATGAACTGGAGCCGGATATGGTCGCCCCTTTCGACCAGGATGGAAGAGGCATTGTAGAAGGCATCCCTCGCGGGAACGGCGGGATAGACCATGGATGGCACGGTGGTATTATTTTCGTCACCGGGCTGCTGCCAGCGCCGTGCAAAATCCGCAGTCCCCTTTCGGTCGCTGCCGGAGAAGAGCTGGCTGTAGTTCAGGCCGGGCCGGCGGAAAAAATACCGGGCCTTGAAACTGATCCCCACCGTCAGTTCCCAGCGCTGGTAAGACAGGCTGTTCAGGACGGAGCCATACCACTGCGGCATGGCAGGACCGCTGTATTCGAGGTCGTCGAGGGTACTGCCGGAACCGGTAATCGCGGTATAATCGGTACTGGGTTTGCCGCCGATGAAACCAATGGGGTTCCCGTTCGTTGGGTCGAGACCGCCCCATTTATAGGAGAGGATGCTGTGCACGGGCCGGCCGACGATGGCGGAAACCGTATTCCCGTCGCTCAGGAAATTGGCCCCGGTATTATTGGTGGTATAGGCCCGGGTTACTTTATCGCTGTTCCAGCTCAATATAAGGCTGCTGCGCCACTGGAGTTTTCCGCGGGTATTGCGGCTGCTGAGCTGGATGTCGAGGCCGCGGGCCTTCATGTCGGCCACGTTCTTTATCACACCGGTGGCCGAGATGCCGGTGGAGAGATCAACCGGGACGGTGGCAAATAAGCCCGTCCCATTTTTGGTATAATATTCCAGGGAACCCCCCAGCCGCTGGTCCAGGGCTGAAAAATCAATCCCAAAATTGGTGATACCGACCTTTTCCCAGCGCAGGGAGGGGTTGGGAAACTGCTGGAGCCGGTAAAAGGGCAGGCCGGAACCCAGGGTATTGCCGAAGGCATAGACGGTGGCCACCGCCGAACGGGAAGGGTCGGCATTACCCGTAAAACCATAAGTGACCCGGGTCTTCAGCTGGGGTAACCAGCTGAGGCGGTAGAAAGGTTCCTGCGCCAGGTCCCAGGCGAGGCCGGCTGACCAGAGCGGGGTCCATTTGTTGTTGGTGGTGGCGCCAAATAAGTTGGAGGCATCCCTCCTGCCTGAGAGGTTCAGGCTGTACCTGCGGTTCCAGGTGAGGGCCGCATTGGCGTAAAAGGACAGGTAGCGGTTCAGTCTCTCGGTAAAACCATCGCTGTAGGGCAGGTTGCTGTAACTGCCGGAGGGCAACTGCGGGTAGGTATTGCGGTAGTCCACCGGGCTGCCGGAGGCGTTGACCGCATCATAGCCCCAGGTGCGGAACTGGGCCCCGCTGGTGCGGATCTCCCGTTGCTCGGCCCCGGTGAGGGCGGTCAGCTGGAAGCTGCTGAACCGGCGGTTATAGTTGAGCTGGCCCCGGAGGTTCTGTACTTTGAGCCCGCTGCCGGAACGGTCGAGGATGCCGCCTGCGGGCACGATGTATTTAACCACCCCGGTCTGGTAATTGGGCTGGGAATAAAGGTTGATCCAGTTGCGGGATTCATAGGATTGCGGGTCCTTGCTGCCATCGGCCTGGTCCTGCTGGGATTCATACTGGTAGCGGGCTTCGAGGTCGAAACCGGCACCAAGGTTAAGGTTCAGCCCGGTATTGGCGAGCAGGTGGGCGCTGCGGGACAGGGTGGTATTGTGCAGGTATTCGGTGGCGGGATAGAAATTCCAGTCGAGCAGCCGGCCCCCTCCCGCCGTATCGGTCCATTCCTTCCGGTAAGTGAGTGCATGGGGCATGGGATTCCCGTTATCATCCCAGAGCCGGGAATAGGGATAGAGGTATTGCTGCCCGGTCCAGGAAGATCTGCCGGAACGGCTGGTGGTACTGGTATACTGGAGGCTGGTGGAAAAACGCAGGCCTGCCAGGGGGCGGAATTCATTTTCGATGCGGGCGGAAACACGTTCCTGTATCTCAGCCAGGGTGCCTGCAGTACGGTCGTAGCCCCCGGCGGCGAACCAGCCCGCCTGGCCGGTACCTCCCTTCAGGGAAAGCGCATATTGCTGCAGCAGCCCCGTGCGATACACCCCCTTATCAAACTGGTCACGGACGTCGAGATTCGACAAAAATGCCAGTTGTGCAGCCGCATCCGCGGGGGAAAGCAGGCCCCGGTTCTGGTGGTCCAGGATCTCCACGACGGGGGAAAGCGCCGGGTGGTTGAAGCCATTGAGGGAACTGTTATAGTAGCCCTTGCTGAAAAGGAACTGCTCCATACCAATATAGTCCGCCGCCTTGATGGGATGCAGGCGGTACAAATTGGGTTGGGCATCCGCCCTAAAGCTGGTACTCAACTCCGTGGTCAGGGGCTGGCCGGTCCTGCCCTTCTTCGTATTGATGACGATGACGCCGTTCCCGGCACGGGTACCCCAGATGGAGGCGGCGGTGGCATCCTTGAGCAGGGTAACGGACTCGATCATATTGGGATTGATGTCCGCGATATTGCCCTCGTAGGGAAAATTATCGAGGATGATGAGGGGCGCCGTGGGGCCATTGATGGTGCCCAGCCCCCTAAGGCTGAGAGCGGGAATGGTGCTGTTGGTCTTCCTGCTGAAGGCCACTGCCGGGGCCAGTCCCTCGAGGCGGGCCAGTATATTGGTACCGGTCTGCAGGTTCAGGGTCCTGTTGTCCACCTGGGTAAAGGAACCGGCGGTGCGGCTTTTGGTGACGGACTGGTAGCCCGTGTGGTAGACCACCACGCTGTCGAGTTGTTTTATTTTCCGGGTGGTATCCGGTTGCTGGGCCAAGGCGGGCAGGCCCAGCAAGGAAAGCAGTAAGGTGTTGGTATATCTCATGTCAGTTTGATTTTTGGTAATGGAATGCGGGACGAATGGTTAAAAATTCCAGTTCCCGTTTTACCGGAATGATGTCAAGCCCCTGCTGTCGCAGGACCTCTTTGATGCAGCTGAGGTCCTGGAGGTCGGGGAAGGGGAATTCCATCGAGTAGAGCCGGTTGCCGCCGGTCTCATCGAGGACGACGGGCACCAGGGGCTTGCCCGGTGACTGGTAATTGAGCCGGGTAAGCAGGGCCGTTACTGGCTGGTTGTGCATGCTCCAGTTGCCATTGAGCTGCCGGGTGAAGGCGGTATCGGTGGCGGATGGGATCTGCCGGGGGCCATCACCCGTACAAATCACCGCATAACAAGGGACCACCCTTTTTTCGGTTTGAATGCAGATTTGAAAGGCATCCTGGAGGTATGCCTGCAGCATGCATTGTCTTTGTGCTTCGGGTATGCCCGCAGGAAAGCGGTATTCAAAACTGAACCAGTGCTGCTGTTTCCAGCCGGTATTGTGCACCGTTGACAGTTCAGCCTCCATCCCTTGGAGGGGCAGGATCCGGTTGGCGGGTACCTGCGGCCATGCCTGCGCCACCAGGGCCATGAGGGGCATGTTCACATAATAACGGCGGGCCATACCTGCGGAAGGCGGCGTGGTGCCAGCCTTCACACCGGCACCCGGTACATATGCTGCCAGCAGGGAATTTTTATCCTGGTGCATGACCGGTAAGGGCCAGCCCTGCTCCTGCAGGGAACAGGCAGGATCGAAGGAAAGCTCCGGGGCGATATTTTCCAATACAGGCCGCCCGCCCGCAAAAAGCTGTTCTATATTTTCCGCACTGAGTTCGCCCGGCCGGGTGACGGCGTAGAATTTACCCTTATAGATCCAGACCGAATGCGGGATCGCCTGGTGTGGAAAGAGCTGGTCGAGCAGGCCCTCCCCGTAGATCACAGGCAGGTCCATTTTCTTACCGGCCGCATTGCGCCGTTCGCTGAAAAAGCGGCGGATCTTTTCTTCGGGGTCATTGCCGGGGCTGGAGACCAGCCATACCCGGAGTTTATCACTGTAGCGGTGCTGGAGCGAGTCCAGCCGGGGAAATTCCCGGATGCAGGCACCGCACCAGGTGGCCCAAAAATCCAGCACCAGCAATTTATCCCGGTAGTCCGTACTGTTCATCGAAGCTGCTGTGCTGTTCAGCAGTTTTGTACATTTTATCTCCTGCAGGTACGCTCCCAGTTCGAGCGGGCGCTCCTTTCCCCGCTCCTGTGCCTTGTTCCATAAGGGGCAAAGCAATATCCATAAGCAAGCTATTTTTTTCATTGCCATTCATTTTTAAAGTGAAGAATCCGGTTCAATACATCGTATGGTCCTTGCCGGTCAGGTAGGGTTCTTGGGTTTGCGCTCAAAGAGGTTCTTGAGCCATGACAGTATGGTCATATCTGCAAGGTGTTTCACAGGAATGATCTTTGGGGTTTATGCTGCAACGGCGGGCGGTCAAAGCTGCGGCACTGCAAAAAGTAAAAGCAATGCAGGCGGGTGCTCTCCATTAAACGCAGGCGCCGTTGCTCCAGGCAGGCATCACCATAACATACCCAGTGAAAGTCCAGCACCCGCTGCACCATCTTCAATGCCGCTGCCTCATCCCGCAGGATGCGCCGTGCATACCGCTCCAATAAGGGTTTGTAATAGCCATACCATTCTGTGGCAGCCGGGTGTTGTGACAGCATTGGGTTGAATTTGCTTCTGAAAAAAAGATAATGATGTAAGCAGGCAGGCGGGATTTCAGACCTGGGTAATGTACCGTTGCAGTTTACCCAAAATAAAAATGGCGCAGGCCCAACTTACCGTCCTGAGGCTCTGGTAAGCCCTGCACACGAATAAGAGAGCCCACGCCAAAGACGTGGGCATTCTACTTATCGCCTCGTGTGCATAAAATTTACCAGATTTCAGGACGAGACTCAAAGCGAATGCTTCAAATACTTTTATTGAAGTATCGCAAATTTATCAATAATAAATTCAATTGTAAGGTATGAAATATTTTCTAATGTATGCATACAGTCCTACATTAAAATTTCAATTTTCTGCCACCTTTCCTTGATGAATAGCACCAGGGATGAAAAATATTTAAGGGAATTTGGTGAAAACCTTAAACGTGTTAGAAAAAGTAAAAAGTTAAGCCTTCGGAAACTGAGTGATCTTGCCGATGTTGATTTTAGCCAGATACACAGAATTGAAAAAGGAGAAAGCAACCCATCCATTACCATGGTTATTGCACTTGCTAAGGCGTTAGAGGTAAGGCCCTCCAAATTAGTGGAAATTTAAAATTCAATATTTCATTTTTAAGCCTGCGGGCTTACCCTGAAGTATCATTTCAAACAATGAATATACACTTCATTGTTTATGTAATTTGTTTGCTAAAAATTATAAATGCATAACTAAGATTTCATTGTTCAAACAAACTCAATATGCAGAGTATTGAAGCCAGTGAGTTTTTAATGAGGTTCGGAAAGAATTTAAGAACACTCAGAGGCATAAAAGGTATGAGCCTACGGGAACTTGCAGTTTGGTGTTCGCTTGACCACAGCAATATTGGCAAAATTGAAAAGGGAGAATACAACATCACCCTACTAACTGTATTGGAGTTATCAAAAGCTTTGGAAATTCATCCCAAGAAATTGCTGGATTTTGAAATTGAGGAATAGTATACTAACATGCCTACACCTACTTACCTTTCGTTGAAAAATTACAAATTGACCTGTTGTATTTACGCTACTCCTTAACATCCGCGGTTTAATAACTAATGCTTTAAAAAAGAACTTATTAAAAAAATTGTTTTCGTATTTGAGCTGCGTATATTAGCGTAAATACAGATGTTGTGACGCAATAGTACGACACGGCCTTAAATTCCCCCCATGTTTTGCATTCAGGTTTATTGATTTTTGCGAAGATCATTTGCAGTCCTTCAAGCGTTACTATTTTGACTTCGGCTTTTCTCCTGGGAAGAGAATAATATTGACCTCCGAAAAGTCCCGACTGCGTCGACGAAAGCTCGCTTTCGATCGCAAAGGCGATTGACTTTTCGAAGTTCGGGTTCTTTATGTGTAAAGTCAAGTTTTCACAATGTTGTTTTTCTCATTTTAGCGGAGAAAATCCTCGATCAAAATATGCAGGAAAAGGACTGTTTTTTTTCATTCGCAAAACAAGTAAACCTTCATGACATGACGGTGACTGCGTCAATCGGCCATTGACGCAATAACCGTCATTCAAAACAAGGGTCAGAATAAACGTCCGAGAGTCAACTACTGCGCACAACATGGTATTGGCGTTATGACGGCTTCGGTAAGTCATTCAGCTTTTAAATCTCCTATCATCTTCGTATCTTCATCCGGGCGGACACAGCTAACTGGCCGTCACAACGCCAATACCCCAACGTTAGCTGCCATTAGTTCGACATTCCATTATGAAAAAGTCGTTAACATCACTACTCTTATTTTTTTTCTCCTTCTCCCTCTTTAGTCAGACAGGAGACTGGTATACCTATAGCGATGGTGGATTTTGTAGCACTTCGATTTTACTACGCAACGACGGAACTTATAAATACGAATCCGGTTGCGAAGCATCCTCTCATGTCTCGTTCGGAACTTGGACACAAAAAAAGGATACGATTAAATTCAAGCAAATTGACACGAAGGAGTTCAAAGTCATAAATATTTCACCATCTACAACAACAAATTCGAAAATACTCTCAGTAAAAATATTCGACCAATACAAAAAAAATATAACTGAAAGAATCAAGGTTAAACAATATGTACAAGGCAAAGGAACTTATACCATGGGTTTGGATAGCTCCAAAACAAGTCGAACAGATTTTTTGAGAGACAGCGGAATTATCATAATTGAATCACTAGAGAAATTAATGAATGGCACTTTAGGAGTGCAAGTTGACTCGTTTACAAATTTTGAAATAACACTTAACATACCAAGCCCCTTAATTTATGATATCGGTTCAAACTTTACCAACATTGGAGATTTTCTGCTATTAAAAACTAAAGAAGCTTTACTATCTGTAGAAACTTATGCTGCCGACGGTAATGCCAAGTCTTTCAAAATAAGATATGAGAAACAAAAAAATAACGGCAGCTAACATAGGGTTTTGCTCCAGTGGGGCTTGACGGAACAACCGGCATCAGCGGCATCTCGCTTATCAGCTTTAGTCCGGGCGGACGGATTTCTTTTCAGCTTTATTTGCTAACTTCAACATCAACAAAACAAACGGGCTTCAGTTCCGGGCGGACACAACAACTCGCCCCACCGGCGCAAAGCCCCCAACGTTACCTGCAATGCTATTCGATATCGTATGCTGATCAAAATTAACAGACAACAAGCTTTCTCTAACTACCCAATTTTTCCATCGCGATATTATGATGAGGCAAAAGACGAAGAAATCTTCAAAGGCCCCACAGTTTTTGCTAACTATACCCTGACACTTCCGTCAAAATCTTTTAAAGGCCATCAAAAGCTATTAGGTTTGCAAATAGCGTCATTGACAATAAACCTTGACTGCGACAGTTTAATATTTCTTGGCGACGTTGACATTGCATGGCTTCGACGAATAAACACCTATAACACCTTTCAAGAATCCTTACAGTATTTGGCCGACAACAAAATTGGCAAACGATTTAATGGAGCTTTGCAAGTTTCTACAAATGAGCTTCCCATGTTTATCAAACATCTATCTTGGCTTGTAAGAACAAATGGAGTTCTGCAATATGTTTACTTTACTGACCCAAGTCAAACTATTTTAGCAGAAATCTGTCAATACGGGAATCTCCACATTTCCACAAAAAATGCAGATGCGGACAAACTCGTAAAAGACATTATAGCAAAAAGCCAATTCAAATATATGACCGACACAACCTGCACAAATAGATTTTCAAAAAACAATACAATCAAAGGCAGAACCATTATAGTTTAGCAAAAGCACAGCAGGTAACATAGGGTTTTGCTCCAGTGGGGCTTGACGGAACAACCGGCATCAGCAGCATCTCGCTTATCCGCTTCATTTCGGGCGGACGGATTTCTTTTCAGCATAATTTGCTAACTTCATCATAACAACAATCCTGGGCTTCTGTTCTGGGCGGACACAACATCTCGCCCCACCGGCGCAAAGCCCCCAACGTTGTACGCAACCTTGTAGACACATCAAAATAACTTTATGGAAATGGGAACGCTAGTCATCTTAATTGTATGAAAAACACTCTGACAATTTTGCTTATTTTAATTGTAAATACTTGCCTTTATTCTCAATCCATTTACAAGTTTGATTCAACAGCAAATGTTTATGGGTGCTCGAATGTTTTCCTGCAAAAAATTTCAAAGAATTGGCAATATGAACTTATGATAGAAATTAGCCAAATTGATAGTTTGCCGATATCAAAAGAATTTGACTTGACAAACTATTCGAAATATTTGACTGTTTATTTAAATAAATATCCCAAAGGCAATAAGTACGTACATGACATCTGCAATGATGTTTTTTATGCTAATATGAAGACTTATAAACCTGTTAAATACAAAGCAAAACAAGGAAAAATCTTGATAAGCAAATGGAATAGTGAATTTGTTATTTCACTTCAATTAGAGGATTTGATTTTAATTGACAATATGCACAATGAAATAAAATTAGCATCTGAACAATTTTGCAATTTACAAGTTGGGTGGATGGGCGGATAAAAAATTACACGTAAAAAGGCTGCGTACAACATAGGGTTTTGCACCAGTGGGGCTTGACGGAACAATTGGCATCAGCGGCATATCGCTTATAAGCTTCATATCGGGCGGCCGGATTTCTTTTCAGCATTATTTGCTAACTTCATCATAACAACAAACTTAGGCTTCAGTTCCGGGCGGACACAACATCTCGCCCCACCGGCGCAAAGCCCCCAACGTTGTACGTCAGCTTAAATGACCCCTATGCTAAATAAGAAATATTTCGATAGAAGAATAGTTTTGACAATTATAACAGTTGGGCTTTCAGCACTGCAATCTTATTTACTTCATATTGGGACAACTGACTTTGCTCACAGTTATTTTTCAGTTTATTTTTTTGTTGAGGTTTTTATTTTATTATTAACCATATCTACGGGCTTGCGACGAAGAATTGAAGTACTAACTTTCCTTTTTGCTTTCCTTTTTGAAATAGTTTGGTTCTTCATTAGCGAACGACCGATTAGCCCGGGCATCTTATTAATGCTCATTGTGGGTGTGACCAGAATTTATATTTTTATTTTGCTTTTAAAACGGCTGACAAAAGTTAATCATTTACTTAAGTGACAAAGCAAATCTGATCTTGACAAGCCGAACGTACAACATAGGGTTTTGCTCCAGTGGGGCTTGACGGAACAACCGGTATCAGCGTCATCTCGCTTATCGGCTTCATTTCGGGCGGACGGAATTCTTTTCAGCATTATTTGCTAACTTCATCTTAACAACAAACTCGGGCTTCAGTTCCGGGCGGACACAGCATCTCGCCCCACCGGCGCAAAGCCCCCAACGTTAGCAGTAACCAAGACACCCTTAACTATGAAACATCTCTCGCTTCTTATAAGTTTGGCATTAACACTGAATACAGTCTGCTTTAGCCAAGACAGTGTAGAAAAAAAGAGATCCGTATTTTTAAATGGGATTCAGTTAGAAAACCCCAACTTTAATTTCACTTGGAGTTTTAAGATAGATGATATTCCGAATGAGAAATTCAAAAATTATCAAGTTGCTAAAACACGTGCAAGTGCATGGACACATATCAAATTTGACTCGGTCTTCTTAAATGGTTTTCTATTAAAAAGTGCTATT
>JABLTH010094488.1_pt1 | contig 63256 bp, 56 predicted proteins | sample 7875711 | NCBI WGS metagenome assembly JABLTH01 (sample SAMN14941262, study PRJNA633318) | bioreactor metagenome | isolation source: bioreactor | place: China | collected 2019-03-05 | reverse complement strand
GAACCGCTTCGACCACATCACGCGCTTCATCACCGAGCTGGAAGTCGGCAGCGTGAACGTGCGCGAAGTGCCGGGCTACCGGCTCGAACTGACGCCGTTCGGCGGCGTGAAGGATTCGGGGCTGGGGTACAAGGAAGGCGTGCAGGAAGCGATGAAGAGTTTCACGAATACGAAGACGTATTCGCTGCCGTGGTAAGCGGTGTGTAAGCCGCGCGCACCGGTTTCGCGGCCGGTGCGCGCGTCAGTCCGAGCGTTGATCGACGCGTTATTCGATCGGCTCATATCGATAGCCGATTTGCGTTTTTGCCGTGCCTCGACGCATCGGTAGAATTCGCGGACTTCTCGAACGGCACGCGCGTGCCGCGGGATCATTCCCTCCAATCATTCGGGGTCCGCACCATGAAAATCCTTCGCTCCATCCTGGTCGTCGCCATGCTGCAGGCCGTTTCGGTCACGAGCGCACTGGCTGCCGACGACCTGTCGCAGATCAAGTCGTCCGGCGTGTTCCGGGTCGGCACCGAAGGGACGTACGCGCCGTTCACGTATCACGACGAGACCGGCAAGCTGACGGGCTTCGACGTCGACATCGCGACCGCGATCGCGCAGCGTCTCGGCGTGAAGCCGCAGTTCGTCGAAGGCAAGTGGGACGGGTTGATCGCCGGCCTCGACGTGAACCGCTACGACGCGGTCGTCAACGAAGTGTCGATCACCGACGCGCGCAAGGCGAAATACGATTTCTCCACGCCGTACATCACGTCGCGCGCGGTGCTGATCGTGCGCGCGGACAACACGACGATCCGCTCGTTCGACGACCTGAAGGGCAAGAAGTCCGCGAACACGCTCACCAGCAATTTCGGCAAGCTCGCGGCCGCGCATGGCGCGGACGTCGTGCCGGTGCAGGGTTTCAACGAATCGATCGACCTGCTGAGCTCGGGCCGCGTCGACGCGACGATCAACGATTCGCTGTCGTACCTCGATTTCCGCAAGCACAAGCCGGACGCGAAACTGAAGATCGCGGCGACCGACGCGGGCGGCGCCAGCGATGCATCGGGCGTGCTGCTGCGCAAGGGCAGCCCCGCGCTGGTGGCCGCGATCGACAAGGCGCTCGCGGACATCAAGGCCGACGGCACCTACGCGAAGATCTCGCAGAAGTATTTCGGCCGCGACGTGTCGCAGCCGTGACGCGAGGCTGAACGATGCCGGCCTGGCTTCACCTGATGGCGGAATCGCTGAAGCCCCTGCTCGTCGCGGGGCTCGTGTTCACGGTTCCGCTCACGCTCGCGTCGTTCGCGATCGGTCTACTGCTCGCGTTCGGCGCGGCGCTCGTGCGGCTGTTCGGGCCGCGCTGGGCGCAGGCCGTCGTGCGGTTCTACATCTGGCTGTTTCGCGGCTCGCCGCTGCTCGTGCAACTGTTCGTGATCTTCTACGGCCTGCCGAGCGTCGGCATCGTGCTCGATCCGCTGACGGCCGCCGTGATCGGCTTCTCGCTGAACGTCGGCGCGTACAACGCGGAGGTGATCCGCGGCGTGATCGAATCGATTCCGAAGGGGCAGTGGGAGGCCGCGTACTCGATGGCGATGACGCGCCCGCAGGCGCTGCGCCGCGCGATCCTGCCGCAGGCCGCGCGTGTCGCGCTGCCGGCTTTGTCGAATTCGTTCATTTCGCTGGTGAAGGACACGTCGCTCGCGGCCGTGCTGACCGTGCCGGAGATCTTCCAGGCCGCGCAGCGGATCGCGGCCGTGACCTACGAACCGATGATCCTCTATACGGAAGCCGCGCTGATCTATCTGCTGCTCAGTTCGGTGCTGTCCACGCTGCAGCGTCGCCTCGAAACCCGCTTCGGCCGTCACGCGCTGTTCCAGGCGGAGTTGCGATGATCCGGCTCGAACGCATCGACAAGTCGTTCGGCACGCAGCGCGTGTTGCACGGGATCGACCTCGCCTTGCAGCCCGGCAGCGTGACGGCGCTGATCGGGCCGTCGGGCAGCGGCAAGAGCACGCTGCTGCGTTGCGTGAACCTGCTCGAAGTACCCGAGGCTGGTGCGCTGACGGTCGGCGACGCCCGCATCGACTTCTCGCCGGCGCACCGGCCGGCGCGTGACGCCGTGCTCGCGGTGCGCCGCCAGACCGGCATGGTGTTCCAGAACTTTCAGCTGTTTCCGCACCTGAGCGTCGTGCAGAACGTGATGGAAGGGCTCGTCACCGTGCAGCGCTGGCCGCGCGAGCGGGCCCGCGAACGCGCGCTCGCGCTGCTCGAGAAGGTCGGTATCGCGAACAAGGCCGACGCGTGGCCCGGCACGCTGTCGGGCGGCCAGCAGCAACGCGTCGCGATCGCACGTGCGCTTGCGCCGTCGCCGCAGGTGCTGCTGTGCGACGAGCCGACGTCGGCACTCGATCCGGAGCTGTCCGTCGAAGTCGTCGAGGTGCTGCGCCAGCTCGCGCGCGAAGGCACGACGATGCTGATGGCGACGCACGACCTGCGCCTGGCCGCGTCGATCGCGCACGACGCGGTGTTTCTCGCGGAGGGGCGCGTGGTCGAGGCCGGCGCATCGCGCGACCTGTTCGGCGGCCCGCGCGATCCGCGCACCGCGAAGTTCATCTCGACGCTCGCGCAGGGCGTGCCGGTGTTCTGACGCGGCAAGCGACAAGCGGCACCCGGTACAGGCGGCGTCAACCTTTCCCGGGCCGGTCGAGCACCGCCGCGACGATCGCTTCCGGCGCATCTTCCTGCACCAGGTGGCCCGCGTGCGGCACCCTGATCAGCTGGCCGCCGGCGATGCGATCGGCCAGCGCCTGCCCCTGTTCGAGCGGAATCCACGCGTCGTCCTCGCCCCACACGATGCGCACCGGAAAGTCCGGCGGCGCGTAACGGGCCTCGGCTTCCTCGATGTAGTGCTGGCGCATCTGCGCGATCTGGCGATAGAACGCGGCCTGGCCGGCTGGCGTGAGCCACGGCGCGCGGTAGATCGACAGCGCGTCGTCGCTCAGCGGCCGGGCGACGGCGTTGCCGAGATAGGCCGACACGAGTGCGTGATGCGCATACGCGGGCAATCCGGTGAAGGCGGCTTCGTGCTGCGCGACGTGGCGCACGAACGGCGAACCCTGCGGCGCGATCGCGACCGGGTTCACGAGCGTGAGATCCGCATAGGCGACGCCGTCGAGGAAGTGCGCGCGCAGCACGGTGGCGCCGCCGTAGTCGTGCGCGAGCACGCGCGGTCGCGAAATGTTCCACTCGTCGAGCATCGCGCCGAACAGCGCGTTCTGGCGGCCGAGCGACACGTCCGCATTGGGCATGTCGGATTGACCGTAGCCGAGCAGGTCGTAGAAGAACACGCGATGACGGCGCGCGAGCCACGGTGCGATCCGCCGCCACACCTGCGACGAAAACGGCGTGCCGTGCACGAGCACGAGCGGCGGCCCTTCGCCGAACGTTCCCCAGGCAATCCGGTGGCCTTCGAAGGTGAAGCGGTTGGCGAGTTCGAGCATCGGCATCTCCGTGCTAACCTGTTTTGGTTGTTAACAGGTTACTCCGGATCGTCCGGGTGTGAAACCGATAGGTGAAAATAAATGGTTACTCGACACGAACCCGTGCGACATGCGCATGAATGGGGGGCAGCCGATTTCGTCGGCGGCCATCCGGCGCTCGACTTCCTCAACACGGTGGCCGGCACGGGCAAGACGCGCGACGCGGACAAGTTCGTCGACTGGCCGGCCGTGCATGCGTGGGCGGAGCGCTCGGGGTTGCTGGCGCCGGCCGATCTGGCGCGGTTTCTGCGTCATGCGCGGCAGGACGACGCCGACGCGCTGGTCGCGCTGCATCGCTTTCGCGAGGAGGCTTACAGCGCGATCGCGCACCTGACGGCCGGCGGCGGCGGCACTGCCGGCGCGCGCGCGGCGGGCCGGCTCGCCGTTGCGATCCGCGAGGCGATCGGGCGCAGCGCGTTCGATGCGGTCGACGGCCGGTTCGCGTGGCGGCCCGACGCGCGCGTCGCGTCGCGCTGGGTCGACGCGGCCGCACTCGGGTTCGAGCATCTGCTGCGCAGCGACGATTTTGCGCGCGTGCGCCAGTGCGGCCGTTGCACGTGGTTCTTCGTCGATCGCGGGCGCGGCGTCGGGCGGCGCTGGTGCGACATGCGCACCTGCGGGAACCGCGCGAAAGTGGAGGCGTTCAGGGAGCGGTGACGCGCGCGCCGAGCCGGTCGTCGTGCCGCGCGGTGCACGGGCGGCACGCGAACGTCATGGCGCGGTTTCGTGCGGCGGGTGTTCCGGCCACAGCGTCGCGGCGATGAACAGCCCGGCCGCGAGGAACGGCGCGCCGATCGCGAACAGGATGGCCGTGAGGCCCCAGTGATCCCAGAAGCGGTCGACCACCGCGCGCTCGGGTGTGACGGGGTCGTACAGCACGTTGACCGCTTCGCCTTCGTGCAGGCCCGGATGCGACGACGCCGAACCCTGCGCGAACCTGATCTGGCGTCCGCTGTCGGTCGTGAACGCGACGATCGCCGAATACAGCGACGTGCGCGCGCGGGGCGAGTGCGCGTTTTTCGCGATCTCGACGACATGGCCGGTGGAGCGCGCATAGTGGTGGATGACCTGCCACTGGCGCAGGCCGGCCGCACCGGCGCCGGCGATGAAGCCCGTGCCGATCGCGATCGGAATCAGCACGATCGCGATATCCCAGCGGCTGCGCACGTGCTTGCGGGCGCGGCGGACCGGCGGCGGGGCGGACGACCGGCGGCGGCGCTCGCCGGCGATCAGCAGGCCGCCGATCGCGAACGATGCGATGGCGAGCAGCGCCGGCACGATCGCCGGAAACCAGCGTTGCGCGAAATCGTCGATCAGCGCGGGGCGTTCGGGGTGGCCGGGGTCGAGCCATACCTCGACGTTCTCGCCGATGTCGTAGGCGGGGACGGTCGATGCGGTATTGCCGGCGACTTCGCGGCGCTGGCCGTCGTTCGCGAGGTACGCGACGATCGGCCGGTACGCGCGCATCGCGTCGCTGTCCTGCACGATGCGCACGACCGTGCCCGGTGCGCGGACCAACTGGCCGGTCGCCTGCCCGGCCGTCGCGGCGAGCATGGCGGCCAGTACGAGCAGCACGACGCCGAGCGCCATCGCGACGAGTGCGTCCCTACCCGGCATGACCGGATCCGGTTCGTCGTGCTTCGCACCGCGGATTCCGGCTTGATCGGGGGGATGGCGTGACCCGCCGAACCGGCCGATATCGGCGCAACCAGGCCCTCTGAATGGTCGCGTCCCGTTCACATGCTTCCATGTCTGACGTCCCATGCTCTCTCAGTGCCGGCGGGCGAACGACGGTGCCTGCGCCGGTCGTGTGATATTTGTCGGACGATTCTAGCGGAAACGATGCGGAAGATGGGTGCGCTCGCGTACCGCGAGGGGCGCGCAACGCGAAGCGACGCGGCGTGAATGAAAAACGGCAGGAAAGCGGCGCGTAAACGGAAAAGGCCGGTCAGCTTGCGCTGACCGGCCTTTGAAATTCCTGGTGGGGCGTGAGTGACTCGAACACTCGACCTACGGATTAAGAGTCCGCTGCTCTACCAACTGAGCTAACGCCCCCAACAGAAGAAAGATTATGCACGAGCATTTCAGGCTTGGCAAGTCCTTTCTGCAAATTTCCTGAGAATATTTCGTCACGCCAACGGTGGCTGCCGGCCCGATAACGAGCGATCGCAGTTTTCGTGCTCCCGGTATGATGACGCCACACGTGTTGCGCGGCGGTCGCGCAACGCTTTCTGGGCTTTCGAAGATGGACGAAAACGCAGTCCGCGAATTGCTGGATCGCCTGCTGGCCCCCTGGGTCCGCTCGCTCGGTCTGGTCCCCGTGTCGATCGGCGACGACAGCGTCACGCTGCGCCTGCCGTTTTCCGGCGAATTCCGCCATTCGGGCGGTGTGATCTGCGGCCAGGTGTTCACGGCGGCCGCCGATACCGCGATGGTGGTCGCGATCTCGGCCGCGCTCGGCGAGTTCCGGCCGATGACGACCGTATCGTTGAACACGAACTTCATGCGTCCCGTGCGCAAGGGCGACGTGCTCGTCACCGCGCGCGTGCTGCGGATGGGCCGCAATCTCGTATTCGGCGAAGTCGAGCTGTTCGACGAAGACGGCAAGATGGCCGTTCACGCGACGTCGACCTACGCGCTCGTCAGCTGAGCGGCGCGATGTTCGACCAGATCGTCTTTGCGGGTGGCGGCAATCGCTGCTGGTGGCAGGCCGGCTTCTGGGACGTCGCACAGCCGGCGCTCGGCCTGCGCCCGCGCGTGATCACCGGTATCTCGGCCGGCGCGGCAACTGCCTGCATGCTGTATACACGCGACGCCGCCTGGGTGATGCGCTATTACGAAGAGGCGCTGCGCCACAACCGGAAGAACGCGTACTGGGGCAACCTGTTCGGGCGCGAGCCCGTGTTTCCGCATTACCGGATTTACCGTCAGGCACTGCTTGACATCTACGGCGAACCGTTCGCGAAGCTTGCCGCGGCGCCGGAGATCCGCATCGGCGTGTCGCATGTGCCGCGCTGGCTCGGTGCGCGCAGCGCAGTCGCCGCCGGTCTCGTCGCGTACAACATCGAGAAGTACGTGCGCAAGACGCTGCACCCGACGCTCGGGCGCACGCTCGGCTTTCGGCCCGAATTCGTGCGTGCGCAGGCCTGCACGCAAGTCGAGGAACTCGCCGACCTGATCCTGCAGTCGTCCTGCACGCCGCCGTTCACGCCGGTGCTGCGCCGCGGTGGCCGGCCGGTGCTCGACGGCGGGATGGTCGACAACGTGCCGGTCGACGCGCTCGACCCGACGCCGGGCGACGTGCTGGTGCTCGTCACGCGGCTGTATCCGCGCCCGCAGATGTTCACGGTCGCGCATGGCGAGCAGCGTCGGCTGTACGTCCAGCCTTCGAGCAAGGTGCCGATTTCGAGTTGGGATTACACGAGCCCGTCGCAGATGCGGCATGCGTACGATCTCGGTCGGCGCGACGGCGAGCATTTCCTCGCGCGCGTCGATGCGATGACGGGCGGCCGCGTGGCCGCCTGACGACCGGGAATGGAGGAGCGGGGCTGCGGCGTGCGCAGCCCGCGCGGTCAGCGCGTGCGGATCGGCGTCAGCGCTTCCGGGTTGGCGACGCTCGACATGTCGCCGTCGTCGAACGCGAGGATGTTGCGGAACGCCGCGCTGAAGTAGAGCTCGTAGCTTTCGCGCTCGACGTAGCCGATGTGCGGCGTGCAGATCACGTTTTCCATTCGCAGCAGGCTGTAGCCCTGCAGGATCGGCTCGCTCTCGAACACGTCGATCGCGACCATCCCCGGACGGTTGTGCGACAGCGCGTTGACCAGTGCGTTGTCCTCGAGCAGTTCGGCGCGGCTCGTGTTGACGAGCAGCGACGTCGGCTTCATCCGCATCAGGTCTTCCTGCTTCACGATCCCGCGCGTGTCGTCATGCATGCGCAGGTGCAGCGACAGCACGTCGCTCTGCTCGAACAGCGCTTCGCGGCTTTCGGCGGCCGTATAGCCGTCTGCGCGCGCGGCCTCGAGCGAATGCTCGCGGCCCCAGATCAGCACGTTCATCCCGAACGCCTTGCCGTAGCCGGCGACGAGCCGGCCGATCTTGCCGTAGCCCCAGATGCCGAGCGTCTGGCCGCGCAGTACCTGGCCGAGGCCGAAGTTCGGCGGCATGGCCGACGTCTTCAGGCCCGACTGCTGCCAGGCGCCCTGCTTCAGGTTCGCGACGTACTGAGGAATGCGGCGCTGGGCGGCCATCACGAGCGCCCAGGTCAGCTCGGCGGGGGCGACCGGCGAGCCCGTGCCTTCGAGCACCGCGATGCCGCGGTCGGTACAGGCTTCGAGGTCGATGTGGCTCGACACGCGGCCGGTCTGGCTGATCATGCGCAGGTTCGGCAGCTTTGCGAGCAGTTGCGACGAAATCGGGGTTCGTTCGCGAATCAGCACGAGCGCCTCGACTTCCGCCAGACGGCTGGCGAGTTGTCCCAATCCGCGCACCGTATTGTTGAAGACCTTCACGTCGTGGCCGGCAAGCATCTCGAAGCAGTTCAGCTTGCGGACGGCGTCCTGGTAGTCGTCGAGGATGGCAATTTTCATGATGAGCGGGTGTCGCGCGTTGAAAGCGGCGGTGGCGGCGGCGCACCTCGCGCACCCGTCCCGCCCGGCCGGGGCCGACATGATGCTATGTCAGCCGCCTTCGTGGTGTCTTTTTAACAGGTTGTTACGCTCCGCCGCAATTGGCGGCGGCCTGACCCGGCGCCGCTCGCGGGCAGGGCAGAAGGGTGCGCTGTTGTGTCGCATCAAATACGTCCTTCCTGATTCGGCCGCTTACACGACGAGGTTCACCCAATTGTTGTCCCAATCGGAATAATTGGATCAACTATCCGCAGGGGGCGAGGATTTTTGACTATTTTTATCGTCAACCGGGGCCTTGTTGAGCAACTCTGCATCATTTCCGCTGTCGTAGGAGAATTACGCATTTGCTTCATCTTTTTGAAGTTGTAACAGCGGCAGGAGTCGTTTATGGATCATTTGCAGTCGATGCGCGTGTTCGTCAAGGTTGCAGATCTCGGCAGTTTCGCGCGGGCCGCGAGTGCAATGGATATCTCCAACGCGGTCGCGACGCGTCACGTCGCCGATCTGGAGGGCAGGCTCGGCACGCGTTTGCTGAACCGCACCACGCGCAGCCTTTCCCTGACGGAGTCAGGCCAGGTCTATCTGGAGCGTGCCCGCCAGATCCTCGATGAGCTGGAAGACGTCGAGCAGATGGTCGTCGCACGCAATCACGAGCCGGTCGGCACGCTGCGCATCGTTGCGCCGGTCGTGTTCGGCCTGCATAACCTCGCGCCCGTGTTGCAGTCGTACACGGAGAATTTCCCGAAGGTGGTGCCGGATCTCACGCTGGTCGACCGGCAGGTCGATCTGGTCGAGGAAGGTTTCGATGTCGGCATCGTGGTCACGCGCCAGATGCGCAGCGCGAGCATCGTCACGCGGCGCCTGACCACCGGCTGCATGACCGTGTGCGCGACGCCGAGCTATCTGGAGAAGCACGGCGTGCCGACCCATCCGGAGCATCTCGCCGAGCATCCGAGCCTGAGCCTGCCGACCGAATACTGGGGCGACGAGCGTGTGTTCACGGGGCCGGACGGTGAGGTGCGCGTGCGCCCGACCAACGTGATCGTCGCGAACAACACCGCGATGCTGCGCCAGTTCGCGCTGCTCGGGATGGGTGTCGCGATCCTGCCGAGCTACCTGATCGGCGGCGACATCGCGCGCGGTGCGCTCGTGCGGTTGCTGCCGGATTTCCGGCTGCCGCAGGTCGAGATCAACATCGCTTACCCGAGCCGGCGCCATCTGCCCGCGAAGGTGCGCACGTTCATCGACCACCTCGTCGAGCACTTCAGCCACTCGACCGACGCGACGATGGGTGAGCAATGGGCCGCGCAGAGCTCCGCGCTCGCGCCGATCGGTGTCGAGACGCGTGCCGAGCAACCGGAATCGGCCGACCCGAACCTGTCGCCGCGCCTGCCGCGTTCGCCGCGCACGCGCGTCGCGGCGCCGTCGCCGCTGTAACGGCGCGACGGCCCGGGCGGCCGGGCGTCGGTTACCGCCGGCACAAAGAAAAAACGCGGATCGAGCAGTCGATCCGCGTTTTTTTATGGCTGCCTGCCGAAGCAGGACGCGCCGGGAGAAAGCCCGCCCGGCGTCCAGGCTGTTACGAGCCCGTCTTGCGGGTCGTCGTCTTGCGAGCCGCCGTCTTGGTGGCGGCAGTCTTCGCGGCGGTCTTGCGAGCCGGTGCCGGTTTCTCGTCTGCACCTTCCGTCACGGTTTCGGCATCCTTCGTCGCCGATTTCGCAGTCTTCTTGGCGGCGGCGGCTTTCGGTTCCTTCTTCTCGAACTCGAAGCCGATCTTGCCGTCCGGCTGCTTCACGAGGAACGCCTTGAAGTTGCGGCCGGTGCGCGACGACTTGAAGTTCGGCAGCAGATCCGTGCGGCCGTCGGCCAACAGCTTGCCCATCTGCTCGCGCGAGATTTCCTGCTGCAGGATCACCTTGCCCGAGCGGAAGTCGCACGTCTTCGGGTTGGCCACCGAGTGCTCGCACACGTAGCTCATCCCGTGCTCGAACACGCGGCCCTTGCACTTCGGGCACGCGCCGACCGGTTCCTGCGTGGAGAAGTCGGGCGCCTCGCCTTCCTCGCCGCCCGTATCCTGGCCGAAATCGAACTCGAGCTTGTAGTTCTTCGTCTCGTCGTCGAACGAGAGCTTCAGGATCGCCGAGAACGGGCGACCCATCTTGCTGCGGAATCCGGAAAGCGGGCCGATCGTCTTTTCCCGCAGCAGTTCCTCGACTTCCGCGATCTCGAACTGCCGGCTGCCCGGGATCTTCGAGATCGAGAACTCGCACTTCGTGCACGCGAAGCGGCGGTAGTTTTCCTTCACCTGGCCGCCGCAGTTCGGGCACGGCGTCTCGAGCGTCGCGTAATCGCCGGGGATCGTGTCGGAATCGTATTCCTTCGCGCGCTTGACGATCTGCTGCGTCATGCGGGCGATTTCCTGCATGAAGGCGTCGCGCCCGAGGTTGCCGCGCTCCATCTGCGACAGCTTGTATTCCCATTCGCCGGTGAGCTCCGGCGCGGTCAGTTCCTTCACACCGAGGCCGCGCAGCAGCGTCATCAGCTGGAACGCCTTCGCGGTCGGGATCAGTTCGCGGCCTTCACGCACGAGGTACTTTTCGCCGAGCAGGCCTTCGATGATCGCCGCACGCGTGGCCGGCGTGCCGAGGCCCTTCGCGGCCATGGCTTCGCGCAGTTCGTCGTCCTCGACGAGCTTGCCCGCGCCTTCCATCGCGGACAGCAGCGTCGCTTCCGAATAGCGTGCGGGCGGCTTCGTGACGAGCGCGACGGCGGCGATTTCGTCCGTCTTCACCTTCTCGTCCTTCTGCACCGGCACGAGGTTCGCATCCGCGCCTTCGGCGTCGCGGCCGTACACCTGCAGCCAGCCCGGCTCGACGAGCACCTTGCCCTCGGTCTTGAAGTGATGGCCGGCGACTTCGGTGATCCGCGTCGTGACGCGGAATTCGGCGGCCGGGAAGAACACGGCGAGGAAGCGCTTCACGACCATGTCGTACAGCTTCTGCTCCGGCTCGGACAGCGACTTCGGTGCCTGCAGCGTCGGGATGATTGCGAAGTGGTCGCTGATCTTCGAGTTGTCGAAGATGCGCTTGTTCGGCTTCACCCAGCCCTTGTCGAGCACCTGCTTCGCATGCGGCAGGTAGTTGTTGCTTTCCTTGAGCATCTCGAGCGTGGACTGGACCGTCGACAGATAGTCTTCCGGCAGCGCGCGCGCGTCGGTACGCGGGTAGGTCAGCACCTTGTGCTTTTCATACAGTGCCTGTGCGAGACCGAGCGTGTTCTTCGCGGAGAAGCCGAAGCGGCTGTTCGCTTCGCGCTGCAGGCTCGTCAGGTCGAACAGCAGCGGCGACAGTTGTGTCGACGGCTTCGATTCCTCCGAGACCGTGCCGACCTGGTCGCGGCACGCGGCGACGATCGTTTCGGCAGCCGGCAGGCTCCACAGGCGGGAGTCGCGCTTTTCCGGATCGAATTCGTCGCGCTTGAATTTCGGGTCGAACCACTTGCCTTCGTAGAAGCCGCCCGCGCACGCGAATTCCGCCTTCACTTCCCAGTAGTCGCGCGGGATGAAGCGGCGGATTTTCTCTTCGCGTTCGACGACGATCGACAACGTTGGCGTCTGAACGCGGCCAACTGTCGTCAGGAAGAAGCCGCCGCCCTTGCTGTTGAACGCCGTCATCGCACGGGTGCCGTTGATCCCGACGAGCCAGTCGGCTTCCGAGCGGCAGCGTGCGGCGTCGGCGAGCGGTTGCATGTCGGTGTCGCTGCGCAGGTTCGCGAAGCCGTCGCGGATCGCCTGCGGGGTCATCGACTGCAGCCACAGGCGCTGAACCGGCTGCTTCGCCTTCGCGTGCTGCGCGATCAGGCGGAAAATCAGCTCGCCCTCGCGCCCCGCGTCACATGCGTTGATCAGGCGGTCGACGTCCTTGCGCGTCATCAGCTTCGTGAGCACCTTGAGGCGCGACTCGCTTTTTGCGATCGGGTTCAGGTCGAAATGCGGGGGGATGACGGGCAGATGCGCGAAGCTCCATTTCCCGCGCTTGACCTCGTACTCTTCCGGGGCGGCGATTTCCAGCAAGTGGCCGACAGCGGACGAAAGGACGAAATCGTCGCTCTCGTAATACTCGTCATGCTTGGTAAAGCCGCCCAAAGCGCGTGCGATGTCGTTCGCGACAGAAGGCTTTTCCGCAATGATCAGTGCTTTGGACATGACAGGTGTGTGTTGGTAGACCGGGTTCGCCGGTTGTGGGGCCCTTTAACGACCGCTTTATAGCACACGCCGACGCGACGGCGGCTCGGCGTGCAAAAAGCGGCTCATCATAGAGGGGGCCTGCAACGGCGGCAAGCGCCCGGCGCGGCGGCGCGCGCAAACGGGCGCAAAACCGCCGGGCCGGCTCGCGAATTCAGGCTTCGACGGTCAGGACGTTGCGCAATTTCGGTGCGTGCGGCGCACCGGGTACCGCACTCAGGTCGGACAGCATCCGCTCGACGATTGCCGCATGCGGCAGCACCGTGCCGAAGAAACGTGCGGTGTGGGTATCTTCGATCAGGATCGTCGGGAAATTCTCGACGTCGAGATCGTCGAGCTGGTCGGCATGCGTTTCGATGTCGATCCAGGCGAAGCAGGCGTCCGGATGCGCGTCGGCGAGCTGGTCGAAGGCCGTCCGGTAGTCGCGGCACGTGCCGCACCACTCGGCGCACAGGCAGGCGACGAGCAACGTGCCGGGATCGGCGAGGCGCTCGGCGATCCGATCCGCATCGGTGTCGAGGTTCAGCGCGGGCATGGATTTCCTTGGATATCGTCGGCGGCTTGGCCGCCCCTATGCGGGGGAATGTAGCACGCCGTGCGCGGCCGGGGTGGGTGCTGCGTCAAGGCGCGCGAAGCGTCCGCCGGGGACGCTCGCGACGCGACCGGCCAGCTCGAGCGCGAGCAGCGCGCCGTGCAGCACGTCGTCGGCCAGGCCGCTGTGTTCGGCGAGCCATTCGTAGGTGACGGGGCCGTATCCCAGCGCGGCGAGTACGGCCTGTTCGGACGGGCTGTAGGGTAGCGCCGGCGATGCCTCGACTCGCGCCGGCGGGCCGGCTGCAACGAGCGGATCGGCCGGATCGGCCTGCGTGACGCCGGCAGCCCCGGTTCCGCGGAGGCTGGCGGCGCTGGCGAGCTGATTTCCGGTGCACGATGCATTGCCCGCCGCGCGAACCGCCGGTTCGCCCAGCCCGTACTCCTCGAGCACGTCGAGCGGCGCCGCCGTCAGCTTCGCGCCGTCGCGGATCAGTGCGTGGCAGCCCTGCGCGAGCGGCGCGTGGATCGAGCCCGGCATCGCGAACACATCGCGCCCCAGTTCGTTCGCGAGCCGCGCGGTGATCAGCGAGCCGGAGCGCGGGGCGGCCTCGACGACGAGTACGCCGATCGCGAGCGCGGCGATCAGCCGGTTGCGTTGCGGGAAGCGGGCGGCGCGGGCCGGTGTGCCGAGCGGCCACTCCGACACGATCGCGCCGTGAGCGGCGATTTCGTGGGCGAGCGCACGGTGTCGCGCCGGATAGACGAGATCGGCGCCTGTCGCGATCACCGCGACCGTGCCCGACCGGCCGTCGAGCCCGCCGCGATGCGCGGCGCCGTCGATTCCGAGCGCGAGGCCCGACACGATCGGTAGCCCGGCGTCGGACAGCTCGCGGGCGAAGCGCGTCGCGTCGGCGAGACCCTGCGGCGTCGCGTGGCGGCTGCCGACCACGGCGAGGCCGCGCGCGTGCAGCAGGTCGAGACGGCCCTTTACATATAGCAGCGGCGGCGGATCGTGCAGGTCGCGCAGCCGCGGCGGGTAAGCCGGATCGTTGAGCGTGATGAGCGCGTTGCCCGGCGCGTCGAGCCAGGCGAGCACGGCGTCGGTGCGCGCGTCGAGGTCGCCGCGCTCGCTCGCGCGCACGGCCTGGGCCGCGGCGGGGCTGGTTGCGGCGGCGATCGCCTCGCCGGACGCGCGCAGCAGCGCATCCGGCGAGCCGAACGCGTCGAGCAGTGCCTGCAGCACGGCGGGTGCGAGGCCGGGCGCATGCGCGAGCTGCAGCCACGCGCGCAGCGCGGAGGCGGTCAGCACTTGCGGCGACATGAGGCGCTCCTCGAATGCGGCGGCCCGCGGACCGCGTGGCGCCATGATAAAATTTTCATCATCCGAAATACTCGACAGGGCCGCGCGCGCAGGCGCCCGGCCAATTGCAGGAGGCGTGATCCGCGGCATTGATTCGCCGCGCGTCCGCCTCATCTTCATTGCATCCCGGCGGCACCGCCAGCTGGCCGGATGGCCGATGCGGCATGCCGCCCCACCGAATACCGAACGCCATGGCTTTACTCAATATTCTTCATTACCCCGACAAGCGGCTGCACAAGGTCGCAAAGCCCGTCGACAAGGTCGACGACCGAATCCGCAAGCTCGTCGCCGACATGGCCGAAACCATGTACGCAGCGCCCGGCATCGGCCTGGCGGCCACGCAGGTCGACGTGCACGAGCGCGTGATCGTGATCGACGTCTCCGAGGAGAAGAACGAGCTGCGCGCGTTCATCAACCCCGAGATCGTGTGGTCGAGCGACGAGAAGCAGATCTACGAAGAGGGTTGCCTGTCGGTGCCCGGCATCTACGACGAAGTCGAGCGTCCCGATCATGTGCGCGTGCGTGCGCTCAACGAGCAGGGCGAGACCTTCGAGCTCGACTGCGAGGGCCTGCTGGCCGTGTGCGTCCAGCACGAGATGGATCACCTGATGGGGCGCGTGTTCGTCGAATACCTGTCGCCGCTCAAGCAGACGCGCATCAAGACGAAGATGAAGAAACTCGAACGCGCGATGTGACGCGCGTTCGCCCTGCCCGACCCCGAAAGCTGTCATGACCCATACGTTGCGCGTGATTTTTGCCGGCACGCCGGAATTTGCCGCGGCTGCCCTGGCCGCGATCCACGAGGCCGGTTTTCCGGTGCCGCTCGTGCTGACCCAGCCCGATCGCCCTGCCGGGCGCGGGATGAAGCTGCAGGCAAGCGCGGTGAAGCGCTACGCCGTCGAGCACGGGATGCCCGTCGCGCAGCCGCCGTCGCTGCGGCGCACGGGCAAGTACCCGGCGGAGGCGGCCGACGCGATCGAGCTGCTGCGCTCGACTCCGCATGACGTGATGGTGGTCGCCGCATACGGCCTGCTGCTGCCGCAGGAGGTGCTCGACATTCCGCGTGGCGGCTGCATCAACATTCATGCATCGCTGCTGCCGCGCTGGCGCGGCGCCGCGCCGATCCACCGCGCGATCGAGGCCGGCGACGCCGAGACGGGCGTCACGCTGATGCAGATGGACATCGGCCTCGACACCGGCGCGATGATCGAGGAGGCGCGCATCGCGATCGCGCCGGACGAGACGACCGCGACCCTGCACGACCGGCTCGCTGCCGAAGGTGCGCGACTGATCGTCGACGCGCTCGTGCAGCTCGAGCGCGACGGTGTGCTGCCGGCCACGCCGCAACCGGCCGACGGCGTGACTTACGCGGAAAAGATCGGCAAGCACGAAGCGGCGCTCGACTGGCGCAAGCCGGCCGACGTGCTCGCGCGCCAGGTGCGTGCGTTCGATCCGTTCCCGGGCGGCGTCGCGACGCTCGATGGCGCGGCGATCAAGCTGTGGGCGGCCGAGCCCGTGGCGGCGCGCGGCGACGCGCTGCCCGGCACGATCGTCGAAGCCGCGCCGGAAGGCGTGGTCGTCGCGTGCGGCAGCGGTGCGCTGCGCATCACGCAGTTGCAGAAGCCGGGCGGCAAGCGGCTGCCCGCCCGCGAGTTCCTGGCCGGTTCGCCGCTCGCCGCGGGCCAGCGTTTTGCGCCGACCGACGTTGCCTGAGGCGGCCTGACCGCCATTCGACACGGCCTGCCGGGCATGCGCAATCGGCCGGACGGCCGAGTCGCACGGTACGGCAGGCGCGCGTAGAATTTCCCTGCGCTCCCCGGTTTCGAGGTTTTCATGTTCGGCATCACCCATTTCGGCTTCTTCGTGCTGGCAGTCTTCCTGCTGAACGTCACGCCCGGCCCCGATACGGCCTATATCGTCGGCCGCAGTGTCGCGCAGGGCCGCGGCGCGGGGCTGATGTCGGCGTTGGGCATTTCGGCCGGCTGCTGCGTGCACGCGCTCGCCTGCGCATTCGGCCTGACCGCGCTGCTCGCGGCATCGGCTGCCGCGTTCACGGTGATCAAGCTGGTGGGTGCCGCCTACCTGATCTACCTCGGCGTGCGGATGATCATCGCGAAGCAGGCGGCCGAGCCGTCGGGCAAGGCGGCCGCGCAAGCCGCGAAGCCGCTGCGCCAGCTGTTCATGCAGGGTTTCTGGACCAACGTGCTGAACCCGAAGGTGGTGCTGTTCTTCGTGTCGTTCTTCCCGCAATTCGTGTCGGCCGACAGCCCGCACAAGGCATTGGCGTTCCTGACCCTCGGCGGCGTGTTCGTCGCGATGAGCACGGTGTGGACCAGCTTCGTCGCCTGGGTCACGGGCAGTGTCACGGCGCGCTTTTCCGGCAAGCCGGGTGTCAGGAAGTGGCTCGACCGCACGGTCGGCAGCGCTTTCGTCGGCCTCGGCCTTCGTCTTGCGGCATCGCAACGCTGAGATTGAATTTTTCCGGCAAGACCTTATCTAACAAATCGCTTACAATTTTCCGCCGTGCCTTGTGACGTGCGGCGGGTCCCCTGACGGATAAGGAGTGGGTATGTTCAATTGGGTCAAAACGGCGATGCTGATGGCCGCGATCACGGCCCTGTTCATCGTGATCGGCGGGATGATCGGCGGCTCGCGCGGCATGACGATCGCGCTGCTGTTCGCGCTCGGCATGAATTTCTTCTCGTACTGGTTCTCCGACAAGATGGTGCTGCGCATGTACAACGCGCAGGAAGTCGACGAGAACACGGCGCCGCAGTTCTACCGGATGGTGCGCGAGCTGGCCACGCGCGCGAACCTGCCGATGCCGCGCGTCTACCTGATCAACGAGGATGCACCGAACGCGTTCGCGACGGGCCGCAACCCCGAGCACGCGGCGGTCGCCGCGACGACGGGCATCCTGCGCGTACTGTCGGAGCGCGAGATGCGCGGCGTGATGGCGCACGAGCTTGCACACGTGAAGCATCGCGACATCCTGATCTCGACGATCACCGCGACGATGGCGGGCGCGATCTCGGCGCTCGCGAACTTCGCGATGTTCTTCGGCGGGCGCGACGAGAACGGGCGGCCGGCCAATCCGATCGCGGGTATCGCGGTCGCGCTGCTCGCGCCGATCGCCGGCGCGCTGATCCAGATGGCGATCTCGCGGGCACGCGAGTTCGAGGCCGACCGCGGCGGCGCGCAGATTTCCGGCGATCCGCAGTCGCTCGCGACCGCGCTCGACAAGATCCATCGTTATGCGGCAGGCATTCCGTTCCAGGCGGCGGAAGCGCATCCGGCCACGGCGCAGATGATGATCATGAATCCGTTGCATGGTGGCGGATTGCAGAACCTGTTCTCGACGCACCCGGCCACCGAGGAGCGCATCGCGCGCCTGATGGAGATGGCACGTACCGGCCGCTTCGATTGAGCCACGGCAACCCCGTGCGGCAGTTGCCGCTCGGGGGCCGCTACGTCACCCCGCACGCTTCGCGCTGCGGGGTTTTCATTTGTGCGTGCCGTAAAGGGGCCAAAGGGGCGGCAACGTCGCACGCTACAATGCCCGGTTTGGGATCGCGGGGCCATGCGAGTGCCGCGATCCCGCCGTTTGCCGTATTGGCTTGCCGCGCTTGTTTGCCGAATTTGCTCCGATGACACGAACCCGTTCTACCGCTCCGTCTTCTTCCGGCCGCCCGGCGCGCCTGTCCGCGCTGCATCTCGCGCCCGATTCGCTCGGCTTCGCGCTCGACGCGGCCGCGCAGGCGGTCGATGCGGTACGACGCGGCACCGCGCTGCCGGCGGCACTCTCGGCGGTTTTCGCGCAGATGGCGTCCGGTACGCAGGCCCTTGCGCGCGGTGCGACACAGGACGTCGCCTACCGGACGATGCGCCGTCTCGGCAGTGCGGACCGGCTGATCGGCCGGCTCGTCAGCAAGGCGCCGCCCGCGCACGTGCACGCAGTCCTTGCCGGCGCGCTCGCGCTGTTGCTCGATCCGGCGGACGAGGCCGCGTATCCGCCGTTCACGGTGGTCGACCAGGCCGTGACCGTGATCGGCGCCCGCCGCGAGTGCGCGTTCGCGAAGGGGATGGTCAATGCGGTGTTGCGCCGTTTCCTGCGCGAGCGCGACGCGCTCGTCGCGGCGCTGCAGGACGATGTCGTCGCGCGCTGGAATTACCGCGCGTGGTGGGTCGATTCGGTGAAGCGTGCATGGCCCGACGCATGGCAGGCGATCCTCGCGGCCGGCGAGCGCCAGGGGCCGCTCACGCTGCGCGTGAATGCGCGCCGCGCGACCGTCGACGCGTATCTCGATACGCTGCGGGCGAGCGGAATCGAAGCGACCGCGATCGGCAAGCATGCCGTGCGGCTCGCGTCGGCGCTGCCGGTCGATCGCATTCCGGGGTTTGCCGATGGCGTCGTGTCGGTGCAGGATGCCGGTGCGCAGCTCGCAGCCGAATGGCTTGGCGCGCGTGACGGCATGCGCGTGCTCGACGCATGCGCGGCACCCGGCGGCAAGACCGGTCATATCCTCGAACTCGCCGATGCGGAAGTCGTTGCGCTGGAAAGCGACGCCGCGCGCGCGGCGCGGATCGGCGAGAACCTCGTGCGGCTGTCGCTCGCGGCGGACGTGCGCGTCGGCGATGCGGGTGCGCCCGACGCGTGGTACGACGGGCGCCCGTTCGATCGTATCCTGGCCGACGTGCCGTGCTCGGCGTCCGGTATCGTGCGTCGTCACCCGGACATCCGCTGGCTGCGCCGCGAGGCCGACATTCCGGCGCTCGTCGCGGAACAGCGTCGCATCCTGTCGGCGTTGTGGCCGCTCGTGAAGCCGGGCGGCGAACTGCTTTACGTGACCTGTTCGGTCTTCCCCGAAGAAGGCGAATTGCAGGCCCGCTGGTTTGAAGCGGCCTGTGAAGATGCGGTACGATTGGACGCCCCCGGCCAACTGCTGCCGGGCGGAGTGCAGGGAGGGGCGGCCGCCGGCCCACTCGACCAGAACACCGATCACGACGGATTTTTCTACGCGCGGTTTCAGAAACGGTGACGATCAAACACCTTTTTCCACTTCGGCTCGCGGCCGTCCTGATGGTCGCGTTGACGCTGTGCCTGGCTGTCGTGCGGCCGGCGCATGCCGAGTCGATCGCCGTGCAGCGCGCGTCGCTCCAGGCCGACGGAAGCGGCTGGAGCCTCGACGCCCGCTTCGATTTCGAACTGAACCCGAGCCTCGAGGATGCCGTCAACAAAGGCATTCCGGTGTATTTCACGACGGATTTCGAGTTGAGCCGCGCGCGCTGGTACTGGCTTGACGAACAGCCGGTATCGGTGTCGCAGACGATCCGCCTGTCGTTCCAGCCGCTCACGCGCGAGTACCGCGTGTCGACGGGCGGCCTGCAGCTCGGTTTCCCGTCGCTGAAGGATGCGCTCGCGGTCGTCAGGCACATCACGTCGTGGCACGTGATCGACCGCAGCCAGGTGCGCTCGGGCGAAACCTACACGGCATCGGTGCGGATGCAGCTCGATACGGCGCTGATGCCGAAGCCGTTCCAGGTCGATGCGGTGAACAACCGCGACTGGACGCTCGGGTCGGACTGGAAGCGCTTCAACTTCACGGTGACCGAACGTGCTAAATAAAGTGCGCCGCGCGGCCAGCGGGAAGAGCCTCCTCGTTCGCGTGATCGTCTCGACCGTCGCGCTCACCGCGCTGCTGCTGCTCGTGCTGCTCGCGGCCGCGAGCGCGAACACCGAATTCTTCGATCGCTACTACTCGTGGCTGTACGCGACGAACATCGTCGTCGCGCTCGTGTTCCTGCTCGTGGTGCTCGGGCTGATCGGGATGATCGTCGTGCGCCTGAGGAAGGGCAAGTTCGGCACGCGGCTGCTCGCGAAGCTTGCGGTGTTCTTCGCGCTCGTCGGCGTGGTGCCGGGCGGGATCATCTACATCGTGTCGTACCAGTTCGTGTCGCGCAGCATCGAGTCGTGGTTCGACGTGAACGTCGAGACGGCGCTGACGGCCGGCCTGAATCTCGGCCGCGGGATGCTCGATGCGTCGCTGTCCGATCTGCAGACGAAGGCGCGGCTGATGTCCGACCAGCTCGCGAGCGCCGACGCGAACACGAACGGCACGACGCTCACGCTGCTGCGGCTGCGCGACCAGTTCGGCGTGCAGGACGCGACGATCGTCGAGCCGAGCCGCGGCGGCTCGGGTGCGGCGCCCGACCTGCACATCGTCGCGCAGGCGTCGGGCAATTTCGCGGCGCTGATTCCGGACGACCTGCCGACGCCGCTGATGCTGAGCCAGGCGCGCGAACACGGCGCATACGCGGCCATCGAAGGCGAAGTCGACGGCGATCCGCGTGCGCACGGCGCGAAGGGCGCGCTGCGGCTGCGCGTCGTGCGGCCGATTCCCGATGCGACGACATCGCTGCTGCAGCCGGCGGAGCGTTTCCTGCAACTCACGCAGCCGGTGCCCCCAACGCTTGCGCACAACGCGGATGCCGTGCAGCGCGCGTATCGCGAGTACCAGGAAAAGGCGCTTGGCCGCACGGGGCTGCGCAAGATGTACATCGGCACGCTGACGCTCGCGCTGTTCCTCGCGACCTTCATCGCGATGATGCTCGCGCTTGCGCTCGGCCAGCAGCTCGCGCGGCCGCTGTTCCTGCTCGCACAGGGCACCAAGGAGATCACGGAAGGCGACTACACGCCGAAGCGCGAGATCAAGACGCGCGACGAGCTCGGCTTCCTCACGCAGTCGTTCAACGCGATGACGCGCCAGTTGTCCGAGGCGCGGCTCGCGGTCGAGAAGAACCGCATCGCGCTCGAGCATTCGAAGACGTATCTCGAGAGCATCCTCGCGAACCTGACGGCCGGCGTGTTCGTGCTCGACCGCCAGTTCCGGCTGACGACGGCCAATCGCGGCGCCGAGCGGATCTTCCGGCAGCCGTTCAATGCGCTGATCGGCACGACGCTCGACCGGATCGGCGTGGCCGCCGGGTTCGGCGCGATGGTGCGCAAGGCGTTCGCCGATCGCGAGGCGGCATCCGACGGCGGCAGCGGCGATCGCGGCCACTGGCAGCAGCAGTTCGCGATCGAGATGCCGGGCGAAACCGAACCGCTGACGCTGCTCGTGCGCGGCGCGCGCCTCGTGTCGACGGTCGAGGGGCAGGCCGACGATCCGCAGACGTCCGGCTACGTCGTCGTGTTCGACGACATCTCCGACGTGATTTCCGCGCAGCGTTCGGTCGCGTGGGGCGAGGTCGCGCGGCGGCTCGCGCACGAGATCAAGAATCCGCTGACGCCGATCCAGCTGTCGGCCGAGCGGTTGCAGATGAAGCTGTCCGACAAGCTCTCGCCGTCCGACGCGGATGTGCTCAAGCGCGGCGCGACGATGATCGTCAACCAGGTGGCCGCGATGAAGCGGATGGTCGACGATTTCCGCGAATACGCGCGCACGCCGCCGGCGGTGCTCGCGAACCTGCAGTTGAACGAACTGGCGAGCGAGGTGCTCGGGCTGTACGGGGTGGGCGAAGGCAAGAGCGCGATCGTCGCCGAGCTCGCGCCGTTGCTGCCGGTGATTCGCGGCGACGCGACGCAATTGCGCCAGGTGATTCACAACCTGCTGCAGAATGCGCAGGATTCGGTCGCGGAGTCGGCGCATCCGCGTGTGTTGATCGAAACCAAGACAGTAGAATATGGCGATCCCGACGCCGAGGGCAAAACACGCGTCGCGGTACGTCTTACCGTGTCCGACAACGGGCCCGGTTTTCCGGCGCGCATCCTGACCCGTGCGTTCGAGCCTTATGTGACGACGAAGGCGAAGGGCACGGGGCTGGGGTTGGCCACGGTCAAGAAAATCGTCGATGAGCACGGTGCGCGGATCGATCTGCGCAATCGCATGCACGGTGAGACCGTCGAGGGTGCGCAGGTGTCGATTCTGTTCCTGCAGATGGCGAGCGATGCGCCAGGCGCCGAATCGGGCGTGCAGGACGGGACGGCTCCCGCCAAGACAAAAGCAAGTGAGCAGACAAAGGCAGCGTAAATGGCAACCATCCTGGTGGTAGATGATGAAATGGGCATCCGGGAATTGCTCTCGGAGATCCTCAGCGATGAAGGACATGTCGTCGAGGCAGCGGAGAACGCGCAGGCCGCGCGGGAATACCGGTTGAATCAGGCGCCCGATCTCGTGCTGCTCGATATCTGGATGCCCGATACCGACGGCGTGACGTTGCTCAAGGAGTGGGCGGCGCAAGGGCTGCTGACGATGCCCGTGATCATGATGTCCGGGCACGCGACGATCGATACGGCCGTCGAGGCGACGAAGATCGGCGCGCTCGATTTCCTCGAGAAGCCCATCGCGCTGCAGAAGCTGCTGAAGTCCGTCGAGCACGGCCTCGCACGCGGTGCGGCGCCGGTGTCCGCGAACGCGGCGGCGAAGGCCGGTGCGGGGCAGGCGGCGGGCCCCGCGGCGGTCGCATCCGCGGCCGCGCTGCCGACGCTCGGCGACGATATGGCTTCGGCACTCGGCCTCGCGGGCCAGACGGCCGCGATCCCGTTCGACATCCCGTTGCGTGAAGCGCGCGATGCGTTCGAGCGCGCGTACTTCGAATATCACCTCGCGCGCGAAAACGGCAGCATGACGCGCGTCGCGGAGAAGACGGGCCTCGAGCGCACGCACCTGTATCGCAAGCTCAAGCAGCTCGGTGTCGAGCTCGGCAAGAAACCGTCCGAAGGCGCCGTATAAAATATTTTGCGAAAACACTTGCTCAGGTACGAATAGCTCGATATACTTTCATTCTTCGTTGGCCCGGTAGCTCAGTTGGTAGAGCAGCGGATTGAAAATCCGCGTGTCGATGGTTCGATTCCGTCCCAGGCCACCAGAATTAAAACCCCAAGAATCGGAAGGTTCTTGGGGTTTTTCGTTTGTGGTGGGGTTGGCGTGATGGGGCCCGCGTGCCCGGCAGTATTCGTGAGGGCATGATAAAATCCGTGTCCGCTCAATAACTTAGCGCATCGCTTCATGCGCACGGCAGGCTGCCAGCGTGGCGCCGCCGTGGCGCGCGGCAACGATGCCGCGCGATGGGCGGTATAAGCGCTCCGCCGCGTTCGCGGCCGATTGCGCTGCCTATACTGGTCGAGCCGGCCCAGGCCGGCACGCGTCGGGCCGCCCGGCGGCAGCCGGCCCCGGGGCGCAGCGCGACGCGAGCCTACACATTCACGGAGTATCACGGTGATTCGGACAGACGCTAAAGACGGCGCGCTCGTGTTGTTTTCCGGCGGGCAGGACTCGGCCACGTGCGTGGCATGGGCCCTCGAACGCTACCAGACGGTCGAGACGCTCGGCTTCGATTACGGCCAGCGCCACCGCGTCGAGCTCGAATGTCGCGAAGGCGTGCGCGAAGCACTGAAGCGCGATTTTCCCGCATGGTCGGACCGGCTCGGCGACGATCACATGATCGACCTGTCGGTGCTCGGCGCGATCAGCGATACCGCGATGACGCGCACGATCGAGATCGAGACGGCGGCGAACGGCTTGCCGAACACGTTCGTGCCGGGCCGCAACCTGATGTTCATGACGATCGCCGCGGCGATCGCCTATCGCCGCGGGTTGCGTGTGCTGGTCGGCGGAATGTGCGAGACCGATTTCTCGGGCTACCCCGATTGCCGCGACGACACGATGAAGGCGCTGCAGGTCGCGCTGAACCTCGGGATGGACACGCGCATCGTGCTCGAGACGCCGCTGATGTGGCTCGACAAGGCGCAGACGTGGCAGCTCGCCGAGCAGCTCGGCGGCGAAGCACTCGTCGAACTGATCCGCGTCGAGACGCACACGTGCTACGTGGGCGAGCGCGCGGAATTGCACGAATGGGGCTTCGGCTGCGGCGAATGCCCTGCCTGCAAGCTGCGCAAGCGCGGCTACGAGGCTTACCTGAAGGGCGAGCGGGTGACCGAAGCGCCGCTGTGACGCGGGTGCGCCGGCAGCGCTGGATGAATAACGGATTCTGATCGACAACGAGCGGCGCGAGCCGGACGAAGCACGATGACTTACGCGGTCAAGGAAATTTTCTACACGTTGCAGGGCGAGGGCGCGAACGCGGGCCGGCCGGCCGTGTTCTGCCGGTTCGCCGGCTGCAACCTGTGGTCGGGCCGCGAAGAGGATCGTGCGGAGGCCGTGTGCCGCTTCTGCGATACCGACTTCGTCGGCACCGACGGCGAGAACGGCGGCAAGTTCAAGGACGCCGAGGCACTCGTCGCGACGATCGCCGGCCTGTGGCCGGAGGGCGAGGCGCACCGCTTCGTCGTCTGCACGGGCGGCGAGCCGATGCTGCAACTCGACCAGCCGCTCGTCGACGCGTTGCACGCGGCCGGCTTCGAGATCGCGATCGAGACCAACGGTTCGCTGCCGGTGCTCGAATCGATCGACTGGATCTGCGTGAGCCCGAAGGCCGACGCGCCGCTCGTCGTCACGAAGGGCAACGAACTGAAGGTCGTGATCCCGCAGGACAACCAGCGGCTGGCCGACTACGCGAAGCTCGACTTCGAGTATTTCCTCGTCCAGCCGATGGACGGCCCGTCGCGCGACCTCAATACGAAGCTCGCGATCGACTGGTGCAAGCGTCATCCGCAGTGGCGGCTGTCGATGCAGACCCACAAATATCTGAACATTCCCTGAGCCACGGCTTTTGACATCGTGCTGATTACCCGAAAACTCGAATTCGACGCGGGCCACCGCATTCCCGATCACCGCAGCCAGTGCCGGAACCTGCATGGTCATCGTTACGTGCTCGAAGTCACGCTGCGCGGCGATCTCGTCGATACCGAGGGGGCGCCCGACCGCGGCATGGTGATGGATTTCGCCGACGTGAAGGCGCTCGCGATGGAGCACCTGGTCGGCAAGTGGGACCACGCGTTCCTGGTCTACGCCCGCGACGAGGTCGTGCGCTCGTTCCTCGAGCAGATGGCCGACCACAAGACGGTCGTGATCGACCGGATCCCGACCGTCGAGAACCTCGCGGCGATCGCGTTCGACATCCTCGCGAACGTGTACGACGCGCACTACGGCGTGAACCTGCGGCTCGAGCGCGTGCGCCTGTACGAAACGCCGAACTGCTGGGCCGACGTCGAACGCCAGCCCGGCCGCTGATCCCGCCTTCCCGGCAGCCCCGCCAGCCGGCGCGGGCTGCCTGACGCCGCACCCCGCGGCTTCGTCCCGCTCCCCGTCCGTTCCCACATTCCGCGTAACGCCGCGCTATGATCGTTGCGTGGCGCCGGAAAACGCGGCCGTGCGCGATCGCGCGGCCGGCGCTGTCAGATCGGCCGTCCACGACCGACCAACGATCCAGGGCCCGGTCCTGGCGCCGCCGTGCTTCGCTGCCCGGCGTGTCGCGCTCCGCTTTGCCCGTTGCTTGTCCCGTTCGATTGCCGTTCCGTCCAGGAGGCCGTATCGATGAGCACGCTCACCAATTCCCTCAAACAACGCCTGCACGATGGCGACGACCCGTTGTACGGCCTGTGGCTGTCGCTCGGCAGCGACTCGGCCGCGGAAGCGCTCGCGCATGCCGGCTACGACTGGCTCTGCATCGACATGGAGCACGCGCCGAACGACAGCCGCGATGTTGCATCGCAGTTGCGCGCGATCGCGGCCGCCCATCTGCCGAGCGAACCCGTCGTGCGCGTGCCGGCGCGCGAGCCGTGGCTCGTGAAGCGGGCGCTCGATGCCGGCGCGCGCACGCTGATGTTTCCATGCATCGAGACGGTCGACGACGCCGCGCACGCGGTGCGGCTGACGCGCTATCCGTCGCCCGAGTCGCCGGACGGGCTGCGCGGTGTCGCGGGCATGGTGCGCGCGGCGGCGTTCGGGATGCGCCGCGATTACGTGCAGACGGCGAACGCGCAGGTCGCGGTGATCGTGCAGATCGAATCGGCGCGCGGCGTCGACGAAGTCGAGCGGATTGCGGCGCTGCCCGGCGTCGACTGCCTGTTCGTCGGCCCGGCCGATCTCGCGGCCAGCCTCGGGCATCTCGGCGACATCCGCCACCCGGACGTCGAAACCGCGATGGCGCGTGTGCTCGCGGCCGGCCGGCAGGCCGGCGTCGCGGTCGGCATCTTCGCGGGCGATACGGCGGCCGCGCGCCAGTATCGCGAGGCCGGCTACCGGATGATCACGCTGTCGGCCGACGTCAGCTGGCTGTTGCGCGCCACGCGGCAGGCGCTGCAGGAGGTACGGTCATGAACGATGGCGACGGCGCGCGCCGTGGGCGCGTGCAGGGTGGGGCCGGGGCGCGCAGGCGGATCGGCGCGATGCTCGGCCTGTGGTGCGTGTGTGGCGTCTATGGCGTGTATGGCGTGTATGGCGTGTATGGCGTGTATGGCGTGTATGGCGTGTATGGCGTGTATGGCGTATGTATGGCAGCCGGCACACCGGGCGCGCCGCAAGCGAAGTCCGATCCATCGCGCGAGACGCAATCGGCGGTCGCCGACTACAACGCCGGCGATTATCGCGCGGCGCTGGTGCAGTTCCACGACGCGGCCGAGCGTGGCGACCGTCTCGCGCAATTCAACTACGCGATGATGCTGCTGACGGGCGAGGGCGTGACGGCGAACGTCGACGAAGGGCTGCGCTGGCTGAAGCGCGCGGCCGACGCGAACATGTCGCATGCGCAGTACGTGTACGGGCGGATGCTCGACGACGGCGAGTTCGTCGCGCGCAATCCGGCCGAAGCGCATCGCTGGTTCCTGCGGGCGGCGAAGCAGGGGCACGTGCAGGCCGCGCTGTCGCTCGCGAACCAGTTCCTCGACGGGCGCGGCACGCCGCGCGACAACCGGCAGGCGTTCACGTGGTACAAGCAGGCCGCCGACGCGGGTGAGCCGACCGCGCAGTACGTGACCGCGTCGTTCTACGAGCGCGGTGGCGACGGCGTCGCGCAGAACCTGAACATCGCGCGGGCCTATTACGCGGCGGCGGCCGCGCAGGGCGACGAGACCGCCGGGCTGAAATTCAAGGAGCTGAGTGCGCGGCTGAAGGTGCAAGGGGCGGCGTCGGGTGCCGGCGCGGAGCCGGGCGGCCCGCGCGCGCCGGCGCCGTGAACGGAGGTCGTGCCGCACCGCGCTGCGCGGCCGCATTCGGCATGGGCGGTCGAAAAAAAACGGCGCCGGGGGCGCCGTTTTTCTTTCCGCGATGCGTGCATGCCGCGCGGTCAGCTCTTCATCAACCGCCGCTGCCGCCCGACGCTCATGATCATCCCGATCGCGATGCCGAGCGTCGTGAGCGCCGTGCCGCCATAACTCATGAACGGCAGCGGCACGCCGACGACCGGCAGCACGCCGCTCACCATCCCGATGTTGACGAACGCATAGACGAAGAACGCGAGCGTGAGCGAGCCCGCGAGCAGGCGGCCGAACAGCGTCGCGCCCTGCGCGGCGATATAGAGCCCGCGTGCGATCAGCGCCATGTAAAGCGTCAGCAGCACGAGCCCGCCGACGAGCCCCCATTCCTCGGAGAACACCGCGAAGATGAAGTCGGTGTGCTTCTCCGGAATGAACTCGAGGTGCGCCTGCGTGCCTTTCAGGTAGCCCTTGCCGAGCACGCCGCCCGAGCCGATCGCGATCACGGCCTGGATCGTGTGGAAGCCCTTGCCCAGCGGGTCGGAAGTCGGGTCGAGCAGCGTGCACACGCGGTGCTTCTGGTAGTCGTGCATCAGCGGCCACTGCACTTCGGGCTGGCAGATGCGGTCCTCGAACACGGCGATCGAGCCGACCGCGATCACGCCCGCGACGAGCACCGGCACGATCAGCTTGAACGACAGGCCGGCGAGGTAGATCACGAAGAAGCCGGCCGCGAACACGAGCAGGCCTGTGCCGAGGTCGGGCTGCTTGGCGATCAGCCCGACCGGCACCATCAGGATCCCGAACGCGGCGATGAAGTCGTACCAGCGCAGCCCGCCTTCGCGGCGCTGGTAGTACCACGCGAGCATCAGCGGGGTCGCGATCTTGAGGATCTCCGACGGCTGGATCACGACGCCGACGTTCAGCCAGCGCTTCGCGCCTTTCTTGGTCATCCCGAACAGCGCGACCGCGACCAGTAGCGCGACCCCGAACGTGTAGAGCGGGACCGCGAAGCGCATCAGCGTCGTGGGCGGGATGTTGGCGATCACCCACATCAGCACGAACGTCAGCAGGATGTTGCGCAACTGGTCCTCGACGCGGCCCGGCATGTCGATCGCCGCGCTGTACAGCGTGACGATGCCGACGCACAGCAGCAGGAACACGATGAGGGCGAGCGGGCGGTCGAAGCCCGCGAACATCTGCTTGATCTTGTCGAGCCAGGCGCGCTTGTCGAATTGCATGCCTTTCTCCGTTAATGAGCGGTGCCGGCGTCCGCCGCCTTCGCGGGGGCCGTCGCACGGTGGTTGTCGTCGCGCGGCGCGGCGACGAGCGGCTGCGCGTCACTGGCGGGCCGGCGCGGCCGGTGCGGGCGCCGGATCGGCGGCAGGCTCGCGGCCCGCGGCGCATCGGCACCGGCGCTGGCCGGCGAGGCGGCGCTTGCACCGGCGGCCGACGCTTCGGAGGCCGCGGAGGCCGATGCCGCTTCCGCCGCACTGGCCGCGCTCGGCACGACCGGCTGCGGCAGCGCCGTGAAGCCGGCCGCGACGGCGGCGGGCCGGTTCGCGTCGCCGATCACCGGCGCGTTGACGGGTTCGGTCGCCGACGCCGCGGCAGCCACGGCCGCGGCCTCGTTCTGCGGGTTCTGGCGGTCGACGAGATAGAAGTCGAGCACGCGGCGCGCGATCGGGCCCGCGGCCTGCGCCCCCCAGCCGCCGTTCTCGACGACCAGCGCGACGGCGATCTGCGGATGGTCGACCGGTGCGTACGCGATGAACAGCGCGTGGTCGCGCAGGTGCTCGGCGAGCAGGTGGCCCTTGTAGTTGGAGCCTTGCAGCGAGAACACCTGCGCGGTGCCGGTCTTGCCGGCGGCGAGGTACGGCGCGCCGCGGAACACCTTGTACGCGGTGCCGGACGGGTTCTCGATCACGTTCTCCATCCCGCGCTTCACGACGTCGATGTCGGCCTGCTTGAGCGGGATCACTTCGCTTTCCTTCGGCACGGTCAGGCGGCGCCCGCGCGTGATCGGATCCTCGATTTCCTTCACCAGGTGAGGCTTCATCACGACGCCGTTGTTCGCGAGCGTCGCGGTCGCGTGCGCGAGCTGCAGGATCGTGAACGAGTTGTAGCCCTGGCCGATCCCGAGGCTGATCGTCTCGCCGTCGAACCACTTCTGCTGCGCGGCCTTCTTGAACGCCTTCTTCTTCCAGTCGGTCGACGGCAGGATCCCGCGCGCCTCGCCCTGGATGTCGATCCCGGTGATCTGGCCGAAGCCGAACGGCTTCATGAAGTTCGCGATCGCGTTCACGCCGAGGTCGCGCGCGAGCATGTAGAAGTAGGTGTCGTTCGACACCATGATCGCCTTGTTCATGTCGACCCAGCCCTGGCCCGAGCGCACGTCGTTGCGGAACGTGTGGCCGCCGAACGTGAAGTAGCCGGGATCCTGGAAGCCCCAGCCCGGCGTGCGCTTGCCGAGCGTCAGGCCGGCGAGCGCCATGAACGGCTTGTACGTCGAGCCGGGCGGGTAGGTGCCGTGCAGCGGGCGGTTCAGCAGCGGCTTGTCGGTCGAGTTGTTCAGCTCGTCCCAGGTCTGCTGGTCGATGCCGTCGACGAACGAGTTCGGGTCGAAACTCGGCGACGACACGAACGCGAGCACGTCGCCCGTCTTCGGCTCGATCGCGACCAGCGCGCCGCGCTTGCCGGCGAACGCCTGCTCGGCGACCTGCTGCAGCCCGATGTCGAGCGACAGCACGAGGTTGTTGCCGGGCGTCGCCTGCGTGCGCGACAGCGTGCGCACCGGCCGGCCGCCGGCCGTCACCTCGACTTCCTCGAAGCCCGTCAGCCCGTGCAGCTCGGTTTCGTAGCTCTGCTCGACGCCGATCTTGCCGATGTAGTCGGTGCCCTTGTAGTTGTTCGCGTCGCGGCGCGGATCGTAGTTTTCCTGGTCGCTGTCGTTGTCGTCGCTCATCGCGTCGATGCGATCCTGGTCGCGCTTCGAGATCCGGCCGATGTAGCCGATCACGTGCGCGGCCGTCGTACCGAGCGGATATTGGCGGAACAGCCGCGCGCGCACGTCGACGCCGGGGAAGCGGAAGCGCTGCGCGGTGAAGCGCGCGACTTCCTCGTCGGTGAGCCGGGTGCGGATCGGCAGGCTCTCGAAGTTCTTCGAGTCTTCCTGCAGCTTCTTGAAGCGGCGGCGGTCGCGCGCGTCGATCGGGATGATCTCGGACAGCTTGTCGATCGTGTTCTCGAGCGTGTCGTCGAGCTTCGACGGCGTGATCTCGAGCGTATAGGCCGAATAGTTCTTCGCGAGGATCACGCCGTTGCGGTCGGTGATGATCCCGCGGTTCGGCACGATCGGCGCGACCGAGATGCGGTTTTCCTCGGCCTGCAGTGCGTATTTGCCGTGCTGCATCAACTGCAGGTAGAAAAAGCGGCTCGCGAGCAGCCCGAAGCAGACGAACACGAACACGCCCGCCGCCGCGACGCGCAGGCGGAACTTCGAGAGCTGCTGTTGGGTGTCGTTGAATTCGGTCATGCGGTTACGATCGATCTGGCCCGCAGCACGGTGTGCGGCTGCGGGCGAGGGGCCGCCCCGGAGCGCGGCGGGCGTGGAGGCGGCGGGTAGTCAAGGCAGGCCCCGGGTTCAGATGGGGCGCGTATCGTCCGGATCGACCGGGCGGCGTTGCGGCATCAGCAGCAGGTGGCTCGCGATCGGCCACAGCGCGGCCTCGACGAAGCCGTCGACCAGGTAGCGCCAGCCCGGGAACGCGGCGCCCATCACGAGGCGGATCACGAACGGGACGAGCTGCGCGACGACCAGCAGCGGCGTGACGTACAGCACCTGCACGCCGATCGGCATCCACAGCACGCGACGGTGGATCGTGATCGCGCCGTACGACAGCAGCGTATAGGCGAGCGCATGCTCGCCGAGCAGCCCCGCGTCATGCACGTCCATCAGGATGCCGAGCGCGAACGCGACGCCCATCCCGACCTTGCGCGGCTGGTGGATGTTCCAGAACAGCAGCACGAGCGCGACGAAGTCGGGCACGCCGGGCAGGCGGCCCCACGGCATCAGGTTCAGCAGGAACGCGGCGGCGAGGCTGAAGACGATGAAGTACGGATTGACCGGCTGCAGGATGTATTGCGGGCGATTCATCGCTGGGCTCCTGGTTGCCCGGCCGCGGGCTTCGCGGGCGCGGCGGCGGGCTTGGCCGCAGGCGCCGGCGCGGCAGGTGCCGGCTTGGCGCCGGGCTGGGCCGCGGCGGCCGGCTTCGCGCCGGCGTCGGCCTTGTCGGCCTTCTCGCCCTTCTCGCCTTTCGCGGCGGCTTTCGCGCCTTTCTTGCCCTTCGCGTTCTTGTCGGCGGCCGGATCGGGCTCGGCCGGGCGCGGCGGGATGTCGTTCTGGTAATGCAGCACGAGCATCTGGCGCGCGCCGCGCACGGCGGCGATCGGCGCGCAGGTCACGCGCGCGAATGCGGTATCGGCGAGCTTGTCGACGCGTACGACCTTCGCGACCGGCAGGCCGGGCGGATAGACGCCGTCGAGGCCGCTCGTGACGAGCTCGTCGCCGACGACGAGATCCGCGCTCGTCGGCACGAAGCGCAGGTCGAGCGAATCGCCCTTCGGCGTGCCGTAGATCACGCTGCGCAGGCCGGTGCGCAGCACCTGCACGGGAATCGCGAGATCGCGGTCGGTGACCAGCGTGACTTCGGACTGCAGCGGGAACACGCGCGTGACCTGGCCGACCACGCCGTTCTCGCTGACGACGGGCGCGCCGTTCTGGATGCCCTGCTGCGAACCCTGGCCGATCACGATCTTCTGCGTGAACGGATCGCTCGTGTCGTACTGGATCTCGGCCGGCGTCGATTGCGTCGCGATGTGCTGGCGCAGCTCGAGCACGGCGCGCAGGTGCGCGTTCTCCTGCGCGAGCACGGCGGCCTGGTTGGCCTGCGTGGACAGCTGCAGGTTGCGCTTGCGGAGATCGTCGTTGTCGTGGCGCAGCGACGCGCCGGTGACGGCGATGTCGGCCGCGCCCATGAACAGGTCGCGCGGCACGAGCGCGGCGCGCTGCAGCGGATAGAGCACGGTGCCGAGCACGCCGCGGACGATTTCGAGCGTGTTGAAGCGCGCGTCCGACACCAGCAGTGCGATCGCGACGGCGACGAAGAAGATGAGCCGCGCGAGCGCGGGCGGGCCTTGCTTGAAGAGGGGCGGCGGACTGTATTCCATGGTCGGCGCCGGGCGCGAACGATCGGTTAAATGAAGCTCAGACGCGCAAACGGCGCGGCGGTTCGTTCTGAATGAGCGAGCCGGCCACGCCGCGGGTGCGTCATGTCAGGAAAACTGCCTAGACGATCACTCGTACGAGAAGATGCTGCCCAGCTTGTCCATGCGTTCGAGCGCCATGCCCGAACCGCGCACGACGCAGGTGAGCGGATCTTCCGCGACGAGCACCGGCAGGCCGGTTTCTTCCGCGAGCAGGCGATCGAGGTCGCGCAGCAGCGCGCCGCCGCCCGTCAGCATCATCCCGCGTTCGGCGATGTCGGCGCCGAGTTCCGGCGGCGTCTGTTCGAGCGCGATCTTCACCGACGACACGATCTGGTTCAGCGGATCGGTCAGCGCTTCGAGGATTTCGTTGCTGGAGATCGTGAAGCTGCGCGGGATGCCTTCCGACAGGTTGCGGCCCTTCACTTCCATTTCCTTGACTTCGGAGCCCGGGAACGCGGAGCCGATTTCCTTCTTGATCGCCTCGGCGGTCTGCTCGCCGATCAGCATCCCGTAGTTGCGGCGGATGTAGTTGACGATCGCCTCGTCGAACTTGTCGCCGCCGACGCGCACCGAGCCTTTGTAGACGATGCCGCCGAGCGAGATCACGCCGACTTCGGTCGTGCCGCCGCCGATGTCGACGACCATCGAGCCGGTGGCTTCCGACACCGGCAGGCCCGCGCCGATCGCGGCCGCCATCGGCTCCTCGATCAGGTAGACCTGCGATGCGCCGGCGCCGTGCGCGGCTTCCTTGATCGCGCGGCGCTCGACCTGGGTCGAGCCGCACGGCACGCAGATGATGATGCGCGGCGACGGCGAGAACATGCGCGACTCGTGGGCCGTCTTGATGAACTGCTTGATCATCTGCTCGGTGACGGTGAAGTCGGCGATCACGCCGTCCTTCATCGGGCGGATCGCCTCGATGTTGCCCGGTACCTTGCCGAGCATCTGCTTGGCTTCCTTGCCGACTGCCTGGATCGTCTTCTTGCCGTTGGGGCCGCCTTCCTGGCGGATCGACACGACGGACGGCTCATCGAGCACGATGCCCTTGCCGCGCATGTAGATCAGGGTGTTTGCGGTGCCGAGGTCGATCGCGAGATCGTTGGAGAAGTAGCTGCGCAAAAAACCGAACATTCAGAATCCTGTTTCGCTCTGGGCCGGCCCTGCATAGCGAGCGCTGAGGGCGGCAGCGGAAAAAATAACAGCCTCGGGAAGCGTGGCGGAAGCGGCCGCCGCGGCGCACGAAGCTGCGAGTGATGTCTACCGGGGATCGCACGAAGCACGCACGGCTTGCCGAAGCGGGGCGAAACGGTGCGGGAAAAGGCTGCCGGGTTTGGGTCGAACGCGTAATGATACCTTATAATTTCACGGTATTTGAATCGAAACGGGCGGTATTTTTGCCGCTTCGGCCCCGATTTTTGAGGGTGGGATCGCACCCTCCAACCCCCCGCCGCAGTGCTGCTTTCGATGCATTGCGCAGTCTTGTTTTTCCGGTGATCGCATGGCCCTGACCCTGACCGATGTGAAACGCATCGCGCACCTGGCGCGACTCGAAATGGCCGACGCCGACGCCGAGCACATGCTCGGCCAGCTCAATGATCTCTTCGGCCTCGTCGAGCAGATGCAGGCGGTCGACACCGCCGGCATCGCGCCGCTCGCCCACCCGATCGAACAGATCCAGGAAGTCGCGCAGCGCCTGCGCGACGACGCCGTGACGGAAGTCGTCAATCGCGACGACAACCAGCGTCCGGCGCCGGCCGTCCAGGACGGCCTCTATCTCGTGCCGAAGGTGATCGAGTAAGCATTCGACGACAAGCGCGCCGGCCAGCGCCGCGCGCCACCCAGAATTCCCAGGAAAACCACTCAATGCACGCAAAAAGCCTGACCGAACTGCGCGCCGCGCTCGCCGCCAAGGAATGCTCGGCCGTCGAGCTCGCGCAGCTCTACCTGAAACGGATCGACGCCGCGCGCGACCTGAACGCGTTCGTCCACGTCGATGCCGACCTGACCCTCGCGCAGGCGAAAGCTGCCGACGCGGAACTCGCGCGCGGCGCGGGCGGCGCGCTCACCGGCCTGCCGATCGCGCACAAGGATGTGTTCGTCACGCGCGGCTGGCACTCGACCGCCGGCTCGAAGATGCTCGCGAACTACGCGAGCCCGTTCGACGCGACCGTCGTCGCCCGCCTGCAGGCGGCCGGCATGGTCACGCTCGGCAAGACCAACATGGACGAGTTCGCGATGGGCTCGTCCAACGAGAACTCGGCGTTCGGCGCGGTGAAGAACCCGTGGGACACGAACGCCGTGCCGGGCGGCAGCTCGGGCGGCAGCTCGGCCGCCGTCGCCGCGCGTCTCGCGCCGGCGGCAACCGGCACCGACACCGGCGGCTCGATCCGCCAGCCCGCGTCGTTCGCGGGCGTGACGGGCATCAAGCCGACCTACGGCCGCGTGTCGCGCTACGGGATGATCGCGTTCGCGTCGTCGCTCGACCAGGGCGGCCCGATGGCGCAGAGCGCGTCCGACTGCGCGCTGCTGCTGAATGCGATGGCCGGCTTCGACGAGCGCGACTCGACGAGCCTCGAGCGCGACGACGAAGACTTCACGCGCCACCTCGGCCAGCCGTGGGCGGCCGGCAACGATGCGGGCAAGCCGCTCGCGGGCCTGCGCATCGGCCTGCCGAACGAGTATTTCGGCGACGGCCTGGCCGACGACGTACGCGCGACGATCGACGCGGCACTGAAGCAGTATGAAGCGCTCGGCGCGACGCTCGTGCCCGTGTCGCTGCCGAAGACGGAGCTGTCGATCCCCGTGTATTACGTGATCGCGCCGGCCGAGGCGTCGTCGAACCTGTCGCGGTTCGACGGCGTGCGTTTCGGCCACCGCGCCGCGCAATACGGCGACCTGCTCGACATGTACAAGAAGTCGCGCGCGGAAGGCTTCGGCCCCGAGGTGAAGCGCCGGATCCTGGTCGGCACGTACGTGCTGTCGCACGGCTACTACGACGCGTACTACCTGCAGGCGCAGAAGATCCGCCGCATCATCGCGAACGATTTCCAGGAAGCGTTCAGGACTTGCGACGTGATCATGGGCCCGGCCTCGCCGACGGTCGCATGGGATCTCGGTTCGAAGGGCGACGATCCGGTGCAGATGTATCTCGCGGATATCTACACGCTGTCGGTGAGCCTCGCGGGCCTGCCCGGCATGAGCGTGCCGTGCGGCTTCGGCGCCGGCGCGAACGCGAAGCGCCCGGTCGGCCTGCAGATCATCGGCAACTATTTCAACGAAGCCCGGATGCTGCAGGTCGCCGACGCGTTCCAGCGCGCGACCGACTGGCACAAGCAAGTTCCGGCAGGGGTGTAAGCACATGGCTACTCAATGGGAAGTCGTTATCGGTCTCGAGACGCACGCGCAGCTGTCGACCGTCTCGAAGATTTTCTCGGGCGCGTCGACGCAGTTCGGCGCCGAGCCGAACACGCAGGCGTGCCCGGTCGACCTGGCGCTGCCGGGCGTGCTGCCGGTGTTGAACCGCGGTGCGGTCGAGCGGGCAATCCGCTTCGGTCTCGCGATCGGCTCGACCATCGCGCCGCGCAGCATCTTCGCGCGCAAGAATTATTTCTACCCCGATCTGCCGAAGGGCTATCAGATCAGCCAGTACGAGATTCCGGTCGTGCAGGGCGGCCAGATCACGATCCAGGTGCCTGCCAACGAAAAGGCCGGCAAGGAAGCGTACGAGAAGACGGTTAACCTGACCCGCGCGCACCTCGAGGAAGACGCGGGCAAGTCGCTGCATGAAGACTTCGCCGGGATGACCGGGATCGACCTGAACCGCGCAGGCACGCCGCTGCTCGAGATCGTCACCGAGCCGGAAATGCGCAGCGCGGCCGAGGCCGTGGCCTATGCGAAGGCGCTGCACGGGCTCGTCGTGTGGCTCGGCATCTGCGACGGCAACATGCAGGAAGGCTCGTTCCGCTGCGACGCGAACGTGTCGGTGCGCCCGGTCGGCCAGGAGAAGTTCGGCACGCGCGCGGAAATCAAGAACCTGAACTCGTTCCGGTTCCTCGAGGAAGCGATCAACTACGAAGTGCGTCGCCAGATCGAGCTGATCGAGGACGGCGGCGAAGTCGTGCAGGAAACGCGCCTCTACGATCCGGACAAGCGCGAGACGCGCTCGATGCGCAGCAAGGAAGACGCGCACGACTACCGTTACTTCCCCGACCCCGACCTGATGCCGCTCGTGATCGGCCAGGACTGGATCGAGCGCGTGCAGTCCGGGATGCCGGAGCTGCCGGCCGCGATGCAGCAGCGTTTCGCCGAGCAGTATGGTGTGTCCGCGTACGACGCGGGCGTGCTGACGTCGAGCAAGGCGATGGCCGCGTATTTCGAGTCGGTGGTCGCGAAGGCCGGCGCCGTGAACGCGAAGATCGCCGCGAACTGGCTGATGGGCGACGTATCGTCGCAACTGAACCGCGACGGCATCGAGATCGACGCGATCCCCGTGTCGGCCGCGCAGCTCGCGCTGCTGCTGCAGCGCATCGCCGACGGCACGATCTCGAACAAGATCGCGAAGGAGATCTTCGCGACGATCTGGGACGAGAAGCCGGACGACGAAGGCGCGGCCGACCGCATCATCGACGCGAAGGGCCTGAAGCAGATCTCCGACACCGGCGCGCTGGAAGCGATCATCGATGAAGTGCTCGCGGCGAACGCGAAGTCGGTCGAGGAATTCCGCGCGGGCAAGGAAAAGGCGTTCAACGCGCTGATCGGCCAGGCGATGAAGGCGACCAAGGGCAAGGCCAACCCGCAGCAGGTCAACGAACTGCTGAAGAAGAAGCTCGGCTGAGCATGACCGCGCGCCTGAACCGCGCTTGACGACGGGCCGCCTCGAACCAGTTCGGGGCGGCCCGTTGCGTTTGGCGGATGCGTTATCGTATGCGTCACACCGTCCAACGGAGGAACGAATGGCGAAACAACCCGCGCTCGACGATTTCCGCGTGCCTTATTTCACGCGCGAGAAGGAAGCCGCCGCATTCAAGCTCGATGCGTTCGACCCGGCCGCGAAGCCGTTTTCGTCCGGCTCGAAGGACGACGACCGCGAACGGCTGTCGGCCGTGTCGACCGAACTCGACGTGCAGCAGGAGCGCCTGCACACGCAGCAGAAGAAGCGCGTGCTGCTCGTGCTGCAGGGGATGGACACCAGCGGCAAGGACGGCACCGTGCGCGCGGTGTTCCGCGAGGTCGATCCGCTCGGCCTGCGCGTCGTGCCGTTCAAGGCGCCGACGCCGATCGAGGCCGCGCACGACTTCCTGTGGCGCGTGCATGCGCAGGTGCCGGCCGCGGGCGAGCTCGCGATCTTCAACCGCAGTCACTACGAAGACGTGCTCGTGCCGCGCGTGCTCGACCTGATCGACGCGAAGGAATGCGAGCGCCGCTACCGGCAGATCCGCGATTTCGAGACGATGCTGGTCGAGAACGGCACGACGATCATCAAGTGCTTCCTGCACATCTCGAAGGACGAGCAGCGCGCGCGGCTGCAGGCGCGCATCGACGATCCGACCAAGCACTGGAAGTTCGACATCTCGGATCTCGACGCGCGCAAGCACTGGGACGCGTACCAGTCCGCGTACCGCGACGCGCTTGCCGCGACGTCCGCCGAGCATGCGCCGTGGTTCGTGATCCCGGCCAACTCGAAGACGCACCGCAACGTGATGATCGCCGAGCTGCTGCTGCGCACGATGACCGACATGAAGCTGGAATTCCCGCCGCCGAAGCCCGAGCTCGAAGGCGTGAAGATCCGTTAAGCTGCCACCCTGTAAAACATCGAACTGAACGGAATCCGACATGATGCGAGTGATTACCGCCAACCTGAACGGCATCCGCTCCGCCGCGAAGAAGGGCTTCTTCGAGTGGCTCGGCGAACAGAACGCCGATTGCGTGTGCGTGCAGGAAATCAAGGTCTCGGCCGACGACCTGCCGGCCGAATTCGTCGAGCCGCACGGCTTCAAGAGCTATTTTCACCACGCCGAGAAGAAGGGCTACAGCGGCGCGGGCGTGTACAGCCGCCGCGAGCCCGACGACGTGATCATCGGCTTCGGCAGCAGCGAATTCGATGCCGAGGGTCGTTATGTCGAGGCGCGCTACGGCAAGCTGTCGGTCGTGTCGGTGTACGTGCCGTCCGGCTCGAGCGGCGAGGAGCGCCAGCAGGCGAAGTACCGCTTCATGGACGAGTTCATGCCGCACCTTGCCCAGCTCAAGAAGAAGCGCGAGGTGATCCTGTGCGGCGACGTGAACATCGTCCACAAGGAAATCGACATCAAGAACTGGAAGAGCAACCAGAAGAACTCGGGCTGCCTGCCGGAAGAGCGCGAGTGGCTCACGAAGCTGTTCGACGATGTCGGCTACGTCGACGTGTTCCGCACGCTCGACCCGCGCGCCGAGCAGTACACGTGGTGGAGCAACCGCGGCCAGGCGTATGCGAAGAACGTCGGGTGGCGGATCGACTACCAGATCGCGACGCCGGGCGTCGCCGGCACCGCGAAAAGCACGTCGATCTTCAAGGACATCAAGTTCAGCGACCACGCGCCGCTGACGGTGGACTACGACTACAAGAAGTGATTGCCGGCGCTGCGCCGCGCGCGTAGCGCCCGAACCCGCCGGTCGCCGGATGCAGAACGGGCCGCATGTCGAACATGCGGCCCGTTTCATTTGAGGCGGCGATCGTGCGGGCTGCCCGGCGGCGGCATTTACTGCTTAATCGATGCCATGTCGATCACGAACCGGTACTTCACGTCGCTCTTCAGCATCCGCTCGTAAGCGGCGTTGATCTGCTGCATCGGAATCGTCTCGATATCCGACGTGATCCCGTGCTCCGCGCAGAAGTCGAGCATTTCCTGCGTTTCCGCGATCCCGCCGATCAGCGAGCCCGCGAGGCGGCGGCGCTTGAAGATCAGGTTGAATACCTGCGGCGACGGATGGTCATGCTCCGGCGCGCCGACGAGCGTCATCGTGCCGTCGCGCTTCAGCAGGTGCAGGAACGGGTTCAGGTCGTGCTGCGCGGCGACCGTGTTCAGGATGAAGTCGAAGCTGTTCAGGTGCGCGTTCATCTGCGCTTCGTCCTTCGAGATCACGACTTCATGCGCGCCGACGCGCTTGCCGTCCTCGATCTTCGACGGCGACGTCGTGAACAGCACGACGTGCGCGCCCATCGCGCGCGCCAGCTTCACGCCCATGTGGCCGAGGCCGCCGAGCCCGACGATGCCGACCTTCTTGCCGGGGCCGACGTTCCACTGCCGCAGCGGCGAGTACGTCGTGATCCCCGCGCACAGCAGCGGCGCGGCGCCGGCCGGGTCGAGCGTCTCGGGCACGCGCAGCACGAACGCCTCGTCGACGACGAGCTGCGTCGAGTAGCCGCCGTACGTGACGTCGCCCGTCACGCGATCCTGGCCGTTGTAGGTACCGACGAAGCCGTTCTCGCAATACTGCTCGAGCCCTTCGGCGCAGCTCGGGCAGGTGCGGCACGAATCGACGAGACAGCCGACGCCGACCAGCTCGCCGACCTTGAAGCGCGATACCTGCGGGCCGGTCGCGGTCACGCGGCCGACGATTTCATGGCCCGGCACGACCGGGTAGATCGTGTTGCGCCATTCGTTGCGCGCCTGGTGCAGGTCCGAGTGGCAGACGCCGCAGTAGAGGACGTCGATCTGGACGTCGAGGTCGCGCAGCGCGCGACGCTGGAATTCGAACGGGGCGAGCGGCGACTGCGAATCGGTTGCCGCGTAAGCGTAGGTGGTGCTCATGCAGGGGGCTCCTTGGCCGGGAAAACATCCGGCGAAACGAACTGCCGTCGCACCCTGTGGCGATGCGGCGAGGCAGGACGTCATCGTAAGGAGCACGGCGCCGCGATGAAATACACGAAGGTCTGGAAGATTTGCCTATTCCTCTCGAACTGCGTGCAAACGGCCGCCAAAACGCATTCAAGATGCTACATTGCGAGCCAGATTCTCTTGCCGGACAGGATGACGCAGATGAGCTTCGAGCCCCTTTTCGCCGACACGGGCGACCGCGTGCAGCGCCGCATGATCGAGCTGCACACGCGCCTCGCGCCGAACGAGGGCGACACGCTGGCGGCGCTCGACGGCGTGCGTTTGATTCGCGTGAGCCGTCCCGCGCCGCGCATGCCCGTGCTGTACGAACCGAACATCATCGTCGTGTGCCAGGGGCGCAAGCTCGGTTATCTCGGCGATCGCTCGTTCGTCTACGACGCGCAGCAGTATCTCGTGCTGTCGGTGCCGCTGCCGTTCGAATGCGAGACTTTCGCGAGCATGGACGAGCCGTTTCTCGCGATCTCGATCCGCGTCGATCTCGCGGTGATCGCCGAGCTCGCGCTCCTGCTCGACGAGACGCTCGGCGCGGCCGCGAGCGAGCCGCTCGGCGTCTATTCGACGCCGCTCGACGCGCCGCTGGCCGATGCGGTCGTGCGGCTGCTCGAAGTGCTGGCTTCGCCGCACGACACGCGCGTGCTGGGCCCCGCGATCATGCGCGAGATCGCGTATCGCGTGCTGACGGGCGCGCAGGGCGACGCGATCCGCGCGGCGCTCGTGCAGCAGCATCACTTCGGCCGCATCGCGAAGGCGTTGCGGCGCATCCATGCGGAGCTGAAGGCCGACCTCGATGTCGAAACCCTGGCGCGCGAGGCCGGGATGAGCCTCGCGGTGTTCCACGCGCACTTCAAGCACGTGACGGCGACGTCGCCGATGCAGTACGTGAAGGCCGCGCGCCTGCATCAGGCGCGGCTGATGATGGTGCAGGACGGCGTCGGCGCCGGTACGGCGGCCGCGCGTGTCGGTTATGCGAGCGCGTCGCAGTTCAGCCGCGAGTTCAAGCGGCTGTTCGGCCGCAGCCCCGGTGACGAAGTGCGCTGGATGCGTGAAATCGGGATTCGCCCGGCCGTGGCCGATACGGACGCGTAGCGTCCGGCGTCATCCGGTGGCGCCGCGCCGCACGACCTTGCGCCGCTGCGCGCTGATGCCCGCGTAGTCGGGCAGTGAGTCGACCCGCTTGCCGATCGCCTTCGCGTACAGCGGCATCAGGTCCGGCAGCCGGTTCAGCAGATCCTGGCGCCGCGCGGTGCTGTACGGGTGCGTGTAGATGAAGCCCGTGGCCTTGTTCGCGCGCGTCGCGGCCGCGAGCTTGTCCCACAGCGTGATCGCCGCGCGCGGATCGAAGCCCGCGCGGGCGGCGATGTCGCCGCCGATCACGTCGGCTTCGGTCTCGTCGGTCGGGTCGTAGTGGAGCGACTGCAGGCGCTCGCCGAGGTTCAGCGCCTGCGGCAGCGGATCGCCGACGCCGAACAGCGGCGGCAGCGCGGCGGCGCGCAGCGAAGTTTGCGATGCCGCGCTGAAGTTGCTGCGCGCATGCTCGCGCAGCGCGTGCGCAATGCCGTGCGCGGCCAGCACGCCGAGTTCGTCGTCGTTCAGCCGGACGCGCTCGAGCAGGCCGCCGTACACGAGCACCTTGCCGCCCGGCAGGCAGGTCAGGCGGATGTCGCGCGAGCGGATCACGTTCACGTCCCACGCCCAGTTCTTCACGCGATCGTTCCACTTCACCGAATACGGCGCGAGTTTCGTGACGATCGCGCGCAGGCGTTTCACGCGCGGCTGGTTTGCCGGCAGCAGGCGGTTGCTGTCGGCGGCCGCCTGCACGATCTGCGCGTATTCGCTCGCGGTGAGCTGCTCGAGCAGCGGCGACGGGATCAACGTGCGGAATGCGATCGCATTGCCGTAGCGGACCTGCTGCGGTGTCGGCGTATAAACCTTCGTCGACGCGGCGCCGCCGGTCGGCTGTGCGGGTTCGGCGGTGGCCGGCTGGGCGGGGGCGGCGGAAGTCGATGTTGCCGGCGGTGAAGCCGGTGCGGCGGCCGGCGCGGAGCCCGCGGCGGTTGCAGCGGTCGCGCCCGTGTCGGACGCATGGGCGGCGAACCCGGCGGCGAGCGCCGCGGCACCGACGCTCCACGAAGCCGCAACGCGCGCGAGGCGGTGCAGGCGGTTACTGCGCACGGCTGGCCTCGCCGTTGCGTGCGGCGCCGTTCCACGGCGCGATCCTGAACAGCAGCAGCATGCCGGGAATCGCGAGCGCGGTGCACACGATGAAGTAGTCGAACCAGCCGATCTTCGCGACGATGAAGCCGCTCGCGGCCGACGCGAGCGTGCGCGGTACCGACGCGAGGCTCGTGAACAGCGCGAACTGCGTGGCCGTGTAGCGCGGGTCGGTCGTGCTCGCGATGTACGCGACGAACGCGGCCATCGTCAGGCCGGTCGTGAAGGTTTCGAAGCCGTAGACGAGCGCGAGCGCGACGGTCATCGGGCTCAGATGCGGCGTGACCTCGAAGCCGAAGATCGACAGGAACGACGCGAGCGCATGGCTGGCCGCGACCGTGAAGTCGTAGAGCGCCGCCAGCACCGGCGAGCCGGGGCCGACCTGCGCAAGCCACGCGAAGCCGAGCGTCGACACCATCTGCAGCGCGCCGAAGACCCACAGCCCGCGGCCGATGCCGATCTTCACGAGCCAGACGCCGCCGATGATGCCGCCGGCGACGCTCGCGACGAGCGCGGTGGTTTTCGCGACGATGCCGATCTCGGTGCGCGAGAAGCCGATGTCGAGGAAGAACGACGTCGACAGCGTGGTGGCCATCGTGTCGCCGATCTTGAACAGGAAGATGAACGCGATGACGAGCAGCGCGCCGGCCCAGCCGTCGCGCTGGATGAATTCGCGGAACGGCAGCACGATCGCGTCGCGCAGGTTGCGCGGCGGTGCGCCGACCACTTCGGGCTCGCGCACCAGCAGCGTCATCAGGATGCCCGGCAGCATGAACGCGCCGGTGAGCGCGAACACGGCGTCCCACGGCATGTGATCGGACAGGATCAGCGCGAGCGAACCGGGGATCAGCGCGGCGAGCTTGTACGCGTTCACGTGCACCGCGTTGCCGAGGCCCTGCTCGGTATCGCGCAGCAGCTCGCGGCGGTATGCGTCGATCACGATGTCGGAACTCGCGCCGAAGAACGCGACGAGCGTGGTGAGCGCGGCGACCGTCCAGATCGAATCGCGCGGCGAAACGAAGCCGAGCGCGGCGATCGCGCCCGCGACCAGCACCTGCGTGAGCAGCATCCAGCCGCGCCGGCGGCCCGGCCGCCAGCCGGGCAGGCGCGGGATGTAGCGGTCCATCAGCGGCGCCCACAGGAACTTCCACGTATACGGGAACTGGATCAGCGCGAACAGGCCGATTTCCTTCAGGTTCACGCCTTCCGAGCGCAGCCATGCCTGCACGAGGTAGACGAGCGTGAACAGGGGCAGGCCCGACGTGAAGCCCAGGAACACGCAGATCAGCATGTGCGTGTTCAGATAGGCTCGCCAGCCGGGGTGATCCTCGTGAGCGGTGAGTGCGGGCGCCTCGTGTGGCGTTTTCGACATGGACAGAAACTGGGTAGCGTTGACTGATGGCGGCGGCAGCGCAGGCGGCGGTGCGAGCGACGCGAGAGGGGCGGCCGCACGCTCGTGCGGGCCGGATCTTCCGTCAACGGCCCCCCGGCTCAGCTGCGCTTGACGCGGTAGACAGCAAGACTACCACGCCAGTTCGCTCCCCATCGAATCGGCTGGCCTTCGTGCAGCACGACGCGGTCGAGGATCGTGACGCCGACTTCCGGCGCGAGCGCCTCGAAATCCTTGATCGTCAGCACCCGGACGTTCGGCGTGTTGTGCCACTGGTAGGGCAGCGATTTCGACACGGGCATCCGGCCGTGCAGCACCGACAGCCGGTGCGACCAGTAGCCGAAGTTCGGGAACGACACGATGCACTCGCGGCCGACGCGCGCCGTTTCGCGCAGGATCGCGGCGGTCTGGTGGATCGTCTGCAGGGTTTGCGACAGGATCGCGATGTCGAAGCTGTGGTCCTCGAACAGGCGCAGGCCGTCCTCGAGATTCTGCTGGATCACGTTGATGCCGTTCTTCGCGCTCGCGAGCACGCCCGCGTCGTTCAGTTCGATGCCGTAACCGGTGACGTCCAGTTCCTCCATCAGCAGTGCGAGCAGCGAGCCGTCGCCGCAGCCGAGGTCGAGCACGGTCGAGCGCGGCTCGACCCAGCGGGCGATCGTGCGGAAATCCGCGCGCGCGGACAGGGAATTCAGCGCTTGCTGGTTCATACACCCACCTCGATGGCGATTCGTTCGTAGTACGCGCGGAGCAGGTTGTGATAGCGCGCGTCGTCGAGCAGGAACGCGTCGTGGCCGTGCGGCGCGTCGATTTCCGCGTAGCTGACCGTGCGCTTGTTGTCGAGCAGCGCCTTCACGATCTCGCGCGAGCGTGCCGGCGCGAAGCGCCAGTCGGTCGAGAAGCTCGCGATCAGGTATTTCGCCTGCGTGTGCGCGAGCGCGGCCGTCAGGTTGCCGTCGAACGCCTTCGCCGGGTCGAAGTAGTCGAGCGCGCGCGTGATCAGCAGGTAGGTGTTCGCGTCGAAGTAGTCGGCGAACTTGTCGCCCTGGTAGCGCAGGTACGACTCGACCTCGAATTCGACGTCGAAGCTGAAGTTGTACGCGTCGAGCGCGCCGTCCGCGCGGCGCAGCGCCCGGCCGAATTTCTCGGCCATGTCGTCGTCGGACAGGTACGTGATGTGGCCGATCATCCGCGCGACGCGCAGGCCGCGCTTCGGCTTCACGCCGTGCGCGTAGTAGTCGCCGCCGTGGAAGTCGGGATCGGACAGGATCGCCGAGCGCGCGACCTCGTTGAACGCGATGTTCTGCGCGGACAGCTTCGGCGTCGACGCGATGTCGATGCAGTGCGCGACGCGCTCCGGATACATCAGGCTCCACGCGAGCGCCTGCATGCCGCCGAGGCTGCCGCCCATCACCGCGGCGAAGCGCTCGATGCCGAACGCGTCGGCGACGCGCGCCTGCGCGTGCACCCAGTCCTCGACGGTGACCACCGGGAATTTGGCGCCGTACGGCTTGCCGGTCGACGGATCGATGCTCATCGGGCCGGTCGAGCCGAAGCACGAGCCGAGGTTGTTCACGCCGATCACGAAGAAGCGGTTGGTGTCGAGCGGCTTGCCGGGGCCGACCATGTTGTCCCACCAGCCGGTGCTGCGCGGATCGTCCGCGTAGACGCCGGCGACGTGATGCGACGCGTTGAGCGCGTGGCAGACGAGCACCGCGTTCGAGCGCGCGGCGTTGAGCTCGCCGTACGTCTCGACGACGAGCTGATAGTTGCCGAGCGCGCTGCCGCTTTGCAAGCGCAGCGGTTCGGCGAAGTGCATGGTCTGTGGAGCGACGATGCCGATCGATTCCATTCGTTCCGCCTTGTGCCATATGACTGGGCGGCTAAATGGTGTCGGCGGGGCGCGGAGTCGAAGGTGCGCGGCTGACGACCTCTTTAGCCGCATTTGTAGTGAACCGCCAGGGCGAACGCACATCCACGCCCTCGGCCGGTTCGCGCGCCCGCAATCGAGTCAGCAAATCGGCGCGCTTCCGACATGCCGCCAAGGGGCGGCAAGTCGGCAAAGTATAGCGGAATTTGCGGCAAGCGGATGTCGGGGCGGCCGCGGCACGCCGCCGGCGCATGGTGTCACCACCGGTACTTCGCCGCCAGCTCGCCCTTGACGACCGCATAGTCGGACAGGTTCGACTCCAGCCCGAGGCCGGCCGATACCGCGAAGCGTTTCGACCACTGCCCGGTCGCGCCGATCCGGAATGCCGCCCGATCGCGCGGCACGTCGAACGAGAACGCATTGCCGTCGAGCGTGAGCGTCCGCGACCCGGGGCCGTGCCACCAGTTCGCGTCGATGAACGGCCGAAGTTCACGTCCGGACGGCGTGATCGTCACGCCATGCACGCGTACGCCGACGCGGGTCAGCACGTCGGTCGAGCTCTGCCCGTCGAGACGGCCGCCGACAACGCGATGGGCGTCCGCGCGATAGTCCGACACGACGAGCTGCGCTTCGGGCTCGACATGGAAACGCGTGTCGCCGCGCTCGTAGAAACGGAACGAATAACCGCCTTCCAGCGAACCCGTCACGGTGCGCGATCGGTACGAGTCGGCCGCGAGACTGCCGCCGACGCTGTTCGCATAGGCGCCGACCAGCGCCCATGCATCGACGTACGGGCCGGTCAGGATGTCGCGGTTGCCGTACCAGGTGCCGTACAGGCCGATGTTGTAACCGGACACGCTGCCGCGCGCGGTGGCATCGGCGACGCGCTGCTCGATGGCATTCCACAGCGGGCGAGTCGACCAGCTCGTCTGGCTGCCGTACATGCCCATCGCGCCGACCCGGAAGTGGCCGCCGCGACCGTCGTCGAAACGGAACAGGTCGGCGCCCGCGTGAATCAGGCGGCCGTTTCCGGACACGCTGCGGTTGCCGCCCGATATCGATGTGATCTGCCCCTCTGCGCGCAGCCAGACAACGCCATCGAGCGGGCGTGATGCGGTATCGCCGGTGCGCAGCGTGCGATCTTCCCGTTGATGCAGCGTGTGGATCGCCATCGTCGCGGCGGCGTTGGCGTTGGCCAGATACGCGTCGGGCTCGGGTGCGACGGCGCGTGGAGGCGGCGGCTGAATTTCGGGTTGGACAGGCGGCTCGGGATCGACCGGGCCAGGCGGCACCGGCGGCTCGGGCCGTGCGGCGGAAACGAGATACCAGTCGTGTTCCTTTCCGCCGTTCCCGCTGCGCGCGAGCATGTAGTCGTAGCCGCCGGCGGACACCGTGCCGAAGCTGCGGCGATAACCGTCCGATCCGGTGTCGAGCGTGAATGCGGCGGTGTCCGTCGTGCCGCCGTTGCGGGTCTCGACGATCGGGATGCCGACGGTGGTCTGCGCGCCGTTGCCGCCGGCACGCCGGACGACGATGCCGGTATGGCCGGACGCGTGCCCGCCGTCGATCACGATCCGGTCGGACGGCGATGTGTCGTCGTTCAGCGTCGTGTTGACGACGAGCCTGCCGTCGCGCGCCGCATAGTCGCCCGAGACGACGAGCGTGCGCGGCGCGCCCGCATCGGAAGGCGCGAATGCGATGGTCGAGCCGTTCAGCGCGACGGAGCCGACCGACGAATCCGCGGTGACGGTCCACCGGCTGTTCGTGTCGAGCGACAGCGCGCGTACCGCATCGGTCGCGCCCGTCCACGCGGCGCCATGGGACAGCACGACATCGGTCACGGCGGGCGACGGCGGGGCGCCGTTGTCCGCCGGTCGGTTCACGATGTCGCCGGCGGCCTGCGCGTCCGTATCGAGCGTCAGCCGCACCGGCGCACCCGAGCGTGCGTCGACGAACAGCAGCGTGCCGTTGCCGCCGGCGACGCGCGCGCCGTTTTGCAGCGAGACGTGTGCGTCCGAAACGTCGATCGCGCCGTGCCGATCGCTGACGAGCGAGCCGCCATCGACGGTCAGCGTGCCGCCGTGAATGCCGGCGGCCCACGCGCCGTCGCCGGTCGTGCGCACGTCGGTGCGTGACAGGCCGATCGTGCCGCCGGCGCTTGCCCGCAGCGCGGTGCCGTCCACGCCGCTCGTCGTCACCGTGGCGTCCGTGAGCGACGCGACCGAGCCGGCGCCGCTGGCGAGCACACCATACGCGCGTTCGCCGCCCGTCGCGATCCCGCCGCGCGTCATGGCGACCTTGCCGCCGAGCCGCGCGACGGCACCGACCGAACGGTCGCCGGCTGTCGTCACGTCGGTGTCCGTTGCAAGCACGGCCGGCGTCTCGCTGCCTTCCTGCGAGGCATACAGCCCGTGCGCGTTGATGCCTTGCGTGTGCACGTGCGTGCGCGCGAGTTCGACACGGCCGCTGCGCGTGTCGATGCCGAGCGCCTGGTCGCCGTCGGTGGCCACGCGCGCGTCGCTGAACGTGACCGAGGACGCGCCGGGCATGAACAGCCCGGACGCGTAGTCTCCGCTCGTCCGGATGTCGGTGCGAGCAAGCGTTGCATGGATGTCGCCGTAGCTGACGAACGTGCCGTATGCGAATTCGCCGCTGGTGCGGACGATCGTATCGGTGGCGTTCACGATCGCACCGGGTGCGTTGTTCACCGCGATGCCGTGCGCTTCGCGGCCGCGCGTGACGATCGCGCTGCCGGTGACGTCGACGCGGCTGCCGCTGACGTCGACATAGACGCCGTGTGCACTTCTTCCGTCGGTGTCGATCGAGATGTTTTCGGCTGTCGCGCTGCTGCCTGCGCGAACGTCGATGCCCGTCCCGATGAACCCGCGGGTGCGGATTTCGGTGTCGCGCAGCGCGATGCGCGACCCGTCGCCGAAAGCGGAAGCCCCCGACGAATAGGTGCCGCTCGCGAACAGCCGCGTCTTGCCGGTGGTGGTCAGCACGCCGCCGTTGACTGCGGAAAACACCGGGCTGGCGAAGTTGCTCGTCGAATAGTCGCCGGGAGCGGTTTCCAGCGTGACGCCGTCGGCGCGTTGTGCGCCGCCGTCGGTGACCTGGGCCGATGATGGCCACGGGATGATCGCGCCGGCAAGCAGTGCGGCACGCGCGAGCAGCGGTGCGCGCGGCGCTGCCACGGCGCGCTGTCGGCCGGAGGACGTCTGACAATGCGGAAACTCGCGATTCACCGGATCACTCCCGTTGTATTGAAAACAGGAGAAAATTAACCCGGTCAGACGAAATGCGATATTGGACGAGTTCGAATTGCGACGCAGCGTCGGCCGCATCGCGAGCGCGCCGGACGCGCGCGTCCGGCGCCGGTCACTGCAGGATCAACCGCAAATGCGCATCGGCCTGCTCGCCGGGCGGCTTCTGGAACCCGTCTTTCGCGAAGCGGTGCCACCGGCCGATCACATAGCTGACGAGCAGGCTCGCCCGAGCGGCCGGGTCGTAGTCGGCCGGCAGCGCGAACGGCGCCGCGCCGTCGGGCGCGTTCGCCTCCGTGCGCGCGACCCGCAGGCACTGCTTGACGGTTGCTTCGATGCGGTCGAGCAGCTGGTTCACGCGTTCGGTGAGCCGTTCGTCCTCGCCGACCAGCGCTTCGCCCGTCAGCACGCGCGTCATGCCGGGGTTCTTCGCGGCGAAACTGAGCATCGTCAGCGCGATCGTGCGGGCCTGCAGCACGCCGTTCGGCTCCTTCTCGACGATCTGGTTGACGAGGCCGAACAGCGACTGCTCGATGAACTCGATCAGCCCTTCGTACATCTTCGCCTTGCTGGGGAAATGGCGGTACAGCGCGGCTTCCGACACGTCGAGCCGGGCCGCCAGCGAGGCCGTCGTGATCTTCTCGCGCTTCGGCGCCTCGAGCATCGTCGCAAGCGTCTGCAGGATGTGCACGCGACGCTCGCCCGGTTTCGGACGTGTACGGGTGCGGGTGGGTGATGCCTGATCGTCCGTTACGGCTTGGTCCTGCGGGTGAGTCGGCTGCATTTCTGTCGCCCCGATCGTGTGCCCAGTCGCAGCGATTTTAGCGAACGAATGCGCTGGTCGACATAAAGTGGGCGTCCGGTGCCTGGCAGGTGGCCGGGCAGGTGGCCGGTGATCCACACCGTGCCGATGCCGAGGCGCTTGTAGCGCTTCAGGTGGCCGAGCGTATCCTCGACGAGGATCGCGTCGGACGCACGGGCATGCACGGTGCGCAGCGTCCGGCGCAGCATCGTGTGATCGGGCTTCGCGCGCCACGTGCGGCGGTCGCGCATGTGCTCGATCGCGATCACGCGTTCGAACAGCCGCTCGATGCGCAATTCGCGCAGCACCGCGCGCGCATAGTTCTCGGGCGCATTGGTCAGCACGAACTTGCGGCCCGGCAGCGCGGCGATGATGTGCGCGAGGCCGCGCTCGGCGCGCACCATCGCGGGAAGATCGGCGAACGTGTGGACCACGCGCAGGAAGTCGTGCGGATCGATCGGGTGATGGCGCGCGAGGCCGAGAAGCGCGGCGCCGTAGCGCTGCGTGTAGCCGGTGCGCAGGCGGTCGGCTTCGGTGCGCTCGACCTGCAGCGCGTCGATGATGTACTGCGTCATCGCGCGGTTGATCTCCGGAAAGATCGCGTGCGATGCGTGGTGCAGCGTGTTGTCGAGATCGAACAGCCAGACGGGCGAGCCGGCGTGCGGCCGGCTGCGGGAGATGCGCCGGCGTCGCAGCGACGCCGGCAGGTCGGGGCTGGATGGTTTGCGGCGCGCGCTCAATGCGAGCGGATCATCGTACCGAACGGCTGCTCGGTCAGGATTTCCAGCAGCACCGAATGTTCGATCCGGCCGTCGACGATGTGCACCGACTTCACGCCGCTCTTCGCCGCGTCGAGCGCCGACGAGATCTTCGGCAGCATGCCGCCCGAGATCGTGCCGTCCTCGAACAGCGCGTCGATCTCGCGCGCGGACAGGTCGGTCAGCAGGTTGCCGTCCTTGTCCATCACGCCCGGGATGTTGGTCATCATCAGCAGCTTCTCGGCGTTCAGCACCGTGGCGAGCTTGCCCGCGACGAGGTCGGCGTTGATGTTGTACGACAGGCCGTCCTCGCCGAAGCCGATCGGCGAGATCACCGGGATGAACGCGTCGTCCTGCAGCGCCTTCACGACCGCCGGGTTGATCGCCTCGACTTCGCCGACCTGGCCGATGTCGATGTACTGGCCCGGGTTGTCGCGATCCGGCATCAGCAGCTTGCGTGCGTGGATCAGGCCGCCGTCCTTGCCCGTCAGGCCCACCGCGTGGCCGCCGAAGTGGTTGATCAGCATCACGATGTCCTGCTGCACTTCGCCGCCCAGCACCCATTCGACGACTTCCATCGTCTCTTCGTCGGTGACGCGCATGCCCTGGATGAAGGTGCCGGCCTTGCCGATCTTCTTCAGCGCGTGATCGATCTGCGGACCGCCGCCGTGGACGATCACCGGGTTGATGCCGACCAGTTTCAGCAGGATCACGTCGCGCGCGAAACCTTGCTTGAGCCGCTCTTCCGTCATCGCGTTGCCGCCGTATTTGATGACCACGGTTTTCCCGTGGTAACGGCGGATATACGGCAGCGCCTCGGCGAGGATTTCTGCTTTCAGCGTGGGGGCGATCTGCGAGAGGTCGATGGGCTCGGACATGGCGGCGGCTCTGGCTGGGAACGGTTGAAACACGGCGAATTGTACAGGAGTGGCGCAGCGCAGCATCGGGTTTTTGGACGGGCTGGAACCCGCGCGGCGCGGCTCGGGTACCACGCGCGGCGGCCCGCCGGCTATGGCGCGGCACGATGCGGGCGGCCATTCGGGCGGGGGTGTGCGCAACGGTGCGCAGGTAGCGGCGCCGAGGCGGCTCGCGAGCGTTGACGACGGTCATCGGCCGGATGGACGGCGTGCAAAATCCGTTCGCCGCGCTATGCTTGTCGCGTAGGGCGGTTTCACGCCCGCTTCCGCGCTTCCGCCATGACCGATCCCGCCGCCGACGCCCGTTCCGCCCCGCGCCGCGCGCGCTGCCCGCACTGCGGGCGCAGCTTCGACTGCGGCGCCCGCTCGCAGCCGTTCGAATGCTGGTGCGCGTCGATGCCGGTCTTGCCCGGCGGTACGCCGCCGGCAACCGGCGCGCGCTGCCGGTGCCCCGAATGCCTGGCCGACGAGATCGCGCGGCGGATGGCCGGCGCGGCCGGCTGACGGCACCGGCCGTGCACGCAGCGCATCCCGTTCACCACGTTCCGATCCGGCCCCGCTAGAGGCGCTGCCCGCTAAACGGGTAAACTGCCCGGATGCAACGAATCACCACCACCGGGCGCGTCAACCTCAGTCACCTGTTCTGGCTCCGCAATCTCGCGATCATCGGCCAGCTCGTGACGATCGGCGTCGTGCAGACCTATTTCGGCGTGCATCTGCCGTTGCCGGCGATGCTGATGGTCATCGCGCTCGAAATCGTTTTCAACGCGCTGACCTGGGTGCGCGTGCTGCGCGCGCGGCCCGAGACCAATTTCGAGCTGCTCGGCCAGCTGTGGGTCGACCTCGGCGCGCTGTCCGCGCTGCTGTTCCTGTCGGGCGGCACGACCAACCCGTTCGTGTCGCTGTACCTGCCTTCGCTCGCGATCGCGGCGGCCGTGCTGCCGTGGCACCTGATGATCTGGCTCGCGGCGTTCGCGGTCGCGTGCTACGCGGCGCTCGGCTTCGACTCGGTGCCGCTCAACATGGATAACCCGGCCAACCTGTTCGACTACTACCGTACCGGGATGTGGGCGAACTTCATGGTCAGCGTCGGGCTGATCGCGTGGTTCGTCGCGCGCATGTCGAATGCGCTGCGCCAGCGCGACGCGGCGCTCGGCGAAGCGCAGGCGCACCTGCTGCGCGACGAGCGGGCGGTCGCGCTCGGCGTGCAGGCCGCCACCGTCGCGCACGAGATGGGTACGCCGCTGTCGACGATCGCGATGCTCGCCGAGGAGCTGCGCGACGCGGCGCGCGCCGATCCGGGGCTGGCCCGCTACGAAGCCGACCTGAAGGTGCTCGAGGAGCAGATGACGCTCTGCACGTCGGCGCTCGCGCGCCTGCGCAGCCGCGCGAGCGCACCCGCGAGCCGCCAGCCGGTGGACGACTGGCTCGACACGTTCGTCGAGCACTGGCGCCTGCGGCATCCGCACGTGCAGTTCGAACTGCTCGGTGCGCGCCCGGCGGGCGTCGCGCTCGACGACACGGTCGCAGCCGGCCAGATCCTGACGATCCTGCTCGACAACGCCGCGCGCGCGAGCCCGCAGCGCGTGACGCTGGCCGCGAAGGTCGCGCACGCCGGCACGGCCGACGAGATCGAATTCGAGGTGTGCGACGACGGGCCCGGCATTCCGGCCGCGCTGCGCGAGTCGCTCGGCGCGATGCCGGTCGACAGCACGCAGGGCGGGCACGGGGTCGGCCTGTATCTCGCGTTCAGCGCGGCCGCGCGGCTCGGCGGCGAGATCGAACTGTCCGATGTCGTGCCGCGCGCGGCGGGCGGCAACGGGCGGGCCGGCGGGGCGGCGAATGGTCACGCCGCGGCAGGCTCGGGACAGCGCGCGGGCCAGCGCGCGTCCGAACGGACAACCGGCACGCCGGACAGCCGCGCGGCCGGCACGTCCGCCGCGCGCGGCACGCGGGCCGTGCTGCGCCTGCCGGCGGTACGCGTCGCGGCGCCGGCCGCCTCAACCAACACGTAGACGGAGAAACCACATGAGCGAGAACAATTTCCTGGTGATCGACGACAACGAGGTGTTCGCGGGCACGCTCGCGCGCGGCCTCGAGCGCCGCGGTTATGCGGTCCAGCAGGCGCACGACAAGGAGGCGGCGCTGCGGCTCGCCGCGGGCGGCAAGTTCCAGTTCATCACCGTCGACCTGCATCTCGGCGAGGATTCGGGACTGAGCCTGATCGCGCCGCTGTGCGACCTGCAGCCCGATGCGCGGATCCTGGTGCTGACCGGCTACGCGAGCATCGCGACCGCCGTGCAGGCGGTGAAGGAAGGCGCCGACAACTATCTCGCGAAACCCGCGAACGTCGAGTCGATCCTGGCCGCGCTGCAGACCAACGCGACCGAAGTGCAGGCCGACGAAGCGCTCGAGAATCCGGTCGTGCTGTCGGTCGACCGGCTCGAATGGGAGCACATCCAGCGCGTGCTGGCCGAGAACAACAACAATATTTCGGCGACGGCGCGCGCGCTGAACATGCACCGCCGCACGCTGCAGCGCAAGCTCGCGAAGAAGCCGGTGCGGCAGTAAGCGGGCACTGGCGCCCGGCGCGTCAGCCGGGTGCGCCCGGGGCGCGCGACAGGCTGGCGACGATCTCGCGTTTCAGCAGGAGCGTGAGCAGCGCCGAGTAGAAGACGTTGGCGAGCAGCGGCGCGCATCCGCCGATGACGATGGCGTTGGCCAGCGGCCACGGCGTTGCCGATACGCCACGCGCGACGAACTGGATGCCGAGGCTGAACGCCACGCTGGCGAGTGCGATGCCCGCCAGCGTGCCCAGCCACGCGAGTACGAACGCGACGTTGTAGCGCCGCAGCGAATCCCGCCTGATCCGGCGCATGAGCGACAGGATGTCGGCGCGCGTGAGCGCGAGCAAGGCCGGTACGATTCGGCCGGCGACGGAAGGGTAGATGGTCATTCGAAGGTAGTGACGAATGCGTCGGTACTTGGCCGGAGGAGTCCGGATTATAGGGACGCACCAGCGTGCTTGCCATCAGCCGCCTTCCAGGGGCAGGCACGGGCGCCGCATCGCCTGACCATGAAAAAACGGGCGACCCCGCAAGGGGCCGCCCGTTTTTCGTCGGACGCCGCGCGCGTTACAGCACGTAGCGCGACAGGTCTTCGTCCTGCGACACTTCGCCGAGCGCACGGTCGACATACTTCGCGTCGATCGTCACGCGCTCGCCGGCATGGTTGCCGGCCGAGAACGACACTTCCTCGAGCAGTTTCTCGATCACCGTGTACAGCCGGCGCGCACCGATGTTCTCGGTCTTCTCGTTGACCGCATACGCGATCTCCGCGAGACGGCGGATGCCGTCGTCGGCGAATTCGAGCTGCACGTCTTCGGTCGCGAGCAGCGCCTGGTACTGCTTGACGAGGCTGGCATCGGTGGCGACGAGGATCGCCTCGAAATCGTTCACCGACAGCGAGTCGAGCTCGACGCGGATCGGGAAGCGGCCCTGCAGTTCGGGAATCAGGTCGCTCGGCTTCGCGAGGTGGAACGCGCCGCTCGCGATGAACAGGATGTGATCGGTCTTCACCATCCCGTACTTCGTGTTGACCGTCGTGCCTTCGACGAGCGGCAGCAGGTCGCGCTGCACGCCCTGGCGCGACACTTCGCCGCCGCTGCCTTCGTTGTTGCGCGACGTGATCTTGTCGATCTCGTCGAGGAACACGATGCCGTTCTGCTCGACGTTCTGCACGGCCTTCGTCTTCACTTCCTCGTCGTTCAGCATCTTCGCCGCTTCCTCGTCGGTCAGCAGCTTCAGCGCTTCCTTGATCTTCACCTTGCGACGCTGCTTCTTGCCGCTGCCGAGGTTCGAGAACATCGAGCGGATCTGCTCGGTCATCTCTTCCATCCCCGGCGGCGCCATGATGTCCATGCCGGCCGACGGCTGCTCGAGGTCGAGCTCGACTTCCTTGTCGTCGAGCTGGCCTTCGCGCAGGCGCTTGCGGAAGGTCTGGCGCGTCGCGTTGTTGTCGTCGTTCGCGTGGTCGGCATTGCCGCCGAAGCCCACTGCGCGCGGATGCGGCAGCAGGATGTCGAGGATGCGGTCTTCCGCCTGGTCGGTGGCCTTGCTGCGCACCTTGCGCATCTCGGATTCGCGCGTCTGCTTGACCGAGATCTCGATCAGGTCGCGCACGATGCTGTCGACGTCGCGGCCGACGTAGCCGACCTCGGTGAACTTGGTCGCCTCGATCTTGATGAACGGCGCGTCGGCGAGCTTCGCGAGGCGGCGTGCGATTTCGGTCTTGCCGACGCCCGTCGGCCCGATCATCAGGATGTTCTTCGGCGTGATTTCCTGGCGCAGCGGATCGGCGACCTGCTGGCGGCGCCAGCGGTTGCGCAGCGCGACCGCGACGGCCTTCTTCGCCTTGGCCTGGCCGATGATGTGCTTGTCGAGTTCCGAGACGATCTCGGCAGGGGTCATGGTGCTCATGGTGCGGTCCTTACTCGATCGTTTCGATGATGCGGTTGTGGTTCGTGTAGATGCACATGTCGCCGGCAATCTTCAGCGACTTCTCGACGATCTCGCGCGGCGACAGCTCGGTGTTCTCCGCGAGCGCGCGGGCTGCGGCCTGCGCATATGCACCGCCCGAACCGATCGCGCAGATGCCTTCCTCGGGGTCGAGCACGTCGCCGTTGCCGGTGATCACGAGCGTGGTGGTGGCATCGGCCGTGATCAGCATCGCCTCGAGGCGGCGCAGCATCCGGTCGGTGCGCCAGTCCTTCGCGAGCTCGACGGCCGCGCGGGTCAGGTTGCCCTGGTGCTTCTCGAGCTTCGCCTCGAAGCGGTCGAGCAGCGAGAACGCATCGGCGGTGCCGCCCGCGAATCCGACCAGCACCTGGTTGTTGTAGATCCGCCGCACTTTCCGCGCGCCACCCTTCATGACGATGTTGCCGAGGGTTACCTGGCCGTCGCCGCCGAGCGCGACCTTGTCGCCGCGCCGGACCGAAACGATGGTCGTGCCGTGAAATTGCTCCATCTGCGTTCCTTGAGAAAAACGGGGAAGAGTCGGGCGGCGCGAGGCGCCGCCGCGTAACTCGCAGTGCGCCGGGAAGCGGCCCGGCGCGCGTCCGTTTCATTTTAGGGCGGGCGCGGGGATATCAAGAGGCGGGCGGCAAATCGGAAAACCGGCCAACCGCGAGCCGGTGCCGGAAAAACAAAAAGCGCGCGGCAGGCCGCGCGCTTTCGGGAAGCAGCGTGTTTGAGCGGAACGCCGCTCGATCAGTCGCCGAACAGCTTCTGGCGCAACTCGCGGCGCTCCTGCGCCTCGAGCGACAGCGTGGCGGTCGGACGGGCGAGCAGCCGCGGAATGCCGATCGGCTCGCCGGTTTCCTCGCACCAGCCGTAATCGCCGGAATCGATGCGGGCGAGCGACTGCTGAACCTTCTTGAGGAGCTTGCGTTCGCGATCGCGCGTGCGCAGCTCGAGCGCGTGCTCTTCCTCGATCGTCGCGCGATCGGCGGGATCGGGGACGATCACCGTCTCGCGCAGGTTCTCGGTCGTCTGGCCTGCATTCTTGAGGATGTCCGCCTGCAACTGTTCGAGCCGATTTTTGAAGAAGGCGAGCTGATCCTCATTCATGTAATCCTTGTCGCTCATCTTCAGGATTTCGGCTTCGGTCAAGAGTTTCTTCGTCATCTGCTTGCTTCTTCAATGTGCGGCAAATCGAGAGATATTGCCTGCACTTTGGGATTACCCGCAACCGCGCTTGCAATAATTTGCGATTTGCCGCCGCGGGGCCGAAAGCCTCTGGAAAACCGGTTCTCAAATACCAGGATAGGCCTGGCGCGGAGTTGCGCGCGCTGCGAACCGGTGTGCTGCGCGGCACATCGCATCGGCCGCGGCCGGGAGGCGGATTGGCGATCCGGCGCGGTTGCGATGCCCGGAAAACTGGTTCAGCAAGAACCGGGCCTGTTTGTTGCCGTACTCCAGCGGGCACGTATTGTAACTGAATCGCAAGCGGGCGCCGTATCGGGTCGATCCCCGTCGGCTGCGCCAATATCTAGAAAATATAACGCGCAAATCGCGAAAAAGCGATGACGGCGAAACCCTGCCCGAAACGGCCGCTCCGCAGCCGCCGCAACTGCCCGCGGAGCGGCCGTGCGGCGGCGTGTGCGGCGGTTGCCCGCGCGCGTCAGGCGAGACAGGCGTCGAGGCCGTCGGTGATCAGGTCCTGCGGCAGATCGACGCCGATGAACACCATCTTGTTCGTCTTCTTCTCGATCGGCAGCCACTTCGCGGCGAGGTCGCTGCCCATCATCTGATGCACGCCCTGGAACACGACCTTGCGGTCGACGCCCTTCATGTACAGCACGCCCTTGTAGCGCAGCATCCGCTCGCCGTAGATCTGCAGGATGCCGCCGAGGAAGTCTTCCAGCTTGTTCGGGTCGAACGGGCGGTCGTTGCGGTACACGAACGACTTGATCTTGTCGTCGTGGTGCGCGTGGTGGTGATGGTGGTGGCCGTGGTCGTGATCGTGCGCGCATTGACCGTGATCGTGGTCGCAATTGGCGTGATCGTGATCATGGTCGTGATCGTGGTGGTGATGCGCGTGATCGTCCTCGGCGAGGAAGTCGGGGTCGATCTCGAGCTTCGCGTTCAGGTTGAAGCCGCGCAGGTCGAAGATTTCCTTGATGTCGGCTTCGCCGAAGTTCACGACCTTGATCGCGGCCTTCGGGTTCATGTGCATCAGGCGGTGCTTCAGGCCGGCCACGGTCTGGTCGTCGACCAGGTCCGACTTCGTGATGAACAGCCGGTCGGCGAAGCCGACCTGGCGCTGCACGACTTCGTGCTCGTCGAGCTGCGCGTTCGCGTGCTTCGCGTCGACCAGCGTGATGACCGCGTCGAGCAGGAAGTCGTCGGCGATTTCGCTGTCGATGAAGAAGGTTTGCGCGACGGGGCCCGGGTTCGCAAGGCCGGTGGTTTCGATCACGATGCGGTCGAAGTCGAGCTTGCCTTCGCGCTTCTTCGCGGCCAGGTCGCCGAGCGCGCGGGCGAGGTCGCCGCGGATCGTGCAGCAGATGCAGCCGTTGCTCATCTGGATGATCTGCTCGTTCGAATCCTGCACGAGGATTTCGTTGTCGATGTTCTCTTCGCCGAACTCGTTCTCGATCACGGCGATCTTCATGCCGTGCTGTTCGTTCAGGATGCGCTTGAGCAGCGTCGTCTTGCCGCTGCCGAGGAAGCCGGTGAGGATGGTGACGGGAGTGGCCATGTCAATCGCCTGTGGTTCGTGAATCGGGGTCAAAACCAGGATGTGCGTTGCGCCCGCTCGCGCTGCCAGCCGGGGCGCACAACCATCCATTGAAACATACCTGTCAAGCCCCCGCCCGTCGTCCGAACGACAGGCGGGAACGCGAATCCGCCGGGCGCGAGGCCGCGGCCGGCGGAAGGTTACGCGCGTAGATCGGGGCGATCAGACGATTTGCAACAGCAGGCCCTTCAGATATTCGCCTTCCGGGAATGCCGCGAGCAGCGGGTGATCGACGCCCGCGCCGAGCCGCTTCAGGATGCGCGCGTCGACCTTCGCGTCGGCCGCCGCGCCCGCGACGATCTTCTGGAACAGGTCCATGTCGATCGCGCCCGAGCACGAGTACGTGAACAGCAGGCCGCCCGGACGCAGCAGCTTGAAGCCGCTCAGGTTGATGTCCTTGTACGCGCGCGCCGCGCGATCGACGCTGTCGCGGGTCGGCGCGAACTTCGGCGGATCGAGCACGATCAGGTCGAAACGTTCGCCTTCGTCGACGAGGCGGCGCAGCGTCTTGAACGCGTCGGCGTCGAGCCAGGTCGCGCGTTCGGCGTCGAAACCGTTGGCGACGACGTTCTGCTGCGCGAGCGCGAGCGCATCGCCCGACGAGTCGATCGACACGACACGCTTCGCGCCGCCCTTGAGCGCCGCGAGCGAGAAGCCGCCGGTGTAGCAGAAGCAGTTCAGCACGTCGCGATTGGCCGCGTACTGCGCAACCAGCGCGCGGTTGTCGCGCTGGTCGACGTAGAAGCCCGTCTTGTGGCCGTTCGGCACGTCGACGTGATAGCGCACGCCGTTTTCGTTCGCGATCAGCGTCGCGGGCGGCGCGTCTCCTGCCAGCACGCCGGTCGTCTGCTCGAGCCCTTCCTTGTCGCGGATCGACACGTCCGAGCGCTCGTACACGTTCGGGCAGCCGGTCGCGCCGACGAGCGCCTTCACGATCGCGTCCTTCCATGCCTCGACGCCCGCGGCCATGAACTGGCAGACGAGCTGGCCGCGCGGCGCCGCGCCGGCTTCGGCGGTGTCCGCGACGTAGTGGTCGACGATCAGCCCCGGCAACCCGTCGGCTTCGCCGAACACGAGCCGCACCGCGCCCGTGCCCGACACCATCGTCGTGCGGTGCGCAACGGCGCGCTGCACGCGGCGCTTGAAGAACGCGTGGTCGATCGGCTCGTTCTCGTCGAAGCTCCACACGCGCACGCGGATCTGCGACTGCGGGCTGTACGCGCCGCGCGCGAGAAAGCGGCCGTCGTGTGCGCGCACGATCACGGTCGCGCCGGGCGCGGGCTTGCCGTCGACGCGGTCGATCGCATTGGCGTAGATCCACGGATGGCGGCGCAGCAGCGATTTGTCCTTGGACGGCTTGAGGGTGACGGTTTGCATGATGAGATCGAAATGGGCCGTGCGCGAAGCCGACCGTGGCCGGTCGCCGCGCACGGCGGGTAACACGGGACGCGCGTCAGTCGCGCTTCTTCGCGCGCGGATGCGCGCTGTCGTAAATCTTCGCGAGATGCTGGAAGTCGAGCGACGTATAGACCTGCGTGGCGGACACGCTCGCGTGGCCGAGCAGTTCCTGCACCGCGCGCAGGTCGCCGCTCGACTGCAGCACGTGCGTCGCGAACGAGTGGCGCAGCACGTGCGGATGGACGTTGGCGGGGATGCCCGCGGCGAGCGCCGCGCGCTTCACGCGCTCGCGCACGACGCCCGGCGACATCCGGTTGCCGCGCACGGACACGAACAGCGGATGCGGATCGTGCTTCACGAATTCGCCGCGCACCGCGAGCCATGCGTTCAGTGCATCGATTGCCTTGCGGCCGACCGGCACCTTGCGCTCCTTGTTGCCCTTGCCGCGCACGGTGACTTCGGCTTCGGCGAGATCGAGCCAGCCGGCCGAGCGGTAGCCGTCGGCCTGCGTGTACATGACGTCGAGCCCGATCAGTTCCGCGAGGCGCAGCCCCGACGAATAGAACAGCTCGAGGATCGCGTGATCGCGGATGCCTTCGGTCGTGCCGGCGAGCGGTGCGTCCATCAGGGCCGATGCGTCGTCGACCGATAGCGCCTTCGGCAGGGTTTTCGGGCGTTTCGGCGCGCGCACCGCGGCGACCGGGTTCGCGGGCATGTCGATGCGCTGCGCGAGCCAGCGGTAGAACGCGCGCCACGCGGACAGCCGATGCGAGATCGACCGTGCGGACAGCCCGCCCGAATGTGCGCGCGCGACCGCGCCGCGCATGTCGGCGGCCGTCAGCACTTCGAGCGGCCGGCCGGCCGCAAGCTTCTTCAGTTCGTCGAGTTCGTGCGTGTAGGCGCGCAGCGTGTGCTCCGACAGCTGCCTGACGTGCTTCAGGTTCGACAGGTAGGCGGCGACCGGATCGTCTGTCATCGCGTGCGGCAGGCTCAGTGCGGCAGCAGGCGCGTGAGCGCGGCGCTCGCGAGCGTTGCGATCTGCGCGAGGAAGTCGGTGGCCATCCCGTCGTGGAAGCGGCGCGGGTCGGGCGAACCCAGTACGAGCAGGCCGAACGCGGGCGCATCGGTGCCGGCGAGCGGCGCGCGCAGCGCGAGCAGCGCGACCGATGCGGCCGAGCCGTCGCCGGCCGGCGGCGCGGCTTCCGCGCCTTCCGCAGTATTCGCGGCCGGGGCGGCGACCGCGGGTGCAAGCCACTGCGCGGCCTCGAAGCCCGTGTTCGCGCCGCAGTACGGCGTCGACAGGCCGTTCGTGAACAGGCGCACTTCCTCGCCGACCTGGCGCGCGAAGTCGGCCTGCGAATAGGTGTCGGCGACGTCCCACACGCGCAGTGCCGTCTGCGGCACGTCGAATACGTCGGCGATGCCGTCGGCGATCGTGCGCGGCAGCGCGTACGGATCGCGTTCCGCGATCACGCGGGCGGTCCAGCGGCTGAACTTCGCGGACAGGCTGTCGTTCTCGTGGCCGTAGCGCACGAGTTCGGCGAGCCGGCGCTCGAGATGCTTGTTCTTGTCGCGCAACATCTCCATCTGCCGCTCCTGCAGCGAGATCGCGGCCTTGCCGTGCGGGTTCGCGAGGCGGATCGTCGCGAGCAGTTCGGCGTGCTGCGCGAAGAATTCGGGATTGGCGAGCAGGTAGTCGGCGACTTCGCGATCGTTCATGTGGCTGGAGCGTTCAGTTATCAAGGACGTTGCAGGGTCAGGCGGGCAGGTCGATCTCGCCTTCGAACACGGTCGTGGCGGGCCCGGCCATCATCAGCGCGGCAGCTTCGTCGCGTGCGCCGTCCCAGCTGATCGTCAGCGTGCCGCCGTGCGTGTGCACGGTCACGGGCGAATCGAGCAGGCCGCGCCGGATGCCGGCCGCGACCGCCGCGCACGCGCCGGTGCCGCACGCGAGCGTCTCGCCCGCCGCGCGTTCGTACACGCGCAGCCGCACTTCGCTGCGCGACACGATCTGCATGAAGCCGGCGTTCACGCGCTCCGGGAAGCGCGCGTGGTGCTCGATCAGCGGGCCTTCCTCGAGCACCGGATACGCTTCGGCGTCGTCGACGATCTGCACCGCGTGCGGGTTGCCCATCGACACCGTCGAGATCCAGCGCGTCGCGCCGCCGACGTCGAGCGGCCACAGCGTGTCGCGCCCCTCGGTGCGGCCGTCGAGGCCCGCCGCATCGAACGGCACCTGCGCCGGCGCGAACACGGGCGCACCCATGTCGACGACGACTTCGCCGTTGTCCTGCATCGTCAGCGTGATCAGGCCCTTCATCACCTGCACGCGCACGCTGCGCTTGTCGGTCAGGCCGCGGTCGCTGACGAACTTCACGAAGCAGCGCGCGCCGTTGCCGCAGTGTTCGACCTCGCCGCCGTCGCAATTGAAGATCCGGTATTTGAAATCGACGCCGTCGACGGTCGGTTTTTCGACGAGCAGCAACTGATCGGCGCCGATGCCGAAGTGGCGGTTGGCGAGCGCGCGCACCTGCGCTTCGGTGAGCGGCGGCAATGCGCGCGAATAGCCGTCGAGCACGACGAAGTCGTTGCCCGCGCCGTGCATCTTGGTGAACGAGAGTTTCACTGGGTCCGGATTTCCATGGCGAACAAGGCGGTCAGCGCGGCGCGCGCGACGCCGCGCCATGCCGGGCGGCCTCGTTCGTCGTGCTGATCTCAACCGCAAATGATACATGGAGCCGACAGGGGCGTCCTGCGCGGGCGTTCCGGGCGTTTTCGTACTCGTTCAATTGATGAGGCCACCCGGCGATTCGTATTGTTTCGTCAT